>Ga0210391_10000027_pt1 | contig 185579 bp, 152 predicted proteins | sample IncBWC12OmetaG_FD_160573 | JGI IMG/M metagenome (GOLD analysis project Ga0210391, IMG submission 160573) | Forest soil microbial communities from Barre Woods Harvard Forest LTER site, Petersham, Massachusetts, United States - Inc-BW-C-12-O ...
GGACAGCAGCAACCCAACCTGCATCGCCGCATGCTACAAAAACCGCCACAAACCCAACGCTTTCGACCTTCGCAAGGGCAAACTCCGTCTAATTGGGACAGCCCTGCGGCATGCCGTGCCCGCTCCGCCCCAGCCACCACGCGACCAGCATCCCATCAACCGTTTACAATGGTACCCGCATGCCTCCCACCTCACTACAAGACGCTGTAACCCGAAAGCGTGCACATAAGTCGCAAGCTCGTCGTGCGCCGGCTCCCCACAATTGGCTGGAGTACCGTGAAAAAGGCCTGCGCGTTTTGAAGGTTCCCGCGTTCGCAAAAATTCCCTGGCTAGTCCACGGATTCAGCACGCGGGAAGGCGGCGTCAGTCCACTAGGTGAAGAAAAAGTCCTCAATCTCGGCTTCACAGCGTGGGACACGCGCAAAAACGTCCTCGAAAATCGCCGCCGTTTCCAATTCGCGATGGACGCAGAATCCTTCCCCATGGCCCCGCTCAAGCAGTGCCACTCCGACCTCGTTCGCCAATTCGACTCCCACACCTCGGAACCCATGCACGCCGACGCCGCCGTAACTGATCTCCCCGGCCTACTCCTGGCGGTGCAAACCGCCGACTGCGTCCCCATTTTACTTGTCGATCCAAAAAAGCGCGCCATCGCCGCTATTCACGCTGGATGGCGTGGCACGCTGCGCCGCATCGCCGCCAAAGCCGTGGGCCATATGCGCATGCACTACGGCAGCAGGCCCTCTGACCTCCTCGCTGCCATCGGTCCAGCCATTGGTGGCTGCTGCTACGAGGTCGGCACCGAAATCGCCGCCGAATTTCTCTCTCAATTCGCGGACGCCCCCGATTTTTTTGATGAGTTCCGCACCGGCGATGAGCCCAACCCCGTGCAATGGCTTAATCAGATGCCTCCCGGCCATCAACCGCCGCCTAAGAATGTGCTTCTTGATCTGCACAAAGCCAACCAGTCACAACTCCGCGACGTTGGCCTGCAAGACAAAAACATTTTTGTCAGCAACCTCTGCACGGCCTGCCGCCCGGACCTCCTCTTCAGCTACCGCAGGCAAGGTGTGCAATCCGGCCGCCAAATGGCCGCCATCGGCATTCGCTGACGACAAAATGTTCTGGACGGCCCACGCTTTTCTCGCAAGTTTCTTAAATTCTCTTCGATCAAGATGCCAGCATTCACGCACCCGTGTAGAATAACCATCCATCGTGGCCACACAATCTCCCATGTTCGAAAGCGCCCCCGGTCAAAGATTCGACCAACTGGTTGACACCGCCCCGCCTCGCGTCACCCTCCGCAACTACTTCGCCCACCCCTTTGACTCCGCCATCGCCGCGGCCCGCACCTGCTACTCCTCCCACCTCATCACCCCAGACGAAATCACCGATAAGCAGCGCCTCAATGTTGGCGCTGCAACCTTCTACAGCGGCCATCACACCGTTTTCCAGCACGCCCATTTCGAATTCGGCCTCGAAAATGTCAGTCGCCAATTCGTCTGGTCCTTCCTGCACGCCCATCCCTTCTACAATTCCGAGCAGCAAAGCCAGCGCTACGTCCGCATGGACAAAGTGCAAGCCTTCGTTCCCAGCCCTTCGCTTTTCTTCGACGCCGGGAGCCGCTCCCTTTACGAAGAGGCCATCGCCCGCGCCTGGGCCGCCTACCGCGAACTATCCGCCCTCCTGCTCGCCGACACCCGCCAAATCCTCAACGACATCTGGCACATCGGCCCCATGTCCCACGCCAAACGCATCAACAAAATCGAACGCTCCGCCGAAAAGCGCGCCATCGAAGTCGCGCGCTACGTTTTGCCGGTTGCGGCCTTCACCACCATGGTGCACACCGTTTCCGGCATCGTCCTCCATCGCCTCTGGCGCATGTGCAACGCCTCCGACACTCCCTGCGAAGCCCGCGAAATCATCGGCGCCATGGTCGCCCAAGTAAAGGAAATCGAACCGCAATTCTTCGAACGCTTCGGCACCGAACCCTTGGAAGATCTTCCCGAATGGAAACATCCCAGCCCCAACATCCATCAAGGCGAAGCCGTTGCTAAAGAATTCGACGCCCAACTCGCGGGCAAAACCTCCAAGCTGATCGACTATTCTCCGCGCGCCGTCCAGGTCACCGCGGATGCCTATCGCGCCGTCGCCGGCCTGACAGAATCGCAATGCTCCAACGCCGAGGCCCTAGATCGCCTGCTAAACCCCGCGCGCAACACTTACCGCCTTGAAACTCTGAACGTCGGCGTCCACGCCCCCGTCATGCGCGCCCTGCAACACGCCACCTACACCTTCGCAAAAAAAATCAGCCACACCGCCGACAGTCAGGATCAACGCCACAGAATGGTCCCCGGCTCACGGCCCCTGCTAACGCTGGCCGACACTCGCGAACCCGACTACATCACGCCTGCATTGTTGAACGAAAATTCCCGCGCCAAAGAAGTCTACGACCGCGCGATGTACAACGCCTGGCAAGCAAAAAACGCGCTGCTCAATCGCGGCGTGCCACCAGAGCAAGCGCTCTACCTGCTCCCCAACGCCAAATCCATCCGCCTGATCGAAACCGGTTCGCTCCTCCACCTCCTCCACAAATGGACCATGCGGACCTGTTTCAACGCCCAGGAAGAAATCTACCAATCCTCAATGGACGAACTCTCTCAACTCCGCGAAGTCCATCCGGAAATCGCCCGCTACGTCGGTCCCCCGTGTTATCTCCGCGCCAACATCACCACCCCCGTCTGCACCGAGGGCTCGCACTATTGTGGTATCAAAGTCTGGCTGGACTTCCCGAACGTTACCCGCCGCATTTGATCCGCCGGCCTCGGCTATCTCCCTCCTTGGCATGGCGGCTGCCTGCAAAAATGTATTACGATTGTTCGCGCTTGTTGGAACATTTCGGTTACTTCCCGCGTCCTATGCCCCAGTCGCATGGCGAGTTGCAAGCTAAAGCGTCCGCTCGGTTAGATTCCCCAGGAGGCTCATTGTCCGCCGTTTATCGTCGATGTTTGCCCAACGCAGGCTCTCCCGATTTCGTGAACTTTTACCGCTCCCGCCGCCGACCCTGTCCTTGGCACGGCCTGCTATTGCTGCTCGTCACTTTCGCCTCCTTCGGATGCGGCTCCCTCTCCATGCAAAACGCTCCAGCTCCCCCGACCGCTCCCACCCCTCCCGTCTCGCCTCCGCAAAATGCTGCTGCCAATACAGCCACCGACAATTTCGCCCGACCCGACGGCAGTCTCGGCTCCAACTGGTCCGTCCTCTCCGATCTCGGCGGCACCGACGGCGGCATTCAGCTCCTGAACAATGCCTTCGCTCCCACCAGCGGCCCCCAGACCGCATTCCCAACCTCCATCGGCACTTGGGTTGGCCCGGGCACGTTTGGGCCAAATCAATACGCCAAGGTACAAATTAGCGCCATCGCCCCCGAACAATCCGTGGTCGCCATCACCGCGGCTGCGCTATCGGGCGCCAACACGATTTACACCTACACCCTAACAAGCGGTCAGGCTTTGCAAACACCTCAGCCCATCACCATCACCGGCATGGGAAACAGCGGAAACAATGGAAGCTTTGTAATCAGTGCCCTTGGCACCGGAACTTTCACCGTTCCCAACGCCAACGGTGTCACCGCAACATCTCAATCCGGTGCCGGCATCTCCGCCACGGACAGCCTTGGCGGCCCGGTGGTTCGCAGCGTGGCAGGTGTTCTCAACGGCTACTACGTTTACATTGGCAACAACTCTGGCTACGCAGCCAGAAACAACGGCCAGACCGATAACCGAGTTTACGTTCATGAACTGTGGAAGTTTGTAAACGGAACCGTATCAGAAATTGAGCAGGTCCTGACTAGCCCAACAATTCCGGATGCCGTAGGCGATGTCTTTTATATCTTCGCTCTCGGAGACAAAGTCGCCCTTTACAAAAACAATACCGTTATCGCGGCTGACGTCGACGCCTCACTTACCTCTGGAGCTCCCGGCATCATGGCGTCGAGTGCCACCGGTGCCGGCCATACCATGCCGCTGGGAGCGAATCTTGGAGTCAGCGGTATGCAGTTTACGAATTGGGTTGGCAGTTCCGCGCCTTCGACGCCATCCGGTTGGGTTGCCCAGGCCACCGAAACCTTCATGGTAAAAGGTCCGGCCCCCAACCCGCCCTGGAGTCAGGTCGCAGGTTTTACCACCGTGCCCACTTTCGGCGGCCCTGGCGGAAATAACGCTGGCGAGACCTCCTTTCAAGGAACTTCCAGCATGATCCACACGGGCAGAACGTGGGCTAATGATCAAAGTTCCAGCATCGTTGCCTCCAAGGTAACCGGATTCACCTCGTTCACCCTTTTGGTTCGCGCCTCAGCGGAGAACTTCTATCTCGGCGAGTTCCATTTCAACAACGGATTCGGCACGGGGATTTTCAAGCTGGAAGCATTTGTCGATGGCACGACTACTACTCTAGCCACAGAAGCGGGCACCGTTAATTTCGCGGATGTTCTGCGTCTGGAAGTTACCGGCACTACCCTGAACTTGAAACAAAATGGCGCGACCGTCTTGACCGCCACCGACTCTTCGATCACCAGCGGCAGCCCGGGAGCTCTCGGCGGAGGAAACGCCAATATCATGTTCTGGGAAGGTGATGAGGTCGCGCCCTAAACTTCGGAGTACCTTATTTGCTCTCCCTCGACGTCTATCTACTAGGCGTGGAACTCTCGCGCTGGGGACTGTGCCGAAGCCCGATCCCCCGTAAGCACATTAGCATTCGCGCCAAAAAAAATCATGCATCAATGAGCCGTCGTCATCTTTCAAACGATGCGACGTCCCCCGGGAGAAGCCTATGCCATCCCACCGCCGCTTCGCTGTCGTCTTTGCCGCCTCAGTTCTACTCCTTAGCCAGCCGCTCTTCGCCTTTGACTCTCCGCTCTCGGATGAAGCCGTCCGCCAAGCCTACTTCCTCGGCCAGCGTCATGACGACTCCCTCGCCCGCGCCCTGGACAAGTATACAAAAACACTCCCGCCCCCCGAGACCGGTCCGCACATCGCCGCTGTCACCTTTTTGACTCCCTTCGCCCTCCTCGCGCAGTCTTCCAGTCAGCGTCTCAACTACAGCGCCCAGCAAGCCGAGCTCGACCACCGCAATCAAAGGGAAACCATCAAAATCGTCGTCGAGATCCGCTTCACTTCCACCTATGGTCCTTTCATTGTTCGTCCCACCGGCACGCGGCCAGACTCTCCTCAAGGCTTCTCTCCTCGTCCCTACGACTTCTGGAAAGACTTCGATGTACAAGCCCTCATCAACGATAAAGTAGTCCTTTCCCTCTCCTCCTCCGGCGAACCCAACCTCGTCTGCTCCGACGACGGCGGCTGCTCCTTCGTCGGCGCCACCATCACGCTGGAATTTCTCGCCAGCGCCTTTTCTTCCAGCTCGGCCACCATCCTAATCACCCCTCCCGGGGGCGATCCCACCTCCGTCGATTTTGACCTAACATCCCTTCGTTAAAGTACGAACGCAATCTCGCGAACGCAATCTCGCATGGTAAACGCCTTTGTAGGTGGCGGACTCTCAGTCCGGCTCACCATCGCCTCCAACTGCGCGGCGATTCCCGTGGCATAGACTTCAACTGGCCCCTGTAGGCGGTCCGTTCGCGTTCTGCTCCTCGTCGAGCCGATTGCTCAACTAAGTTGCGTATTACGACACGCACGCGGCGCAATCCGCCGCTCTGCAGTTTGCATGCGCTCCTCCGAGTTGTATCTTCCTCTCATCCGGCGCAGAAACAGCCCCAAGCACAGATACCACCCGAGGAGTCTCCAATGCCCAACGCCCCCATCCTAAAATCCACCAGCGCCCAAGCCGAAACCTTTGCCGGCGTCACCTATCACCTCGACGGCGAACTTGTCCCCGTCCTCTCCGTCGAGCTTGCCGGCACGCCGATCTATTTCGAACACCACGTCCTGCTCTGGAAAGATCCGCGCACCACCATTGGCATAAAAGCTCTCGCCGGCGACTTCAAGCGCATCCTCTCCGGCATGCCCATCTTCATGACCGAAGCCCACGGTCCCGGTCGCATCGCCTTCAGCCGCGACGGTGCCGGCCATCTTTTCGCCATCCACCTCTCCCAGGGTCACGGCCTAGACGTCCGCGAACACCAATTCCTCGCCGCCACCGATCAACTGGACTACACCTTCACCCGCGTCAAAGGTGCCGCCAACATGCTCATGGGCGGCACCGGCTTCTTCATCGATACTTTCGTCGCCCATCGCGGCGACGGCATCCTGTGGCTGCATGGCTACGGCAACGTGTTTGAAATTACCCTCGCTCCCGGTGAGCAAATCGACATCGAACCCGGCGGCTGGATCTACAAAGACCAAAGCGTTCGAATGGAAACGCAATTCCAGCGCTTCACCACTGGCATCTTCGCCAGCGGCGGCCAACTCGTCTGGAACCGCTTCACCGGCCCAGGCAGAGTCGGCCTCCAATCCATGTCCATCCACTTCGAATCCGGCGAATAATCGGAGGCGCGGCGCGTGCCCGAAATCGCCACCACATCGCCAGTCAACCTAACTTCTTTATTTTCCTGTGGAGACCGCAGAGGGCACTAATTTTCATGGTCACAGCGCCAAGTTTCCCAAAATAGTACTTGACAGGCGGGCTATCTATCCCTATCCTCAGAGGGTAGAGAAGTGCGTCCAAGCAGTTCCATATCCAAGCAAACCAATTCCCAGTCCGCCCTCGCGCATCTCGTGCCAGCCGCGCGCGCATTTCCCTGGGAACGCCGATCTCCCGATCGGCTCTTTTGACTTGACCCGTCACCGACGGGGTCAATTTTGCCGCCACGCCAGACCAGGCTGCGCGTTAAAGAAGGAGCACAAAGGACGTAACCATCTTCTAGTCTTCTAGCGGGCAACCACCCGTAACCCAAGCAGAATAAACACTTACACAAGTGTTCATTCTAAACGACTTGATCTCCCGTAGAATGAACACTTACAAAAAGAAACCAGTGGCGTGCCCCACCCCGTTCACCGCATCTATGATACCCCCAGCGACGCTCAACACGGTCTAAGACCGCCAGTGCAGCGTCACCGGACCGCTCATCGGGTGCGCCATCGCCTCGCCGCTCCGCCGCGATTCCAGCAACCCGGCCTTGAGCCCGAAATACCACTTTGCCGGTCGGTCGGCATCGTCAATCAGCATTAACTTCGGGTTGTACTTTAGACCTTCGGCCTGCTGGATCATGGTCAGCTGATCCTGCCGCAAAAACTTCTTGGCGAAGCTGCGAAAAATCGGCACCACCAGCGGCAGCCACGCTGCCACATTCCAGGCCGCCACAAAATCAATCCGGCAGAGGTCGCGCCGCACCGGAGTAACCGTCGCACGGCTGGAAAACCACAGCTTGCCGCTGTGAATCTCTTCGAGTCGCATATTTGGCAACACGAAATCAATCGTGGTGGTAACTGCCTCTCCGGTCATCCGCTTCAGTAATTTGTACGGCGCGCTGTTCGCACTCGGCGTGTGCGTGCTCATGCGGAAGCCATTCGCTATCGGCTCAAACCTTTTCTCTTTGTCATGAATGCTGTGCCTGCTGCGCCAGTACCACGATTGATGCACGAACGGCCCGTGCGCTGGATCCATCAACCCGATAATTCCCTGATCCACATGCGACGGCAGTTCGCAATCGAGGTGCGTGATCTTGTAACCCTTGCTAAAAACCGGCAGCGCCGGCGCCGCAGCAATCGCCTCCGCCCCTTGCGAACCACGAGCTAGCGTTCCAGGCTGCGTCATGTACACCCAAACATATCCGTCGCGCTCTTCACACGGATAGTGGCCAGCAAAGATCCGCTCCACTTTTAATTTATCCTGCGAAGTCAGCGAAGGAATTTCGATGCACTGCCCACTGCACGCTTCAAACTTCCAGCCGTGATACCCGCACTCCACGGTCTTGCCATCAAACCGCCCATAAGAAAGTGGAATCCCGCGATGCGGACAGGAATCGCGCATCGCAAACACTTTTCCATCGTCGGTGCGGCCAAGCACCAGCGGCACTTCCAGCAGCATCGCGGTGATCAGTTTCCGCCCGCGTATCTCCGAACTGCGCGCCGCCGGATACCAAAAGTCCCACAGAAACCCGAGGTCGCCAGCGGAGCTGCGCGAAGAATCCGCATCGCCAACAGCAGCAATGGAGGACACCACCACACCAGAAAATGAATCGTTCATAGCGCTCCGGCATCCTAGTATAGGCCTGCACCCGCCGCAACGCCCTTGGTGTCGGAACGCAACTGTAGCGCAGGGCGCTTGGTTTTGAGCCCTGCGGCGTTTCCGCTCCAGAGGTGAGAACTTTGGCCGTAGAGCAACTTTCCAGCAAGTCCAATTGCGCGGAACGCATTTCGGAGCTATTCTTAAGTCAGAGAAAAACGATGTTTGCCCCTTTTTATTAGCGATTCTCCTCTTCCAAATCCGCAAACGGCGGATCTCCTGTTAGTTCGCTCATAAGTTAGAAAGCAAAGTTTCCCGTCCACACCAAAAAGAGGAAGGTTTATGGCTGGCTTCACACTATCCGAAAGACTCGATCAACTCGGCGCGCGCTATGACGATCTAACGCAACAGCTGCAAACCGCCGAACTGGTCACCGACTCCGCCAAGTTTCAGAAGGTCGCCAAGCAGCATTCCGACCTCGAACAAATCGTCGAAAAGCACCGCGAGTTCAAACAGATTGAGAAAGACCTCGCTGGCGCGCACCAGATGATTGCGGAAGCCGACGACCCGGAAATGAAGCAGATGGCGTACGACGAAGAGAAGCAACTTGTTGCGAAAAAGGAAATCGTCGAACGCGAACTAAAAGTTCTGTTGCTGCCCAAAGATCCCAACGACGAGAAGAGCGTAATTGTCGAAATTCGCGCCGGCACTGGTGGCGACGAAGCCGCGCTCTTCGCCGGAGAACTTTTCCGCATGTACTCGCGCTACGCGGAAACGCAGAATTGGAAAGTGGAAGTTCTGGAAAGTTCGCCGTCCTCGCTGGGCGGCATGAAGGAAATCGTAGCCGCCATCAGCGGCCTCAAGGTTTATTCCAAGCTGAAATACGAAAGCGGCGTGCACCGCGTACAACGCGTTCCGGCGACGGAAACGCAAGGCCGCATTCACACCTCTGCGGCAACTGTAGCGGTGCTGCCGGAAGCCGATGACATCGACATCAAGATCGAAGCCAAGGATTTGCGCGTCGACACTTTTTGTTCCTCCGGACCTGGCGGCCAATCCGTCAACACCACCTATTCCGCCGTCCGTATCACGCACATTCCCAGCGGCCTGGTGGTTTCGCAACAGGACGAAAAATCGCAAATCAAAAATCGCGCCAAAGCCATGCGTGTTCTTCGCGCGCGTCTGTATGAAATGGAACTAGGGAAGCAACAAGCCGCGCTGGGCGCGGAGCGCCGCGATCAGATCAAAACGGGTGACCGCTCGGAAAAAATCCGCACCTACAACTTCCCGCAAAATCGCGTCACCGATCACCGCATCGGCCTGACGCTGCACAACCTCGGTGACGTAATGGAAGGCAAGCTGCCCGCACTGGTTGACGGTCTCGTCTCTCACTACGAAGCGGAACGCCTTGAGCATGAATTGGCCGGCGCCTAGTCTTCGCACGTTGAGCATACCGACGTGAATCCACGCCCAATGACAACAGAACGCATGGATGTCCGTGGCGCGTTGCAATACGGAATCGCGCAACTGCGCTCCGCGAATGTTTCCGCGTACACGCTGGCGGCGGAACTTTTGTTGTTGCATGTGGTTGCTAAAGAGCGCGCGTGGCTATACGCGCATCCCGAAGAACGCTTGTCTGCCAAGCAGCAGCACAACTTCTTGGCGCTGCTTGCACGCCGCGCTGCCGGCGAGCCGGTGCAACATTTGACCGGACACCAGGAATTCTGGGGACTTGAGTTTGAAGTGAATCGCGATGTTCTGATCCCGCGCCCGGAAACCGAACACCTCATTGAAGTAACACTGGATCGTTTAGGGCTGCGCGAAGTTCGCGCCGGTCGCCCGCAAACCACCGACGGCACCGGGATGTTCCTCGCCGACGTCGGCACTGGCTCCGGCTGCATCGCCATAACGCTGGCCAAGGAGCTGCCACAAGCACACTTCTACGCCAGCGATATTTCGCCGGCCGCGCTAGCGGTCGCTCAGCGCAACGCGGCGCGCCACAACGTCTCCGACCGCATCCATTTCGCACACCACAGTCTGCTAGCCAACGCCAAGGCCAACGACCGCGACCTAGTATTCTTCGACGCGATCGTCAGCAATCCCCCATACATCGGCCGCCGCGAGTCCGCCTCACTCGAACGCGAAGTCCGCGACCACGAACCTCCTCAAGCACTCTACGGCGGCGAAGAGGGCTACGAACTCTACGGCGACCTCATCGCGCAAGCCGCAGCCCACCTTAAACCCGGCGGCCTGCTCGTCCTCGAACTCGGCCACAACAGCCTCGCCGCTGTACAGCCACTACTCGCCGAGCCCGCATGGTCCTACGTCAACGTCACCAACGACCTGGCCGGTATCCCGCGCGTAATCGCCGCGGAACGGTCCGCAGAGCGAGCCTTCAAACGAGCAATTTAAAGTCTCTGCAGCATCGAAGAATCAGGAGTATCTTCGACGGGTATGCCGGACCTTGCCAGATTCCGCGCGAAACGTGGCCCGATGGAGGCCATCGATCCGTTGGCGGTTGCGTCCATTCTGCACGTCGATATGGATGCGTTCTTTGTTTCGGTGGAATTGCTGGAACGCCCAGAGTTGCGCGGGAAACCCGTGGTGGTTGGCGGACGACCGGACCAGCGCGGCGTGGTTACCGCGGCCAGTTACGAAGCGCGGAAATATGGCATTCAGTCGGCGATGCCGCTGCGCACCGCCGGCAAACTCTGCCCCCACGCGATCTTTCTTGACGGCCACCATCACAAGTACACGCAATGGAGTGATCGTGTCGCCACAATTCTGAACGGCTTTTCTCCGATAGTGGAAATGGTTTCCATCGATGAAGCGTATCTCGATCTTTCCGGAACGCATCGCATGCACGGACCGCCATTTGCCGCCGCGGACAAATTGCTGCGAAATATCACGAAGCAAACAGGTCTGCCCTGTTCCGGCGGGCTCGCAACTACACGATTGGTGGCAAAGGTCGCCTCCGACCAAGCCAAGCCGCGCGGCCTAGTATGGGTGGCGCCAGGACGCGAAGAAAGTTTTCTGGCGCCCTTGCCGGTGCGGAAGATTCCCGGGATCGGCAAGGTCACGGAACGGGCCTTGCGCGCCATGGGCATTGAAACCGTGCAGCAAATTGCGCGCGAGCCGCAGGAAAAACTGGAAAAGATATTCGGCCAGTGGGGCAACGCGCTGTATCGCAAAGCGCGCGGCGGCGATTCGTACGAATTCCTGATCGACGCCGAAGCAAAATCTATCTCGCAAAACCATACCTTTGGAGAAGATACGTTTGACGAAAATGTAATGACCGCCATGCTCAGCCATTTGTCGCAAAAGGCCTGCAAGCGGCTGCGCGAAGCGGGGCTTTCCGCGCGAACCTTGACGCTGACCATTCGCTACACCGGCTTCGATACCTACACGCGATCGAGAACTTTGCCCGAAGCAGCGCAACTTGATGGCGACATTTCCGCAGTGTTCCTGCAACTTTTTCGCGAGCATCGCAACCGCAAACGCAAGGTCCGCTTGCTGGGCGTTAGCCTGAGCAATATGAGCCATGGCGGCGAACAGCTCGATCTGCTTGACGCTGAGCGCCGCGGCAAACTGGAGAAACTTACCCAGGCTACGGATCGTTTACGCGACCGCTTCGGATTTGGCGCGGTGCAGTTCGGCGGCTCGCTGCGGAAAGAAAACAAAGATGATGAGGGGCAGAACTGAGGACCCCACGATTCGTGTGCACCGTCGCAACGTTTAGACGCAACTTCAGCGGCTAAAGCCGGCCTATCATAGCAGCACGCATGTCGCGGCTAAACCCGCGACCCACAAAGAATCGCAGCGCAAGACTTACACCACAGAGACTCACCGCGCAAAAACTCACACCACAGACACTCGCAGCGAGAAGACTCACGCCACGAACATTCACATCGCCGCTACGCGCTCGCAACTTTGTACAGAGTTTCCTCGACGCGATGCGCTCGCGAAATGGCCTATACTTCAGGCATGAGCGCGACTCCTAACGTTCCTGTGTCACCGCCGCGCCCGCGGCAACGCTTTGCCCGGACGCGGGATTTCTGGGAACGCGTCAGCGAAGGCCGCCGCATCGACGACTTGTGGGGGCAGTTCACAGCGGACGCCCGGGCTAGTTACGGTTTTTACGGCAAGGACGTCGACTGGGACGAAATCAATCGCAGGTCGCGGTGGCGGCGGCCTTTCCACATCGCCAAGCAATTTTTCTGGGCGTTGCTGATGAAGCTTTCACCGGCGCGGCGCGTGCTGCTGCTGGCCGGGCTGGCGATGCTGGTTTTCTCGGAGCTAAACATTCATGCCAACGCTGGATCTGCGGCGGGCTTTGATCTGGAGTTGGCTGGGGCGCTGCTGGTGTTGCTGCTTCTATCGCTCGAGCTGGCCGATAAAGTCACCATGAAGCGCGATTTGGAAATCGCGCGCGAAATTCAGAGCTGGCTGGTGCCATCGCAGCCTCCGGACGTTCCTGGCGCGGATATCGCGTTTGCCACGCGGCCGCAAAATTCCGTGGCCGGCGATTACTACGATGCGTTTTTCCCGAACAGCACACGTGAGAAATTGTTGGTGGTCATCGCGGACGTGGCCGGAAAAAGCGTTCCCGCGGCGTTGTTGATGGCCACCATGCAAGCTAGTTTGCACACCATAGCGAGCGAAGATGTGCCACTCGGCGAGCTGGTACTGCGGCTGAATCAGTACGCGTGCGCCCACAGTCTTGACGGTAGGCGTTTTACTACCGCGTTGATCGCCGAATACGACGTGGCCACGCGGCGCATGACCTATGTGAATGCCGGACACAATCCACCGATTCTGCGGCGTACAAATGGCGTTTTGGAAAAGCTGGAAGCAGGCGGCTTGCCGCTGGGGATTGAAGCCACTGCCGTGTTTGATGCCGGCACGATTCAACTGCAACCTGGCGATGCGCTGATTTTGTATACGGACGGCGTGGTGGAAGCGTTCAACGCCACGGGCCAGGATTTCGGGAACGAGCGCTGGCTGGCGGCGATCCGACAACTGCCGGAAGTAGGTGCTGAAGAAACATTGCGCATGCTGATGCACCGTGTGGATGAATTTGTCGGCGTGACGCGGCAATCTGACGATATTACTTGTTTGGTTTTTCGCGCCTCTCGTTCGTAATTATTTTTTCCCGACATTTATTGGAGTACGGGTTAGCGCATAATTGACGGGTGACACCCCGCCAGCTTGCTAATTCGATTTGCGAATCATTGCAGCGGCATGGCCATGTGGCGCTGCTGGCAGGCGGGTGTGTGCGGGATTCACTCCTCGGACGCGAGGCTTCGGATTATGACGTGGCCACCGACGCCACACCGGAACGCGTGCTGGAGCTTTTTCCGGACGGCGTGGGAGTCGGCGCACAGTTTGGCGTAATTTTGGTGCCGCGCGACGGAACAAAAGTGGAGGTAGCGACGTTTCGTTCAGATATAGGCTACTCCGACGGGCGGCATCCGGACGCGGTAGCATACTCCAAGACCGCGCAGGACGATGTGCAGCGGCGCGATTTCACAATTAATGGTCTGCTGATGCGCCACGACAGCGGAGAGATTCTCGACTACGTCGGTGGCCAAGCGGATCTGCACGCTGGAATCATTCGCGCGATCGGAGAAGCGGAGCGGCGCTTTACTGAGGACAAACTGCGCATGTTGCGCGGAGTACGTTTCGCCGCGCGTCTGGGCTTTGCCATAGATGTAGCGACCATGACGGCAATCAAAGGCCTGGCGCCGCAGATAGTCCAGGTTTCCGCCGAGCGCATTCGCGAAGAGCTGACCAAATTGCTCACCGAGGGCGCCGCGAAACGCGGATTCGCGCTGCTCGACGAAACGGGATTGCTGCGCGAGGTGTTGCCGGAGATCTCCGCGCTGCACGGCGTGGAACAACCTCCGCAATACCATCCGGAAGGCGATGTCTGGACGCATACAATGTTGATGATTGACGGGCTTCCGGAGGGATCGACTGCGACGCTGGCTTGGGGCGTCCTGCTGCACGACGTCGGGAAGCCAGCAACGTTTCGGTCTGCAGCGCAGACCGGGGACCGCATCCGGTTTGACGGGCACGTGGATGCGGGAGTAGAGATTGCTGAGCGGATTTGCCGGCAGCTGCGCTTTTCAAATGAGGACACGGAACAAATTGTTTCCCTGGTGTCTAACCATATGAAGTTTAAGGACGTCGAACAGATGCGGGCGTCCACGCTAAAGCGCTTTGTGCGGCTGCCGCGATTCGAGGAGCATATGGCGCTGCACCGGCTGGATGCACTATCCAGCAATCGCCGCATGGAAGCATACGAGTTTGTGAACCGTTTTCTTGCGGAGACCCCTCCCGAGGAGGTGCGGCCGCATCGGGTACTGACCGGGAACGATTTGCTGCGCATGGGCTACACGCCCGGGCCGCTGCTCAGCGAAATCTTGCGGTCCGTAGAGGATGCGCAACTTGACGGGCAGATCGACAATTTGGCGGAAGCCGAGGGATTTGTCCGGCGACATTATCCGACGTTTCAGGGAAATAGATGAAGAAGGAAGCAGGTGCGGCCGATAAGACAAGTGCAGGAGGATAGGCCGCTTTGGCTCTATAAGCTATTCATTAAAGATGACTTATGTTGACGGAGCGTACGTGATGGGAATTCGTCAGTAACCTTAGCGAGATACGCTAAGATTTTATGCTAGGCTTGCTTGCATTTCACTGCACCTTTTTGACTGCGCCCGCATCTAAACTTTTACGGCACGGCGGATTGCGTGCCTAGTGTTAGGGGAGACCATGGCTGACAAAAAGTTTGTAGTGCCAGAGATTCTCGCCATCCTGCCGGTCAGGGACACCGTGCTTTTTCCCGGGGCAGTCCTGCCGCTGACGGTTGGACGCGAGAGTTCACTGGCGCTGGTAAATGCACTGCAAGGCGAAGAGAAACTGATGGGCGTGGTGGCGCAACTGGATCCGCGCGTGGAAGACCCGTCCGCCGCCGACCTGCATAAGGTGGGAACGCTTGCCAAGGTACATAAGACGGTAAAGATGCCGAACGGGAATGTGGTTATTTTCCTGGAAGGCCTGGAACGTATTCAGATTGTCGATCTGATCGGGCTGCGCCCGTATTTGCGGGCCCGGGTAATCGCTGAACCAGACATTTTTGGAGAATCCGCCAACGAACTGGAAGCGTTGCAGCGGAATGCGCAGGACTTGTTCCGCGATGTGGTGAGCCACTCGCCGCAACTTTCCGATGAATTGCAGTCCGTAGCGATGAACATCGATGATCCCGGCCGGCTGGCGGATTTTATCGCCGGCACACTGCCTTCGCTTTCGACTTTGCTCCGGCAAGAGCTGATCGAGACGTCCAGCGTGCGCAAGCGGCTGGAAACACTGATTCGCGAACTCTCCAAGGAGCTGGAAGTCCTGGAACTGCGCTCGAAGATTCACGAGCAAGTGCAGGAACAGGTGAGCCAGAGCCAGCGAGAATACTTGCTGCGCGAGCAAATGAAGGCGATTCAAAAAGAGCTGGGTGAATCGGACGATTCCGCCGCGGAGATCGACGAACTGCGCAAGAAAGTGGAAGAAGCAGCGATGTCCGCGGAAGCCAAGAAAGAGTGCGACCGCGAACTGAAGCGGCTCGCGAAGATGACGCCGGCCTCCGCGGAATACATGGTGTCGCGGACGTACCTGGAGTGGATGACCTCTTTGCCGTGGAGTAAATCCTCTGGCGCGGAAGAGATCGACATCGCCAAAGGGAAAGAAATCCTGGACGAAGACCATTACGACCTGGTGAAAGTCAAGGAACGCATACTGGATTACCTGGCGGTGAAAAAACTTCAGCCGGGGATGAAGGGGCCGATCCTGTGCTTCGTCGGACCTCCGGGCGTGGGAAAAACGTCGCTCGGAAAATCGATTGCTCGAGCGCTGGGGCGCAAGTTCGTGCGCATCGCGCTGGGCGGTATGCACGATGAAGCGGAAATCCGCGGACATCGCCGCACCTACATCGGAGCGTTGCCAGGCCAAATTATTCAAGGCCTGAAGCGCGCCGAGAGCAACGATCCGGTGTGCATGCTGGACGAAGTGGACAAGCTGGGACGGGACTTCCGCGGCGATCCTTCTTCAGCGCTGATGGAAGTTTTGGATCCGGAACAAAATTCGGCGTTCCGCGACCACTACCTGGATGTGCCATTCGATTTGTCGAAAGTATTGTTTATTGCTACGGCGAACTGGATGGATCCAATACCCGAGCCGCTGCGCGACCGTATGGAAGTGATCGAACTGCCAGGCTACACGGGTGAAGAAAAGCTGCATATCGCGCACAAGTACCTGATTCCAAAACAAGCCACGGAACACGGATTGAAGAATGGCGAGCAGCTGGAATTCACCGATGACGCCTTGCGCGAGATCATTCACAGCTTCACGCGAGAAGCAGGCGTACGAAACCTGGAGCGCGAGATTGCTACCATCACGCGCAAGCAGGCGCGGCGCCTGGCGGAAGGCAAACTGGACAAAATGACGGTGACTCCGGAAATCGTCCGCGAATATTTGGGCGTGCCGAAGTTCCGCACCGAGAAGGAAGTCGAGGAACGCGTCAAGCGGCCGGGCGTGGCGGTGGGGCTGGTGTGGACGCCAGTGGGCGGCGACATCATCTTCATCGAAGCGACGCGGATGCGTGGCGGGAAACAGTTCACGATGACCGGGCATCTGGGCGAAGTGATGCAGGAGTCCATGACCGCGGCTCTAACGTGGGTGCGCGCAAACGGAGAAAGATACGGAATCGATCCCGACTTTTTCCGCAAGCATGACATTCACATTCACGTGCCGTCCGGAGCGGTGCCGAAGGATGGTCCTTCCGCTGGGGCGGCGATGGTTACCGCGTTGGTGAGCCTCTTGACCAATCGTCCGGTGCGCGACCGGCTGGCGATGACCGGCGAGATGACGCTATCCGGCATCGTGCTGCCAATCGGCGGCGTGAAGGAAAAAGTACTGGGCGCAAAGCGCGCGGGCATTCGCGAGGTGCTGTTGCCCGCGGACAACGAACCGAACGCGGTGGCGGATCTGACGCCGGATATTCTCGGCGACATCAAGATCACCTACGTGCGGACGCTGGACGAAGTGCTGGAACACGCGCTGGCAAAGGATCCGGTGGCCACACCAATTGTGCCGCCGGACCCTAAGTCGCAAACGCCGGGCGTAGATGTGCCCCGGGCCATTCACTAAGACGCTGCACAATACAATTGAGAAAAAGAAGGCCCGGCGATCGTTGCCGGGCTTTTTTCTTTGGACGCAGACAAAAGCAACGCGCAAACGAAGCCTGCTACCATGGAGCTTCGACTGACTCCACCCTAACTTCACTCATGGCTCCAGCTAAAAAAATCGTCGTGGACGTTCCCGCGGAAGTGGCTTCGCGGATTACTGCGGCGCTGCAGCAGGAGCGGACGATTCCACGATTCGTGGATTCGTACGTTGTAGAGCACGGGCGGTATGCGCTGCAAGTGCACGCAGCTTTGTACCGCGATTTACTGGGGCTGCTGCAGCGCGAGGCGTTGCTGGCGGCGACCGCGCGGGCGCTGGAACTTTCTACGTTCGCGCCGCCAAGTTCCAAAAAAAGCAAACTGCAATTGATTCCGCGAAAAGATGTGACGCTGTTCCGCAAGAAATATCTTGCGACGTTGACGCGGCTAAATAAGTGGACGGCAGGCGACGCACTGGACTTTCAAAACGACTTACAACTCTACGAAGACTTACTGTCCCGCGTCGGCGCGGCGCGGCGAAGGCGAAAAGCGTTTGAAGCGGCGAATCACCCGTTCGTGGACCGTTGCGCGTTTTTGCTGGATTCGTCTTTCCTGGAGAAGGCGCGGCTGGCGGCGAGCCGTGCACTGAATGATGTAGACGAACTCGCCGAACATGCTTTTGCGGCGGCGGTACAGATGACGAAAATTCCGACTGCGCGTTGAAACTGCGAGCCCGCGCCGACTGTAATACAAGCTTTATTTATCGAAAGCGGTTTCATTAAAAAGCGCCTGCCCGGCCACCGCGGTGCGAAAACCATAGACCGCCAGCGCAGCAATGGCGATTATCCCCGTCAGGCCTTCGCTGGCATACCAACGCGAGAAATGCGAGGTTACCGGAAATACGATCAGGACGTTCTGCACCACAAGTCCCACCACCAGGGCCAGCAAACCAAATCGCCGGAGCACGACGACGATCGAAACCCAAATAATCGCCAAGAAAATGAAGTCTAGCAGCGGGTAGTCTCCTCCGGTGCTGGTGACGGCGCCCAGGAGCACGATAATCAGCGCGGTTATCCAAACGTAACGAACAAGCAGCCGCACCATGAAAAAAAGAAAAAAGATGAACAGGCCATAGAGCACGAAAATCAACGTGAAATACGGGAGGTAGCCAAGCGCCTGGCGCACGCCGTTGAGTGTATCGGCCGCGAGCGTGCCCGGCGTAGGAGGCAGTTTGCCGAGCAGGGGGAGCAAAAAATTATCGCAGGTTTCGAAAATGGTAAGCCATACCCCGTAAACCACGCCGATTAGGAAGTCGCGGCCAAGCAGCGGATCGCGGAGGTCTCCGGCCATCAGGCGGGACCAGGTGATCAAGGTTTGCGGGGCGTTTTTGCGCACGAATGGCTCAAGCGCCAGATATAGAAAGAAGGCCATGGTGGTCATGAGGCAGGCCCAACTGATGGCGACGAACAAGCCTTCGAATTCGCCGACCGAATCGACATGATGCGCGCGGAGCGCCCAACTGGTCATGAATGCTAGAAAAACGAAAATAGCGAGGCGCACTGCGCCGCGAGTGTCGCCGCGGTCCAAGCGGAGGTTTCGGCGGGCCACGAAGGCGCTGGCCAGCAGGAGTCCGACGAACAGGGTTAACAAAATAATCGAAGAGATTCTTTCGCGAGTGGTCTGCTGGTAAGGAGTCGAGCGCTGCGGTGTGTCCCACGGATAGAGCACAGCAAAATAAATTGGTTTGCCACGGTACGCGGCAGCTTCAATACGCTCAGAAATATTCGTGTGACCGGGCAGATCGCGGATCCAAGCCGCGCGCGAGTCTCCCCAGGCAAGCGGGGTCCATTCGGAAGGAACGCTCTTGAAATCGGCGAGACGCAAGCCCGCGGCGGCAAACAGCGGGGTCCAATCCGGAGCCGGAGGAGCTTCCGTGGAACTGTCCACCTGTGGCGGAATTGCATCAAAGTGGACGAGGCGTCCCCGCATATCGACGATGACCATGGTCATGCCGCTGACGTCCATCGCAGGATCAAAGGTGGTGACTGTGCCGGCTCCGCCCGAGGAAAAAAATCTCTGCGGTATCATTCCCCGGGGGCTTTCGCGATACCAAAAGCTCAAAGAAGCGGGGCGATCGCTTGAGAGGATGTCCCAGCGAGTGGGAGATTTGTCGCTCTTCTGGAGGAAACTCAAGTAATACGCATCGATGTCGAAACCGGACGCGGCGTCCGCAGCGGGCGCGGTGTAACCGAGGTTCCTGGTAATTTCGCGGGCACGCGCGGCAAGTACTTCGGAAGAATTTTCCAGCGGCGTGCGATTGTTAAGTTTGAAGCGATCCGCTACGTAGATGGCAAAGATCAAACCGACCACCACCGCGAGCAACATGGCGATTGCGATCTTCGGTCGAAGACCTTCCTTCTCGCCGGAAGCGGCAACCATTTCCGGAGAAGGCGTTTCTCCCGCGGCGAGCGCGGCGGCCAGCGGGTCGCCACCCGGCAAAGCAGCGGCCACTTGCAACGCGGAGGAGGGGCGCTTGGCGGGGTCTTTGTCGAGACACCGCATGGTGACGCGCTCGATGAGCGGGTCGAGATCTTTTACCAGTGTGGAAGGACTTGTGAGCGTGCCTTGCTCGCGCAGCTTGATGAGTTCGGCCAGCGTGGTAGATTCGAAGGCACGCTTGCCGGTGAGGATTTCGTAGAGAATCAGGCCGAGTGAATAGATGTCGCTCTTGAAGGTGACTTCGCGCCCCTCGAGTTGTTCCGGCGCCATGTACGCCGGCGTGCCCGCACGAATTTCCGAGCCTTGAATGCTGGCGGCAATTCCGGCCAGACCAAAATCCATGACGCGAATTTTCCCCGCGCCATCGAGCATTACATTGGCGGGTTTCAGGTCGCGGTGAATCACGCCGCGTTCGTGAGCCGCAGCCATGCCGGCGCAGATTTGGCGGGCGATTTCCGTGGCTTTATCCGGCGAGAGCCTGCCGATGCGGCGGACCACGGAAGCGAGGTCTTCGCCATCAACGTATTCCATGGAGAGGAACGGAATGCCGTCGGCGTCGCCAATATCAAAAACGCGGCAAACGTTGGGATGTGATACCTGGCGGGCGATGCGCACCTCGGAATGAAAGCGCGCCAGCGCAGAGGCGTCTTGCGAGAGTTCCTGGGGAAGAAATTTTATGGCCACGACTTGGCTAAGGCGCAAATCTTCCGCGCGATACACTTCGCCCATGCCACCGCGCCCGGCAAGGGCGACGATGCGATAACGTTCAGCGAGGATCTGGCCGGGGGCGAAGCGGCCGCCACTGATGGGATCGGAGCTGGTCAGGCCGGAGCTGACGTGACCGGATTTCATCGGACGAGGCGGTTGGGGTGCGGATGGAATTTTGCGGGGCGGCGGAGTCTGGGGCGAGATGGTAGCGCCTTCGATGCCCGGATCGTCTCCGCTCAGGGTGGCGTTTGCGTCAAGGGCGGCGGGGCCGCGACCCGCTTCGCCAGACGCAGAACCGACGGCCGCGCCGCACACCGGGCAGAAACGAGCGTTGGAAGAAGCCTGTGCGCCGCAGGAAGTACAGAACATTGAGCGGGGATTCTACCATCGCTGCCGCTGAGCTGCGAATCTCTGCTAGCAATCCATATAGAGAGAGCGTTTCACCGCAGCAACAGGCAGCCTTAAACGTACTCTGCGCATACTCCCTGTCGTAAGTACCGGAAGGGTCGCAATATCCGCACGGGCAAGAGTGCACCCTACGGGCGTAAACCTGTGCTACGAAAACCACAGATTACGGGATGCGCTCGACCTGCACGGCGGTGCCATAGGCCAGCACTTCAGTGACGCCTTGCATGACTTCCGTGGCATCGTAACGCATAGCGATAACGGCATTGGCGCCATGCTGCGCGGCGTGCACGAGCATCAGTTCGTAGGCGTCTTCGCGAGTTTTCTCGCATAAATTCGTAAGGATAGTAATGTTCCCTCCCACAATGGTTTGGATGGCGGCGCCGAGATTCCCGATGACGCTGCGCGAACGCACGATAATTCCTCGGACAATGCCAAAATTTCTGACGACGCGATAGCCGGGCAGTTCGAGTGCGGATGTGACCATGCTGGAATCGACGCGACCATTCATGACGGACATGCCTCCGTAGGATGACGTTAACGGGTGCGATTCTACCTGCTCACAACGGTGTTGGCGAGAAAGTTTCCTCTGGTATTCTCTGCTTACGTGGAGAATCTCTTCTACCTCCTATCGACGCTGCAGATAGCCGGCGGCCTGTATCTGCTATGGCAGGCCGTGCAGTGGGTGAGCTATGTGCGGCGGAGACTGCTTACCGACCCGGGATTTTTTGCGCCACGCGTGGCCCTGCTGTGTCCCTGCAAAGGGATGGAAGCGGGGCTGGAGCGCAACCTGGTCGCGCTTACCGAGCTGGATCACCAAAACTTCGAAATATTTTTCATCCTGGCGTCCGAGAACGATCCAGCCAGCAGCATTGTGAAACGCGTGGCGGCAAATTCGCGGATCAAGGCTCATGTGGTCATCGCGGGCGCGCCGGAAGGGTGCTCGGAAAAAATCAACAATTTACGCGTGGCCATTGAACAATTGACGCCAGATTTTGAAGTACTGGTCTTCGCCGATTCCGACGGGCGCCCCGGCAAAGCCTGGTTGCACCGGTTGGTAGCGCCGCTGAAAGACGAGCGCATCTCCGCAACGACCACGATGCGCTGGTTCATGCCGAACAACAACGACCTTGCGACGGTGCTGTTGGCGGCATGGAACGCGCCGGTGGTCACCATGCTCACGGAGAAAGGCCCAAACTTCTGCTGGGGCGGCGGGACCGCGGTGCGGCGGCTCGTGTTCGAGCAAGCCGGCGTGCTGGAATTCTGGCAGGGTTCCGTCAGCGACGACTACTCGTTAACCAGCGCGCTCGAACGCACCGGCAGGCCTGTGCTATTTGTGCCGGAGTGTTTGACGCTGTCGTTCGTGCAAACCGATTTCGAAGGGCTCATGGAGTTCACGAACCGGCAGATCCTGATCACCCGGGTGTACGCACAGAAGATTTGGCGCGCGGCGCTGCTTACGCATTTCTTGTACTGCGTGACGCTGATCATGGGCGTGACGCTGACGCTGGACGATATGCTCGCGGGGCGCCCGGCGTTGCACTTGGCCACGCTGACGTTTCTGCCGGTGCTGTTGTCGGCGATCCGCGGGGGCCTGCGCGTGGTAGGGGTCACCGAAGCATTGCCCAGCTGGCGAAAACAGATCAGCGAGCAATCGTGGATTTATATTTTGGTGAACGTCTTCGTACCATTTTTGTACTTGGCGAATTTTGCGCACTCGCTGACCACGCGAAAAATTCGCTGGCGCGGGATTCGATACGAGTTGCTGGGGCAGAACGAGACCAGAATCGTGACTGGAAACGCAAAGAATTTCGGCTAAAGTGCACTGCGCGACTGTCCGTAACATGAACGCGCGTACACAATTACCGCGTTTTCCACAGGACCTGCGGAGACCGCCGGCCAGCCACGCCGGGAAAATTTTCCTGTCGCGTGCAATTCCTACCGTTTTATATGTAGAAACGAATCCCCCAGTCCAGCATAAGTGTAGTGGTATGAGCATTTTGTAATTCCTCCTGGTTCGGCAGAGAATTTGCATTGTGAGTCGAGGTTCGGTGGCAAAGTTCGGGCGAACTGTGTACAAAGCTCCTCCTCCATCTTGGTACGGCCTCAGCTGAAGTTTGGGTCACCGAGTTGCAGCCAGCCCTCAGCTTGGCGTATTTGCCCGATGCGTTGCCAAATCTGCGATCCCGTCTTTCGAGAGGCGGGTTGAACAAAATCCATTAAAGGGCTTCGGGGTCTCGGAGCTGTGTTCGGAGGGGTGCACGTGAAATTAATCCGCAGAAGTGACCAGGCACACCAGATTGTGAATTCGGGTCGCACGTTCCAGCGCGACCTTTATTTTTTCTATGAACGAAGCACCGGTGTGGCGCATTTTCATGTGGAAGCCGGGCCGGATGGGCAACTTCCGGTGGAACAGGCCGCCGGGCTGCTGGCCATGCATTGCATGATTCGCGGTCAACAACCGACGGATTACGTGGTGATGGTGCAGGCGGAAAGCGATAATCTGGGGGAGCTGAACGAAAAAGCGGCGAAGCTGTTGCAAGCGGGACAGTCGGTGCACGGAAGGGTGAAGCTTACGCGACGCGAAGACGAAGTGCTTGGCGGCGTGGTGCGCAGCCTGTCAAACAAGGAGATCGGCGCAACGCTGAATCTTTCGGAGCGCACGGTAAAGTTTCATGTTTCCTCGCTGCTGGCGAAGTTTCGGGTGCGCGGCCGCATGGAACTGGTGCAGCAAGCCTCGCGGCAAACAGCTACTCCGCTGCCGATGAATCTGCCGGTGGCGACGCGGGAGACGCGAAGTTATTCCGCGGTTGGACAAGCCTATTCGCCCGTGCCGCGTAAACCGGCGATCGTTCCCTTGGCCGCCAAGCGTCAATTGATGGGCTGAAACATCCGGCTGGACGATGACTTGAAGAAGGCCTGCCCGTTGTGGGCAGGCCTTCTTGTTTTGGTGCGCTGTTATTTCGCTGCGGCGTAGAGCTCGCTGGCTTTGTCCCAGCTCACAACGTTCCACCAATTCTTGATGTATTCCGGCCGAACGTTTTGATACTTCAGATAGTACGCGTGTTCCCAGACATCCAGTCCCAAAACAGCCTTGCCGCCAGCGCTGAGCTGATAGGGCGTGTCCTGATTGGGAGTTGAATCGATGGCGAGCTTGCCATCGCGCACCAACAGCCAGGCCCATCCGGAGCCGAAGCGCCCCACACCAGCAGCGGCGAATTTTTCCTGAAAACCCGCGAAAGAGCCAAACGAAGAGTTGATAGCGGCACCGAGGTCGCCCTTGGGTTCTCCGCCGCCGCCCTTCTTCATCAGCGTCCAGAACAGCGAATGGTTCCAGTGTCCGCCACCGTTGTTGCGAACCGCGGTGCGGATATTCTCGGGAACGGCATCGAGATTCTTCATGAGGTCATCGATGGATTTGGCTTGTAGATCGGCATGCCCATCGAGCGCCTTGTTCAGATTGGTCACATAAGCGCCGTGATGTTTATCGTGGTGAATCTCCATCGTCTTGGCGTCGATGGACGGTTCGAGTGCGTCGAACGAGTACGGCAAAGGCGGCACGGTGAATGCCATGGGTCTATCCTCCGGTGTGAGATTTGAAATTCCTTCAGCGCGCAAAAGGCCGGAAGCCACATTGCGGGTTCCCAGCAATCCCGCGCCGACGATGCCTGTGTTGAGCAAAAATCTACGACGGTACATCGCAATGATTCATGGCCCAATGCCGGCGCGGCAAGTTGCCCTTGGTGGCCGCCCAGATTATAGCGTCACCCCGCCGCACCTGCCTAACTCCGGAGCCTCAATAGGGATTCAGCGAGCCGCCAGTATCCTGCACACGAGCTAGTTGGAATCATGCTCGACCCGGCGTTCTGACTCCTGCGATTGGATGCGCGAGAGAGCCCATTGGGCAGATTCGGCGATGTAAATTTCAGGCGATTCCGTGAGGCGCTGCAACGTGGCGGTGACGCTGGCGTACGCCGGATCATCCGGGGTTACTCCCGAATTGCCTAAGGCAACGCAGGCGTTGCGCACCATGCCGCGCCATTTGGTGCGCTTTATGGCGCTGCCACGGAAAACGTCGCGGAATTCGGCTTCGGACATTGCGGTGAGCCACTCCAGATCCGGCTCGAGCAGCGATTGCGGCTCGATTGCGGGGCTATCCGAGAGCGCTGGGCCGTCATTCCGGTAAAACTCACGCGGGGCGAATTCTGGCGCCTGTGTAACGGGGGCGCGGTTGTTCCACGGGCACACGTCCTGGCAGATATCGCAGCCGAAGACGTGATTTCCTATTCGTTCGCGGAACTCTAGCGGGATGCCGCCGCGCAGTTCGATGGTGAGATACGAAATGCAGCGGCGGGCATCCATGACATATGGCTCAATCAGGGCATTCGTCGGACAGGCATCGATGCAGCGGCGGCAGCTCCCGCACAGGTCCGGTGGAGGAGCGGCGTTGGCGGGTGACGTGGGTCGAATTTCCATAGTGGTGAGAATCACGCCCAGGAAGAAGTAGGAGCCCAACTGCTGGTTGAGCAGTAGCGTGTTCTTGCCAAGCCATCCGAGGCCCGCGTACTTGGCAAGAATGCGCTCCTGAACGGGTCCGGTGTCCGCGTAGATCCGGGCGTGAAAGATTTCGCTATGGTCTTTGCGATCGCCACGATCGCGACCATGTTCATCGCCGCCATCTCCACACCGCTCCTGGAGCTCAGCAAGCAACAAGCCGAGCTTCTTGCGGAGCACTTCATGGTAGTCGCTGCCCCAGGCATAGCGGGAAATCCACCCGCGAGGAGAAGCCTCGGAGAGGCCCGATAAAGAATCGGCGCGCGCCTTCGTCGAAGCAGCGGGGATCGAGCGTGGTTGAGCGGTGTTGTAGTTCAGCGCGCAAACGATGACGCTCTTGACGCCGGGCATTGCCGTCCGCGGATCACTACGCCGGGTATCGGCGAGATATTTCATCTCGCCAGCGTAGCCGCGGCCGAGCCACTCTTCGGTGCGTGCTAATTCAGGAAATTTCTCTGCGGAAACCACGCCGCAAAGATCGAAGCCCAATGCGCTGGCGCGTTCAGCGATCCACGCGGAAAGATGGGCTTCGTTCATGAGCGCACGGCTGATGGGATGCAAAGCGTTGTTGGAGTGGAAAAAAACTACTCGCAACTGGTCTAAAAACAGTGACGGAAATCACGGCGGAGAAAACGGCAGCGCGAAACTTCCGCAGCTTTCACTGAAAACTCTTCAGTGCCTCGGTTTCGCTCGAATGCACGTCGAACACCGTGTACAGCTTGGTGATCTGGAGAAGGTCTTTCACCTTTTTCGTCAAATTCAGCAGCTTCAATTCACCACCGCGGTTTTTCACTGCCGTGAAGGCCGTGACCATTTCGCCGATGCCGGCGCTATCGATGTAGTCCACATCGCCAAGATCGATCAAAAGTTTGGTGCGCTGTTCGTCGAGCAAGCCGCGGATGGTCTTGCGCAAGAGCGCGCTACCCTCGCCCAGCGTGATTTTCCCGCTGAAGTCCACAACCGTTACGTTTCCCGCGTCGCGGAAAGTGCACTGCAAACTCATATTCTCACCTAGGCTTCCTGATGCGGAGTGGCATCTTGACCGCTCCGGCCGTTTGGCGTGGAGGCGGCCGACGGCAATTTCTTTGACATGACCACTTCAGCGCCGCCGGTGCGGCCGGTCACGACAGCGAATTCGTCCATAAAGGAGCGCATCAGAAAAATACCGCGACCAGAGGTGCTGAGCAAGTTTTCCTGCGCCAAAGGATCGGGCACGGAGGCCAAATCAAATCCTTTGCCTTCGTCGAGAACGTGAATAATCATTTTTTCTTCGGTCAAATCCACGGCCAGATGGATTTTTTTGTCAGGGCGCTCTTGATTGCCATAGTGAAAGGCGTTGATCACGCCCTCGCGCACCGACATGCCGATGCGGTAGCAATCGTCTTCGCCAAAACCCGCGGCTTCCGCGACACGCAGGCACATCTCTTCGGCGAGATTTACGCTCTCAACTTGAGTTTCTAGCGTCGCTTCGAGGTGTTTTTGGTCTGCCGCCATGCGCCTCAGGCGGTCTTCTGGGGGGAAAGTGCCCCGAAGACCGCATTTATCCGTAACACAGCGGAATAACACAAGTCAATGGCGCGGAGGTGCCGGCTTTCGGGGTTGAACGGGCGCTTGGTGCGGCGGAAATGACGTTGCGGCAAATCCACGGTGTCTGCCTAGCCTCGGCACCCGTCTTATGCCCAATAGGAGCGGTCCAGAGTACGGTATTGAATCGCTTCACTGACGTGTTTTGGCTCGATCCCAGTTGCGCCTTCGAGGTCGGCAATGGTGCGGGCGACCTTCAGAATGCGGTCGTGAGCGCGCGCGGAGAGCCCCAGGCGCGTGATCGCGTTTTCGAGGAGCTTTTCTCCGTCCGCGGAGATGACGCAGTGCTTGCGGACCATTTTTGGGAGCATCTGAGCATTGGCGAAGGTCTTTTTTTCGCCGGCATAGCGAGCCAGCTGGCGTTCCCTGGCGGCGACCACGCGGGCGCGCACGGCCAGGGAATCCTCGGACGATGCCGGCGCGCGGAGTTCCTTATATTTCACGGCGGGAACTTCGATGTGAATGTCGATGCGGTCCAGCAGCGGCCCGGAAATCTTGGCGACGTAACGCTGAATCATCGGCGGCGTACAGTGGCATTCGCGCGTGGGATCGCCGAAGTATCCACAGGGGCAGGGATTCATGGCCGCCGCGAGCATGAAACGCGATGGGAAGGTTACAGAGATAGCCGCTCGGGAAATCGTGACCGTGCCATCTTCCAGCGGCTGGCGCATCACTTCCAGAACATTGCGTTGGAACTCCGGCAGTTCGTCCAGGAACAGCACACCATTGTGACCAAGCGAGACTTCGCCAGGGCGCGGAACAGCGCCGCCACCGATCAGGCCGGCGTCGCTAATGGTGTGATGTGGAGAGCGATAGGGCCGCGTGCCGACCAGGCCTTGCCCATTTTCAAGCACTCCGGCGACGCTGTGGATGCGTGTGGTCTCGATGGCTTCTTCGAGGGTCATGGGCGGCAGGATAGTGGGAATGCGTTTGGCAAGCATGGTTTTTCCCGCGCCCGGGGGACCAATGAAGAGAATATTGTGGCCGCCGGCGCACGCAACTTCCAGCGCGCGTTTGGCGGCCTGTTGGCCGTGGACATCGCGCAAGTCCACAGAATATTGCGCCGCATCATTCAACAGCTGCCCGGCGTCAACTTTCACGGGGGCAAACGATTCCGGAGAATTCACCAGATCCACTGCCTGCGGGAGAGACTTGACGCCGAAGACCTTGATGCCGTCGACGACTGCGGCCTCACGAGCATTGGCTTCCGGCACAGCGATGGATTTAAGGCCGGCTTCTCGGGCAGCCAGAACTGCGGATAGCGCGCCGCGAACGGGGCGAACACCTCCATCGAGCGAAAGTTCGCCAAGGAACATGCATTGATCGAGTTGTTTGCCAAAGAAATGCCCCATGCAGCCGACGAGTCCCAGAGCCATGGGCAGATCGAACCCCGAGCCCTCTTTGCGAATATCGGCGGGAGCGAGGTTTATGGTTACACCCTGTCCGTGAGGAAATTCAAAGCTGCAATTGCGCATGGCGGACTTGATGCGTTCGCGGCTTTCCTTTACGGCGTTGTCCGGCAGACCAACGACGTTAAAGTCTTGAATACGCGCGGAACCGACATCGACCTCCACCTCGACGAGGTAGGCGTCGATGCCGTAGACCGAGGCGCTGAGGGTCTTAAAGAGCATAGGAGGACGAACGAGCCACGAAGGTGCGGCGTCAGCATAGACCAGAATTCCTTGAGATACCAATACTTAACTTAGTTAACATCGCTGCGTGCCATGCGAACGGTTGACGAATGCTTCGGCGACACCGAAACTCACCTGGGATGGTGTCGTGTAGAATTCTTTTGCATACGTTGCGCTGTTGGGCGAAGTGTCCGTCGACCGTTAAAAAGTTATCCGAGAGGAAAGACTCTTGAAATCGGGCAAAGTGAAGTGGGGAGTGCTGGGCGTAGCCAGCATCGCCAAAAGAAAAGTGATCCCAGCGATGCAGCAGGGGACGTACAGCGAGATTGCGGCGATTGCCTCGCGCGATCTTGGCAAGGCGCAAGAGGCGGCAGGCAAGCTGGGCATCGCCAAAGCGTATGGCTCCTATGAGCAGATGCTCGCCGATCCGGAGATCGAAGCGATTTACAACCCGCTGCCCAATCATCTGCACGTGCCCTGGTCGATCAAGGCCATGGAAGCCGGCAAACACGTGCTGTGCGAAAAGCCCATCAGCCTAAATGTGGCTGAGGCCAGGCAGTTGCTGGCGGTGCGCGACCGGACCGGGATGAAGTGCGGTGAAGCGTTTATGATTCGATCGCACCCGCAGTGGCTGCGGGCCAGGGAGCTGGTGCGCTCTGGGAAAATCGGTGAGCTGCGCGCCGTTGCCGCGTCCTTCAGCTATTTTGACCGGGAAGTTCACAGCATCCACAACAATCCCGATGGCGGAGGAGGGGCGCTGCTCGATATCGGCTGCTACCCCATCAATACTTCGCGCTTCATTTTTGGCGAAGAACCGACGAAAGTGATCGGCCTGGTGGAGCGCGATCCGGAGATGAAAATCGATCGCCTGACGTCCGCGATACTCTCTTATCCCTCTGGGCAAGCGGTCTTCACGTGTAGCACGCAACTCGTCTATCACCAGAGCATGGAGATTTCTTGCACGCACGGACGCATCGTGATGGAACTTCCATATTCCGCGCCGCTGGACCTTCCGACCAACATCGTTATCGACGAGGGCCGCAAAGGGGAGGGCAACCTCACCACCACCGAAACGATCCCCGCGTGCAATCAATACACGCTGCAAGGGGACGCCTTTTCAAAGGCCATTCGCGAAGACGGTGAAGTTCCCGTGCCACTTGAGGACGCCATCAAAAATATGGCGGTGATCGACGCGGTGTTTCGTTCCGGCGTTTCCGGGCAATGGGAAACGCCCGTCATCTAGCGCCACACTCAGCTTCGTTACTGCGATTTGATACCGACGCCGTAAAGAGCCAGCACGTCCTGCAAGGTGATCACGCCCTCCAAGTGGTGCAGATTGGCGCGGCTGACGACCGGCAGTAAATCCACTTGGGCTGCGCCCATGCGGTCCAATGCTGCGGTGAGTGAATGATCGGCGTGGACGTAAGGAAAGCTTCGCGCGTCCAGCAGTTCGAGAAGAAGCCGCGCGCCGCCGCCGGTACCTGTAGCTTTTTCCAGAGACTCGCGACTGATAACTCCTACGACTCCCGTCTCGTCATTCACCAGCCACGCGTCCTGCGAGCTATCTTTCGTCTTTTCCAGCGCTTCGTTGACGGACCGCTCCGTACTCAAAATTTCAGTCGCCGGATGCATGGCCTGATAAACCTGCCGCTGACTTTCCTGAATGCGAGCTTCCGCGGTAGGCAGGTGTATGCCGTCTTGCTCGGCAAGAATCTCGTAAATGCCTTTTTCCTGAAACTTCGAGGCGATGAAATAGCTGATGAGATTAGAAATCATCAGGGGCACAATCACGGCGTAATCGCGGGTGATCTCAAAAATCATCACCACGGAAGTCATGGGTGCGCGCACCACGCCGGCAAAAGCCGTGCCCATGCCGACCAGCGCATATGCTCCGGGCGACGCGGCGTGACCCGGGAAAAAATGTTGTGCAGTCGTTCCGATCACACCGCCTAGCATCGCACCTAGAAATAAACTGGGTCCAAAAATTCCTCCGGCATTGCCCGAGGCATAGCTGACGGCGACGGCCACCAGCTTCATGGCCAGTAGCAGGATCATGAGCTTGAGCGCCATGTTTCCGTTCAGCACGTCACCCACGTATTTGTAGCCGACTCCCATGATTTGCGGCACAAACCAGCCCATGAGTCCAACCACCAAGCCGCCAGCGACCGGCTGAAACCACACAGTCTTGCGCGGGAAGCGCAGAAATTTAGCGCGGATCCACAGCAGCAGCCGCGTAAACGCCACGGAAACCAAGCCGCCCGCGACGCCGAGCAAGGCGTAAGTTCCGAATTCTTCCGGATGCACCAACTGATATTGCGGCACCTTGAAGAGCGGATCATTGCCGAGGAGCAGCCGCAGCATGCCCCACGACGTAGCCGAGGCCAGCACCACGGATCCCAACACTGGGGCGTGCATATCGCCCACGACCTCTTCGAGCGAAAAAAGCACCGCCGCCAGCGGAGTATTGAAGGCAGCGGCGATAGCTGCGGCAGCTCCGACCGGAACGAGGGCTTTTATTTTCTCAGGGCGTAAGCCAAGTTTCTGTCCGAGGATGGACGCGATTCCTGCGCCGACTTGCACCGCCGGTCCTTCACGGCCCAGCGGAATGCCGCTGGCGAGCGTCGCCGAGGTACAGAAAAACTTGCCGAATACCGTGGCGAAAGAAATGCGACCGCCCCGGGCAAACAGTGCTGCTTTTGTCTGCGGTACGCCGCTACCGCGAGCGTCGGGGAAAAACCGGAATAACAAATACCCCATGCCCAGGGAACCAACCACCGGAACCAGCAGCCTCCTCCAGGGAGCGCCGCCTACGGGATAAAGCCGTGCTCCAGCACGCTCGGTGACCAGGATGAACGCCACCACCGTGAGACCCACCAGGGCGCCAATCAGCAGTGTGAGAACCAGGAAGATTTGCTCTTCCCGTTCGTGCAGCAGTGCTTGCCATTGCCGTGACGGCGCGCGCCACCAGCCTGCTTTTGCGGTCAATGGAGCGGGCGTGGTCATTTTCCGAAAGACTTGCCTTTTTTCGCCGGGCGAGATTTTTTGTTGGGGGAATTTGCAAGGCGCGAAGCCGCGGCATATCGCGCGCCTGCTTGTGATCTGGGCTCCAGGAGCGCATCGATCGCGGTCACCAGCTTCACGCCGCTGGAACGCAACTCACTGATGCGATCGCGCGCCACTTTTTCGACCAGTTTGATGCCGCGCGGCAGGAGCGAAACCAGAACCTTTCTTCGGTCCTCACTGCTGCGCATTCGGCGCACATAGCCGTGGGATGCGAGGCGGTCGACCAGTTCCACCACGCTGTGATGCTTGAGTACCATGCGCTCCGCCAGCGTGCGTATGGTGGCGTCAGCGCCGCTAGGCAATCCGCGCAACGCCAGTAGCAACAAGTATTGCTGGGGCTCGAGACCAGTGGCCCGCGCTTTAGCGTCCCCCTCGCGCAGAAACAGGCGAATGCGATAGCGCAACTCCGCCAAGGCGCGATATTCCGTGGTGGTGACTTCGCTGCTCACCTTCTAAGTCTATCGCGTCACGATATATTTCGCCAGAGTGCGTGTCGCGAGCTGTTTCTTCGTTGATTCAACGGCGTGGGCCGCAATCTAAAGTGTTTTCCGGAAGGCTTTCTGGGTTTTGTAGTGCTCGTATCCGTTGCGCAAATAAAAGTTGTGCGCGCGTTCCCGAGTCACGTTGGAGCGCACGTTTACCGTTCGGCAGCGCTGTTTTTTGCTCCAGGCTTCCGCTACCGCCAGAAGTTGCGCGCCGGCCCCCAGGCTGCGCTGCGAGGCCGTGACAACCAGAGCATTTACTTCCGCTCTAGCCTCCGATTCGAGCAGCCTAGAGATGCTGATGTGCACCCAGCCCACCACTTCTCCGGCTGTCGTCTCGGCAACGAAAACAGCGTGCTGCGATGCTGGCCGCAAGGTGCGAAGACGCTTGGCCACCATTGCGGCCGTCGACGGGTAACCCAGCTCCCCGGACAGTCCGGCAATTTGTCGCGCATCGCTAGTTCGCGCACGGCGAACGATAACGCCGGGTTTCTCGGCTTTCGCGACCATCTCTCAGCCCGCTCTCCTGCGCAGCCGCGCCCGCACTGCTTCACTTTGCAATTCGCGCAGAGCATCCGCGGCGATCCATCGCGCGGAAGGCGAGTCTTGCCGCCGGATGCGCTCGGCAGTGCGAATGGCCGCGGCGTTAAGACGCAGACTTCTCTTTCCAATATTTCGCAACGCCCAGTTGACGGCTTTCTTTACGAAATTGCGTTCGTCATACGCTTCCCGTTCGATCACGGAGAGAAAACGCTCGAACTCCGCATCTTCCGTCGATTTGTCTTTGTAACTCAGATAGGCGACCAGCGAGAACGCCGCGCGTTTCTCGAACTCCGCGTGCCGGGTGCTCCACTCATAAACTTTTGTCCACGCGGGCTTGGCGGCCGCATACAGATAGCAGCAAGCGCCATCGACCAGGTCCCAGGAGTCAAAACCGCGTACCCAGCGCTCCATCTGCGCCGCGGTGACTTTCCCCGATTCGCCGATCAACGTGGCTAGACTCTTTGCTTCGTGGATACCGGAGCTCCACAGCTGCTCCGCCAACTCTTGATCTTTGCCAATGCGTCGCGCCAGTGCGTGTAGTACGGGGGTTGATATCCCATAGGCCTTCGGAACGTTGACACCGAAATACGCGAGTTTTACGCGTATCTTTGGATCGGCGATTCTTTTCAGCTCTCGAAGAACCGCGGCTTTGGTCCACTTTTCAGTGGTTTTCACGCGGCGTCGTGGGCTAGAACGTTTTGTCGGAGTCGAGGAGGATTGTGACCGGTCCTTCATTTACCAGCTCCACGGACATGGTGGCTTGAAAAACGCCCGTCGCAACGGCAACGCCTAAAGTCCCGAGTGCCGCGCAAAATTCTTCGTATAGGGCCTTGGCAATCTCCGGCGGCGCCGCGGCCATAAAACTCGGGCGACGCTGTCCGCGTGCGTCGCCATACAGCGTGAACTGCGAAACCACCAGGGCGCCGCCGCGAACGTCCAGCAACGAGAGATTCATTTTGCCATGCGCATCCTCGAAAATGCGCAGGTTGGCGATTTTTTCCGCCATCGCGGCCGCGACTAACGAAGTATCTTCGCGGCCGACACCGAGAAGAATCATCAGCCCGGAACCAATTTCTCCAGTGACCGCGTCGTTCACCGTCACCCTGGCCCGGCTCACTCGCTGCAACACCGCGCGCATAAACCCTCGTTATCTTGACTAGCATTCACAGAAGAAGCCGTGAAACTTCGTGGCCTCACACGCGACTTGCAACTGCTCATTGAGACTAATTTTCGGTCGTCAACGGCTGCGCGCAATTTTCCAGCGTCCCTTGCGTATCTTGGGCGTCACCGTCTTACCAGCGCGTTTCGTCTTCGGCAGCGCCAGCGGCGGGCAGTCTCGCGGCGCCAGCTGGCACTTCGGGCAATAATAGCTACTGCGGCCGGCCACGATGGTCCGCCGAATAAGCGCGCCGCAGCGGTAACAAGGATGGCCTTCGCGTCCGTAGGCACGATGATGTTTCTGATATTCGCCCGGCTCGCCGTCGCCATCCTGAAAGTCCGCGATGGTGGACCCGCGCAGCACGATCGCTTTTTGCAAGATTTCTTGCAGCACGCGGCGCAGCGTCTTGATTTTCTCCTTGCTCACGCTCGCCGCGACTTTTGCGGGATGGATCTTCGCGCGCCACAAGCTTTCGTCCGCATAGATATTTCCCACGCCGCGAAGCACGCTTTGATCCAGCAGCAATGATTTGATTCGCGAGCGCCGCGAAGCAAACTGCGTTACGAATTCGCTAACGCTGACCAGCAAGGGATCAGCGCCAAAACGCTTTAGCTCTTGCGGAATGGCATCACCCGCTAGAAAAGCCATCCGCCCGAAGCGGCGCGGATCCGTGTAGCGCAACTCGCGTCCATCATCCAGAAGCATCCAAACGTGCGTGTGCTTTTCGTGCGGTTCGCTCGCGGCTTTCGAGACGAGATTTCCCGTCATGCCTAGGTGTACAAGCAGGGACGCGGGGTCGTCTTCGGCGACGCCATAATTTGCGACGGAAGACTCCGCCAGCGAAAGCCGCAGCATCATGAACTTCCCATAGCGTTCCACGGCTTCGATGCGCCGGCCAGGAAGATGCTGTTCCAGCGCCGCCGGATCGTCGATGAAGTCCGTCTTCCCCAGCGCGACGGACAGGATTTTTCGCCCGAGAATCGTTTTCTGCAATCCTCGCACAACAGTTTCGACTTCCGGAAGTTCCGGCATAGTGGAATCTTAGCAAGAATGTAGGCGCGGCCTCGCACGGCACGGATGCACGCGTAAGAAAACTCGTTCCGCTGCGATCACACCGCTACTTCTTCTGATAGTCCGGATAAGGCGGATGATCCGGAATGACCACGGGATTTTTCTTCAGCGCTTCCAGCGTGATCTGCACCGCTCGTTCGAGCTGCGGGTCGTGACCATTTGCAACGGAAGCGGGATCGTTTTCCACTTCGACATCCGGGGCAATTCCGTGATTCTCCACTTCCCACGAACCGTGCAGCCCATAAATAGCCACACGCGGCGCGGTGACGGTGCCCCCGTCCATCAGCGTTGGGTAGCCATAGATGCCTACCAGTCCGCCCCAGGTGCGCGTGCCCACCAGCGGCCCCACCTTATCTTGCTTGAACATCCACGGCAGCGCGTCGCCGCCGGAGCCAGACATTTCATTGATGATCATGGTCTTTGGTCCGTAGATTTGCGCCAGCGGAGAACAGAATTTTTCGCCCTCGCGCGCGATGGCACAATTTCGCAGTGGGCGTTCCAAGTCGTCGATGATGTAGTCGGCAATCTGGCCGCCGTGATTGTAACGCTCGTCGATGATCGCCGCCTGCTTGCCCACCTGCGAAAAATAAAAACGATTGAAGTTGAGGTAGCCTCCGACGTTGGTGTCCGGCACGTGCACATACGCCAGTTTGCCGCCGCTCAGCTCGTCGACTTTGCGCCGGTTGTCTTCTTCCCATGCGCGATTGCGCAAGGTAAACTCGCTGTCCACCGGTACCACCGTCACATCGCGCGAATCTTTGCCATCGGCGCTCGGCCCCACTTTGAGCCGTAGCTGCTTTCCTGCGGTGTTCTCAAAATAGCTGTACACCTCGGTAGGCGGCCGCACCTCGCGTCCATCCACCGCCAGCAGATAATCGCCCACCTTGACGTCCACTCCCGGCTGCGTGAGCGGAGCCTTCAGGTCCGGGTTCCAGTTTTCGCCATTGAAAATTCGCGCAAAGCGGTACCGGCCATTTTCGATTTTGTAGTCCGCGCCCAGCAGCCCGCCTTTAACGTGCAGCGGCTCCGGTATCGCGCCGCCACGTATGAACATATGACCGATGGTGATCTCGCCGAGCATTTCGTCAAACAGATAATTGAGGTCGCCGCGCCCGCCAAGATTTTTCAAGTACGGCGAATATTTGGCTTCTGCGAGCGAGATATTCAGTCCGTGGTGGTTCGGGTCGTACAGGAAATCACGCTCGATGCGCCACACTTCGTGATACATCTGATTCCATTCGGCGCGCGGGTCCACGTAAACTTCCAGGTCTTCCAGTTTCAGTTGGCCGTCGCCGAGCTTGGCCGCCGCGGCGGTTGGCGTGATAAACCAGTTCGGACCTTGCTTATACAAGGCTTTTTCACCGTTTGCGGATACCACGAAGGCGTCAATGCTGCCGACAAACGGCTCGTCCTTGCGCGTGGTAAGGTCGAACTTGGTTACGGATACATGGGCCGGTTCTTTAAATCGCGGCACATCCACGATTTCGCTGACAAAAAATGCCCCGGCTTTACCCGCGTCAAGACCCACAATATTTCCGCTCTTTATCGGCAGCGCCACGATGCGCTGCCCGATGCCGTCGAGGTCGATGGTCACCTTTACGGGTTCTTCTTTCTTATCGCCATCCTTCGTGCCGCTGCTCTTGTCGACATCCTTGCCCTTGTCGGCATCCTTGGCCTTGTCTCCACTGTTGTTCGCGGAGGCATCCGTCTTCTTGTCGGTATCTTTATCGGACTTGATCTTTTCCTCGTCACTCTGCGGTTCCAGCGGCGAGGGATCGCCCTTCTTCAAGACCGCTGCATAGACGCTGCGCAACACAGGATGCTGGTAGCTCGAAAGATCCAGCCAGCCAGAGGAAAGTCCAACGTCTGTGCTGGTGGCGAATAGCAGCAGCTTGCCGCCCTTATCGAATATCGGATAACGCGCATCGCTGACGCCGTCGGTAATCTGCGATTCCTTGCCCGTTTCCACGGAATAAACGCACACGGCTCGCAAATGATTTTCCAGCAGCTTCGCGTAAGTAATCCATTTACTGTCCGGAGACCACGTGGCGCTCAGCGCGGAACTGGGATCGTCGAAGCGGTCCGTTACTACCTTCACCGGCGTACCCTTAGCGACGTCCACGTACCACAAATTCAGCCGTTTATCGGTGTACAGAATTTTCGTGCTGTCCGACGACCATAGAGGGCTATAAAAATACGATGGCGGATTGCCCAGATTTATTTTCTTCACCGTACCCTGCCCGGATTGCTCGGAAAGATGCAGCGCGTATTCGCCGCTCGCGTCGGAAAAATAGGCGATCCACTTGCCATCCGGAGACCACGCCGGATCGCGCTCGGCAACACCAGTGGTGCGCGTCAGGTTGCGAATATCTCCCTTGTCGCCTGGCGCCGTCACGATCTCGCCGTGTACTTCAAATACCGCGCGCACTCCCGTGGGAGAAATGCTCGCGTTCGTTATTTTGTCGCCAACTTTTTCGTAGTGCGCTCGCGTGGCCGGCAAATCTCCGGCAATCGTTACGTTGAGTTTTTGCGATTTGCCGCTCGCCGCGTCATACAAATAAATTGCACCGAACTGTTCGTACACCAACGCGTCAGGACCGGCGGAAAGCGATTTAAAGTCCAGTCCTTTGTTTTCGATCAACTGTTTTACAGTTTTTGCTTTCGTATCGTACGCAAACAGGGTCACCGGACCGCTGCGATCCGATAGAAAATAAACCGTGTCCGCAACCCACACGGGATGCGAATCGTTGGAATTTTCCCGCGGTACGCGTTCCAGCGCCAGATCGCTCAAACGCACGATATAGATCGGCGTAGTTTGTCCTCCGCGATACCGTTTCCACGAAGTGCCCTGCCACTGAATGTTTGGCACATAAGCGATGCGCGAGGCATCCGGAGAAAACCATGCATCCACTCCGCGCCACATCGGCAATACCTCGGCCGGCCCGCCTTCGAGAGGGACGGTGTAAAGCCGTGTGAAGTCCGCATACGCCTCGCGGTCTGAAACGAACAACACGCGCTTGCCATCCGGCGTCCATGCCACGGGAACGTCCTGCGCGGGATGCCAGGTAAGCCGCCGTGGTATTCCGCCGTCCGCTGGAATTACGTAGGCATCGACGTTGCCATCGTACTCGCCCGTAAACGCGATCCATTTGCCATCTGGAGAAAAGATCGGGTTGCTTTCGTGACCACCGGTGGTCAGCTGTCGTGCCTCGCCGCCTTCACGCGGCACGCTCCACAAATATCCGCCGTACACAAACGCCACTTCCGTGCGGCTCAGCGTCGGCGATTGCAGCAGCAGCGGCGCATTGTCCGCTCCGCGAGCGATTCCCCCCGCCAATATCAGCCAAGCTGCCATCACCAGCGTAAAACGTCCGGTCATACTTCCTCCCAAAATGATTGTGCGTAATAGATTTCTTGCTGTGTTAGCTTCCTGGCCAAAAACCGGGCGCGCTGATTTCCCGGGCGTCGTGCTTCTCTGCATACTTCGCGACCGCTGGCGCGATCGCCGCAGCCTTGCCAATCAAAACAAAAACCAAGTTCTCCTCCGGAAAATGTTTCTGGATCACCTGGCGCGCCGTTTCCAGCGTCACGGCATCGACGCGTGCTTCCAGATCATTCACCTCGCTGTCGCCCAAGCCGTAGAATTCGTCGCTTGCGATGCGCAGCGCCAAAGCTCGCGAAGTCTCAATCGTCGGAGGAAACTGTCCCTTGATATAACTCTTCGCGGAAGCCAGTTGCTCCGCCGTAATACCGTCCTTGTGCAGCTTGCGAAGCACTTCCAGCGCCATGTCGATGGCTTGCACCGTCGAATCATTCTTCGTGAAGGTGTAAATCCCGAATGGGCCCGGCTCTTTGCGCGGGTCGAAGCTCGAGCGCACACCGTACGTCAGGCCGGACTCCACCCGCATCGCCTCATTCAACATAGAAGTAAAGCGCCCGCCAAATATTGTGTTGACCACGCGGATCGCCACGCGATCCGGATCGCCTGCCGCGGTGGCCACATTACCGATCGCAAAATAGGTTTGCGACGCGTCTGGCTTATCCACCAGCAGCAACCTCTTGCCCTTCGACGGCCCGATGTCCGGAATCACTACCGGCGCCACCGGCTTGGACGGCCAGGCGCCAAGCGTATCCTCCAATTTCTTGCGCAGCTCTGCGGCGTTGAATTCCCCGGAAACCGCCAGTATCGTGTTTCCGGGCGCATAATTCGCCGCGTAAAATTTGGTGATACTGTCGCGCGTGATTTTCTTCAGCGAGATCTCATCGCCATCCGCCGCCCGGCCATAGCCTCTCCCTCCGTACAAATACGCGTCGTAGTAAGTGTTCAAAACCTGCCGTGGGTCGTCCTTGGATCCCCTTACGGCATCGAGATTCTGCGCCAGCGACTTGTCCACCTCTTCTTGCGGAAATGTTGGTTGCAGCAAAGCGTCAACAAACAAATCCAATCCCTTATTCAGATCCTTGGTGAGAAACTCAGCGGAAACAACGGTGAAGTCCGCGCTTGCGCCAGATTCAAAGCTGCCGCCGATGAAGTCCAGATCCGCCGCGAACTGTTGCGCCGAGCGCTTCTTGCTGCCTTTGCGCAGCAACTGCGCGGTCTGCGAGGCCACGCCTTCCTGTCCCGCCGGATCAGCCGCCGCGCCGCTCTTAATCAACGCCGCAAAGCTCACGATGGGCACGCCGTGCTTTTCCATCAGCAACACGGTAAGACCATTTTTCAGCACGATCTTCTCGTGCGGCGACATTTTGATGGATTGCGCCTCGGCCGTCGCGATCAGCAACAATCCCAGAAATACCGCGGCCATCGTGCGTATCACGTTTCTCGCGAAGGTCATTATTTTGCCTGCCCATCGTTTTCCGGAAGCAGCGTCGCCACCGTGCGGTTGTTGACGCCAAAATACGCTTTCGCCACCCGTTGCACATCTTCCTTGGTTACCGCCCCGTAGTTTTTCGCGGTGTCAAAAAGCTTGCTATAGTCGCCGAAAAAAACTTCATATGTGCCGATGGTATTGGCGCGGCCATTGATAGTGCGCATCTCCTGGTAAAACTCCATCAGCCGTATGTTCTTGGCCTTTTCCAACTCCTGATCGCTGATCGGCACGGACTTCACCCGTTCCAGCTCCTCATAAATCGCCTTCTCGCAAGCTGTTGGATCAATGTTCTGTTTGGGCTGCGCCACGATGATCGCCAGCGTGGGGTCGAAAGCGGAATCGGACTCGGAGGACACATCCAGCGCAATCTGATCCTTGTCCACCAGGCGTTGATACATGCGCGAACTCTCGCCTTGAAACAGCACCGTGCGCAAAACATTCAGCGCGTAGAAATCCGCATTATTGCTTTGCGGTACGTGATACCCAATCAGCAGTAGCGGCAATTCCGAGGGTTTGTGCACCACCAGCCGGCGTTCGCCAAGCTGCTCCGGCTCGACGGTGGTCACCGGCGGCGGCGGCGCGTGTGGCGGAATCGGCTCGATGTACTTTTCGCAAAGTTGAAAAACTTCCTCGGACGTAACATCACCCACCACCACCATGGTGGCGTTGCTCGGCGAGTAGCCCATGGCGAAGTGATGCTTCAGATCTTCGATGGTCCAGTGCTCGATGTCGCTCATCCACCCAATCACCGGCCACTGATAGGTGTGCGCGATAAACGCCGTCGCCCAAAGTTGCTCGTCCAGCAGCCCGCCGTTATCGTTATCCACGCTGAGCCGCCGCTCGGAAGCTACGACTTCCCTTTCCGACTTGATCTTGGCCGGATCAAAACTCAAATTCTCGATGCGGTCGGCTTCGATGTCGAAAATCAGCGGCATGGTCGAGTGTGGAAACCAATCCTGGTACACCGTGACGTCGCGCGATGTATAGGCGTTATTAGATCCGCCATTCGCTTCCATCACCTTATCGAGATCACCCGGACCATATTTCTTCGCGCCATTGAACATCATGTGTTCAAAAAAGTGCGAAATTCCGGTGGTCCCGGGCCGTTCATTGCGGGATCCCACGCGATAAAAAATGTACAGCGCCACGTTCGGAATGCTGTGATCAGGCTGCACCAGCACCTTCATCCCGTTCTTCAGCGTTTTCGTGGCCACGGGAAATTGCGTCTCTTGCGCTCGGATAGGTCTACTCGAACTTAGGAGGACACCGAGTATCATCGTCAGCAAACCGACACGCGAAACTCTCTTCATGAGCCTTCCTTACGCAGAAAACGTGTGGTCCGTAAATTCCAGGCGCACACCACTAACTCTAAGACGTACAAACACACGGAAATGTTTTCTCAACGGACGCAAGACCGCGAATTCACGCGATTCATCAAGGTAGCAACGCAAAGACGCGCGCCGCTCCGCCCGAACCGCCTTCCAGCTTAATCGGCGCTACGATGAGGAAAGCGCCGCTCTCCGGCAATTGGCTAAGATTCGCCAGATTCTCTAGTTGGTACAAGTCCGCACCCAGCACCAGGCGGTGTACCGCAAAGTCGCCGGAAGCTCCATAGTCGATACTCAGCGTGTCGCAGCCAATCCCATTCACGCGCCTCTCGATCAGCAATTTTGCCGCTTCCACCGAATATCCGGGGAAATGCATTTTCCCTTGCGCATCCTGGTTGCGGTATTTCGCCACATCCGGCCAGCGCGACGCCCAGCCGGTCCGCAGCAGCACGATGGCATGTTCCGGAATTTTTCCGTGTACTTTCTCCCAAGCTGCGATGCGTTCCGTGTTCAGCCGGTAGTCGGGATCCTTGGCGCTTTCGGCTTGCACATCGATCACGACCGCCGGACCAAACAACCTTTCCGCGCCAATTTGCTCCACGGTGCTCTTGCCTGGAGCAAAATGCGCCGGTGCATCCAAATGCGTGCCGTAGTGTTCCAGCATCCAGAAGCTGCGCGTGAAGTAACCGTCTTTTTCCATGCTCGCGTTCACTTTGGCCTCGAACACGCGCGCATCTCCCGGCCACGGCACCAACTTATCGTTGATGGCGTAGCTCAGGTCCACCACGCGCGTCATTCCGCCAGGCACGGGCTCCAGCAGCGGCGTAGGTGTTCTGGTTTGTGGTTTGGCAGGCATGGCAAAAGCGAATACAACGAGCAAAAGCATAGCAATCGTACGCGGCGATACCATTGTCCCGCACCTTCTCATCGCAATGTTCCGATTTACCTTCATGCAGGTGATTCGTTGCGGAGAAGACTCCGGCGTGGAAGTCCGATCACACGGTCTGAATTAAGGCAGCGGAATTCCCGGGGCCGCAATGATCCCCGCCATGCGAAGAATATCCTGATACTCCGTATCCGTGATGGAAGAGATGATCAGCCGCACGTTCTTCAGCAGTTTCACTTTCTTCAACGCGCTATTGGCGCGCATCTCCGCCAGCGTCACCTGCCGCGGCAACTTTTCAAACGCCCGCAAATCCGCCACCAGGTTTTTCCCCTTGGAATCGTGTGGGTCGGGATAAGGGTCGCGCGTCACTTCCGCGATGGAATACAGCGAACGCTCCGGCGCCGAGTGGTAACACAGCACGCGGTCGCCCTTGCGCACCTGCTTCAGCGCCCGGATGGCATCGGGCTTCGAGCTGGCGCCGTGCCACATTTCCTTGCCCTTCACAAATAGCGTATCCCAATGATAATGATGGGGATCCGCGATAAATATCCAGTAATGTCGTTGCACGGTAGGAATGGCCATTTAGGCTTAGGTCCGCAGCAATATACACAAGCAGCGAGGTAAAGCCAAATGAAATGTGCAGTCTACGAGCAATCCGTCGGTGGAAAACTCCGTAATCACCTAACCGCACGCCGCGATTGCTGGGAATGTCGATCGATGACAACGTGCTCGTAATACGCTGAAATATAAAGAGATACAGGCTCTATCCGACGTTTACCAGAATCTCGTCTCCCTGCACCTGCACCTCATAACACGCCACTCCGGGCACCGACGGATCCTGCACGATCTTTCCACTCGTCAGGTCAAACTGCCATCCGTGCCACGGACAAGTGACCACCGCTCCCTCAAGGTAGCCTTCACCCAGCGGCCCGCCCTGATGCAAGCACGTATTATCGATGGCGTGGAATTTCCCCGCCACGTTGGCCAGCGCGATGGACTTGCCTCCGACTTCCAGCTCCTGAATCGTCCCCGGTGCGATTTGCGTGATCTTGGCTGCACGAATGAACGCCATAGTCTGTTTCAGTCCCCCTCAAGCGGTACGTGCGCACTCTCAACCTTCGCCAGCAATTCCACAAATTTTTGTTTGCGCTCCGACTGATCGTGCCCGCCTTCGGCATCCGCCAGCTGCGTAATATTCATCGAGCAGAACTTCGGCCCGCACATCGAACAGAATTTCGCTTCCTTGTAAAAATCATCGGGAAGATTTTCGTCGTGCATGGCCTTGGCGGTCGCCGGATCCAGAGATAATTCAAACTGCTTGTTCCAGTCAAACAGAAACCGCGCGTAGCTCAGCGCATCATCGCGATCGCGCGCGCCAGGCCTGTGACGCGCCACATCCGCCGCGTGCGCCGCAATTTTGTACGCAATCACGCCCTGCTTCACGTCTTCCGCGTTCGGCAGACCCAGATGCTCCTTGGGCGTCACATAGCAAAGCATCGACGCTCCATGCCACCCGATCATCGCCGCGCCAATCGCGCTCGTAATGTGGTCGTAGCCCGGCGCTATATCGATCACCAGCGGTCCCAGCGTATAGAACGGCGCTTCGTGGCACCATTCCATCTCTTTATCCACCTGCTCCTTAATCTTATCCAGCGGCACATGCCCGGGACCTTCGATCATCACCTGAACATCGTGCTCCCACGCCTTGGTGGTCAATTCGCCAAGCACTTTCAATTCCGCGAACTGCGCTTCGTCACTGGCGTCCGCGATGCACCCCGGACGCAGTCCATCGCCAAACGAAAAGCTGACGTCATGCTTCTTGAAAATCTTGCAGATATCTTCAATATTCTCGTACAGGAAATTCTGCTTTTTGTGGTGCTCCATCCAATGCGCCATCAGCGACCCGCCGCGGCTCACAATCCCGGTAATCCGCTTGCGTACCAGCGGCACGTGCTGTCGCAGCACCCCTGCGTGGATGGTCATGTAATCCACGCCCTGCTCGGCCTGTTCTTCGATGACCTCCAGCATCAAGCTCAGCGTCAAATCCTCCGGACGCCGCACCCGCGAAATCGCCTCATACACGGGCACCGTCCCAACGGGCACCGGCGAAGCCTCAATAATCGCCTTACGAATGGTTGGAATGTCTCCGCCCGTCGAAAGGTCCATCACCGTATCCGCGCCGTAATGCACCGCGTGATGCAGCTTCTTCAGTTCGTCATCGATATTTGAATTGGTGGAAGAATTTCCTATGTTTGCGTTGATTTTGCACTTGCTGGCGATACCGATGGCCATCGGCTGCAAATTGCGATGATGGATGTTCGCCGGCACAATCGCGCGGCCGCGCGCAATTTCGGCTCGCAACACCTCGGGATCCAGCTTCTCGCGCTTTCCGGCAAACTGCATCTCTTCCGTCAGCACGCCCTTGCGTGCCAGATGCATCTGCGACATATTCCGATTCCCGTTTGCCGACGCCGCCTCTGCTTCGCGCTTCTCAATCCAGTTATCTCGCAATGCCATAAAACCTCCAAAACTGCGCCGTCACCGCGTGCCATAAGTCACTAAACGCCGCACGCCACTCGGTCATACGCCAGCGTCCAACCACGCTCGAAGGAAGGATTATGGCACCGCGCATCCGGTGCAGCAACTTGACACGAACCGCATTCCGGCCGCGCTCGTCAGACAGACCAGTAAGCGTAACGGAAAGTCGTTCTCTTATCGATTGGATTTAACGTGTATCGCGGATGCGCGCAGGTTTGCTTCAAAGAAGATGCTCTGTCGGAAACCGCCAAATCGGCCTGCTCAAGAGCTGGCGGTCAACCTATAAATTTCGTCCGTATCTCACGCAACCCCTGCACCGCCTCGTTCAGCGCCGTCATCTCGCGCCCGTCCGGCCAAGGCTCCAGCCGCGACAATCGTGCCTGGATCGCTTCGTCCGCTCGTCGCAATCGCTCGGGAATCTTCGCAGGGTCGCTCTCCCGCAATGCCTCAATACACGGTCCTTGCCAGTCATACACTGGCCCGTCATCAAAGATGCATCGCTCTTCGTCGGTCGCCATAGCCCCCATCCGCACTCCACATGCGGTCGGCCGCGTTCTGGGTGCGGCGACAAGCTGCAATGTTCCATCGCGAGCCGTCAGGCAGGTATCGGACACATGCTGTAAGGAAGCTTCCGAAATACCGTAGGCGAAAAAATACGCGGATATCTTCAACTAGGCGGTATCGAACTCGACGGTACTTTACTCTACCTTGTTCGGCCGGCTGGCTAGCAACACCACCATCGCCGCCAGCGCCAAAATGCCCGCAACACTCAATAACCCGGCCCGGAAATTTCCGCTAGCATTGCGCAGATGCCCGATCCAAAAGGGTCCGAACCCACTGCCCAGATTCCCCACGGAATTAATCAACGCAATCCCCGCCGCCGCGGCCGCGCCCGAAAGCATCTTCGACGGCATGGCCCAGAACGGTCCGGTCATCGATTGCACCCCAATCGACGCCACGCTGAACGCCACCACCAGCCACCCGACACTCTCTGCATAACCCGCGAACGATAGCGCCACCGCAGCCACCACGGCCGCAATCGCCACATGCCAGCGGCGCTCGCCGGTGCGGTCCGAGTGCACGCCCACTAGCACCATCACCACCACAGCCGCCGCGTACGGAATCGTCGAAAGCAATCCCAACCGGAAATTGCTGATGCCCGTCAAGCTGCGCAGCGCCACCGGCAGCCACAAGCTGACGCCATAGGAGCAGGTGTTCAATCCGAAATAAACGAACGCAAACAGCCAGATGCGCGCGTTCAAAAACGCTTCGTACGCCGACGACGGGTCATGCGCCGCGGCGTGCGACACCGTCGCTGCCTCTTGCTCCTCTTCGCGCAACCTCTTCGTCAGCCAAGCGCGCTGCTCGGTTGAAAGCCACTTGGCATTTTCCGGCCGGTCGGTAATGAACAAGAAAGCCACGCCTCCCAGCAGCACCGCGGGAATGCCCTCCAGCAGGAACAGCCATTGCCAGCCGGACAATCCGCGCACCTGGTGCAGTCCCAGCAGCATCCCGGAAATCGGCCCGCCAATAATTCCCGAGATCGGCCCGGCCGTCGCGAATATAGCCACTACCCGCGCTCGCGCCTCCGTGGGAAACCAACTGCGAAAATAGAGAATCATGCCGGGGTAAAAACCCGCTTCCGCCGCGCCCAGCAAAAACCGCAAAGTATAAAAACTCCGCGGCGTGGTCACAAACATCGTGGAGGCCGAAATGCATCCCCATACCACCATCAGCAGCCCAATCCACCGCCGCGCTCCCACGCGCTGCAACACCAGATTGCTGGGCAACTGAAACAGGAAGTAACCGACGAAGAAAATCCCCGAGCCCAGGCCATAAACGTTGTCGCTGAAGTCCAGTTCCTGCCGCATCTGCAACGCCGCAAAGCCCACATTGATGCGGTCCAGATATGCCACCACATAAAGCAGAAAAAGAAACGGCAGCAGCCGCCACAGTAGCTTCGAGATGACCGAAGCTCCTGCGTCGGGTGTGGTGGAGTTGATCAAAGCGAGTTGTGCGCAGCCAGTGCGTGGCGCGTCGTCAAAACGACTTGTGCACCGTCAAAACGCGTCGTGTATTTTCAAACTGGATGCTCGAACCACGACCGCGTCTTCGGTCGTCCACGATAGCGCGAATCGCACGCCGCCGCGCGGCAATTCTACGCGAGCTTCAGTCGCCGGCAAACCTCGTCCACGATCTCTTCCGGAGTGCGGCTCACATCCTCCACCAACGCATCGACCGGTTCTTCCAGCGTCGCCAATTGACTGGCCAGCAGCGATTCCCCCGCAAAATGTCCGTGCCGCCCTTCAATGTGCGCCCGCAGCACCGCCTCGGAGCCTTTCAGATACACCACGCGCATCTCCAGCTGCGCGCCCAATTCGTCGCGGTATTCCTGCTTCAGCGCCGAACACGCCAGCACCGCGTTGTGCCCCAGCGCATTCTGCCGCAGCAACTCCCCATGGATCGCCGCCAGCCACGGCGCGCGGTCCGCGTCGCTCAGTGCCATCCCCAGATGCATTTTTTCTTTGTTCGCCGCGGAATGAAAATCATCCGCCTCCACAAACACCCAGCCCAGCCGCTGCGCCAGCAATTCCCCTACCGTGCTCTTACCCGAACCGGTAGTCCCCATCACCAGAATAATCATGGCTGAAATTGCATTTGGAGTGCGGCGGCTTGACGCCGCTTTCCCGCCCTAGCTAGGCCAAAACTGTCATGCGAGACTTCCGAGTCAGATCTGCTTACACCCGCCGCAAAACAATCAGGGTAATCTCCGGCGGCACACCCAGCCGCACTGGCGCCCCAACCGTACCCAGCCCGCGATTCACATAAATCTTCGCCGTCGCAGCTTGCGGATCAATCGATAGCAACTCATGCTGCGCGTCTCGCGCATTGGGCGCCGGCGCAAACAATGGCCGCGAATACAACCCCGCCACATAATCCGTGATAAATCGCGCCGGCGAAAGCCGATGATCCAGAATCTCCACCTGGATCTGCCCGCCGTGCGTATGCCCCGCCAGCGACAATTCAATTCCCAGCTCCGCAGCCCGATTAAATGTATTCGGATTGTGCGACAACAAAATGTTCGGCACATCGCGCCGCACCAGCGCATCCACACCCTCCAGCACTCGCTGCCTGCGCCCTCCAGGGGTGCGTTCCCGTTGATAATCCACTCCAATCAAATTAAACGCCGCGCCTTGGAAAGTAAGCAGCGCGTTTTCGTGCCGCAACAGCTTCATCCCCGCCTGCGCAAAAAGCTGTTGCGCGGCGTCTTCCGCCCTGGCATAAATTTCGTGATTCCCGTTGCAGCCCCACACGCCCAGCGGCGCGCGCAGCTCGCGAATCTCGTCGATGCAATCGGCCAGCGGATCGCTCGCGCTGGTAATAAAATCACCCGTCACCACCGCTAAATCCGCGCCCAGCTCGTTGGCCATCTCTACCGCGCGGCGCACCTGCGCGCGCGGCATGTAACCGCTCAAATGAATATCGCTGAGCTGCGCGATTTTCATCCCGTCGAGCGCCGGGGGAAGTTTGGCGATGGGAATTTCCACCCGCCGCACCTGATAGTTCAGCCGCTCCGCGGCAAATCCGTACATCACGCCAAGGAATGGCGCGGCTCCCGCAGCCATGGTGGCCGCGCGGAAAAAATAGCGCCGCGAGGGATCCTTTGGCTCGTCCGCCCGCTCCAACGCCGTGCTCGCAGCCGCCGCTGGCACGGTCTTCGCGGCCGTCGCAAATTGCGGCTGTCCGTGCCGCACTTCCTTGATGTCACCAATCGCTGCTCGTAAAGATTTTGCCCGCAGCAAGCGCCGTCCCAGTGACCACAAGCCATCTACCAAACGCACGCCTTTTACCGCTACGTATCCGAAGAGCACACTTGTAAACCACAGCCCCGATAACACCGCGATCCCCGTCGGCCGTCGAAACAGCCGGCCATGCCCCATCCACATTCCGTCCAGCAGCTTCAAAATGATCAGCAGCAGCGCCACCACATAGACCAGCCGCACCACCACGCGCGGCGCCGTAAATCGCCACTTGGCCGTAGCTTGCCAAATCGCCCGGTACCAGAATCGTTGCGAGAGAAACAGCAGTCCCAGCACACTCAGGCCAATGACCAGCCGCAAAATGAAATATCCCCAATTCACGTCAGCAAATGCCCCCAAGCTCCAACAACTAAGTTTACCATGCATGGCCTCTCGGGGATTTTGCATGACGCCGGACGCCGTTCCTGCGTAATATATTGCCGGACGCCTGCGCTGCCGCCGGAAGGATTGCTTTCCTTTTTCGGCCAACAACACCCTGCTAACCGCCGCGCGTCATACTGGTAGAGCGTTCTCTATACGGACAGCTCGGGAGAGCATCGATGAATGGTAAGCACTGGGTTTCTCAGGTCGCGCTAGCCACGGCACTGGCCGCACTCGTCGTGGCGTCGGTTGCGATCTCGGCGCCGGCGCGAGCCTCTGCCGCCAGCACACCGCAAGCCGCGGATCAGAAACCCATGCCCACGGAGTCACAAATCGTCCTCTCGCAATGGAACGAGATCGGCCGCAAGCTCATCGCCATCGCCGAAGATCTTCCCGCCGACAAATACGACTACAAGCCCAATCCCGATTCGCGCACCTTCGTCGGCCAGTTGCTGCACGCTTCGGCGTCCATGTATTACTTTACCGACCCCGCGCAAGGCCAAAAGCCGCGTTATCCCGACGACCCCAAGCGCGACAATCTGAAAACCAAAGCCGACATCGTAGCCTTCGTCAAAAAGTGCGTGGAAGACGGCGCTACGGTTATCAAATCCAAGGGCGACAAGGGCATGAGCGAAATCTTCACCGATCCCGATTCCAAACAGCAAATGCACATCTCGGACTTAGCCTACGTCCTAATCGAGCATTCCGGCGAGCACTATGGCCAACTGGTCGTCTACTACCGCATAAACAACCTGGTTCCCCCAGAATCCCGCAAAAAATAACTCCATCCTTCCCGCGGTTGTAGTGGCGGGTCTTCAGACCCGTTCCTTCGTATGGCCGTGGCGGGGCCGGCGGCTCTTCAGGTCTCTTCCCGTGCATTCGCTGGCCGTTGTGGCGGATCTTCGCCGCTCTTGAAAGGGCGTCGCTGCGGCAGCGGCTACAAAACCCGGTAGAACATTGGCTACGACTGGGGTTGACGAGGGGCGCGGGAATTAGGAAAGGTTGTGAAAACAAAGGGACTTAAAGTACCTTTGTTTTCACAACCTTTCGTAAGTGTTCATTCTACTTGGGTTACAGGCGCAATTTAGTAACTATATGATTATCAGTACTGTACCTTGATTGACTATGAGATTGGCCACGAATGTTGGCCAGTGACTGGACGCACTTCTGTACAGAGCGGAATATAGCGCAAGATACAGTTTGTGTCAAGTGAAAAGAATAGTACTAGAACCGACAGGACCGCGGTTCAGGGTAACGGGTAGTAGCGACGCCGTTCAGGGCGTCACCGGGCCCGAGTTAAAGAAAATGCCGCTTCATGAATGGAGCCCTTAACTCCGCGCTTTTGCCCCGCTAAGACCCAGCCGCCATCCCAGAACCTCCGTGCTCCAGCAGCGTCACAATCTGCGCCGGATCGCCAGTAGGAGGCAAACAGCTCTGCCCAGCGCACACCACCGCAACCGCCTTATCCGACGGCAGATGCGGCAACGTGTCCCGCAGCGCCGCAGGCAGGTTGCTAACCGTCGTTCCCGGCGTCACCCGTAACACCGACTTCCCAAATCGGAACACGCGATGCGCCGCTTCCTCCAGCGCCTTCGCCGCAGGATCATCCGCCGCTCCCGTGACCACCACCTGCAGCGGATTATTCGCGAACAGCGTTGCCGCCAGCCCATAGCTGCTGGCAAACAGCCCGTACTTCGGCGCAATCCCCGCAAACGCCTCCAGCGTCGCCTTCGCGGCCTGGTAATAGCGCTCGTCGCCGGTGAACCCTTGCAATCGCACCAGCGCTATCGCCGCCACGGAATTCGCCCCCGGCGTTGGCGAATCCTGAAACGGCTTGCGCCGCATATCCAGTCCGCCCATAGCAGGGGCGTCCGAAGCGCGGTCGAAGAATCCGCCGCCTTCGCGATCGCCGAATCGCGCAAGGGTAAGGTCCATGGTTTTCTGCGCCGCCGCAAAGTAGCGAGCGTCCATCGTAGCTTCGTAGGCGTCCAGCAGCGCCAGCACGCCAAATACTTGATCGTCCAGCGATCCGTGCAGCGCCGGCCCCACCAGCCGGTGCCCGAAACCGTGCTCCTCGCTCCAGACCTCTCGCAGCATGCGGTCCAGCGTCTTCAGCGCAAACGCCTGGCAATCGGCACCGGCTCTCGACGCCAACACGCGGCCGGCATCGAGATATGCCGAGACAAACATGGCGTTCCAAGCCACGTACATGGTTCTGTCGATGTACGGTGTCGGCCGCCGCAATCGCGCCATCAGCATGTCCTGTTTTGCTTTGGCTAGAATCAGCCGCACCGTGGACTCTGCGAGGCCCAGCGTCCTGCCGATCTCCGCGGGATTGCTTGCAATCCACAAAACATTTTTCGCCGAGTTGTGATGCATCTCGCCGTGCACTTCCACGTCGTAGTACATCTCCACGACGCGCGCTTCTTCGGGATTGAGCACCGCGCGGACTTCTTCGAGCGTCCAGGTAAAGTAATCGCCGTCATCGTCCAGCGAAACATCAGCGTCCTGGCTGGCGTAAAAGCCGCCGCTCTGCTGGTCGGAAAGCACTTCGTTCACCCAGGCGATCATTCCTTCGGCGGTCTCGCGCAGCGCCGGATTCTGCGTCACCTGCCAGCCGTGCAGATAATTTTTCAGCAGTTCGGAATTGTCGTAGCTCATTTTCTCGAAATGCGGCACCAGCCAGCGCTCGTCCACCGAATAGCGGTGAAACCCGCCGGCCAGCTGGTCGTAAACGCCGCCGCGCGCCATTTTTTCCAGTGTGGATTCCGCTACTGCCAGCAGATGCTTCTCTTTGGTTTGCTGATAGCGTTCCAGCACCAGATCGATAGCCGAAGAATGCGGAAATTTTGGCGATTCGCCGAACCCGCCATTGCGGATATCGAAAAGTTGGGTAATGGAAGCAATCTGCGCATCCACCACGCCGGCATCGAAGTCCGCCCGCGCGCCGACAAATGCTTCCGCTTGCTCCACCGCCTCGCTGATGGAGTTCGCCGCGCGTTCCAGGTCCGCCCGCTTGTTGCGGTACGAATCCGCCACCGCCAGCAGCACACGGCGAAACCCCGGGCGCCCCATCTGATCCTCCGGAGGAAAATACGTGCCGCCAAAAAAGGGTTTTCCGTCGGGCAGCAGAAATCCCGTCAACGGCCAGCCGCCTTGCCGCGAAATGGCGCTGATGGCGGATTGATAGCGCGAATCCACATCCGGCCGCTCGTCGCGATCCACTTTCACGGCCACGAAATTGTCGCTGATGATTTTAGCAATGGCGGGATTCTCATAGCTCTCGCGGTCGATCACATGGCACCAGTGGCACCACACCGCGCCGATATCGAGCAAAATGGGTTTGTCTTCTTTTTTGGCGCGCGCGAAGGCCTCGTCTCCCCACTCGAACCAGTCGATGGGCTGGTGCGACGCCGAGCGCAAATACGGGCTGGCGGAATCCTTCAAGCGATTTTCGGAGTGAGCTGCCACAGGGATCCTTTCGCTTTAGAGCAAACCACGAATCTTCTTGGGGGAAAGAAGCACGCGCGGCGTGAATGTTTCGCTTCGCAGGCGGCGCTAACCGCCGCTTTATTGCACGATATCTCCGGAGCCCAGGTCCCGGGGGTTCAGCGGCTTGCGACCAGCAAACCCCTCATCCTGCCGGTGGTAAAAGCGGATGCGATCTTCGCCCAGCTTCCAGCACAGATATACTTCCTGATTGTCGATGATCGCCGGAAAATCCAGCAAGCCCACATCGAGATCCTTGATCACGCAACCTGTCTCTAGAATCTTCTCCAGTGACGACTTCATTGTGGAAGACAGTTGCTGATGCTCTGCGCGTAGCTTGGCCAGCACTTCGTAGGGCACCAGCACGCCGCCCATCATCATAATGCGCGCGGAAACGGCTGTGAAATGATCGTCGATTCCGGAAAGTTTTTTGCGGCAGGAAATCGCTTCCAGCAGGAACGGTTCAAGATCCTGCCGCGCACGCTCCGCCTCCGTCAGCGTGAAGATGCGCTGCGGTGGCTCCGGCCTTTCGTCCTGTTCAGGATCGTCGTCTTGATCGGCCATAAACTCTCTGTGCGCGAATGCTAACGCAAACTCAACATGCGGTCGAGCGCCACGCGCGCATAATGACGGGTGCGCTCATCGACGGAAATCTGATTCACGATATTGCCGGCCGCCAGGTTCTCCAGCGCCCACAGCAGATGATTCGGCGTGATGCGGAACATCGTGGTGCAAACGCATACGCTCTTATCCAGCGACATCACCGTGCGGTCCGGAAATTCCTTGCCCAGCCGGTTCACCAGATGGATTTCCGTTCCCACCGCCCATTTCGTTCCGGGCGCCGCGCCGGTCACCGCCTTGATAATTCCTTCGGTAGACCCGATCTGGTCCGCCGCCTGCGTCACTTCAAAGCGGCACTCCGGGTGCACGATCACTTGAATGCCCGGAAAATCCCGCCGCACCCGCGCCACATGCTGCGGCGTAAATCTCTGGTGCACCGAGCAGTAGCCTTTCCACAAAATCACACGCGCTTTGCGCAGCGCTTCTGGCGAATTTCCGCCCAGCTCCTGAAACGGATCCCAGACAATCATTTCGTCCAGCGGAATCCCCATGCGGTACCCGGTGTTGCGCCCCAGATGTTCGTCGGGAAGAAAGAGCACCTTTTCGCCGCGCGCAAATGCCCAGGTCATCACCGCGGCGGCGTTGGAGCTGGTGCATACCGCTCCGCCATGTTCGCCGGTGAATGACTTGATCGCCGCCGTGGAATTCATGTACGTGACGGGAATAATCTTACTGCTGTCCAGCACGCCTCCCAATTCGCTCCAGCACGCATCCACTTGCCCGATGTCCGCCATGTCCGCCATCGAGCAGCCGGCGGCCAAATCCGGCAGCACCACCACTTGATGGTCGCGGCGTAAAATATCCGCGCTCTCCGCCATGAAGTGCACGCCGCAAAAAACGATGAACCGGCCCTGCGCTTCCGCGGCTTGATAAGAAAGCTTCAGCGAGTCTCCACGAAAATCCGCGAACTTCACCACTTCGTCGCGCTGGTAGTGATGGCCTAGAATCACCACATCTTTGCCTAAACGCGCCCGCGCCGCCGCGATGCGTTCGTCGAGCGAATTGTCTGGAACCAGAAGATAAGAATCGAAATCGCAGCCGACACCTTTTTCGATTTCCGGCGCGCGCAGCGTGGCGGGCTGCTGCGCTCCAATCAGGGTCGCGTTGCCGATGGAAACCAGGTTGTTCATGGTGGTTGCTCTTGTTTCCGTGTCAGGGCCGATGATCCTACCAATGTCCCGGCCGCTCATTCTAGGTCTGTAGTTGTATCTAGATATTAGATGAAAACTCCGGTGTTTTGGTGAGATTCACCGTCCCAGGCAACCGTGCCAGACCGCGCTCTTTCATCCGCCGATAAACACCATGGTCCGCGAAGGCGCATGGAAATCTGGCGCATTGATGCGATGTCCGGCTTCTTTTTCCATTACCACCGACCGAATGTAAGTGGCAATATCCTCATCCGATGCGCCTTCGCGCAGAAATCCGCGCAAATCGTGATCGTCCTTGCTGAACAGGCAGGTGCGCAATTTGCCGTCCGCGGTCAGCCGGATTCTCGAGCAATGTCCGCAGAAAGGTTGCGTCACCGGCGCGATCAGGCCAATCTCGCCCGGCGTTCCATCGGCAAAGCGATATTTGCGCGCCGTCTCGCTCTGTTCGTGCGCAATCTGCTGCAGCGGCCAGCGCGCATGAATGCGTTGCTGTACTTCCGCCGCCGGCACCACCGCCTCGCGATGCCAGTGGCGATCCGCGTCCAGCGGCATAAACTCGATGAAGCGCATCACCACGCCGCGTTCGCGCGCGAAATTTGCAAACGCCTCGATTTCATCGTCATTGATCCCGCGCACCAGCACGGCGTTGACCTTGGCCGGCGCCAGTCGCGAATTCTGCACCGCGTCGATGCCGCGCATTACGCTAGCAAACGATTTGGTTCGCGTGATGCGTTCAAAGCGCGCCGGATCCAGCGAATCCAAACTGATGTTGATGCGTCGCAATCCCGCGTCCAGCAAGCGCTCCACGCGCTCGGCCAGCAGATGCCCGTTGGTGGTCATCGACAGATCGCGCACACCCATGGCATGCAGCCGCGCGATATAGTCGTCGACGCCTTCGCGCACCAGCGGCTCACCGCCGGTAACACGTATCTTTTGGATGCCCAGCGACAGAAAAATTCCCGCCAACCGCTCGAGTTCAGCCCAGGAAAGTATTTCGTCATGCTCGCGATAGTTTTCCGGATCCGCAGAGCGGCAATACACGCAACGAAAGTTGCAGCGATCCGTCACCGAAATTCGCAGGTCGGTAATTTGCCGTCCGAATTTATCGTGCAGTGTCATTTCGTCTTAAAGGCTCATTGTGGAGTGCTATTCGGTTAGATGCTCCAGCGAAATAAGGGGGAACTACTCTTCCTGACAAAGCCCCACAAAACACGAAAGCCCGACTCATGTGGGGAATCGGGCGTTGGCCAAAAAAATCGCACACTTTTCGGCGCAATCGCTCCTTTCCAAACACGGGAGGCTCAAGCGTTTCCGCTCAAACCCTGAAGCCGCCGTTCCAGGAAAACCGCCCGGAAACCGCGACCGTCGCCCTGCTCGCCGTGGGTTGTCTCCCGGTAGGCCAGCAGCGTCGGAGTTACCCCTGTAGTCTACGCCCCCGTATCGCCGCACGCAATTTGCCCCAACGGCAACCACAATTGGGGCGCGACGAGCTGCCAACGGGCCAGCTACGGGAATGTGGTACAGTTTTTCCCACGCCATGCGGATTTTCGTCCTAGGGGCCGGGGCCACCGGCTCACTCCTCGCGCAACTTCTTGAACGCCAGGGCCACACCGTGTGGTGTGGCGACCGCGATCCGAAACGCGCCCGCCATTTCCTGGGAAAGAAAAGCCTCATCCCCATCGCCGAGGTGAACGCGCGGAATCTGCGCGGCATCATTCGCGCCGCCCGCGGCGCTCAACTCATCGTGAATGCCTCGGCATCCGTGTTCAATCAAATCGTGCTGCGCGCTGCGCTGCATCTTCGCGCGCACTACGTAGATCTAAGCTCGCACCTTACAAAAAACCCCTTTAAATCGGAGCAATTCGCCTACGCCAAGCGCTTCACCGAAAAAAATCGCCTGGCGCTGATCAACACCGGCGCCGCGCCCGGGCTCACCAATCTGCTCGTCAAACGCGCCGCCGAATCCCTCGACGAAGTGAGTTCGGTGCAAATTCGTCTGTACGAAAGTACAGAAAGCGATGATCCGATTTCGCAATGGTCGCCCGAAGTCTCCTTTGACGAAGCCATCTCAAGTCCCCGCGTTTATCGCCACGGCAAATTCCGCATGGAAAAGCGCTTTGCCGAGCTGGAAAAATTCCGCTTCGTCGACCCCATCGGCAACGCCAACGTGGTGTTGGCCGCGCAGGACGAAGTCGCCACGCTTCCCTATTTCATTCCCATGAGTGACATGGACGTGAAAATTGGCGGCAACGAATTCGACCGCCTGCGCCGCTGGTACAAGCAGGGAAAGCTTTCAAAATCGCGCGGCATCGTCAGGCAACGCTTTCCGGAGACTTCTTCTCCCCGGAAAATCGCAAGCCTGATTCGTCAGGGCATTCTGCAAAATGCCAGATTCGCCGCCGCCGTTCTGGTGCGAGGCGTGAAGCACGGTAAAAAAGAGGATCAGCGCCTGCTGATCCGCAGCGACTGCACCTTCCCCACGCTGTATCAAATTCGCCAGCAAGGTCGCTTCACCACGCCCGTGGCCTACGCCACCGCGCATGTCGCGGCGCTGTTCATCAAGTTTTTCCCCAAGGACCTCGCGGGCGTGCTGGCGCCAGAACAGTTGCCGGTGGAAACGCGCCGCGCCATCATCGCCGGCATACGCAAACATAGCGTGCGCATCACGCACCGCGTCACGCCGATAAAACAAACGGACGCAGACATCGAATAGTTGCCGCGCTATTTCTAGGCAAACGTATTTCGTTACGGTCGCGCTTCAAACACCAAATTAAACGGCGTCTGCGTGGCCCGCCGAAATCTCGTGAAGCCTCCGGAAGTTACCACTTCGCGCAAGCGCTTCTCCCCCGCCTGCGCGCCCAGCGCCAGCCCCACTTCCTGCGACAGCGACGCCGGCGTACACAGCATGGTCGAAGCGCCATAAAACGCCCGACTGATGGGATTCAGATTTTCCTCGAGCTTATCTCCCGCAAATGGCTCGACGATCATCCACGTGCCGTCATTTTTCAGCGTGCTGCGAACGTGCGCCGACGCTCCCCCGGGATCGCCCATATCGTGCAGACAATCAAAAAATGTAACGAAATCATAGTCCTTGCCCGGATAGGCTTTCGCGCTGGCAACTTCAAATCGCACGCGACCCTCAAGGCCCGCGTCTTTCGCCCGCTGTTTTGCGGCGTCGATGGAACCGGCGTGATAATCGAAACCCACAAATTCCGTTTGCGGATAGGATTTGGCCATCAAGATCGTGGACGCTCCCAGCCCGCAACCGACGTCGGCTGCGCGTCCGCCGCTTTTTAGCTTCGCGTCCACGCCGTCCAGCGCGGGAATCCACGCCGCCACCAGGTTGGCCGCATAACCCGGCCGAAAGAATCGTTCCGTGCCCACAAAGAGCTCAACGTGATGTTCGTGCCAGCCCATTCCGGCGCCGGTCTTGAAATTTTCTTCCAGTTTTTCCGTGGACTTCAGCGATGCCAGCGCCAATTGAAACGCGCCGGGCAGAAACGCCGGACTACTCTCGTCCGCCATCGTAAAAGCCTGTTCCTCGCTCAAGTGAAATTTCCCGCTGCCGGGATCGTAGGTGACGAAGCCGCTGGCCGCTTGATTGGCGAGCCACTCGCGCACGTAGCGCTCGGCCGTGCCGGTGGCTTTCGCCAACTCCGACGGCGTTTGCGGGCCGGATTTCGCCAACGCTTTATACAAACCTAATTTGTCGCCGATGCGAATCAGCGCAGCGCTAAAGGTCGCGCCAAAATCAACAATTGCGCGGCCCAACAATTCATTGAGTTTTTCCTGGTTAATGGCCATGGCTAACCTCCGTATATAAAAATGAGGGAACGAGCTAGGGGTTTTACAAAGTCTAGTAGGCGCGCGGCGGAAAAGGAATTAAATATTTCAGCAGCAGCGGTTCGGCCGGGAGTAACGGCGATTGGCCTGCTCCACGTAAAACTCCGTGCGCGTCAGGCGCGGCCCCAGCGTTTCACGCGTGACGCGCGCAGCCAGATAGCGCTCGTACGCCGCATCGCCGCACCATTCGCGAAGCCCGCGCCAGAGCTTGCGCAGCGCACGATTGAACCCGCTTCGGCGACGCGCGATTTGTGTTACCCCGCCCATCAATCGTCTCCGTGCGCTACGCCAGTAAAATTCTCGGCCCATGCGGTAGCCACGTAGGGCGCCTCACACATCGTCGCGGCACGCCGCTTGGACAGCAGTAGATACCATTGCACCACGGCCTCGGCGATCAGCACCAGAATCATCAGCGCCAGCGCCGCCGTCACCACGGCATCCAGGCGTTGATTGAAAATAATTCGCTGAGTATCGGCAATCTTCGCGGCACGGATTTTCCCCGTCGCGACTTGGGCGGAGAGCGAATGCGCCAGCGACAAAAATCCGATGCGTGTATTCGCACTAAAAATCTTCTGATAACTCGCCGTCATAGTCACCGTCACGAGCCAGATCATCGGCAGCACGGTCACCCAAAGCCAGCGCAGCCGGCCCATTTTGATCATGATGGTGGTGGCCAACACCAGCGCCACGCACGCGAGCAATTGATTGGCGATGCCGAACAGCGGCCACAGCGAATTAATTCCACCCAGCGGATCGACTACGCCTTGATATAGAAAATAACCCCACATGCCCACGATCACCGCGCTGGACAGTAGCATTCCCGGCAGCCACGAGGTGTGGCCAAAGGGTTTCCACACCCGACCGACGAGTTCTTGAATCATGAAACGGCCTACGCGAGTTCCCGCATCGAGCACCGTCAAAATAAAAAGCGCCTCAAACATAATCGCGAAGTGATACCAGATGCTCAGCAGGCGCGGCCCGCCGATAGTGTTGGAAAAAATCTGCGCCATGCCCACGGCCAGCGACGGCGCACCGCCCGGCCGGTTGAGCAACGAAGGTTCGCCGACCAGCTTGGCCAGATCCGTCATCGTCGCGCCCGTCAGCGCGTAGCCCCATTCGCTAATGGTCTTGGCCGCCGCGTCCGCGGTGCTACCCACGATGCTTGAAGGACTGTTGATGGCAAAATACACGCCCGGCGTCATGGCGCACGCCGCCACCATGGCCATCACGCCGACGAACGACTCCATCAACATCGCGCCGTAGCCGATTAAACGCGCGTGATTCTCTCGCAAAATCATTTTCGGCGTAGTGCCGCTGGAAATCAGCGAATGAAATCCGCTGATCGCGCCGCAAGCGATGGTGATAAAGCAGAACGGAAAGATTTTGCCCGCGAACACCGGCCCATCACCATCGACAAATTTCGTCAGCGGCGGCATCAAAATGTCCGGCCGCACCAGAAGTATTCCCGCGGCCAGAGACAAAATCGCTCCGGCCTTGATGAACGCGCTTAGATAATCGCGCGGCGCGAGAAGCAGCCACACCGGCAGAGCGGAGGCGGCAAAGCCGTACGCGATCAGCGCAAACGCCAGCGCCACGCCGCTCAACGTAAACGTGGACGCCCAGGACGGCGATTCCGCCACCCATTGCCCCGCTACAACCGCGAACAGCACCAGCGCCACGCCAAGCACCGATGCTTCGATCACGCGGCCGGGGCGCAGAAACCGCAGATACAGGCCGACCAACATGGCGATCGGAATGGTCATGGTCAGCGTAAACGTGGCCCACGGCGAGGACTTCAGCGCGTTCACCACCACCAGCGCAACCACACCGAGCAAAATCACCATGATGGCCAGGACCGCGATCTGCGCGATGAATCCACCCCGCCGGCTTACTTCTTCCCGCGCCATTTCGCCCAGCGATTTTCCGTTGCGGCGAATGGAAAAAAACAAAATCACAAAATCCTGCACGCAGCCGGCGAAAATCGCACCCGCGATGAGCCACATGGTGCCGGGCAAATAGCCAAACTGCGCGGCCAGCGTCGGGCCGACCAGCGGTCCAGGTCCAGCAATCGCGGCGAAGTGGTGGCCGAAGAGCACCCACTTGTTGGTGGGCACAAAATCGCGGCCGTCGTCGAAGCGCTCGGCGGGCGTGGCGCGGGTGTCGTCCAGCGTCAGCAATTTCGCGGCGACAAATGCGGAGTAAAAGCGAAACGCCAGCGCGTAGCAGCCCAGCGCAGCGGCCACGAACCACATGGCATTAATGGGTTCACCGCGATGCACCGCGATTTTCGCCAGTGAGCCGGCACCGATAATGGCTACCGCGAGCCACGCGAAAAAACGCACTGGGAATGTCATTTTGCTTTCGATGCAGCCGCCGTCGCGGACGGCATACTGTCACCAATAAACTTCGCCAGATCCTGCTTCATCTTTGCCAGCGACGCCAGCTGCACGTAGGTCATGTGGCCGGTCTCATAGTAATCGCCGCTCAGATGGCTGCGCAGCGAAGGATCGAGGCCCAGATGATCGAAGGTGTAGTCCGCGGCAAAAAATGGTGTGGCTAAATCGTAGTAGCCCTTGGCCACGAAGACGTGCAGAAAAGGATTCTCCGTCATCGCCGTTCGCAGTTTCTCCGCCACATTCACGTAACGATTCTCGTACGGCGCATAGTTCCACGGCCGCACGCGCCCGGTGAGAATTTCATACGGCAGGTCGCTATCGAATTTCAAATCGTTGCGCACGTAGTCATTCAGCATGCCCGCATACGGCCCCATGATCGCCGATATGCTTGGATCGTACTCCGGCCTTTCACCCGCCGCGTCGCGATCGATCCCGGTAAAGCGGCCATCGATGCGTCCCACGGTGCGGCGTTCGTCGCGCAGTAATTCCTTTGTGAAGCGGTCGATTTCCACGCGCAGGTTGGTGCGTTCGACGTAGGCAGGCGAAAGACCGCTCAAACGGGCAACTTTTTGTGCGATCTCCACGCGCCGTGCATCGGACAGCGCGTCGCCTTGCAGCAAAGCCGCAGCGTATTCACCGGCGGCGAATTTGCGGGATTCATCGACAACTTTCGTTACGTCTTGCGCCTGCAGATCAGGCGGCAATTTCTTGTGATACCAGGCGATGGCGCTGTAGGTCGGCAGATACAGGATATATGGCAGATCGTTTCCAATATCAAATTCCGCGGTCTCAAAATTCAAAATCGTCGAAATCAGAATGATGCCGTTGAAATACATGCCGAAACGCTGCTGCATGTAGTTGGACAGACCTGCGGCGCGCGTGGTGCCATAGCTTTCGCCGGCAATGAACTTTGGCGAGGACCAGCGTTTGTTGCGCGTGGCGTACAGGCGGATGAATTCACCGACGGATTCCACATCCTCCTCAACACCATGGAATTGTTTGGCGGGCTCGCCGGGGACCGCGCGGCTGTAGCCGGTGGAAACGGGATCGATAAAAACCAGGTCACTGACGTCCAGCAGCGACGATTCGTTGTCGACCAGCTTGTATGGCGGTGGAAGCAGCGCACCTGCATCGCCCATCTGCACGCGGCGCGGGCCGAATGCGCCGAGATGCAGCCAAACGGACGCCGAGCCCGGGCCGCCATTGAAGGTAAATGCGATGGGGCGCTGCGAAACGTCGCTGACATCGTCTTTCGTGTATGCCACGTAAAAGATGCTGGCCTTCGGCGTGCCATCTTCTGTTTTCAATAAAATCGTTCCCGCGGTCGCGGTGTATTTTATTTCCTGGCCGCCAATGCGTGCCACGTGCTTGGTGACGACGATTTTTTCTTCCGGCTTCTTGTCTTTATCGTCCTTCGGCTTCTCCGCCAAAGGTGCGGCCGGTGGAGCGAGTTGCTGCGCAAACGTGCCGCCCGCGGACAGCAGCTCACATGCGGCAAAGCTTAAAAACAGAAATCGCCGATTCATCGCAACACTCCCTCAAGTTCCGTGAAACAGTCTGATGTGCCACGGCGCATCGTATGCGAGGGCCAAAACGACGTCAAATGAATACACGCGGCGGCGCCAATGCGGGAAAACTCTTTACCGCCCTTGCCTGAACCGCGAAGTTCATCTGCACTCGTTTTGATTCCAAATGCGTTTGAATTATGCTGTCCGTCTTGCGCATTCATACTTTCGCACGCTCATACCGAGGCTCGATGCGTTCACAAAATAGGTTGCTGGCAGGTGTTTTCGTTGCCGGATGTCTCGCCGGTTTCAGTCTCGTCTATCCCCAAACCACTTCTGCCAGCGATGATCCGAAACCCACCGCCACTGCTGCGCAGTTCCCGCAAAGGGAACCGTGGAAACCGGAGGACATTATCTATGCCGAACGCGCGGGACAATTCCGTATCTCGCCGGACGCCAAATGGCTGGTGTGGGTGAAATCCGCGGGCGACAAAGAAAAAGACGCCATCGTCTCGAACCTGATGCTTTCGAGCTTTAGCTACAACAAAGAGATCCCACTGACGCGCGGCAGCGACACCAACGGCCAGCCGCAGTGGTCGCCTGACGGGCAGCTGATCGCGTTTACCAGCAATCGCGCGCGTTACGGCGCGAAACCGGATACCGCGCCAGTGCAGATCTGGTTGATCAATGCACACGGCGGCGAGCCATGGACGCTCACCGAGTTGGCGCGCGCGCCACGCCGCATCGACTGGCTGGACAAAGACACCATCATCTTCAGCGCCGAAGAAGACCCGACATTGTACGAGCAAGAACTGAAGCGCAAGAAAGACGATTCAGAAATCGCGGATGACGCGGAGCACGCCGCGCCGGTGCGACTCTACAAAGTGAGCGTGAAAGATAAAAAAGTGACGCGGCTCACCACCAACACCGATTGGATCGACAACTGGGCGGTCTCCAAAGATGGGAAGTACGTCGCGGCTATCCACGATAAAAGCCTGCATTACACGTTCGATCAAAAAGTGCCGCCGATCGCGGTGTTGCACAATCTTAGCGACGGAACGGAGAAACAGATTTTTACGGAAGGCCGCATCCGTCCGCGCAATTTTGCGTGGGCGCCGGACAATTCCGGATTTTATGCCGTGGCGCCATTTTCCACCGATCCCAAATTTCTGACCGCGACCGTGGAGCTGCTTTATTTCTACGATTTGGCGACCGCGAAAAGTGTGCAAGTGCCACTCGATTGGGAAAACGGAATTGGCTCGGACCTGGCCGCGACGCAGGATGGATTCATTGTCGGTTTGGCCGCTGGAGCACGCTTTGAAACCTCGCGATACGTGCGCGCAACAGTGGGAGGTGTGTGGTACTGGAAACGCGCAGCGCTGGAAGGCGAGCAAGCCAAAAACATTGCGTCTTTTGAAGTCGGCGCGGATGGCAAGACGATCGTTTACATTTATTCCACGGCCAGCAAGTTGCCGCAAATTTATCGTGCGCAACTCGATGGCACGAGCATTACCTCTCCTGTCCAGGTCACGAAACTAAACGAAGGATTGATCAAGGGACGCACGTTCGCAAAAAGCGAAGTGATCCGCTGGAAGGGCGCGACTGGCGAGGAGGTGGAGGGCATTCTCTACTACCCGGACAATTATGAGGCCGGGAAAAAATATCCACTGATTACCGCGATTCATGGCGGGCCGTCGGGCCACGACGCGGACGCGTGGGCAGACAGTTGGGCGTATCCCAACAATTTGCTGACGCAGCGCGGCGCGTTTGTTTTGAAGCCGAACTATCACGGCAGCAACAATTATGGATTGAAATGGGTCGAATCGATTTGCTGCGGAAAATATTACGACCTGGAAACGCCGGATATTAATGCGGGCGTGGATTATCTGGTCGCCAAGGGGCTGGTCGATGCGGACCGCATAGCTACGATGGGTTGGTCGAACGGATCGATTTTGTCGACGAGCCTCATCACCACGTACCCCGAGCGCTACAAAGTCGCCAGCGTTGGCGCGGGCGATGTGGAATGGATCAGCGATTGGGGCAACGTGATATTTGGCGATTCGTTCGATTCGTATTATTTCGGCAAGTCGCCGATGGAAGATCCCGAGCTGTATATCCGCAAATCACCGTTTTTCAAAATGGACAAAGTGCAAGCGCCCGTACTGATTTTTCACGGCACCGCCGACACCAACGTTCCACCGGCGCAGAGCTGGTCGTACTTTCGCGCGCTGCAGTATTACGGGAAAGTTCCGGTGAAGTTCGTAGTCTTCCCGGGCGAGCCGCATGGCCCGCGCAAGCTCACGCACCAAATGCGCAAGGTAGAAGAAGAGGTGGCGTGGTTCGATAAATATTTCTTCAAGACCACCAAGCCCGAAAACGAAGCACTGAAAAAAGATTCGCCACTCGATTCCGCGTTTCGCGCGACTGGTGTCTCACGCGTGGCTGGTGAATACGGCGTAGCGATCAACGCCAAAAATAAGACCGTGCTGATTCCCGAAGTCGTCAAGAGAAACGGGATAGAGGTCAGCAGATTCGAGGTCACGCGGCGCCAATACGCCAGCTGCGTCGCAAAATCTGAAACTTACCAACAGCCTCTCGGAAGTGGCGTCGTGGATATGAAGGATTTCGACGATCCGTCCTTCTACAGGCAAAACCTCCCGGCGAATCGCATGGGCATTGACGATGCAAAACGCTACGTGTCGTGTTTGAGCGAGCTGACAGGTCAAATTTGGCGATTACCTTACGAAGACGAAGTGAAGGATCTATACGGCAATCGTGACGGCGAAAATACTCTCAATTACTGGGCTGGGTACGCGCCTAATCCGGAGGATGCGGCGTTGTTACGCGCGAAAGCTAAGGAACTAAAAGGTCCGGCGTCGCTGCTGAAAGAAGTGGGCAGCTTCCGCGGCCAGGGAAAAGACGACGAAGAGCCCATTTACGATTTGGGCGGCAACGTTGCCGAGTGGGTGCTGACGCGCGATGGCAAAGGCAAAGTGATCGGTGGCAGCGCGGATTGTCCGGCGGACCCGAAATCGAATTGCACGCCCGCGCCGGAATATATCGGGTTTCGCGTGGTGCGTGGGGCGGCGAAACCGGTGCCCGCGGCGTCGACCGCGGCACAGTAGTGGACAACGGTTTCAGAACGGCAAGACCGGCACGGTCCGCTGCGGCGGATGCGCTTACGAAGACGGGCGGCTGATCCAGATTGGTACTTGCTGTGTGGCGACACGCGACGTACGCTTTTGGGCTATGAGCGAATTTACCCCTACTGAAAAAACCAAAGTTAGGCGGCATCCGGAGCGGGCGAATTATGACCGCGAGCTGGTACACGGAATACTGGATCAGGCATTCGTGTGCAGCGTGGGATTTATTGTAGATGGGCAACCGTATGTTGTGCCCACCAATTATGTGCGCGATGGCGAGCGGTTGCTGCTTCACGGTTCCATCGCGAGCCGATTGATGACCACCTTGGCCAGCGGCGCGCCATTTTGCTTGAGCGTCACGTTGCTGGACGGGATTGTCTGCTCGCCCACGGCTACGGGACATTCGGTGAACTATCGCTCCGTGGTGGTGCTGGGCACGGCAGAGAAAATCGAAAGCGCCGAAGATAAACTCGAAGCGATGCGCAAGTTTGTGGAGTACGTGATTCGCGGGCGGTGGGAGACGGTGCGTCCTCCGAGCGAAAATGAACTAAAAGCCACGATGGTGCTGGCGGTGCCGCTGGTGGAGGTTTCCGCAAAGACGCGAACAGGATTTGCGATCGATGCCGACAAGGAATATGAAGGCGGCGCGTGGACTGGCGTGGTGCCGTTTGCGTGGACGGCTGGAACGCCGATTGCCGACCCGCGCGCGAAAGCTGCCATTCCCGCGCCGGCGAATATCCAAAATTATAAACGGCCGCAATAAATCTTCACCACAACTCGATTGCTACCTCCGCTATTCTGTAATCGTGTGTGCGCAACTTTGGAGGCCTTTTGTGAGTTTATTTTCGCGCGTCAATTATTTGGGGAATCTGGATGTACTGGTTTGCTCGATGCGCCGACACGCGGCGGCGATTCTTGGCGCGGCGTTTTTCCTCGCGATCTCTTGTTTGCTGCCAAGTTGCACGCCGGCCGCGGTTCCTGGCGCGGGAATGCAGACGCTGGACAAAAACGATCCGGCGTTTTTCAAGAAAATGTATACGGATGCCAAGGGTTACAAGATGCCGTATCGCGTGTACGTGCCGGCGAATTACGACGCCGACAAGAAATACCCGCTGATTTTCTTTTTTCACTCCGGCAGCGGGCGCGGGTTCAATAACGAACAGCAAATCATGCACGAAAACGCCGCGGGCACGCACGTGTGGACGCTGCCCGCGAATCAGGCGCAGTTCCCCGCGTTTGTGCTGGCGCCGCAATGCTCCATCGGCGACAACTGGGGCGATCCGGATCTGAACGAAATAAATCCGAGAATGCAGATGGCGCTGGATATTCTGGCCGCGGTGCAAAAGGATTACAGTATCGACGCCGACCGCATCGTGCTGGTGGGCGAATCGATGGGCGGCCTGGGCGTCTGGGCGCTGCTGCAAACCTTTCCAGAAAAGTGGGCGGCCGCGATGGTGCTGGGTTCCTACGATAATTTCACGAACGAGAAGGCCATTGCGCAAGTGCCGCTTTGGCTGTTTCAAGGCGGCATGGATTTGACCGTCCCGACGGAACTGGTGCGCACGATGGTGAAGCAGCTGCGAAAGGCCGGCGCGCAAGTGCGCTACACGGAATACCCGAAAATGAATCACGAAATCTGGGATAAGGCGTTTGCTGAACCGGAACTGGTGCCGTGGGCGGCGGCGCAGCGACGTGGACCGACGGCAGCCGCGGTCGTCAAGTAGGCTTACACGACCACGAAATTCGCGCGACTGCTTCGCGGGATGCGATTTACTACTTTCTGAGTCGCTTGCCGGGCTCACCGATAGGTTACCGCGTAGATTTTCTTGCACGCGATTTTTTCTTCGTTGCCGTTTTTTTCTTCTTTTTATCCTTGGCTTTTGCGGAGCGTTCGAGCATGCGCTGGACCATTAATTTGACGCGTTTTTCGCGCGTGCTGGCGTGTTTGGCGGCGTTCAGGTACCAGAGAATCTGGCGGCGCAATGGAAGCGTTAGCGCGTTGAAGATCGCCAAGGCGAGTGGTGTGGCAGCCAGCGCTGCGGCCAGATCCGCGGGTACCACTTCGGGACGCGGCGTCTGGTCGAGCATGAGAGTTACTTCGACTTCCGCGCCGGCGTCGATGCGCAGTTTGCGCCAGATGCGGCTGTGGACGTGGAGGCGAAAACGGCGGTTTCCTCCGGGGACCAGCGTGCTTTTGAAGGGCAGGCCTTCGATGAAGCCGCGCACCGCGGGATGCGTGACGTTTTCACCAGCTGCTCCGCGCAGCGCCAAGGAAATGTCGCGGGGGACGTCCACGCAGCGCATGATCCAGATTTTCTGGATCGGGGCTACGAAGCTGTGTTCCTGATCGGCGCCAGCCATGGAGCGAGGATAGCGCGTGACGAGCAGCGGGAAAAGCGTGTGATGTAGCGTGTTTTCGGGACGGTTATCTACCCGAAAGGATTCGGTGTTGAGTTCCAATCTGGGAATATTCGGTGTTGCACCCCTACCCCCGGTGTTTTTCTCAAAGAGTGCGAAACCTACTGATTCTTCATACTTTGCGCCGAAATCTAAATTGAGAAGAGTGTCTAAGTTGTTGATTCTATCGCCGGACAGTTGAATACAGGACGAGGCCGAAGATTATCAGGAAGATCACGAACAGAACGTTCATTGGACCTCCGCAAAGCATAGGCAAAAGAACGGGTCTGAAGACCCGCCACTACAACGCTTAGTGGCAACCGCAACCGCCGCCGCAGCAACCTCCGCCGCCGCTGGATTGCGGGGTGAAGGATTTGGGGCTGGCGCCTGCGGTGGCAGAGCTGAATACGGAAAGCTGGATGGTGGCTTTTTTGCTGGCGCACTTGGGACAGGAAATTTCCTGTTGCTTGTTGATTACGATTTTTTCGAATTCGTTTTGGCAGTCGTCGCAGATGTATTCGTAGATGGGCATGTCTTTGCTCCGCTTGGTGATAACTCGAATTGTTGCCTTTATTATAGCAAGCGGATTACATGCCTGCGAACGGATGCTTTCTTACGCCTTGAATGTTGGCGTTCAACGAAGGGCGTTCGCGGTCATGGACTTCCTGACGGCTTAGGTAGAACCCCTCGGACGTCAAGAAGGGTTCTCGAGTCAGCGCTTCGTGCATGGCGAGATTGTATGGATTCTCGTCGGTGCTTTGGGCGCGGAGCAGGTCGGCGACGAGGCCCGAGACCGTAGTTCCACGAGCAAAGGTAGGCTTATGCACCAAACTGTCAGGGATTGACGCAGTTTGCCCTTAGCCAAGAACGCTGCGAAACAGACGGAAACCCAGCTCAAAAGGTTGATCCAATCTAAGACTGCCCAATATGTCGGCGGGCGATCCGAACGATTGTTCGTTCCAGCGCCAACCTCGGACAAGGAAAGCTGTGGTTAGAAGCAAGCTCAGAGAGGCAAACGGAAGTCCAATGCTGGGTAGTTTCTCGCGCCAACTCGTCCAGTGCTGAGTATCGCGGCTCGTCCGCCACCCATAGATCAGGGAAATGGCCGGAAGGGCCATGAAAGCGGCTACGAGCAATAGGGAGCGAAAATCCATTTGCCTCTTCAACGAAAATGGCTCCGAACAACCGGAGCCATTTTCTAACCGCTCTGAGATGTGCTTCCTACTAGTCGCCGGCTACGGCTTCGGCTTGTTCTTGCTTGGCTGGTGCGATGGTTACGGGCTTGCCAGCGTTGGCGAAGTTGGCGGGTGTGGCTTTGGCGATGTCCGCGACGCTGCCGATTTGGACTACCGTGGGCTGCGGCTTCTTTAGGACTAGCTCTTCGTAGATGGCGCGTACTTTGGCTTGTTCGGCCAAGGCTTGCTTGCGGCGGATGCGGTCTTCTTCAGACGCCGTGAGCGGGATGTCGTGTTCGAGGTGGCGGACACGGGCGGCGTCGTTGGCGTCGATGACCAGGGAGTGTTCGAAGGTGTCGAGGCTGACGGCTTTGCCCTTGGCGTAGATTTCGTGTTTGCCGTGGTTCTTGTACCACTCGGCGACGGTCGCGTTCTTGTGCATGTTTTCGATGATCTGGCGCCAGCCCACGCCGGTGTTGTAGGCGCAGAAGGAGATTTCACCCTGCTGCGTGGCGTAGGGGATGATGCACATTTCGGTGCGGCGGAAATCGTAGTTGAAAAGATCCTGGAACCACATGCCGGCGATGAAGAGGAAGTTCCACGGGTCCTGGCGGCGCTTCATGGCGTCTTCAATGCCGCGGTCCGGGCTGGTGCGGCCGTACTTGGTGGTGGATTTCTTGGTGAGCGCCCAGGTCTTGTCGAACTTTTTGAAGAGATCGTAAAGCTTCAGACCCTTCGGACCTTCGAACGGCTGGTAGTTCTTCAAGAGGGCCATGGCCATCATGAAGTTGGAAAAGGTTTTGCCGCGAGCCGCGTCGGTGATGTCCGTGACGTCTTTGGTGAGCTGAACGGCGTTGAGGAAGCGCGGAACCGGCGCCCACTCTTTGGTCTCTTTGTTGATCATCAATGCGGTGCCTACGCCGCAATTTGGGTGGCAGCCGCACGAGAGGGAGCCCCACTGGCTGTCCTGACCCTTCACCATGTCCGAGAAACCGGCGAAGGTGCTGATGAAAGAGATGGGGAACCAATCGCGTGTGGGTTCGACTTTGCCGACCTGAGTGCTAACGTCTTTCGCAAGATGCGAAAGGGTATAGCGCTGGCGGAGGCGGCGTTCCGGGGTGATGTCTTCGTCGCGGCCGGTGAAAGAGACGGGCTGGAAACTGACGAAGGCGATTTTCTTGGGATTTTCCATCGCGAACTTCACGACGGTGCCGACCTGATCGTTGTTCACGTTGTTGACGATGGTGACGACGAGCACAATTTCGATGCCGGCTTCGTGCATGTTCTCAATGGCGCGGAGCTTCACGTCAAAGAGGTTGCCGATCTGGCGATGGCCGTTGGCATCGTTGCCGATGCCATCGAACTGCAGGTACGCATAGCGCATGCCGGCGTCGAAGGCTTTTTTGCAGAACTCTTTGCTCTTGGCAAATTCGATGCCGTTGGTGGCAGCTTGCACGCTGTTGTAGCCGATTTTGCGGGCGTGCTTGACGGCGTCCAGGAAGTACGGGCTCATGGTGGGCTCGCCACCGCTGAACTGCACGGACATCTGACGGCGCGGCTTGATTTTCAGCGCGTTATCGAGAATTTCCTGAATTTCTTCCCAGCCGAGTTCGTGAACGTAGCCGACCTGGTTGGCGTCCATGAAGCAGGGGTCGCACATCATGTTGCAGCGATTGGTGAGGTCGACGGTAAGAACGGAGCCACGGCCGTAGCGGACGGTCGACGAACCGTGCTTGTGGAGATCTTCGTCGTTGTGCGCGGGAATATCGCGGCCGGGGTATTGCTTCTCGATCCAGTTGAGCCATTTGGAGTCGATGGCCATCATGTCTTCGTAGTGGCCGTGCAGCGGGCATTCCTTAACCATCCAGACCTGGCCGTCGCGCTCGATAATCTGCGCTTTAATTTCGCCGATCTTCTCGCTCATCAAATCGCGCCAGTCTTTTTTGCCAGCGATGATGGCTTCGCGCGCTTCTTTGACGCACGCGGGACAGAGCGAATCGGTTTGCCGCGGGAAGCCAAGCGTGGGCTTGGTTTTTTCCCAGGATTTGAGCAGCGGCTTGTCCGACCATTGTGGCGTGACCGATGGATTGGGATTGCGCTTATTAAAATGCTGAATGGTATTGAAGGTGAATCCAGCGGTCTTACAAATCGCCCAATCGATGCTGCGGAAAAACTGCGTGCTCACGCGGTTAGCCATGAACCTCTACCCTCCACTTTCAAAAAGTGCCGTTTCCAGTACTAAAGTACTTGTGATGTGAAGCGGAGCCTTAACTGCCCCCAAGGCTCTTTCTGAATAGCCAATAACGTACCATGCTCACGGAGTACGTCAAATAAGTCTTTCGACGACTATAGTTTGAAGGTAAACGGGGAGAGACGCCAGTGGGATGTGGCGAACGGTGAAAATGACCGGTTGAACGGTAAACAGGGGGATTATGAGGAGCAAACTGGGCCTTGCGTACGGGGTTACTCCTAGTGCAAACGACCCAGAGGTTTTACTCGTTGAGGGAGGGACGGAGCACGGCGATTACAAAATGTGCGAAGTGGGAAGCGCCTTCGTCGAGCTGCAGCCAACGGACTACGCAGTGGTCAGCAAGATATTTGGTGACGCGCGCCTCGGGAATGCCGAGATGTTCGGCGAGCTGCGGCTTGATGGACTCCGCGCCGCGCCGCGTGGTGCCGCCGCGCAAAAGATTTCCGATGGCGATGCGAAGGGTCTGGCAAGCCTCGACGTAGTAGTAGCTGGTGAGGTCGGAGTCCGAGAGCAGGAACACGCCTGGACCGATCGGCGCGCCAACGCCGTCGTCGAGCTTGGCAGGCTCGCAGGTGAGCAAGCGACGAAACTGCATTTCGAGCAAACTGATGCGAGAGGAGAGACCGGGGTCGCCGTAACGCCCCTTGACGCTGGGGCCGCTGAAGTCCGGAGGAGCATCGACGGGAAGCGGGGGAACGGGACGGCGCGTAGCGAGACTGGGAGAAGTTGGTTCATCAATGAGCATGTCGACGGGCGGCGCGCTGGACCTGCGCGTAGGTGCGTGACTGGTTCGACTGGACCCACGAGAAGGCTCGCGGCGCGAAGGCGCCGAGGCGGCAGCCGGCTCAGCTGCGGTTGCAGCACCTTTATGGCGATTGCGCCCGCCGCGGCGCCCACGCCGGCGGCGTTTTGGATCGGCCGGAGCAGCAGGCGAGCCGACGCCGTCGGTGGCGGCTTGCACTTCACTGCTCATAGCGACCACCGATTCGAACATTTCGGCGTTTTGCGCGAAGGGCAGTCCGGGCTCCGGCATGGTGAGCCCCGTGGAATGAATGGAGATCGCGGCGTCGGATTGATCTTTTTCTGGTGAATCCTGTGCGGCGCGAGCGGCATGACTGCGCGGTTTGCTGGCTGCTGCGGCTTCTTCGGCGCGAGCGGCCTCCAGGGAACCTGCGGGAATTTCATAACCCAGGCGAACGGCGGATTCGAGAGCTTTGGTCTTCCAATCGGCGCGGCGGAAACGCTCGGCGGCGGAAACGTACCATTTGCCGGCATCGGCGGCGAGCCCCGCAGTCTCAAAATGGCGGGCCAGTTCGAAGGCCACCATGGCGTCCTGGGTCTTTTCGTAGAGATTGGATAGTTGCGCCGCGGGATCCTTGCTGGTGCGTGCGCGGCGGATGCGAGCGGTAATCTGTTTCCAGTCGGCCATACGATGTCGGGCATTGTAGCAGTGGACGGGGCGAACGACCAGCAAAGTCCTACTGCGGACGGGAACTCCGAGCTTATTGTGGCGTGGCTTGCGACAAAAGATTTGTCGGTCCGTGGCCGCCAGCTTTGCGATGACGGCCATGCACTGGCGAGATTATTGATGAGCTTCTTTTGCGAAGGCGTCGTTCAAGCCGCCGAACACCGCGTCGTAGTGACCGCTTTCGGCGGCTAGGCGGAGGCGCTTTACATTTTCTACGCAGATCTCCTGCGAGGCTGGCTGAGCTTTCAAGATTTCCATGACTTCGACGATGTATTTATTGAGGGGCATGGCACGAGGATCGGAAGCGCCGTTCATCAGGTCGGTGGCGACGTAGGGCGGAATCAGCTCAAGAACCTCGGTCTTGGTGCCACGAAGCTGATAACGAAGGGACTGCGTGTAGGAATGAATGGCAGCTTTGGTGGCGCAATAGGTTGGCGTGAGAGCGAGCGGGACGAACGCCAATCCGGACGAGACGGTCATGATGGTGGAACTTGGCTGTTTTTGCAGCAGTGGCAGAAGCGCCGCGGTGAGGCGGATGGGACCTAGAAGATTGATGCCGATAGTCGATTCGGCATCGGAAACGTCTTCAGGTTGGGATTTTAAGTTTTCGGCTTTCATGATGCCGGCGTTTTGAATGACGACGTTCAGGGATGGGTAATCGGCCGCCAGCTTGGCCGCGAAGGAGCGGATGCTGGTGGCGTTTTCGATGTCCAGCGTGGCGGACTTCATGCCGGGATTTGCCGCGGTGGTCGCGTCGAGGGCGTGCATACGGCGGCCTGCGATGATGACGTGATTGCCCAGGGCGTGAAATGCTTCTGCGAGGCCGCGGCCGATTCCGGAGCCTCCGCCGGTAATTAGAATGGTGTTACCTGTGGTTTTCATGGTGATTCGCTCTCTTTCTGGGTACGTCTTGCGAGAACTCAATGATCCGCAGTGTGTTGCGGGCGGCGCCCGTGCTTAGGTTAGATTCAGCACGCTGGAATAAGCTACACGGGCTTTATCGGAATCCGCGAAAGGTGACGCGCGCGATTCCGAGAGAACGCTCACATCCCGGACAAGCCCTAGCCGGTGTACGTGCGTGGCGTTACGGGAGAGCGACCGCTTGCGCGAAGGTGATGAAATGGCCGGCTGGATCCTGCACAGCGAATTCGCGCATGCCATAGAAGGCGGTGCGCTCGGGCATGACCTTCTGCACGCCGCTAGTAGCCGCGAGGACGGCGGCTAGATCGTCGACCTCAATGTACAGATAAGTGGGACCCTTTCTGGCCGCGGCGGCCATGGACGGCGGAGCGTCCTTTTCCACGCTGGCGTAGGTTTGATACATCACTTCGGCGGCGCCTTTCTGAAAAGCGACAAAGGCCAAATGGTTTTCGCCGGGGACTTGGATGGTTTTGCTGAAGCCAAGACGGTCGATCCAGAAGGGCAAGAGGGGTTCGATGGCACTTACGAGCAGGACGGGTGTGATTCTTTTCACGTTCATGAGCGGCTTCTCCTTGATGCGAGCGGCTGGCAGAATTGGGAATCCGAAAAACAGGGCAAAGCGACAGCGGAACGGCGAATTGCCCGCGCGTCTAAATTACGGCTTGCCAACCGCACTAGTCTCATTTAGACTAGATAACGATACAAAAGACGTGCGCGCCTGTCAAGGAGGTTTGTTATGCCGGCAAGGACTCGGAAGCTGGGGGACTTGATTTCGGTGGGGCCGGCGATGCTGCGGGATTTCGAGTTGCTGGGAATCCGCAGCATCGCGCAGCTTGCGAAGCGGGATCCGCAGCGGATGTATGACCAATTGGGGCGGGTGGCGCGGCAGCACCAGGATATCTGTGTGCTGGATACATTTTGCGCAGCGGTGGCGCAGGCGCGCGATCCGCACTTGCCGGCCGCGCAATGCCAGTGGTGGTATTGGAGCCGCAAGCGAAAGGCCACGGATGCCCGCCAAAAAGCGCGTTAAGCTCACCACGCCGGACCTGGTGCTGCTGAGCTTGTTAGCGGAGCGCGCGATGCACGGGTACCAGGCCAACGCGGAACTGGAACGACGAGAGATTCGCGACTGGGCGGGAATATCGCGGCCGCAGGTGTACTATTCGCTGGAAAAGTTGACGGCGGCGGGGCTGGTGCGCGTGATTGCGGGCGCTGAGGCGGCTCTAGGTCCGGAGCGCCGCGTAATTGAGACCACGGGGAAAGGCAAGCAGGCGCTGGCGGATGCGCTGGAGCACGCGGAATGGACGAGCGAGCGAGAGCGGCCGCCTTTTTTGACGTGGCTCGCATTGTCTTGGCAGGCGCGGCCCGGAATTTTCGAGAAGCAACTGGCGCGCAGGAAAGAATTTTTGCGCAGAGAGTTGCGCCGAGAAGAAGCGACGTTGCGATCGATCCTGGAAGAGACAGGGCACGCGCATCACGAGGCGGTGTGGATGGTGAAGCTGATGATTGAGCAGTTCAAGACAGAACTGAGATGGCTCGCCAAGTTGTCGCGAGAATCTTCCCAGCGAGCGCCGGCGCGGCATCCGGAATATGCGGACGGCGGTGAGAAAAAAATAACTGCCTCAGAAGGCAGCCAGCGCAAAAGGTACATGCAGCGAAAATTAAATTAAATTGAGACTGCCGGAGAAGGCCACGCGGGCCTTGCCGGAATCGGAGCGCTCGATGCGACCGATTCGGAAGAATTTTTCGCGGCGTTTTTTCAGGTCGGCTTCCACGGATTTTACGCTGGACGGGGGAACCACCAGAATCATGCCGACACCCATATTGAAAGACTGGAGCAATTCATCGGTGTCAATTTCGCCGACTTTGGCGAGATATTTGAAGATGGATGGCACTGGCCAAGAGTCGAGATCGATCTGTGCTTTGACGCCGGTGGGCAGCACGCGGGGCAAATTTCCCGGGATGCCTCCGCCGGTGATGTGAGCCAGCGCGGAAACCCAGCCGCGTGCGACGATGTTTTTCAGCGCCGGGGCGTAGCACAGATGCGGCTTGAGCAGTTCCGCGCCAATTTTATTGCCGACTTCGGCGACGTAGACGTCGGGCTTGAGCTTGGCCACATCGAAGATGAGTTTGCGGGCCAGGGAGTAGCCGTTCGTGTGCAGGCCGGAAGACGGCAAGGCGATGAGGGCGTCGCCGGGTTTCACGGCTTTGCCGGTGAGCAGTTTCTTGCGCTCCACAACGCCAACAATAAAACCCGCGAGGTCGTACTCGCCTGGAGCATAGAAGCCTGGCATCTCGGCGGTTTCGCCGCCAATCAATGCGCAGCCAGCCTTGCGGCAGGCACGGCTCATGCCGTCGACGAGTTGATCAACCACCTGCGGCTCGAGCTTGCCCATGGCGAGGTAATCCAGGAAGAACAGCGGCTCGGCGCCCTGGACGAGAATGTCGTTAATGCAGTGGTTTACAAGGTCGCCGCCGACGGTGGAGTGTACGCCGAGAGCGATGGCCACTTTTAGCTTGGTGCCGACGCCATCGGCGCTGGAGACCAGCACCGGATCCTTCCACTTCTTGACGTCGAGAGCGAAAAGGCCACCAAAACCGCCGATGCCGCCAAGTACGGCCGGAGTAAAGGTGCGGCTGGCATGATGCCGGATGCGCTGTTTCGCGTCATCGGCAACGGCGATGTTGACACCTGCGTCGGCGTATTTCATGAAGGGACCTGTGTGATGCCGTTTCCCGCGCGTGGTGAAAGTTCGCGCGCCATTCGTGGTGCAGAACAGATGTGGCTGGCGTTGTAGCGAGCTGGGACGCTCACCGCAAACCACGCGTAGCGGGCTTACAAACGAACCATGCAGTAAAACACAAAATCAAAATGTGCGAAAGATGCGCTTCCACCGCACCGTGCTGGGGTGCAAGAGCGCGTTGGCGTAGGCAAAGAAACGCTCGCGAATCTCGCCGGTCTCCCACGCTTCCGGCGAAGCCTTCAGCGACATGTAGATCATCACCGGCGTGCCGATCAGATTCTGCCTGGGCATGCAGCCCCAGAAGCGGCTATCCATAGAGTTGCCGCGGTTATCGCCCATGACGAAATAACAATGGTCGGGAACCAGATAAGGATATTTTACGTCGGGAGCGCCAACGGGATTTTGGCCGGGCGGAGCGGGCTCGCTGGGTCCCGTGGTATAGGGTTCGACGAGTCTTTGGCCGTTAATCCACACCGAGCCATCACGAATATCCACGGTTTCGCCGGGGAGGCCGATCACGCGTTTCACAAAGTCTGGCTGATCTGGAGCGAACGGCGGCTTGAAAATTACGATCTGCTGGCGCTTGGGATTGCGCCACAGTGGGACGTGAATATTGGTGAAGGGCACGCCGGCATCGTAGCCGATGCGGCTCATGATCAGATGATCGCCAATGAGCAGCGTATTCTCCATCGAACCGGAGGGAATCACGCGCGCCTGACCCATGGTGCCGTTGATCAAGAGAAATACCAGCGCCACCCAAAACCAGGCGATGATTTCGCGTTGAATCTTCGTACCGACGGGAACATGCGCTTCCGCAGGTTGCTCTTTGGTGCGTTTCTCAGACTTCACGTTCCACCGTCACAGGCCTTTCTGTTCTGGGCGAATCTTCGGAAGTGTCGCGCATGCCGATTCCCAGTGTGCCATTTCCATTGCCTTCGCGCACTTCCAGCTGCACGAGGTCGGTGGGATAAACACTGGTATAGCAGGAAGTGCAGAACGCGCCCGTGGGGTCACCGACGGCGTGGCGCAATGCGGGCAACGAGACATAGCCCAGCGAATCGGCGCCGAGGTATCGGCAGATTTCTTCCGGAGTGTTAGACGAAGCGATCAATTCTTCTTTGGTGGGCGTATCGACGCCGTAGTAGCACGGCGAAACCGTCGGGGGACAACTGATGCGCACGTGAACTTCCTTGGCACCGGCTTCGCGCACCATGCGCACGATTTTGCGGCTGGTGGTGCCGCGCACGATGGAGTCGTCGACGAGGATGACGCGTTTGCCTTCGATGAGTCCGCGCACGGGATTGAGCTTGAGCTTGACGCCGAAATTGCGGATGGCTTGCGAAGGCTCGATGAAAGTACGGCCGATGTAGTGATTGCGAATGAGGCCCAGGTGAAATGGGATTTTCGATTCGAGCGCATAGCCCACGGCGGCGGGAACGCCGGAATCTGGGACAGGGACGACGATGTCGGCATCGACGGGATGTTCGCGCGCGAGAACGCGGCCGAGAGCTTCGCGGCTGGCGTTGACGGAACGGCCGAAGATGATGCTGTCTGGCCGCGCGAAATAGACGTGCTCGAAAATGCAATACTGGTGCGGCTTTTGCGGCGCGAAATGGATGGACTCGATGCCGGATTTGGAGATGCGGACCATTTCGCCGGGCTCGATTTCGCGAACGTACTGCGCGTTGAGCAGATCGAAGGCGCAAGTTTCGGAAGCAACCATCCAGGTTTCCGGAGCGGATTCCGTGGCGGGCAATTTTCCGAGGACTAAGGGGCGAAAACCACGCGGATCACGGACGGCGTAGAGCTCGTCGGGTGTGAGGACAAGAAGGGAATACGCGCCTTCGACTTGATTGAGCGCGTCACCGAGCGCGCCGGAAAGATTGCGCGCTTGCGAACGGGCGATGAGATGCACAATCACTTCGGTATCGCTGTTGGTTTGAAAAATTGAGCCGCGGTGTTCGAGTTTGCGGCGCCATTCGGCGGCGTTGGTGAGGTTGCCGTTGTGGCCCAGGGCGATTTTGCCTTTGTTGCAATCGACCATGATGGGCTGGGCGTTGAGCAAGGCTTTGTCGCCGGCCGTGGAATAGCGGGTATGGCCGATCGCAATATCGCCTGGAAGCTCGGCGAGTACCGAGGGCACGAAAATTTCTTCCACTTCGCCCATAGCACGGTGCGCGTGAAGTTCGCCGCCATGACTGGAAACGATGCCGGCGGATTCCTGGCCCCGATGCTGCAACGCATAAAGCCCGAGATACGCGAGGTTGGAGGCTTCGGGATGGCCGAAGACGCCGAACACACCACATTCGTCGTGAAAATGATCGTCGGCGTAGGCGATTTTATTTGTCATTGAACTTTGAGAATGCGTTCGAGCGAATTGGCCCAGGCCTCACGCAGGGAGTCGACGGGGGAATCGATCACCGCGTGCCCCTTATGTTGGATGCGTAGTACTGGATCATGATGCACCCTGCCGATTTCTTGTGCACCTACGTTGTATTGTCTCGCAGTCGCGAGAACGGCGGCAAGTTTATCCGGGGCAACAGAGAGGATGGCACGGGCGCCGCGTTCGCCGAAGAGGGCGGCTTCGGCGGAGAGCGAACCATCCTCGACGATGACGGCTGCGCCAAGAACGGGCACGGCATGCCGTGTCCCTACGGGGGCGGAGGCGAAGCAGGATTCGGCGACGCTTACGGCTAAGCCGCCGTCCGAGATGTCGTGGACTGACTGAACCGTGCTATCGGCGGCAAGCGCGACGAGGCAATCGATCAAGCGTTTTTCTGCGGCAAGATCGATCGCTGGCGGTTCGCCCGCGACGACGCTCGCGATGGCCTTTGAATATTCGCTCGAAGAAAATTCGCGCGCGGCATCGTGTAGGGGCACGGCATGCCGTGCCCGTCCGGCTTCGTCGAGACCATCTAATAGCAAAATCACGTCGCCCGCGTTACGGAAAGCGATCTTTATCACTTTCGAGGAGTCTTCCAGGACGCCGAGAACGCCGATTACCGGCGTGGGATAAATGGAGTTGCCGAGCGTTTCGTTGTAGAAGCTGACGTTGCCGCCTGTGATGGGCGTGCCCAGCGCATTGCAGGCTTCGGTGAGGCCATCGATAGCTTCGCTGAATTGCCACATCACTTCAGGTTTTTCCGGGCTGCCGAAATTCAGGCAATTGGTTGCGGCGATGGGGCGAGCGCCGGTGGAGGCAACGTTGCGCGCGGCTTCGGCGACTGCGTGCATGGCGCCGACGCGCGGATTCAAATAGCACCAGCGGCTGTTGCCGTCGGTGGAGAGCGCCAGCGCGCGGAGTTTATCTGTCGTTCCGGTTGCGGTTCTCGCCGACTCTTTGATGCGCACGACGGCGGCATCCGCCGCGCCGGGAACTGCCAGCGTGTTGGTGCGCACCATGGTGTCGTACTGCTCGGTGATCCAGCGCTTAGAAGCAATCGCGGGAGACGCGAGCAGCTTCACGAAGTTGCCGATAAGATTTGTGCCTTCCGCGGAAAACTTAAACCAATGGGCTTCCGTTTCGTGGCGTTTCGCGGGTGGCGAGAGCGGCCGATGGTAGACCGGGCCTTCTTCCGCGAGCGGGTGCGCGGGAATTTCAGCGACGACTTTGCCGTGATTCTTGACGCGCATCAGGCCGCCGTCGGTGACTGCGCCAACGACTACCGCGTCCAAGCCCCATTTTTTGAATACGTTTAAAACTTCCTGCTCGCGGCCTTTTTCCGCGACGAGCAGCATACGCTCTTGCGATTCGCTGAGCATGATTTCGTACGGCGTCATGCCAGTTTCGCGCTGCGGAACTTTGGCGAGATCGATTTCGATGCCGGTGCCGCCGCGAGAGGCCATTTCCGTGGTCGAGCAGGTAAGTCCGGCGGCGCCCATGTCTTGAATTGCAACGATAGCGCCAGTCTGCATGGCCTCGAGGCAAGCTTCGAGGAGCAATTTTTCAACGAAAGGGTCGCCGACCTGCACGTTGGGGCGTTTCTGTTGCGACTCTTCAGTGAACTCGGCGGAAGCGAGCAGCGACGCGCCGTGAATACCATCGCGCCCGGTTTTTGCGCCAACATAAATTACCGGATTACCCAGGCCTTTGGCTTTGGCGAGAAAGATTTCTTCTTTTTTCGCGATACCGAGGGCCAGAGCGTTGACCAACGGATTTTGCGAATAGCACGGCTCGAAACAAACTTCGCCTCCAACGGTGGGAACGCCAAAACAATTTCCATAGTTGGCGACGCCGCGTATTACGCCATCGAGAATGCGGCGATTGGCCGCGATCGTTCCGGCATCCCCGGAGTTTGATTTGGAACCTGGAGTCGCAAAGCCTTCCGCGGTGATGGGGCCGAAGCGCAGCGAATCAAGAATCGCGATGGGCCGCGCGCCCATGGTGAAAATATCGCGGAGGATGCCGCCAACGCCAGTGGTCGCGCCCTGAAACGGCTCGACGTAACTCGGATGATTGTGCGATTCGATCTTGAATGCAGCGACCAGGCCATCGCCGATGTCGACCACGCCGGCGTTTTCGCCCGGGCCTTGCACGACGAGTTTTCCACGCGTCGGCAGGCGCTTCAGGTGGACTTTGCTGGATTTGTAGGAGCAGTGCTCGCTCCACATCACGCTGAAAATTCCCAGCTCCGTGAGGTTGGGATCGCGGCTGAGAATTTTTAGCACACGTGCGTATTCGTCGGCGGAGAGACCGTGTTCCGCAGCGATCTCTGGAGTTACCTTGATCTCAGTGTGGGCGGTGGCCATGTCTCGCTAACGCTCGCTCCGATTCGTAACGTTTGGAATCATTAAGCGGTGGCCTTGGCCGCGCCAGCTAACGCACCGACCATCGAATTGAGTATCACCAGGCCGTCGGCAGAATCGAGCGCTGACTCGACGGCGCGTTCGGGGTGCGGCATAAGACCAGCCACGTTGCGTTCACGATTGCAGATGCCAGCGATGTTGTGCAGCGAGCCGTTGGGATTTCCCGCGGCATCATTTTTTCCGTCGGGGCTGGTGTAACGGAACAAGATTTGCCGGTTGCATTCAAGGTCACGCAGCGCTGCTTCGTCGAGCGTGTAGTTTCCATCGTTGTGCGCGATGGGAATTTTTAGCACTTGCCCCACGCGCGCGGCGTTGGTGAATGGCGTGTCCGTTTCTTCCACGCGGATATGCACATGGCGACAGATATAGCGCAGGCCGGAGTTGCGCATTACCGCTCCGGGCAACAGACCCGCCTCCAGCAAAATCTGAAAGCCATTGCAGATGCCCAGCACCGGCCCCCCGGCCTTGGCAAATTTCGCGACGGACTTCATGACGGGAGAGAAACGCGCGATGGCGCCGGTGCGCAAGTAGTCGCCGTGCGCGAAACCGCCGGGAAGAATCAGCGCGTCGCAGTCGAGCAGATCTTCGCTTTGGTGCCAGACGAATTCGGCGGGCTGGTGCAGCACCTTGACAACGGCATGGAACGCGTCGTGATCACAATTGGAACCGGGAAAGACGACGACTCCAAATTTCATTGCGGGTTGGCTCCATAAGACATTTGGAGAAAACTGATTTTACCACATTGGGAGAAATTCGCTGCGCGAAGGAGAGGCCGTGGTGGGCCGGGAACTTTCGTCTACTTACGTTTTTTAGCGCGGGGACGTTTGCGCGGTTTCTTGGACGGTTTGTCAGTTTTTTCCGCGGCGGCAAGTTCGCGGCGTTTTTTTACTGCCCAGCGCGGCTTATTGACCTGCCTACCGCGCGCGATGCCAAGCGCGTCCGCGGGAATGTTTTCCGTGATGGTCGAGCCTGCGGCAACATACGCGTTGTCCCCGACGCGCACCGGAGCTACTAATGCGGAATCGCTGCCGATAAATACGCGGCTCCCGATGGTGGTCGGATATTTGTGGAAGCCGTCGTAATTACAGGTGATGGTGCCGGCGCCAATGTTGGTTTTTGTGCCTATTTTGGCGTCGCCCAAGTACGTCAGGTGCATAGCTTTGGTGCCTTCGCCGACGGTACTGTTTTTTACTTCCACAAAGTTGCCAATGCGCGAGCCGCTCTTCAAATGAGTTCCGCCGCGTAGCCTGGCGAATGGGCCGATGATAACGTCGGAGTCGATCTGGCTCTGCGACACGACGGAGTGCGGCTCGATGGTGACGTCATCGCCAAGAACGGCGTCGGCGAGTACGCTGCCGGTGCGAATGTTGCAGCGCGCGCCAATCTTCGTGGCACCCAGCAACTGCACGCAGGGCTCGAGCACACTGTCTTCGCCCGCGGTCACGTCTGGGTCGATGAGCACGGTATCCGGCAGCTGAATGCTAACGCCGCTTTCCATCAAGGAATGGCGCTTCCACTCGCGAAAAATCTTATCGACCGCGGCAAGGTCCAGGCGCGTGTTGCAGCCCAGCACTTCGCGCGAATCCTCGGCGACTTGCGCCAGCACGGTTTCGCCGTTGGCGGCCATTACCGCTACAGCATCCGTTAAATAGAGCTCGCGATGTTTGTTGTTGGGCTGCACTTTTGCGAGGGCCGGCCACAACTTTTGCAGCGTAAAGCAGTAGATGCTGGAATTAATCTCGTTGATTTCGCGCTGATCGTCAGTGAGTTGTGATTCCTCGATGATCGCCGAGACTCGGTCGGCGGACTTCCGGAGGATCCGGCCATAGCCGCTGGGATCGGCAAGCACCGCCGTTAAAATGGTGGCGGAAGCGTCGGCGGAACGGTGCGCGGCGAGCAACGCTTTGAGTGTTTCTGTGCGAATCAGCGGAGCGTCGCCGGGCAGCACAATTGCGTATTTGGCTCTGCCGATAGCGCGCTGCGCCACCTTCATGGCGTGTCCGGTGCCGTTTTGTGGTTGTTGCAAAACTACTTCCGCGCCTAAAGGCTGGACGATGGCGGTTACGCTGTCCGCCTGGTGGCCTACGACCACGATGGTCTTTTTGGCTTTCATCGGCGCGCAGGCGCGCTGGACTTGCTCGACAAGCGAGCGGCCTCCGGCGCGATGCAGCACTTTTGCCAAGCGGGATTTCAGGCGCGTGCCTTTTCCGGCGGCGAGAACCACGATGGCGAGGTCACTATTGGTCATAATGTTTGGTCATTCTGCGGGAGGCGCGGATATTAGGCAAGAATGGCTCGAGCAGGGATGGCGAAGGCGTGCCCAATGTTTAATGGGGATTAGTCTGCCGCGGACGCGTTTACGTCCATGGGAACGCTGGTTTCCGCGGGCTCGGCCGTCGGATCTCCATATCGTACCGCGCGATCTTGGGTCGCGTGTTGCTCAGGAATGAATGCCTCGGTGGTGATAGTCCAACGCGATGGGTCCGCCAGTAAACGACTGACCAACTGCGTATGAAGAGAGTGTCCCGCTTTGTGGGCCTCAACGCGCGCCAAAAGAGGGAGTCCCACAAGGGCCAGATCGCCAATCAGATCGAGGGCCTTGTGACGCCCAAATTCGTCCTTGAAGCGCAACGGGCCATTCATTACGCCGTCATCGGTAAGCACGATGGCATTATCCAAAGATCCGCCGCGAATCAAACCCATGGCGCGAAGCGGCTCGATATCGCGTTCAAAACAAAAAGTGCGCGCGCGTGCCAGAAAATTGCGGAAGGAATCGGGATTTACGGTAAGTTCGACTTGCTGCTGACCAACTTCGGGATGAGGAAAATCGACGTAGCAGCACACGTGGAATTGTTCGTCCGGGTAGATGCCGATGCGGCGGTCGCCCTCGACCACTTCGAGCGGCTCCAAAACCTTTAAATAGCGGCGTTTTCGGCGCAGCCGGCGCATGCCCGAATGTTCGAGCATGGCCATGAACGGCTCCGCGGAGCCATCGAGAATGGGAATTTCGATGGAATCGATGTCGATGTAAATGTTGTCGATGCCGCAGGAATAAATGGCCGCGAGAAGGTGTTCGGTAGTGGAGAGCAGCACGCCTTGTTTCATCAAGCTGGTGGCGTAGCTGACGCGCGCCACGTTTTGGCCTTGCGCTTCGATCGCAAAATTGTCGAGGTCCACCCGGCGAAAGACAATGCCAGTATCGGCGGGCGCGGGAACCAGGCGGACGTGGCCGTGGACTCCGGTATGCAGCCCCACGCCTTCCGCCCACGACTCTCTGGCGATCGTAGATTGAAACAAAAAATAACCTCGTGATTTCGATAAGAAATGTTATCACGATGCAAAGACAAATTTCTTTTGTTTGTTGCGTGGTTTCAATGGGTTAACTAGACGTTTGGGCGGTCACTACGCTTTGGTGTGGTAATTTTGCATCATTTTTTGGAATACGCTGTGTCTTTTGAGTTCGTTCATGCGTTAGGGTCGAGGCATGTACCAGGCTTCCTTTTGCCTTGTCAACGCGTCCCAACAAGGGACGGTGCGGTGCTATAATCTAGGTGTGCAGTCCGCCGAAAATCGCTGTTTTTGAAATGGGTGAGGCATGAACCGAACGGCTCGCATTGGTGTCGTTGTAGCTTCAGTGGTGGTGATGTGTTACGCAGGAATCGGCCACGTCATGGGGCGCACTCCAGACGACCGGGCGTATAAATCGCTCACCGTTTACGGCGAAGTACTGCAAAAGATTCAACAAGATTATGTGGACGAGCCGAACATGCGTTTGGTCACCGCGGGCGCGCTGCACGGGCTTCTCGAATCGCTAGACGCGGAATCCAGCTACCTGACCCCGCCCGAGTACGACGAGTACAAGAAGAAATTGCAGAACCCCGGCACCGGTGAGACCGGATTAACACTGAGCAAACGCTTCGGATATGTAATCGTTATCTCCGTTTTGCCAGACAGCCCCGGAACCAAGGCCGGTATTCGCAGTGGCGACATTTTTGAATCCATCAGTGGATTTACCACGCGAGAGATGTCCGTGGGCCAGGCGCAAAATTTGCTGACGGGTCCGGTGGGCAGCGATGTAAAGGTTGCGGTGATTCGACGGGGGAAAGCCACTCCCGAAGATGTGGAGCTGCAGCGCGAAAAGCTGGCGCCTGCGAAAATCATTTCGCAAAAAGCGGATCCGGATATTTTGGTACTACGTTTGCCCTCGCTGGACCTCGGACGAGCTGAGGAGTTGCGAGCGCGGCTGGTCGAGGCCGAAAAGCAGGGGATCCGCAAGGTAATTTTGGATTTGCGTGAATGCGGCCGCGGCCCCGCGAGTGAAGCTATTGCGGCGGCGCGCTTATTTGTTCCGAGCGGGACGATTGCCACGCTGCGCGGGCAGACGGTTTCTACGCAGGTTTTCCCTGCCGAACCGAACAAGGTGGTGTGGAAGAATTCCGTCTCCGTTCTCACGGATGCGACCACTTCTGGCGCGGCGGAAGTGCTGGCGTCGGCGATCGTTGCCAATCATCGCGGCGATGTAGTGGGAGAACGAACCTTCGGCCTGGCATCGGAACAGAAATTGATCACCATGGATAATGGCGCAGCCATGGTCCTCACGGTGGCCAATTATTACAATCCCGATGGCAAGTCGATTCTGGAAGAGGGCGTTACGCCAACCGAAGTGGTTCGTGCGGTCGCTGAAGACGCCGCGGATGGCAATGATGGTGATGGCGGCGATGCCGTCACTCCCGAAGATCACGAAGAGCCCGGACTCGGTCCTCGCCCGCTGTCTTCTGAAGATCCTATCTACCGCAAAGCGCTTGAATTGCTGAAGACGCCGGTTGCCAAGAAGGCCGCGTAAGTCGTTGGCTCGGGAACGGGCGCGGCTGCTTGACTGCCAGCGCAGCGATGATGATTGGCGTTTTCGCGCGAAGTCCTATCAACAGCAAATTCGTATTGGTCTCATCATTAGGTTGCTGTTTGTGTTGCTTGTGGGCATCTCCGGTTGCAACAAGCGAGAAGCTCCCTCTCTGCCAGCAGCAAAAATTCACTCCATTACCCGCCAGTTCATTGTGGCTGCCAGATCGACGGCGCCGGGAGACGTTCAGATTCGGACGGAGTTTGGCGCGGCGGACGGAACCGACCATTTGGACGTTCTGGTGGTATCGCGCCGTGCGGATGACTTGGCGCGCGCCGAGAGCTCGCGAGTCCTGCAAGCGTTGAACTCCGTTGCGGTCCCTGCTGGCCTGACGGAGGACGCTCCACTCGAGAGTCGCGAAGGACTGGTGTTGGTCTACCGGCGCGGCGGCGTTGCCACACACACCGTGCATGTTCACAGCAGTTTCGAGCCCTCCAGTGTTCCAGGTAAACCGCCGCCACCGCGGCGATTACAGCCTAACGAAGCAAAGCTCGCTATTTTGCTGGACGATTTGGGCAGCGACCGCGCCGCCGCAGACGAAATTTTTGCGATGCCGTATCCGCTGACTATTTCCGTGCTACCCGAGCACGCGCACTCCGCGGAAATCGCGAAAGAGGCGGAGCGGCGCGGCTACCAAGTGATGCTGCATTTGCCGATGCAATCCGTGGGCAAGGAACAAGCCGAACCCCAGGAGCTGCACTCGGGGATGCCGGCCGCGCAAGTTTCAACGCTGCTCGATCAATTTCTGTCGGAGCTGCCCGGCGTAACTGGCGTGAATAATCATCAGGGTTCGCAAGCGACGTCCGATACGGCGCTGATGCAGGAACTGATGCCAGTGCTGAGGGAGCACGGATTGTTTTACGTTGATAGTCGCACCACCGCGGCCACGGTGGCGTACGACTCAGCGCGGCAAAATGGCGTACCCGCAGCATTTCGCAACGTGCCCTTTCTCGACGACGCGGAGAACAAGGCAGCTATCGAAAAACAAATTGCGCTCGCGCTGCGCGGGGCCCGCGAGAAGGGTGAAGCCATCGCCATTGGGCATCCGCACCCGGCCACGCTGCAAGCGCTGCGCGAAATGCTACCCAAGGCGCAGGCCGAAGGTGTAACACTTGTTTTTGTCTCCGACCTGGTTCATTGAACTTGTATTGTGCTCGGCTGCTATAACCGTGCATTCGTTGCCCTGCGAGGACCAGATACTATTCGACCACTTTCGACGAACCTGCTCCCAGGATGTGACGCGAGTTTTTCTCTTGGACGAACACAACAACCCGAAGATTTTCCTTTTTCCATTCCGAGCGAAGATTGATTCTGGCCGAGCTTGCAAAAGCCTCTTCCCTATTCCCATCTGCGATGCCCAGCTTGGTCAGTTGTCGCACCACGGCCGCATGCCGCAACTCGCGGCCCGCGTTTTCGCCGGCCTCCACCCTCGAATGCAGACCGGTCTCCGTTACAGCGAGCCATACCTCCGCAGTGTCACGTACCGCGGGGGCCAGGCGACGAACGCTTACGACCCAATCTCTTTTGCCATCCGAATTCCCTGGAGTCTGTGCAACTGAAACAACCGCTCGGACTCGAGTTGCTGCCGTGGCGATAATTTCTCGCGCTTCATCCGATCGACTGCCTACAAACTCAAACTGCCCATCCACCACCATTTGTGGCGTATACGCGCTTCCATGCCGAAAAGCTTCGGCGTAACCCTGCTGTCGCAACGTCACTTGTTTGGAGGAAAAAGGATCAGCCCATCCAAGGTCGTTCCAGTAATCGACGTGCTCTTCCAGCGCCAATACTTCCGCGCCCGGGACAGATTGCTCATTTTCCAGCCTCTCAAGCAAAGCATCAGCGGGAGGGCAACTGGAGCAGCCTTCCGAGGTAAACAATTCGACGACAATCGGCACGGCCGTGGTATTCGCCGTTCGTGCGTTGTCAGACACAATGGGCGAAGCGGCTGCAGCAATATGCCAGTTAGAAGCTCGTTGGCCGAAGACTTCTCCTGAGATGAGCGCGACCAAGCCGACGGAGACAAGCAGCGTTTTTATCGCGGTCTTCCGTACAGCTTTCATAGTCGGGATCCCTTACTCCATTCCATAGGAGTCGTGTGGGAAAGACAAGTTACCGCGAAATTGCATAAAAAAGTCTCGCATGATTAACCAGCGTGATAGATTTAACCGGTTAGCAGGTTGCGGGTGAAGCATGCCGGAAAGCGCTCCTGAACGACTAGCCCCGCTCATCGGTGGGCGTTTGGCGATGGATTTTGCCAATTCTGGCTCATTTCGGCGACCTCTTTCTTGGGAGGAGCTATTGGCATTCCTCGAGGCTAGTGCTGTCATTTCTCCTGAGCGAAGCGTGGTGCTTCTAGACCTCCCCGAAACCGAACCACTTGCCGCTCATGCATTGTTACAACGCGCCTGTTCCTTTCGCGATGCCCTGCGGCGGATATTCTTGACCCTGATCCGGAGGGAGACCCCCAATCCAGATGCCATCGAAGCCATCAACGAATTGTTGCGCGTCACCGAAGGGCACGACGAGCTGTTGTTTGACGGGGAAGGTTGGCACATCGAATTCGTGGCCAGAGAAAACGGCTTGGAATGGCTGCTGGCAGCGGTGGCCAGGTCAGCGGCAGAAATCGTGGCGGAAGGCACCCAGGCTCGCGTGCGGATTTGCGCAAATCCAGATTGCGGGTTGCTTTTTTACGACGCGTCGCGGACTAAGCGGCGGCGTTGGTGTTCGATGGCGGTATGCGGCAATCGCCACAAAGTAGCTTCGTTTGCCAAAAAGCACGCCGGTACAGATCGCAACGGGTAGGTACTTTGCCGAGCAGTCAACCGCAGCTCCCCGCGTCTGATCACTTCACATACTTAGGCGATTCACCGCGCGACCATGGGTCGTAGCTATGCGCAAAGACGAGACGCTCCGCGAGAGGTGGATGGCTATACAGCCAGAAGGTGATGAATGCCGGAGGATTTGGGTCCGAAAGGTCAATCTCTCCGAGCACTTGGAAGGCATGCGCAGCGACTTCTTCGGAGTCCGGCACAATTCCGTGGATTACTTCGAGGCCGTAAACATCCGCGGCGTGTTCTTCCATCCGGCTAAGACCGTTGATGATCGGGGATGCGAAGAACGTCAGTATTTGCAGCAGCAAGAATAGAACCGCCAGCGAAGCCCCGTCTTGCGGACCGTAAATCTTCCAGTCGCGACCCCACCGTTGTAGCGTCCAGTGCAGCGCGCGAAATAGCAGATAAAGTCCGAAGAACAATCCCACCGCAAAGTAAAGAAAACCCTGCCAGACATGCCCCAGCACGTAGTGTCCCAATTCATGCCCGACGATGAACAGTGCCCCATCCGGAGTCGTTTTCGCGATGGTGTTATCGTAAATTACGACGCGCTTGGAAGGGCCAAGGCCTGCGACGTAGGCGTTTAACGTATTGGTCTTCGTACTGGCGTCCATCAGGAACATGCGTTCCGGCGGAATTGGGACGCCAGCGTGCTGCGTCAAGCGCTCGATCGATTTGACCATTTCCGGGTATTCGCTGGCCAGCGGTTGAAAATGATGGAACAACGGATCGATGATGTACGGGCTGGCGATGGTGAGCAGCAGCGCGATGGGCAACACGGCCAGCCAAAAATAGAACCACCAGCGGCGCGGACTGCGTCGCATCATGGCGAACAACATCAGGCCAAGAACAGCCGAGATAAGCAGTTGCAAAAACTCTTCCTTAGCCCAATCCCACGCCCAAGGTCCCCAGCCCTCAACGGACTGCTCATAGCGCAGGGAAAGCGCGTGCCAATACAGACTCACGGGCAGTTCAAACAGATCCACCAGAAGCACCAGCAGCGGAATGAAGATCAGCCCTTGAAGCCAGCGCCTTTCGCTGGCGCGCTCAGCAAAGTCACGGAGCCGCCCGACAACCCCAGTACGAAGTATGATTAACAGCCCGACGACAACCACAAAATACGACACGAAATACAGCGTGTAACCCGCGCGCGAATAGGCTACGGCCTTTCTCCAGCGCTCGTGAGACAACGTGTACTGTTCGGTTTTCCCGGCTGTGCTGGCATCGCGAGAAGCTGGCGACGCGTGGAATGAAGGGTCGGTAGATGTGACCTGGGCGGACTGAACGCTCGAGGGCGCGTCCGCCAGCCGGGCACCAATGGCGGGTGCACCACCAAAGTACGCAAGGCACGCTGCGATCACGAAGATTCGGACTAACAAGTCGCCCGGAATTGCGCGTTTCGTCATGTCTAAGGATTAGACGGCTCTAAAAACATTGCGGACGCACTCGCCGGATGAGCCGTCTTGAGACAATAGTTGCGTACTGAACCCGTGGTGGCTAACCCTATGTGCGTAATAGACGTCCAGCGTTCTAGTTTGTGGTGTCCATAGTGGTGGAAGATGTAAGACATGCCGATGGACAAACCCGTGGCGCCGGCTTCCACCGCGGCGAAGGCGGCGTGATTGTCCACCAGATCATTCGTCAGGAATATCTCCTGCCGGCCGCGGCGGCGAAAATTCAGCGTGGAGAAGTAGTCCAGCGTGCGGGACGCGCCAACCCCCGCGAATAGCCAGTCATTTTCTTTGTCCCAGAAGCGATGCGTCTCGCTCGCAGGCTTCGTATCGAGAGACTTCGTGTCAAGGGGCTTCGGCGTGACGGCGGAAGAAGGTCCACCATTCGGTTCCTGGGCGATGGCGTATCTGGCAGAAGCCGCATCCCATAGAATCACAATCAGGAACGTGCACCATATACCCGCGGGAACCCTTCGTTTCGCTTTGATGGCGCCCTCCTCGTTTCGCTGAATTCGGTGCTACACGAAGTATAAACGGGACTGTGGTTAGAATTGCTACGCTTGCGGAGGCCTCGCCTTCCGTGATCTTGACGGCCGCTCTCGCACTCGGCCATCGGCATTGACGCATTCGCAGCGCTGGCCACCGGGTCAATTGCTAGGCCACCGGTTTCGGGGCTATGCTTGCACGTACCTCAGCCTGAAGTGCTTAGATGCGTTACTCAAGGGTTTTCGAGGGCTTAATTATGTCGTTCCGCATACCAAACCGTTTGCTCTTGGCAATACTGCTCGCACAAGTTTTTTTCTCGATGACAGCTCAAGGGCAGTCTCAGAACACCACCACGCCGTCCGTGGCGGATGCCGCGAAACGAGCTCGCGACCAAAAGAAAAATGCAGCCACTGCGGCAAAAGTTATCACCGACGACGATATCGACGCCAAGAGCGTAAAACCCGGCGCTGAGGGATTGACGGTTTCCGCCGCCCCGGAACTGGATATACAAGGGCCTAGCGCAGCTGCGGTAGCCGCCCAGGAAGCTGCTGACCAGAGGAAAGATCTTTCGCCCGCGGATGATCCGCTGAAGAAAGGCGATTCGGCGAAGGTGGTTAAACTCAAGGAAGAGCTGGCGCAAGCTGAAGACGACCTGAAGCTCAGTCAGCGGGAAAACCAGCTGGAACAAGATACGGTCTATTCCAAGCCAGACTATCAGCATGACGCGGCTGGAAAAGCCGTGCTTGAGGAGTTGCAACGTCAGATCAGCGATAAGCAAGCGCTCGTAGAGGAACTGAAAGCGCGCCTTACCGCATTACAAGAATTGTTAAGCCGACAAGCCGCCGAGCCGCCCGCCGCCGATAAACCCGCAACGCCTCCGCAGCCTTAGAACCGCTCACCACCTTCACCCCGCAAACCTAAATCTCCGCAAACTTTTTCCGTTGCTCACTCGTATTCTAGATAGCAGCATTTTCGCTAATCGGTGGAACGGAATCCATGCGGCTAAACGTAGAAGCTTTGTCCAAGAATTATCGCGGGGGTGTGCAGGCGTTGCGCGGCGTGCAACTCTCTCTCGAGCCGGGCGTGCTCGGCCTACTCGGTCCCAATGGAGCCGGCAAATCGACGCTGATGCGCATTCTAGCGACCATCACGCAACCTACCGCGGGACGCGTCTTGTGGAACGATGTGGACATCGCGCACAAACCGGACGGACTTCGCGAGGTACTCGGTTACTTGCCGCAAGACTTCGGCGTGTATCCGAAGCTGAATGCCGTGGAATTCCTCGAATATCTTGCGGCCGTGAAAGGTCTCGACGCGAAGGCCGCCCACAAACGGATCGCGGAATTGCTCGATTTGGTGAATCTGACGTCCGCGGCGAAACGCCCGCTCGGCGGGTATTCCGGCGGCATGCGTCAACGCGTGGGAATCGCCCAGGCGTTGCTTAACGATCCGCAACTATTGATCGTGGATGAGCCTACGGCCGGCTTGGACCCGGGAGAGCGCCTGCGCTTTCGCAATCTACTCTCGGAACTGTCCGGCGAACGCATCGTGATTCTTTCGACGCACATCGTTTCGGACATCGAGGCGGTAGCTACGAGCATCGCCATTCTCGCGCAGGGGGAGCTCTTAACGCACGGTTCGCCAGAAGCTTTGCTGGCGAGTCTGGCGGGCCGCGTCTGGGAAGTTATCGTCAGCAGCGCGGACCTTGCGGCGTTGCGGCGCGATCACCTGATAAGCACCACAGCGCATCGCGCGGACGGCGTGCACGCGCGGGTGGTGGCCAACGCGGCGCCGACGCCTGCTGCGCGGCCGCTAGAGCCATCGCTGGAAGATGCCTATCTCGATGCACTGACAAATCAGCGCATTCGCAACGGTGTCTCGGCAACGTCTCGCCCCCCAACTCAGCCCCCAGTTCAGCCATCAGCGCAGCCGCCAAAGCTTCTCGGTGCTGCCAAGGGAGTAAGCTCCGGGCGCGGCGGCACAGCGGTATGAACGCAGCGCGCGTTATCTTCGCTCTGGCTCGCGCGGACTTCCTTGAGCGAGTACGACGTTACAGCTTTTTTCTGACGCTGCTCTTCGCTCTGGGTCTCGGCTACGGGACGGCTACCGGGCGAGTCTCCGTCAGCATGGATGGGTATCGTGGCGTGTACACCTCCGCATGGATTGGCGCGTTGGTGGCTCTGGTAACCACCTGCTTCGTGACTCTTGTTGGCTTCTACATCATCAAGGGCTCGGTCGATCGCGACCGGCATACCGGCGTGGGACAGATCTTGGCAGCCACTCCTCTCTCCAAGCCGAGCTACACGTTGGGAAAATTTCTTAGCAACTTTGGCGTGCTGGCTTCGATGGTTTTGCTGCTGGCGGTGTGCGCTTTGGTCATGCAACTTTTTGCCGCGGAAGATCCGCATATTGACAGTGGGGCACTGCTCCTGCCGTTTTTTTTGATTGCGTTGCCGGCCATGGCGCTAACCTCTGCAATGGCCGTGCTTTTTGAAATGTTGCCGGTGCTGCGCGGGGGCGTCGGAAACATACTTTGGTTTTTCGTTTGGGTTTTTGGCGGGATCGCGCTTCCCGATCTATCGAAAAATCCGCGCCTTGATCCCATGGGTTTTGCCGTGGTTTCGAGCAGTATGATGGCTGCGGCACGCCAGGTTATCCCGGGTTACAAAAATAATTTTGCGCTCGATATGTCCACGGCGCACGTCCAACTCGCCACAGGCCTGCGGTGGCAAGGAGTTGAGTGGACCAGACAAATTGTCGAGCTGCGGTTCGCATGGTTCGCTGCTGCGATAGTCATTGCACTGCTGGCGGCGCTTTTCTTTGATCGCTTTGACTCCGCGCGCTCGCTCGGTCTGTCGCTGCGTAGGACTCGCTTAGCGCTGCCAGTGTCCGCGGGAGAATACGCGAACGGTACCGCTGAAGGAGAAGTTTTGCCAACCGCAGCGCTTGACGCGTTAGTGGCTACGCCTTCAGGCCTCGCGGCTACAGTGCCGCCAAACGAGCGTGCCTTGCATCTGTCTACGTTGCCGAACTCCGCGCACGGTGGCACCTTTGGCCGCCTGATTCTTGCGGAACTCCGCCTGGCGCTGCAGGGATTGCCGTGGTGGTGGTATGCGGTTGCCGCCGGACTGCTGATCGCACAGTTATTCGCGCCACTGGAAGTAGCACGCGGCCCGCTTCTGGGAGTCGCTTGGCTCTGGCCGATACTGGTGTGGTCGGCGATGGGTTCCCGGGAATCGCGTTTTGCCACGCGCAGTTTGCTTTTTTCTTCTTCGGGAATTCTCGCGCGGCAACTACCAGCATGCTTCCTCGCGGGAGTTGCCGTGACATCGCTGGCTGGCGGGGGCGCCGCGGTCCGGCTACTACTTGCGGGACAGGGCTTGGGACTGGGAGCATGGTTAGCAGGTGCATTGTTTCTTCCGTCGCTTGCCCTCGCTCTAGGCGTGCTGTCAGGAACCGGCAAAGCTTTCGAAGCACTACTCACCGCGCTGTGGTATATCGGCCCGATGAATCACGTCCCGGGCATGGACTTCACGGGTGCCGCCAGCGGGGCGGCAACACTACGCTACAGCGTTATGTATATTGCGCTTACCGCGATTTTGCTCGCGATAGCGTTCTCGTTCCGCGCGCGCCAGCTCCGGACCAACTAAAGGGATATCCGCAGCTTTTCAACCGCCACACCATACCTTGTGGCCTTTTTTCTTGACACCACAGTCTGCTGGCGTCAAAATCCGCGTCGACAGTGGGCTCTCCAGGGAAGTTTTATGTTTTGCGCAGCCATGCGCCAAACGCCACGCAACACCGCTTTCAGGAGAATTCGCGAATGCAATATTTGCCGGGATTCACCGTGCAGTGCATCAATGCGCAATGCGAAGCTCGCGGCCAATGGATGCGCGCCGACGTTACCGCGCCCGTCGGCAACGACGGCCGGTGCCCCTGTTGCGGCGATTTTCTTCGTAATGTTCCGCCACCGCTGGGACCGCGTTTCCGCATGCGTCCCCGCGCACTTACGGCGCGTCCACCGCTTCGTCCGCGCCCGCGCTAACATTAATTTTGAGTAGTAAAGATTGAGAACGCAGCTACTGAAGAAGTGGAGCCCGGCCGTAAACCGGCCTACGAATTCTCGACCAGCCCTTTTTCCACCATCTCTTCGTCCGTCAGCCAAAGATCGGGAATATTAGCCGAGCCCAAGCGCAGAATGTCTTCCAGGGCCCCGCGAACTTCGGCAACACGAAAATCGACGCCGATTCGTTCAAGCAGTTCGATCAGCGAATGCGCGCTCTCCGCCAGAGCCGGTTTAGGGCGAGCGCCATGCGTGTCGATCCGATGGTAAGTAATCACGTAAAGAGCGCGCGGCCCGGAACCGTGACGTTCGATGTGTAAAAACCCCCGCGCCTTTGGCGGCGCCGGAGTGAGCTGCGGTGCAACTCCAAATCCCGAAGAAAGTGCGCTCATCGCTTCCTTTTCGTGCTGAATTCGAAGCCCCGCAGAAGGGCGGTCTGCTCTTCTGTGGAGTCGTTGTTCACGCAATCAACTGCAGCCGCTGGTGCTGCCGCAATTCTCGCATTTGTAGCAAGCCCCGTTTGGCACCATCAACATGCCGCATTCGCTGCACGTCGGCGCGCCTTCGTGCGCGTTGCTCGGCGACCTGGAGATGTGCGATCCGGCGTGCGACGCGGCGCTCGTATTCGGCTCGATGGCCGGGAACATCGTTTGCATATTTGGCATCGGAGGCAGTGGATGTTCGGGCATCGTGCGCGCGGCGGCGGCGATTTCCGAAGACGCCCCGCCGTTCAGCTTCAAATAATCCGCGGAGATGAACTTGCTTCCCAGCCAGCGCGCTAGGTAATCGAGTACTGAGGAGACGAATCGAATGTTCGGATTCGCAGTGATACCGCTGGGCTCAAAGCGCGTATTGACAAGCTTGTCGACCAACACCTTGAGCGGCACGCCGTATTGCAATCCCATGGAGAGCGTAAGCGCCAGGCCGTCCATGACGCCCGACAGCGTCGAGCCTTCCTTGGACATCTTGACGAAAACTTCGCCCGGCCGGCCGTCTTCGTACATTCCTACCGTGACGTAGCCTTCATGGCCACCAACGCTGAATTTATGCGTGAGCGAGGCACGCTCCACGGGCATTTTTTCCCGCTGCGCGCGCGCGAAGAGTTCCCGCTGCATGGGCTCGAGTTGAGCTTGCGGAGCAGCAACAACTTCCACCTTCTTCTCGTCCTTCTTGTCCTCCGTGCCGCCGGCATTCATCGGTTGCGATCGCTTCGAATTATCGCGGTACACCGCCACGGCCTTCAGCCCCAGCTTCCACGACTCCACATAAGCGTTCGAAATATCCTCAATCGTCGATTCTTCCGGCATGTTGATGGTCTTGCTGATCGCGCCAGATAGAAATGGCTGCGCCGCTGCCATCATTTTCACGTGGCCGGTCCAAGCGATGGAACGGCCTCCGCCCGCGGGTGCAAGCGAGCAATCGAAAACCGCCACGTGCGAAGGATTAAAGTTTGGCGCGCCTTCCACCTTTCCGTTTTTGTCGATGTAGGAGACGATTTCGCTGGCCTGCTCCGGTGTGTAACCCAGCTTCAAGAGCGCTGCCGGCACCGTGCCGTTCACGATCTTGATCACCCCGCCACCAACCAGCTTCTTGTATTTCACGCACGCGAGGTCCGGCTCAATACCCGTCGTGTCGCAATCCATCATGAAGCCGATGGTGCCGGTGGGCGCCAGCACGGTGACCTGTGAATTCTTGTAGCCAAATTTCTCGCCGTGCGCCAGCGCTTCATCCCACGAACCCTGCGCCGCCAGAAATAGTTCCGCCTGCACGTGTTCCGGCTTGATCCCGCGCACGGCATTCCGGTGCATGCGGATCACGTCGAGCATCGGTTCGCGATTCACCGCATAGCCCGCAAACGGCCCCATTTCCTCGGCAATCCGCGCCGATTGCGCGTATGCTTCCCCGCACATCAACGCGGTAATGGCTCCGGCCACATCCCGGCCTTCGTCGGAATCGTACGGCAACGCCATGGACATTAGCAGCGCGCCAAGATTCGCGTAGCCCAACCCCAGCGGACGAAATTCATGCGAGTTGTCCGCGATCTTTTGCGTCGGATAGCTGGCGAAATCCACCAGAATTTCTTGCGCGGTAATCGTAACGTCCACGGCGTTCTTGAACGCCGGCACGTCGAAATCGCCGCTGCTGTTCACGTACTTCATCAAGTTCAGCGACGCCAGGTTGCACGCCGTATCGTCCAGGAACATATATTCCGAGCACGGATTGCTGGCATTAATCCGCGCAGTGTTCTTGCAGGTATGCCAGTTGTTGATGGTCGTGTCGTACTGCATCCCAGGATCGCCACAGTGCCACGTGGAATCGGCGATCTTGTACATCAAATCGCGCGCCCGCAGTTTCTCGTTGGACTGCCCGTCCAGCACCGTCTTGGTCCACCAATCCTTGTCATCTTCCACCGCGCGCATGAAATCATCTGTCACGCGCACGGAGTGATTGGCGTTCTGGAAGAAGATCGAGCTGTACGCATCGCCGTCAATCGACGAGTCGTACCCGTTCGCGATCAGCACGTGCGCTTTCTTTTCTTCCTTCACCTTGCATTCGATGAACTCCACGATATCCGGATGGTTGATATCCAGAATCACCATCTTGGCCGCGCGTCGCGTCTTGCCCCCGCTCTTGATCACGCCCGCGAACGCGTCGAAGCCCTTCATAAAGCTGACCGGCCCAGAAGCAATGCCGCCGCCAGACAAAGTCTCTTTACTGCCGCGCAGCGTCGAAAAATTCGTGCCCGTTCCGGAGCCCCACTTGAATAGCATGCCTTCCGTGCGCGTCAAACCCATGATCGATTCCATGGTGTCGCTCACGGAGTTGATGAAGCACGCCGAGCACTGCGGTTTGGCCTGCACGCCCACGTTGAACCACACCGGCGAGTTGAACGCCATCTTCTGCTCCACCAGCAGGTGCGTCAGTTCGTCGCGGAACGCGTCCCGCGAAGCCGTGTCCGCGAAGTAGCCGCCCTCTTCTCCCCAGGCCACCACGGTGTTCACCACCCGCGCGATCAATTGCCGCACCGAGCCTTCGCGTTCCGGGCTGCCCGGCTTGCCATGAAAATATTTGCTGGCCACAATATTGGTCGCCGTTTGCGACCAATTCTTGGGCACTTCGATATCGTCCTGGCGGAAGATGGTCACGCCCTTTTCGTTGCCAATAAGCGCCGTCCTCTTTTCCCATTCCACCGCGTCAAAAGGGGAGATCTTTCCGTTGGTGAAGTAGCGCTGGAACACCAACCCCTTCTTCGCCGTTCCTTTTGTTTCCACATTCTTCGTTCCCGCGCCCATCGCTTCCGACGTCGTTCCGGTCTCCAGCGATTTGCCGTGCAATGCCTGCTTCACCGTCGCCATATTTTTCCTCCAACCACAATTGATGGCTTCCTCCTGGAAGGGAGCCTCGCTGCGTTTGCTACTATTTGTTCTGCACCGCTTCTTCCAAACGGCCCGTTTTGCATCGACCGTTCTTACTACGTCTACTGCTCTGGGTCCTGACGAGCGTTATGCTCGAATCTCGTTAGCCACCGCTGCTTCAAACCGTCGCCAAGGTCGCTGCTGCCCGCTGCCATCACCCTTAATTAGATGACAAAGCCGCCCAAGTCGCTTTCCCGGCGCTTCCTTCCAGCGACGTGGGCTAAAGACTTGCGGAACAAATCGCCAATGCTCTGCTCTCGGCTGATGAAGTAACCAATCACGCAGCCTGACTGCAAGCTTCGCGCCCCGAAATGGCGGCGCGTAGCGTGTCGTTCGCGCTCGATTTTTTGCTTAAAACCCGGTGTGCTTCGTGGGTCTCAGTGCGCGGACCGAGGACTGCTCATCCCCGATTCGGTCCGCTCTGGCGCCTACACGTGCCCCGAATCTGGAATCGAAGTATCAACGGATGTAAATTTTCTGTCAAGAGAAAAACGCTAAATGTCGTCGACAAATTTCCATCATGTCTATTTGTAGTGGTGCCTTTGCGCCTTGCCCACATCTTTTCCTCTGCCGTTTTCTCCCCTGCGACGCTCGCCAAATATCTTGCATCTAATTCAAGATGAAACGTTTCCCGCTATTATCCTCTTTCCTTTTCCTCGCAATTTTTAGTTTTCCAACCTTTCCACAGACTCCTCCGGCCACCTCCGCGATGCAATCGGCGTATGCCGAAAAAATTCACGTCGAAGGGATTCCCAATACCGGAAAAGTGAACGATCACCTCTACCGTGGCGCTCAGCCCAATCTCTCAACCTTTGCCGAACTCAAGAAAATGGGTGTAACCACCGTCGTAAATCTTCGCCTCGAACACGACGCGGACATCGCCGCCGAGCGCCAGCAAGTTGAATCTCTCGGTCTGCGTTTCGTGCACATTCCCGTGGGCGGTTTTTCCGCTCCATCCAACGCGCAAGTCATTCAGTTTCTCTCTATTTTTCGCGACCACCCCGCCGAAACTGTTTTTGTTCACTGCCACTACGGAGAAGATCGCACCGGTGTTTTCATCGCCTCTTACCGCATGACCTTCGATCACTGGCCGTCCGCACAAGCCGTCAACGAGATGAACTCCTTCGGCTTCAATCGTCATTGGCAGCGAGAGATGAAGGACTATGTGCGCGATTTTCCCGCTCGCCTGAATTCCGCTCCCGATCTGGCGCAATTTCAGAAGACTCTAACCCCTGATACGCTTCCATCAATTCTCCACTAAATCCGATGTCCTAGTACCGACGTACTCTCGCCACAGGACGCTTGCTTCATTCTAATGACATGTACTTGGGCGCTATCCTCTCGTCTACCTTGCGGAACGCTTCTTTCGGAAAGGTTTTTGTGCAGCAAGTTGGCCGTTATCAGATCGTTGAAGTCGTCGGCACCGGCGCCAAGAGCAAAGTCGCGCGCGGGTTCGATCCTTTGATCGGACGCACTGTCGCGATCAAGTTGCTCTCCAGCGATCTCGCCAAGGGCGACGCCCGTCAACGGTTTTTGCAGGAAGCTCGCGTCGTCGGTCAACTCTCGCACCCCTCGATCGTCACCCTGCACGACATGGGCATCGAAGAGTCGACGCAAACCCCCTATTTGGTCATGGAGTATTTGGAAGGTCCGGCCCTCGATCATGTCCTGCAGAAGGGTGCGATTCCCTATCCCAAAGCTTGCGCCTGGGTTGCGGAAGTAGCCATCGCGCTAAGCGCTGCGCACCGCAAGGGCATCATTCACGGAGACGTGAAGCCCGCCAACGTGTTGACCACCACAGATGGGCGGGTGAAGCTCACTGACTTTGGTATGGCGCGTCTCGCGCGCCGCGATTCTATGGATAGTTCCTTGGTGGGTACTCCGGCCTACTGGTGCCCGGAACAAATCATCGGCAAACCACAAGACGCACGGTCGGACTTGTTTTCCCTCGGCGTTGTGCTCTACGAAATGGTTACTGGGCGACGTCCTTTTGACGCGCAAACGCTTCCCGCCGTCTGCGAGCGGGTGCTCTCCACCTCCCCGTTGCCGCCGTCACACGCGGATTCGTCTCTCCCCGTCAGCCTTGACCAAGTTGTTGCCGCTTGTCTGGCAAAGGATCCCGGCGCGCGCATTGCTTCAGCCGAAGAACTCGCGCACATGCTCTATCCGCTGGCACGCAGGAAAACTGTTGCGCCGGTTGCACCACCAGTCGCCACCCTGCGCAGCCGGGCCACGCGCCTTTTGCGCTCGGCTTAGGCCGGGCGGTCATCGCGCGACGTTTCGCTAAACCTTCTAAGGTGTTCACTTTAGACCGTTGGGAGGGGTACGACAGTTTGTCCCATATAGCTCCAACGGGGGATTCCCTCCCAGCAATCTTTCCCTCATGCTCGGTCCGTCGGGCTGGGGTGTCGCCAGGGGCTAATCAGCTATGAAAATTGCACCGGACCGGTACGAAATCATTGGAACTCTCGGCACCGGCGCCTCGAGCCGGGTCGATAAGGCTCGCGATTCAACCATCGGCCGTACGGTCGCCGTTAAGACGTTTCTTCATGGCTTCGGCTCGGACGACCTACAGAAGCAATTTCTTCGCGAAGCACAGATTGTCGGCCGACTCACACACCCCTCAATCGTAAGCCTCTACGATGTTGGCACCAACACCGAAGGCGTTCCGTATCTGATACTCGAGTACGTCGAAGGCAAGACTCTGGAGCACACGCTTGCGGCCGGACCACTGCCTCTGGAACGCGCCGCGGTATGGGCTGCCGATCTTGCCTCCGCCCTGGCTCGCGCGCACCAATGCAAAATCATTCACGGCGATATCAAGCCCGCCAACATTCTCATTACCAAAGAAGGTCAGGTAAAACTCAGCGACTTCGGAATTGCGCATTTTGCCACCCAGGTTTCCGCCTCTGGGAATATTCTGGGTACTCCTGCTTATCTTTCTCCCGAACAAATCCTGGGAGGCAAACAAGACACACGTTCCGATCTTTTTTCCCTAGGAATTGTTCTCTACCAAATGACGACGGGCGTCCGGCCATTTGACGGGACTTCTGTCGGCGCGGTTTGTGCGCAAATCGTTTCTGCGGAGCCCGTCCCGCCATCACACCACAATCCGGCTTTACCTCCGGCTTTCGATCACATTGTCATGCGCTGCCTGGCCAAGGATCCGAAGCATCGTTATGCCGACGCTGAGTCGCTAGGAGCTTCTCTCTATCCGTTTGCTCGCAGCAAACCGATTCCCGCACCTCGTCGCAGCCCGTCCTGGTGGAAGCGCCCCATGCAGATCAGCGATCTCCGTGCCGCTGCCGTCGCTGTTCTGGCGCTCGCGGTCCTTGGCGGCGGGGCTCGAGCCGTGCACCAGCATTTCTCAAGCGCGATATTGTCGGGCGCCACTTTAAACTCTCGCAACGCTCCGGCGTTAGCCTCCGCATCGCTGAGCGATGGTGGTGCCGTAGACGCTCGCAACGCCAACTTGCAACAGCCTTCCAGCTCATCAGGTTTCCAAGCTGTCTCGGGTTCGCCAGCCGCCGCAAACTCTTCTGTAGATCCCAGCTCCTCGGCGTTCTACGTCTCAGGGTCAAATCCCTTGTTTCCGTTCCCCCCAGCCGTGACGCACGCGTTCGAGCCTCACAGTGCTGTGAACTCCAAGCCCAAATCGATTCATTCCGCATCGGACGTGCCAGCCACGGGGGATTCTTCCAAACCGTCTGCTGCTTTGCCCGCGCAATCTGTTGCCACAGGCGCAAAATCCGCAACTGGTCCATCGCCAAAAACCTCGCTGCATGTCGATATCGTTTCCGCCGTCGCCGATGAAAACATTTCCGTCTTCGCGGATGAGGAATTACTGCTCTCCTCACCGTTGCAAGCCTCGCACATCGGAGACACTTTGCGCTTCGAGTGCCCCGTCACGCCCGGCGAGCATTCCTTTCGCGTGGTTCTCGCCCGTTCCGATGAAACAGTGCTCGTCGAAAAAGCCAACACCTCGCAAATTCGCTCCGACGCCTCGAACTTTCTGGGGGTACACGTCAGCCGCCGCGCCAAGCTCTTCTTGAAGCATGAGTCTTCGCTGGAAGTTGTCTGGCCCAGCACGGTAGCGCCAATTGCCGCTTCCGTCTCCCAACATCCAGAGAGCGAGTTGGCACTTCGATAAAAACGGCTTAAGCCGGATCTCCTTCAAGGCGGGGCCCGCATTCGCGCGCACGAACTGTCAGTCACAACCACATTCTAACTGTCGATGGGATGCCACCGGGCTATTCGTAGCGCAATGCTTCAACAGGGTCGAGCTTGGCGGCCTTGGTAGCCGGCCATACGCCAAAAATCAGTCCGATACTGATACTGACGATCAAGCCCGCAGCTATGGCCCACAGCGGTACGCGTCCGTGCCAGTTCAGAGTCAGGCGGATCAGCAGCACCAGCCCGTTCACCAGGATTAGCGCAATCACGCCGCCAGAGCCGGTCAAGGTCATGGCCTCCAACAGAAATTGCCAGGTGATATCTCCATTGCGCGCGCCGATCGCTTTGCGAACCCCAATTTCGCGCGTTCTCTCCGTCACGCTGACCAGCATGATGTTCATCACGCCCACGCCGCCGATCAACAGCCCGATCGAACTCAGCACAATCGTCGCAACATACACCATCACCATGATGTTGTGGAATTCCGCCACCTGTTCTTCCGCGGTGCCGATGGAAAAATTATCTTTTCCGCCGTACGGGACGCCGCGCCGCCGCTCCAAAACCTCTCGAATCTGGTCCACGGCCTCATTCAGCCTGCCAGGATACGCTTGCGCGCGCATGCTCACTTCGTCGGCATCGACATAAATCTTCCGGAAGGTGCTGTACGGAATCAATACGCGCCGATCTTCATCGCCAATCCCAAACCCACCCTTGGGCTTCTCCACCACCCCAATCACCATGAAGTTGCCGCCATCGATCGTCACGTCTTTGCCGACGGGATTGCCTTCTGGGAATAGCACCGGCGCAACATTCTCGCCGAGCATCACCACTTTTTCCTTGTGCAGGTCGTCTCCCTCGCCAATAAACCGGCCCGCGATCGTTGCGGCATTGGCGTAAACCTGGCCGAAATTCGGCTGCACCCCGCGGAAATCAACAGCCGACACTTCCCCGGACTTCGTGCGAATGCTATGCGGGTGCATCCAATCCGTCTGGATAAAGGTCGTGACACTCTTCACCGCAGGGCAGCTCTCCATCAGGGCGCGTCCATCCTCCAGAGTCAGCGCCTTGCGCTGGCGTTCCTCAAGTGGCGCATCGCCATGCCGTCCCTGGTCCCACTTGGAAATAAACGCCGTGTCCGAACCGAATTGATTAATCTGCTCCTGAATCGTCTGGTCAAAACCGTTGATCAACCCAGCCACCAGCATGATTACGCTGACGCCCAGGACCACGCCAAACACTGTCAGCCCACTGCGCATCTTGTGCGTGCGCAGCGTGTCTAGTGCCTGCTTCAGATTTTCCCCGTACGCTTGTGCCATTCCCGCTCCTCAGCCGTCCGCCCGCAACGCTTCGATCGGATCCAGCTTTGCGGCTTTCATCGCCGGATAAATTCCAAAGAAAAGCCCCACACCCGTGGACACGCCTAGCGACACCAACACTGCCGTAAGCGGCGTCTCCATCGGAATCGATGTCGTCGCGCGTCCCAAGCCCACCACGGCATACGCCAACAGAACGCCCAACAAACCGCCCACCGATGCCAGCACCGCGGACTCCGTCATGAATTGCAACAAAATGTGCTTCTTGCGTGCTCCCAAAGAGCGGCGAATGCCGATCTCGCGCGTCCTCTCCGTCACACTAGCGAGCATGATGTTCATGATCACGATGCCGCCCACCACCAGAAACACGCTCACCAGCATCACCGCCACCATCGCCAGGTTGCCAGTTAGGTCGTGCCACAATTTCATGATCGAATCCGAGCCCAGAATTGCAAAATTATCTTTTGCGCCGTACGGCAAGTGGCGCCACGCGCGCATCAACATCCGTGCCTCGTCTTGCGTCGCGGACATCATTTCCGCCGAAGGCGCTTGCACGAAAATCGTTAGCCAATCGCTCTGCCGCGTCCATTCCTTGTTGTACGTGCCCAGCGGCATCATCACGTAATTGTCTTGCGATTGCCCGAATGCGCTGCCGATAGCCTCCGCCACGCCGATCACCTGATAGCTATGCGTTTCCGCGTTGATGGTCTTCCCGATGGGGTCCACGTTGGGGAAGAATTTCTTGGCCACATCGGTTCCCAGGAACACCACTTCCGAGTGGTGCTGGTCGTCCGCTTCGGTCAGGAAGCGCCCCTGCGCCACGTTGATGTTGCGCACGTCGGCGAAGTTGTACGTCACGCCCATCACATCGGTGTTATCCATCTTCGTGTTTCCGGAACGCACCTGTACGTTGCGGTCGCCTTCCGCGGCCACCGCACTGGCCGTCTGCATCGCGTCGCGCAATCGCTCGTAATCTTCCATGCGAATCAGTGGACGTTTCTGCGCCTTTACCCATTCGTCTTGGCTGGTGATGATGCCGAAGCGGTCCACCAGGAACACATTCGCGCCAAGATTGGCGATGCGGTCGGCTACGTAGGTATTCATCCCGGTTACCACGCTCATCACCGTCACCAGCGTGGTCACCGCCAAAATCACTCCCAGCAACGTAAGGAAGCTCCGCAACTTGTGCGCGCGCAGCGATTCCAGCGCCAGCCGGAAGGTCTCCAGCACGGTAACCACTCCAGCGCGCATCCGCGCCGCTCGCGACGCCGCCGTGGGCGAACTCGCCACCGTCTGCGGCACCGCGCTCAATCGATCTATGGGAGTTACCCCCAAATCCGCCCTCCAATTCAATTTAGTTCGCACGAGCTTACAGTTTGATGGACCCGGCGTACTTCCGCCACCGTCAGAAGTAACTACGCGCCGACCCGTCACTTCGTTCCAGCCGCAGTCAAGACAGTTCTTTTAAACGGGCCGTGTAATCATTTAGACGCAAAACCAGCCGCTTTGCTTTCATCCGTCGCCCACATAGGGTAAGACTTTGGTCTTCTTGTTTTTTACGGTCGGTCGGTGGAATCAAAAAGCTTGCTAACATTCATTATATCAGTTAGTTGCAGGACAATAAACCAGGAAACCTTCAAGCCAGAGGTTTTCCCCTCGCTCCCATTAACGCCCGGACCACACACGCTACTATTTACCATCCCCATACTCAAAAAATCGCTAAGATTAGAATTTCGATAGGCTAGTCGGGAACGCACCACCTACATCGTGCAACAATTTGACCATCGATCGAATCGAAGCACTATTGCCGACACGGAGACGCTTGCCTCGATGCGCCTGTATGTAATTCTTTTTACTGTACTTACGTTTGTTGCTTCTCCCGCGCCTTGCATTTCCCAGCAGCCCGTCACCGCAAATTCCCTTAGCGACCCCGTTGAGCGTTCCAAATTCGAGTTGGTGATCGCAAATCAGAAGAAAAATGACGCCGCCGTCGACCTCTTCGAGCGTATCGAGCGTGTCGAATCGAAGAAAACCACCGGCGACGCTCCTCCAGACGTGAAGGTCTCTCGCGTAGTCCCCGCCGGCACTGGTGCCGCACATATCCCGGTCGGGCCGGACGGCACGCCCACCGATCCGGCTGCCTACCGTGCTGCCCTCGAAAAGCTCGTCAGTTCGCTAGATTTCGCCGCCTCAGACGGCCACGCACAGCACGACGCTTACGAAAAAATCGCCAAGAAGCACAAGGACCGCGAAGAACTCATCGACGCCACCCGCAACGCTTTCATCTTTACCTTCATCGCTCGCGAACCCCGCGGTGACCGCATGCTCTCCAAGTACAGCATGGTCCCCAACCCCGCGTTCCACCCTACCTCGCGCGCTACCGCCATTTTCGCCAGGGTTCGTGGTTTCATCTGGATCGATGATGAGGCCAACCAGTTGGCCCGCATCGAGGGCGAAGTCACCGACGACATCTCCGTCGGCATCTTCCTGGCCAAAGTCAGCAAAGGCAGCCATTTCATGCAGGAGCGCTATGAATTTGCTCCTGGTCTGTGGTTCCCGTCCTTCTCACAGTACGATTTTGACGGCAGGAAGTTTTTTACCACCTTTTCTATCCACGAACGCACCTTCTATTCCAAGTACCACCGTATCGGTCCGCCCAAGGAAGCCCTAGAAGCCATCCGGCAGGAGCTAGCTACTGGCAATCCGGCCCGTGGCGAATAGGGCAATCATCAGTCCGCCGCCCAGCCCCAGCTGAGACTGCCCCGCTATACTTGTTCCACCAGCTGAAAGTCCTCGCTTAAGAGCGACTGGAGGCCTCGATGCGTCGTCAAGCCTTATTTCCGCTACTCCGGGCATGTTCTCAACTCACGCTCGCAGCGTGTTGCTGCATCATTTCCACGTCCCAGGCCAGCGCTGCCCAGTCCCCCGCGGCACCGCAGTCGACCCAGAGCTCAACGAAGTCCTCGGATTCATCCACGACTGCCACCGCCTCTGCTGTCACGGGCGACTCCTCTGCCACCGTTGTGCCCTCCACTACCGATAAACCCAAGAAAGTTTGGACCAACGAAGACGTGTCCGGCATGAAGGGCCCCATCTCCGTGGTCGGTGATGGAAAAAATTCCAAAGGCAAAACGTCGGTACAAAATCCGCCGGACCCGACCTACGTAGCCAATGTCCGCAAGCAACTGCAAAAGCTCCAGGACCAAATGGCCGACGCCGACAAGGAATTGGCCGGCCTGAAAAATTTCAGCGAAGGCGAACCGGTGGCCACTCCAGATCGCGAATTACATAAAAGCTACAACTCGCAACCGATCGACCAGCAAATGACCAACCTGCAAACCAAAAAGAAAGACCTGCAATCCAAAATCGACGCCCTTCTCGACGAGGCCCGCAAAAAAGGCGTAGAACCCGGCCAACTCCGCTAACTTCTCCGTAGCACCGGCTTCCAGCCGGCGTCCCTGTTCCTTTACTTCCTCAGCTCACCTGCTTTGTCCTTCAACCACTCATTCAAGTCCGACGCCCGCGGTAAAAGCGCCAGCGCCCCCAATTCCCGAAATCTCTTCGCTCGCGCCCGGTACCCATCCTCCCCCGGCGCAATAATCGCCATGAACGGCACCCCCGCATCCCGCGCCGCCAACGCATCGTCAATGTTATCGCCCAAATAAAGCGCCGACCGCGGATCCCGCTTTCCCAAAATCTTAATTATTCCCTCGGGATGCGGCTTGATCCTCGTCACATCATCCATCGTAATCACGCGGCGAAAACACCCAATTCCCGCCCATTTCTCGAACGTAAACGAAAACTCCTTCCGATTCCGCCCCGTAAATAAATTCAACTCATACCGCGAAGCCCAATCCGCAATCTGCCGCACCGTTACCAGCAGCTTCTCATTCCGCACATTTCCCAGCTTGCCATCCACGCCCCAATAAAATCGGTTAAACGCTTCCTGCGCCTGCGAGTAAGTCGTCGGCCGCCCCACCGACGTGGCCCAATCCGCCGTCATCCGCCAATCGTCGTTATACCCCGGCTTGCTCTTCCACTTATGCAATTCCGCATACGTCACCCGCTTCCCCGTCAAATACCGCACCGTCTCCAGCGCCGACCGCCAATACGTCCCTCGCACATCCACCAGCACACCATCCACATCGAAAATCAAAATCTCCGGCTGCCGCGCAAGCTTCCGCAATTGTTTTTTTTTCACGCGCCCTCAAATAACACAATTAGTTAGCATCGAATAGCCATGGCGATGTAAGAATAATCGCGACGGAACTTCTGTAGATACTACGCTGGTACAGCCGCGCGAACTTCGGAACGAAGTTCGCCATGAAGTTCAGGACAAGGTTCGGCGCACAAAATCATCCCTACCAGATCTTGCAGGAATTCTCCCGCACCATCGCGTCGCCTTTTTTGCAGCCAAACGCTTTCGCGAATGCTTCCATATTCGAAATCGGCCCATTCCCGCGAAAACGCGCCAGCGGGTGCGGGTCCGTATTCGTTTGCAGCCGCGCCGCCTCCGCTCTCTGATTCGTGCCCCACACCTGCGCCCATCCTAGGAAAAATCTCTGCTCCGGCGTAAATCCATCGATATTTGGTGGCCGCTTGCCCGCGATAGATTTCTCGTACGCCGCATAAGCAATCGCCAGCCCGCCCAAATCGCCGATGCTCTCCCCGAGGACTAGCTTGCCGTTCTGGTGCAACCCCGACTCCACTTCGTAGCCGTTAAATTGGTTCACCACGCAGTCGCCGCGCTCCGTAAAATTCTTGCGGTCGTCCGCGGTCCACCATTCATGCAGATTGCCCTTACCGTCAAATTTAGAGCCTTGATCGTCAAAGCCGTGGCTGATTTCATGCCCGATTACCGCGCCAATTCCTCCGTAGTTCACCGCGTCGTCGGCCTTGGGATCGTAGAACGGCGGCTGCAGAATCCCGGCTGGAAAGACAATCTCATTCATGCTGGAGCTGTAGTACGCGTTCACCGTCGGCGGCGTCATCCCCCACTCTGTGCGGTCCACCGGCTTCCCGATCTTGTCCAACTGCCGCGCGTATTCAAACTCGAAACTGCGGCGCACGTTGCCGGCGTACGAGTGGTCAATCACCAGCGTGGAATAGTCCCGCCATTTATCCGTATATCCGATTTTCACCGTAAACGCTTCCAGCTTGGCCAGCGCTTCTTTCTTGGTCTCCGGCCCCATCCAGGACAGCGTCGGAATATCCGCGCGCAGCGCCGCAATCAAGTTGTTCACCATCTCTTTCGCGCGCGCCTTTGCCGCCGGCGGAAAATACTTCTCCACATAAACTTCTCCCAACGCTTCGCCCAGGCTCCGGTCCGTCGATTGCACGCAACGCTTCCAGCGCGGCAGAATTTCTTTCGTTCCAGAGAGTTTCTTGTCGTAAAAATCGAAATTCTCTGCCACGAAGCGCTCCGGCAGGCCCGGCGCGGCGTCGTGGATTACATGCCAGCGCAGATAAATCTTCCAATCCGGTAGCGTCACGGTCGTGAGTTCCTGGTTCATCTCCTTGAAAAATTCCGGCTGCCGCACGTTAATGTGTTCCACCGCAGGCGCGCCCACGGCATGCAGGTAGTTCTCCCACGACCAGTCCGGCGTAAGCGTTTTCATTTCCGCGAGCGGCATCAGGTTGTAGTTCTTCTCTGGGTCCCTCAGTTCCACGCGCGTGCGCGAAGCCTTCGCCAGCGCCGTCTCGATGGTCATCACCGTCTTTGCTTCGACGGCCGCCTTCTCCGGCGCATCGCCCGCCAACTCCAGCATTTTCGCCACGTGAATCTCATAATCCGCGCGCAACTGCTTGGACTTATCGTCTTCGCGGAAATAATAGTCGCGGTCGGGCATGCCCAGCCCGCCCTGCCCCGCTGCCGCAATCACCCGCGTGCTGTCCTTAATGTCCTGCCCGGACCCGAAACGGAACACCACGTTGGCGCCTTCCCGCTGCAGTTGCGCAATCGTAGCGTCCAATGATTTCCGGTCGTTGATGACGTCGATCGCCCCTAGCTCCTTACTAATCGGCCTCAGGCCCGCCGCCTCGATCAGGGTCGTGTCCATGCAGCTGGCATAGTACATTCCGATTTTCTGCTCGTTCGAACCGCCCGCTTTACCGCTGGAACTACCCGACGACGCACCAACCGCCGCGCTGGCGGCTTCCAGAATCGTCCGCATTGCCGTCAGGTTCTTGTCCCGCAACTCCGTAAACGTCCCCCACGTGGAATATTCCCCCGGGATCGGATTGGTTTTCATCCATCCGCCCATGGCAAACTCGTAGAAATCGTCGCAGGGCTTGCAGCTCGTATCCAGATTGCTCATGGCGAAACCCCAGGGAGCATCAGCCGCGTTTCGCGCCGTCAGATTCGCGGTAAACAGCAGCAGCGCCGCCAGACACGCCAGTCCTGCCACACCAAGTCCCATGAGGACGCGTTTCCCTTGCATCTGGAATTTCCTCCCTAGGTTCGGACCCCAGCAGTGACCACAGCCGCTCGCCAAAGCCGGATCCCGCAAGCATGCAAAACTCTACATCACCGCCATCTGCTCTGACAATTCCTTCGCCGCCACGAAAACGTTTAATTCCGGGACAACTGAATCGCCGTTGCACAAACGCGAAAAAGTCCACCTCTCGAATGTGGCAATGACGCGAGGTTGCGAGGTGAGATTGCGAGCTGAGCAAATTCAATCTCCCGTTACACGTTCTCGTCAAACTCCAGTTCCGATTCGGGAAGCTTGTCGCCGGTCCTCGAAACCCACACGTACAGCGTCGGCAGCAGAAAAATGCTCATCACCAAATCTGAAATCAATCCGCCAACGATCACAATCGCGAATGGCCTCTGCGAGTCCGATCCGATCGAGTGCGATAGCGCCGCCGGCAACAATCCAAACGTAGCCACCAGCATTGTCATCATAATGGGCCGCAGCCGCAGAACCGCCCCCTCGATTGCCGATTCTTCGATCGCGTGGCCCTTCACTCGCAGCTGATTGATGTACTCCAGCATAATCACTCCGGTCTGCACCGAAACTCCAAACAGCGCCAGGAACCCCACACCGGAGGACACGCTGAAGTGCGTCCCGGAAATCAACAGCGCCAGCATCCCGCCAACAGGCGCAATCGCCACGTTAGCAAGAATCAGCAACGCCCATTTCAGCGAGCGAAACATGGTGTACAGAATCACAAAAATAAGCAGGATAGTCAGCGGCACGATAAACATCAGCCGTTCCTCCGCGCGCTTCTCGCTCTCGTATTCGCCTTCCCAGTCAATGTGGTAACCGCGCGGTAATTGCACGCGCGCGCCTACCTTCTTTACGGCCTCCTCGACCGCTCCACCCAGGTCCCGCCCTCGCACGCTGTACTTGATCGCTATGTAGCGCTGGTTTCCCTCGCGATAAATTTCTGAAGCGCCATCGCGCTCCTCGATTTTGCACAGTTGCGCCAGCGACACGCGTTCGCCGGATGGCGACAGCAACCGTATATTTTCGATGGCTTCCCGCGTGTCTCGATATCGCGGCTGATAACGCAACACCAGGTCATAGCGCTCTTCTCCCCGCAGCACCTGCGTCAGCGCGTTTCCTCCTACCGCGGTTTGCACCGCATCCTGCACGTCCGCAACATTGATCTGATGGCGCGCCGCCAGCTGACGATCCACTTCGATATTTATATTCGGCTGCCCAAGCACTTGCAGAACTCCCAGGTCCTCTATGCCCTTTACGTCGTGCATCACGCTCATGATCTGCTCGGCCTTTTCCTCCAGCACTTTCAAATCATCTCCATAAACCTTCGTGGCCAATTCGCCCTTTACTCCGCTCACCGCCTCTTCCATGTTGTCAGCGATCGGTTGAGAAAAATTCCACACCACTCCAGGGATCTTGTCCAATTCCCGCTGCATGGCCGCGATCAATCGTTCTTTATCTTCATGAAATACCGGACGCCACTGCTCCTTCGGCTTCAAATCCACAAAGTATTCCGTGTTGAAAAATCCCGTCGTATCTGTTCCGTCGTCAGGACGCCCCACCTGGCTGGTGCATTGCGTCACTTCGGGAAACGAACAAAGCAGAATTCGCGTTTGATCCGCTATGCGCGTGCCTTCGGTCGGTCCCGTACTGGGCGCCAGCGTGCCCCGCACCCACAACGCTCCTTCGTCCAGGTGCGGCAGAAATTCCGAACCGATCACGCCTCCGACCGCAAGATATATCGCGAGAACCACCCCACCAATTGCGACTCCTACGGTCACCACACGATGCTCGATGGCCCATTTCACCGCCTCGCGATAACACCTGGTCACGAATTCCATCACCGGGTTATGCCACTCTTCGGCTCCTTTGCGGAAAAATATACTCGCCAGCACCGGCGCGATCAGCATCGAAAATAGCAGCGCTCCTAGCAGCGCAAACGCCACCGTCCACGCCATCGGTTTGAACAAGCGCCCTTCCACCCGTTGCAGCGTAAAGATCGGCAGATACGCCGTGACAATAATGGCGATTGCATAGAACACGGGTCTTTGCACTTCATGGGCCGCACTGCGGATCCGTTCCATCGGCGTCTGATGGGAAGTTTCCGCGTGACCCAAATGCCGAATGATGTTTTCCACCATCACTACCGCGCCATCCACCACCATCCCGAAATCCAGCGCCCCCAGCGAAAGCAAGTTCGCCGGAATGCCTTTTAGCCTTAGACATGTCGCGGCGAACAACAGCGAAAACGGAATGGTCAAAGCCACGATAACCGCGCCGCGCGCATTGCCCAGGAATAGAAAAAGAATCACGACCACCAGCACGATGCCTTCCGTGAGGTTGTGCAGCACCGTATGCGTCGTGAAATGCAGCAAATCGCTGCGGTCCAGAAATGGCACAACTTTTACACCGGGCGGCAAAATGTAGTTGTTCAACTCCTCTACTTTTGCGTGGATCCCTTTGAGCGCTGCCTCCGCATCCGTGCCTTTGCGCAAGAGCACGATTCCTGAGCACACATCATCTTTGTCCACCACCACTCCATCTTCGCGATGAATCGCTTTGCCAAATTGTCCCAGCCTGACTTTCGGCCCTTGCGAGACCACCGCAAATTCCTTTACCTGCAACGGAATGCCGCTCTTGGTGAGAATCACCGTGTTCTCGATGTCCCGCACGTTTCGCACCAAGCCCACTTCCCGAACATTGATCTGCTGCAGGCCCGCCTCAATGAACCCTCCACCCGCGTTGGCATTGTTATTAACGAGCTGTTGCTCCACCTGCGCCAGGCTCAGGCCATACGCCACCAATTTTTCCGGATCCACCCGCACCTGATATTCTCGCGTCGGTCCGCCGAAGCTCGCCACATCCACAATGTTGGGAACCGCCTTGAAATTTTTCTCGATCACCCAATCTTCGATAGACTTCAAATCCATCACGTCGTAGTTCGGATTCGTGCTCTTCAACGTAAAAAAATAGATCTGCCCCACTGGACTCCAGTCCGTTCCCATCTGCGGCACCACGCCGTTTGGCAACGTCACCTGCGACAACCGTTCGAGCACCCTCTCCCGATTCCAGGTGTTCTCTTCTTCATCGTCGAAAATTAGCTTCAAGTCCGAAAGTCCGAACAAAGAGAACGAACGCAAATGCACCACGTGTGGTATCCCGTTCATCACCGTTTCCAGCGGGATGGTCACTTGCTGTTCCACTTGTTCTGCGGAAATCCCCGGCCATTGCGTGATGATCTCCACGTAGTTGTCCGCAACGTCCGGATACGCTTCCACGGGAAGTTGGTGAAATGAAATCGCGCCCCACACACTGACCAAAAATGCGATGGCCAGCACCAGAAAGCGATTCTCCAACGCAAAATCCACAAACTTACGAATCATTTAGCGACACCACTGCCTTTCTTTTTGTGGCACAGCCAATCCTGGCTGTGCGCCTTGTCCGCCTCGGGGCTCTGTTGGCTCGGAGCTGCAGCTCCGACATGAGGTACTCGTCTTTCAATGGGCTTCAGCGCCCGAAGCCGCATTTTTGGGCCTTAATCAAGCTCGAATATCATTTATAAATCGTGAGCAGGTCCGGCCGAGACCTATCTTGGGGACAACCGGTCCTATCCTTTGAGCGCCACTGCCTATCTTTTGGTCGGATGCGGTTATCTTCTGGCGTTCTCGCCTACACTAAAGTCTGGCGCCTCTCGCCGTCCTCTGCAGTTCGCGGAGTCTTGTTATGGAATTGTCGTCAATCTATTCAGAGGACCATCGCAAACGTTTCTTAATCACTGCGGCAATCTTGATTGTCGCCATCGCCGTCGTCGATTGGCGCACCAAGCCATACATCTCTATCGGCTTCCTCTATCTGTTTCCCATCCTGTTAATCGCCGGCTTTCTTCCACGTTGGCAGATCACTTTTGTCGCTCTGGTCTGCGCGGTTCTTCAGGAGTTCTTTAGCGAACTGCCGCCTAACGAAGCCATTACCCGTCTCGTGATGGCTTCTGCTGGCTTTGTCGCCACCGGCCTTTTCGTGTCGGAAATCATTCGTAATCGTCAGGCGGCTTTGCAACACCTCAACGAACTGGAAACGCAGATCGGTCTCCGCAAGGACATCGAAGAACAATTGCAGGTGCTGGTTGAGAGTAGTCCGGTTGCGATTGTCACCATCGATTCCACCGGCGCCGTCCTCCTCGCCAACGAAGCCAGTCAGGCCCTCTTGGCTCCGGGCGGCGCCTCCATCGTGGGCCAGCCCATCGGAGAGTTTCTTCCCGCCCTTCAGGCTGCGCTGCAAACCCAGCATTCGCTGCGTTTCCGCACGGAGCTCCGCTGTCGCGGAAAGCGCAAAAACGGCGAGGCCTTTCTCGCCGCCGTTTGGTTCTCCACCTTCATCACCGTGCGCGGACCCCGATTGGCTGCAATCATCGTCGATCTTTCCGAGGATCTGCGTGACCGCGAGGATCTGAGCCTCGACCACCTCTTGAAAAACACGACCATCCTCATGAGCGCTATCGCACACGAAATTCGCAATCTTTCTGGCGCCGTTCTCGTGGTCCACAAAAACCTCTCGCGGCTCCCAGGTCTCCAAAACAATGAAGACTTTCGCGCCCTCGGAATGTTGATCGAAGGCCTCGGAAAACTTTCCGCCATGGAATTACGCCCGGCGGCGGACCACGATTTAGCTGTCATCGAACTCTCCGACGTCCTGGACGAATTGCGTATTCTGCTGGAGCCGTCCTACCGAGAGGCTGGCATTGAGGTTGCCTGGCGTCTGCAGGACCACCTGCCATTAGTGACCGGTGACCGCTATGGGCTGGCACAGGTTTTTCTGAATCTCTCGCTGAATAGCCGCCGGGCCATGGCCAACACCGACAAAAAACAATTGACCATCAGCACCGCCGTACTGGGCAATTCTGTGCTCGTTCGTTTCGCGGACACCGGCGTGGGAATCTCGGCGCCCGACGGACTTTTCAAGCCTTTCCAGCAAGGCGCCGACGCTACCGGATTGGGGCTATATGTTTCTCGCACCATTTTGCGTAGCTTTGGTGGTGAGCTAGTATTCGAACCGCGCCCCGATGGCTGCTGCTTTGCCGTCCACCTGAGTGCGGTAATTAATAAGCCAGAAGCTTCCGATGAGTCCGGCCAACGCGATGAGTAAGACCGACCAGACCACCATCCGCTTGCTGCTGATCGACGACCACACCCTGTTCCGCGAGAGCGTCGCCCGCCTTCTACAATCCGAACCGGGTTTCGAAGTTGTGGCTCATTGCAGCTCTGGCGCCGAAGCGCTCCAGATCGTCAAGTCATCCCCGGATATCGATGTCGTGCTTCTGGATCTCGATTTGGGACACGAGCGCGGCACGGACCTTCTCGATCGCCTGCGCGACGCACAGTTCGCCGGAAAAGTTCTTCTCGTTACCGCGGACGTAAGCGACGCTGAAGTCGTCAGCTTGATCCGCAAAGGCATCTCCGGCCTCTTCATGAAACATGGCTCCCCGGCCCTCTTGATTCAGGGCATTCGCGAGACCATGGCCGGGAAGGCGCTTTTTGGACAGGATTTGCTTCGTCGCGCACTCGAGCGCGCGGAATCTCCCAGTACCAACCAACGCCGTTCGACGCTAACCGAGCGCGAGAAACAGGTCCTCTCTTTCGTCTTTGAGGGCTTAGCCAACAAGCAGATCGCGGACCGCTTGCAGATTTCCGAGACTGCCGTCAAGGCCTCCTTACAGCAACTCTTCGCCAAAACCGGCGTTCGCACCAGAAGCCAACTGGTCCGCGTAGCCCTCGAGCAATACCGCGATCAACTCTAGTTCGCACCCCATCCCCTCAGCCCGTTAGCCCCATCCAGCCCTCTGTAACGCGCGTCGCAGCGCCCTTTGTAACGCCCAAGTCGCGGCATGACCGGCAAAATGCCTTGCGAATTCTATTGACTTTTTTCACCTTCTGGTACACTTCTCTTGTAGACAACTCTGCCGACTTGGTTTCCTATTCCTCTTAGCCTAAAGTAGTCATTCCGAACCATCACTTACGACTAAGCGCCTTGTTTTTAATAACTTGCGCACTCTTTTGTTTCATGCAAAAAACGGACCTTTTTAAAATCAATAACTTACACACTCTTCTGAATTGCAAAATTGCCGTAAATCCTATGGAATGAATAGGCTGCGCACTCTTGCGCAAAAACGCCGGGGGTGGGGTACATCACGACTCTCCAAAAAGTCGCGACGCCAACGGATCAACCGCTACCCGCCGTGGCGCCAGCCCTAGTCGATTGCCGCCGCCAGAACCGGCCTGCTACAATTGACCCATGGCTGGATTCGGCGGTGTGGATTTCATTGATTTTGATTCGCAGCTTAACGACGAAGAAAAACTGGTTCGCCAGACCGCGCGCCAGTTCGTTGAAAACGAAATCATCCCTATCATCGAAAAACACAGCCGCGAGGCCACCTTCCCGAAGCACCTCGTCCCGCAGCTCGGCGAACTCGGCTTCTTTGGCGCCAATCTCCACGGTTACGGGTGCGCTGGAATGTCCAATGTCGCCTACGGCCTGGTAACCCAGGAGCTCGAACGCGGCGATTCCGGTCTGCGCAGCTTCGTATCCGTGCAAAGCGCTCTGGTCATGTATCCCATCCACGCTTACGGCAGCGACGCGCAAAAAGATAAATGGCTGCCGCTCCTCCAGCAGGGCAAAGCCATCGGCTGCTTCGGCCTCACCGAACCGCAGTTCGGCTCCAATCCCAGCGGCATGCTCACCCGCGCCGTGAAAAAAGGGAACAAATATATTTTGAACGGCGAAAAAATGTGGATCACCAGCGGCTCTATCGCCGACGTTGCCGTCGTGTGGGCCCGCGCTGATCACGACGAAAAAATCCACGGCTTCCTGGTGGAAAAAGGCACGCCCGGATTCAAAACCTGGGACGTTCACGGAAAATGGTCGCTGCGCGCCTCTATAACATCCGGCTTGTCTTTCACCGACTGCGAAATTCCGGAAGAAAATATTCTTCCCAAAGTCAGCGGCCTTAAAGGACCGCTGGGCTGCCTGAATCAGGCGCGTTACGGCATCGGCTGGGGCGCGCTCGGCGCGGCCATGGCCTGTTACGATACCGCGCTGCAATACGCCAAAACCCGCAAGCAATTCGCAAACAAACCCATCGCCGCGCACCAATTAGTTCAGGAAAAACTCGCCTGGATGATTACGGAAATCGTCAAAGGCCAGCTGCTCGCGCTCCACGTCGGACGCCTCAAAGATAACGGCAAGGTCGATCCGTCGCACATCTCCATGCTCAAAATGAACAACGTCGGCATCGCCCTCGAAACCGCGCGCAAGGCCCGCGACATCCTCGGCGCCAACGGCATCGTCGACGACTACTGCATCATGCGTCACATGAACAATCTCGAAAGCGTCTACACCTACGAAGGCACCAACGACATTCACAAACTGGTGATCGGCGAACGCATCACCGGAATCTCCGCATTCGTCTAGACTCGATCGACTTCCACTGGAGACCGTCCATGACGCGTTCCACGCGTTTTATTTGTACTTTACGCATCCTCGCCGTCCCGCTCTTGCTGACAATTTTTTCCGCGCAGCTGCGCGCTCAAACATCACCGGCGCAAGAACAGCCTGCGCAACAGCCCGCCGCGGAACCTGAAAAATCAAAAATCCGTGCCATTACCTTTTTTCTGAATATCGATCGTGCCGACTACCAGGCGCAAGTCGCCGACGCCTACAAATCGCTGCGATTCGCGCAAACCATTTTTGAAACGCGCGGCTACGTGGTGCAAAACCTCCAAATCGCCACGCAGCCATTTCCGGAATACACGCGGGATCTTTCCCCTGCGCAAACTCTGGAATTTTTCCAGCAGCTTGACGCCCTCGCTGCCAAAGACAAAATTCAAATCTCCATTGGTCCGGCCATGTATCACGCCAGCGACACGACCGCGCAAGCCGAACTCCTCTCGACAATCTTGCTCAGCACCAAATTTCTCAGCGGCAGTCTAGTCGTTGCGGACAAAAACGGACTCCACGCCAACGCCGCCGGGGCCGCCGCGCGCATCATAAAGAAACTCTCTGAAGGCACGCCAAATAGTCAGGGCGCGTTGCGCTTTGCCGCGCTCGCTATGGTCCCGCCACTCGCGCCCGGTTCTCCCGCCGCGTATGTCGATGGCTTCGGTCACCAATTTGCCATCGCGCTGCAGTCCGCCAATCTCGTCGGTAACGCTGCGAATGGCGCACCCGATGCGGAAACCGCAGAGCGTCGCATCACCGACGCACTTGGCGCCGACGCTTTCGAGGTGGAAACGCTCGCCGGGCGCGTGGACGGCGAGACTGGTTGGGCCTATATCGGCATGGACTTATCGCCGCAACCCTCAAAGGAAGACTCCATCGGTGCCGCCCTCGAAAGTCTTTCCGGCCACCAGGTCGGCTCGCCAGAAACTGTCGCTGCTGTGCGAATTATCAGCAGCGCCATCCACGGCATTGGATTTAAGCAGGTGGGATTCAGCACGTTGCCGCTGCCCATTCTCGAAGACCGCATACTCGCGCAACGCTGGAGCGAAGGCCACATCACTATCGATACTCTGCTCGATTATTTTTCCTCGGGCAGCACGGGACTCGTTGCCGTGCCATTACCTAGCGATGTTTCCGGCAGTCAACTCGAGCTCATCATCGTGAACGCCGCCAGCAGCGCATATCGCTCGCATAAACCGTTGATGCTCACGTTGATCCCCGTCGCTTCCAAACCCGCGACTTACCGTACGGAATTCGACGATCCGCGACTGGTCAACGTCATCCTGCAACCGCTGAACTACCCCCGCGCCAAACCGTGACGGCTCATGGCGTCGAGATGACGCCAGGCGCGCCATCGCTTGGCGCATCATCATTGACAATTAACGCATCTTCGCTTGACGCGGCATCGATCGGGAAGCCAATTTTTTGTCGGACATTTCGTAACGTTGTGGAGCGCACAGATTTTACTTTGCGTCCGCGATTGCCACGTAAACGCCAAGACCAATCATGCCGGCGCCGGACACTACGCGCTGCCCGCTGCGGAAACGCGCTCTGTTTTTTAATTTTCTTTCGAGTGGCGCGGCCAGCAACACCACCAGCAAATCCGCCGAAGTATTCAACACCACGGACGTCATCCCCAAAACAACGAATTGCAGAAACACGTGGCCGCGATCCGGCGCGATAAATTGCGGAATGAACGACAAAAAAAACAGCGCCGTCTTGGGATTCAAGGCTTCCGTGAATATTCCTTGCCGGAATGCTCCCGGGCGCGGGCCCGCAAGCCCCATCGGCATCTCCGCATGGCGGCTGCGAATCATCCGCACACCCATCCACACGAGATATGCGGCGCCGGCATACTTCACGGTGTGAAAAGCCACGGCGGACGCCGCGAGAATGGCTGAAACTCCCAGCGCCGCGGCAAAAACGTGGAACATTCCACCTGCAAACGTGCCTAGAGAGGAGTTCACGCCCTCCCGGCGGCCGCCACCCAGGCTGCGCGCCAGAACATAGAAAATGCCGGGACCAGGCGTGATCGCCAGCAGTACGGCAGCCGCCAAAAACAAGGTGAATCGATGCAGATCTAACATAGGCAAATTGTAACGGCGCGACCCGTTTGGGCACAAGGTCCCGCTGCCGAACCGCGAGGCCGTCTGAAAATCCCGGAATCCTGCACCAAAGAACAGGAACCTATACGGCACGACCGCCACGCTTTGTGGTTCCACCACCCCGCGATTCTGCCAAACTATCGTCGGGGTCGGCTGTCTTTACCCCTTGGGAGTTTTGTCTCCATGTCCGATCTGGGCGATTCCTCAGCCTCTAAATCCCTCCTGTGGATGACGGTGGCGCTGTTTGCCGGCTTTGGTGTGCTGCTCGGCGGCGGCCTTTTTATGGCCAGCCATCTAGTGCACTCTTTGGGTTTGGCTGCGGCCACCGGGAGGAACACGGTCCGCACACCGATGGGCGGCTTTCGCATGGAACAGCAAGCACAGGTTGGTCCCGGCTTGCTCGTGTATCCGCGTTCGTCTCTGCAACTGCCCGGAACTGGCTCAACTGCCAAGGAACTGCAGGACGCCAAGGACGGCGTCGCGACGGTTACCTATCGCAGCCCTGATGACCGCGACGCGGTGGAAAGCTGGTACGCACAGCATCTCAGCGCGGAATTCACGCGCCACGTCAGCGCCGACCAACCTTTTTCCGCACCGTTTCAGGATGTGCATGTTGATGACGGTGATGTCGCCTTTCTGGCCGTGCGCGCGGATAACATTCGGGTGGTCGAGCTTTCCACGGAACCGACCGGAACCAAGATCTATCTGGTGCGCACCCACGCAGCGGCAACGCCGCCAACTCCTCAACAATAAAATTATCGTGTGAAGTAGCAGCCGGGGTTCAGATTCCGATGCTGACGCTTTGGACTCGATAACCAGATTCAAATCTTGGACAGCACATCAGACAACGCACTGCAAACGTCATTCACCTGCTCATTCGTAATGTTATTAAAAAACGGCAGTGCGAGCGTCCGCTCCGCCACGGACTCGGTAACGCTTAAATCCATGCAGCGATGCGGCACATTGCGGTAAGCCCGCTGCAAATGAATCGGGGCAAAATAGCGGCCGCAACCGATTCCGCGCGCTGTAAGATCTGAAGCGACGCGATCTCGGTCTTTGCCGCAGAACCTTTCCGCAAGCCGTACCACATAAACAAACCAACTAATCTTTCCGTTCGCGATGTGCATCGCCGGCAAATGCAGATTCGCGTTACAAAACGTACTGTCTTGGAGATTTTCGAAATAACGCCGCGCCGCCAGCGCGCGCTTTTCGAGAATTTCTGCGATGCGTTTCAGCTGCGCGATTCCCAGCGCGCAATTTATTTCCGAGATCCTGTAGTTGTAGCCAATCTCCTCGTGCTCAAACCAGTCGCCAGAAGCCCCGCGTCCTTGATTGCGGAGCATGCGTGTGCGCGTGGCCATTGCAGCATCGTTGGTGACCAGGGCTCCGCCTTCTCCGGTGGTGATCTGCTTGTTGGGATAAAATCCAAAAACGCCGGCGTCTCCGATCGAGCCTAATTTACGCCCGTCATACTCGCCGCCGAGCGATTCGCAAGCGTCTTCGATAATTTTCAGGTCATGGCGCCGCGCAATTTCCAAAAGCTCGTTCATCGCCGCGGGCACACCGAAGGTGTGCACCACGATTACCGCCCGCGTTCTTGAAGTGATCGCCGCTTCCACTGCCGCCGGCGCAAGATTTAGTGTGCGGTCGTCAATATCCACAAAAACCGGAATCGCTTGCACGTAGCGCACCGCGTTCGCGACGGCGATGAACGCGAACGATGGAACAATCACTTCGTCACCGGCTTGCAGGCCGGCGGTCAAAAGCGCCAGATGCAAAGCCGCGGTTCCCGAACTGACGGCCACGCAATGCGAGCTGCCGACGAATCGCGCTAAAGCATTCTCGAATTCCGAAAGCTGGGCACCAAGACTCAGCCGGGGCGTCCGCAAGACGGCGTCGACCGACGCGATTTCCGCATCGCTGATATCCGGCGCAGACAGTGGGATTTTCACGTGCATCAATTTTCCATGGATTACGTTTGCCGCAAAGTTCGGAGCCTGCCCGCATAGCAGCCCGGCAGCATCAGAGCCAGCATCACGAATTGTGCCGCTTCATCAGCAAATCCTGAGTTAACGGCACGGTGGTTAAGACTTCCACGATTTTTTCCGCCGCGCGCCCTTCGCCGTAGGGATTGGTCATGCCCACCAACGACGCCCGGAAAGCTCCACTTCGCGCAATATCGACGGCCGCCAAAATATCCGCGGCCTGCGGCGCCGCGTCCACAATATTCTTCGCGCGTTCGCGTCCCTGCTGGCGCAATCCGATGTTTACGACGGGCAATGCCAGCGACGGCGTCTCCATGATTCCGCTGCTGGAATTTCCCAAAAATAGATCCGCTTGGCGGAGCAAACTCCAGTAGGTTACGGCGTCGAGATTCACAAAAACGCGCGCATCTTCGCTCCCGGCCACAAACTCACGCGTGCGCTCGATCAACTGGCGACTGCCGGCATCTGCGTTCGGATAGCAAAACAAAATTTGCCCAGGAATCTTCCCAACGGCCTCAAAAATCGCATCGATTTCTTGTAGGGTATCTTTCGCGATGGTAACGGGATGATACGCCACGATAATAGTGGGGTGGCGCAGCGGAGTTTCGAGCCGCGCCTCCAGCTCCGCGCGCTGGAGCAAAGTACTGCGGCGCAGATGATCCAGCGACGGCGCCCCGGCGCGATGGACCCTCCACTCTTCCTCGTCCATGGCAATAATCCTGCGGCGCGCCGTTTCCGTGGAGGTAAAATGAATGTGGCTCATCTTCGTCAGCGCGTTCCGCACGGCGTCGTCGATGGCGCCCTCGCTGATTTCTCCGCCTTCAATGTGCGCCACCGGAATGCGCAACGCCAGCGCCACCGATGCCGGCGCCAGCATCTCGTAGCGATCGGCGATCAGCAGCAGAATATCCGGCCGCAGTGCGCCGAGAGTATCCGCGAGGCTCAACGCCGCCACGCCGATAGTCTTGGCCATGCCTACATCGCTGTCGGAACTTAACAGGCACTCAATCTTCGCGCTGATAGCAAAGCCATCTTTGGTAATTTCTCGCAGCGTGGCGCCGAATTCCGGAGAAAGATGCGCGCCCAGTGCGATCAATTCGAGTTGCACTTCCGGATGCATTTCAAGCTCGCGCAGCGGCCAATACAAATGACCATAGTCCGCCCGTGAAGTTGTCACTACGGCGATCTTGCGTTTCACGCCTTGGCCACGCTGGCTTGCTGCAACATCTCCAGGAGAAGTTCACTCGGGCGATATTCCGGGACGAGTTTCCGCAAGACTTCCATGGCCCGGTCTAAGCGCCGAAGCTCGACGGCTTCCTCGAGCTGCAGCATTAAATTATCGAATTCGTGGACCCCATACTGCTGAGCATTCATCTGCGGGCCGCGCACACGCAACAATTTCCGGTCACGCCGCTGGTCCACACAGTCCGACGCGGCTTCCGCGGATTCGCCTTCGCTCAGAAATTCTTCCCGCAGCTTGTCGCCGGGGCGCATACCGGTGAATGCTATCGAAACTTCGGCGGACTTATCGTCGTGCGCTTCGCGAATCATACGCTCGGCCAGCTCCGCAATTCGCATCGGAGGCACGGGCGGGGGAATAAATATTCCGCACTCAAGCACGGCGGCACGCAGAATAATTTCGATCGTCTCTCCAAGAGTGAAGAAGTATCGTTCCACTTCCGGATGGGTGACGGTTACCGGCCCGCCACGCCCAATTTGCCGCGCGAAAAGCGGCGCAACGCTACCGTGCGAGCCCAGCACATTGCCGAGCCGCACGGTCTGCAGAGTCATGCCGTCGTGGCTCATGCGCTCGAGCGCCAACTCCGCCACGCGTTTCGTGGCGCCCATTACGCTGGCGGGCTGCACCGCTTTGTCCGTGGAGATGAGCAGCACTTGCGCCACGCGAAAGGTCTTCGCAGCGCGCAAGAGGCGCCAGGTACCGATCGCATTCGTGCGCATGGCCGCGAGCGGATTGTTCTCCATCAGCGGAACATGTTTACAAGCCGCGGCGTGAAAAATCATTTCCGGCCGGTGACGCTCCAGAACTTCCGCCAGTAAAACAGCATCGCAGACGTCACCAAGAATAGTTGCGTGAGCGACGCTGCTCTGCTCGCGCAGGGCCAAATTAATTTCGTGAAGGTTGTGTTCGGAGCTGTCGAGCAAAACGAGGAATCGCGGAGAACCGGCGGCGAGCGCCAGCGTCAGCGCGGAGCCAATGAAGCCCCCCGCACCCGTAACCAGGATGCATTTCCCCGCGTATGCCGCCAGCAATGGAGAGGGCTTGTCGTTCACAAAGGGTGTCGCTTCACGAGAGCCGCGGGCGCGGCTCTCGCCCGCAATTTATTTAAGTACTAGATCGTCGTTTACTGCGATTGACCGAGCGCGGACACGAACAGGCGGTCATCCACGGCTACCGAATGCATAAACAGAACCGCGGTACCACCGCCGGTCAACGCGATTTTTTTCGCATCGCCGCTTAACGCCGGACCCGCGGGATTTGCCACAGCGGGGGCATTATCGACTCCGTCGCCCGGCTGCAGAGAAACTCGCGTAGTCTTCGCGGTGCAAGAGGAGGCTCCGAGGCAAGTATCGCGCACGAAAACCTGGCGGAAGCCGCTGTTGTTGGCAGCGCCGGATTGCGTCACGCTGTTTTGTGATGCGGTGGTTTGCGCTGCGCCAGCACTTGGCGATTTGCTCGGCGTCACGGCCACGAAGGCCACGAATCTTCCGGAAGCGCTTACCGAAGGCAGAATGCTCTCGGTTCCCACGAGTTGCCCGCTGGGATCCGTGGAAACAAGTTGCGTTGACGGCATGCAACCAGACGGCGCGCCCACGCAAGTGTCGCGCAGATAAATCTGGCGCCCAGGTCCGGGTAACGCTGAGGGCTCGCCCGATGGTGCGCTCGACGAAGCCGCGTTCGCAGAAGCGGTCGCAGCCGCAACGAGGTTCGTCGCAGCAGAAGCAAACGCCACATAACGACCATCCGCGCTCATGGAAGGCGTGTGGCTGTCGCCGTTGGCCGCAGCGCCGTCCGCGCTCACGGAGACCAGCGAAGTTTGCGGCTGACAAGCAGCGGCAGCGCCTTCGCAAGTGTCGCGGAAAAATATTGCCGCGTACTGCCCCTGCATTCCGGTATACGCCACGTAGCGAGCATCCGCGCTTACCGCAGGCGTCTCTTCCGCTGCGGATTGCCCCGGTGCGACGCCGGCTTGCGTTGCGGCAGTGATGGTGAAGGGTTGGGAACCGCTGGTCCCTCCCCCGCCGCCGGGCGGGGTGGCGAACCGATTGGGCGGATTGACGACGTACACGGTTGCCGTGCCGGCCGCGGCCACCAGGTTCGCAGGCACCGCGACGCTAATTTGCGTAGCTGAAGGGGCGGCGGGCATGGACAACACGGAAAGCATGGTCGACGTGCCGCCACTGCTCCAAAACACATTGGCCGCCTGTGTGGGGTCGGAATTGGTGACGAAATTATTTCCTGTCACCGTCAGCGTGAACGGCGCGGAACCAGCGGCGGTCGTCGCCGGATTGATGGAGATCAGCGTCGGCACGGGATTGGGAGCCAAAACGTTGAACGCCAGGGGATTACTCTGACCGCCACCGCCCGCCGGAGGAGTTCCCGCTGAATTTGGGGGATTGACAACAAACACGCTGGCCGCGCCCGCGGCGGAAAAGAACGATTGCGGCACATTCACGACGATTTGCGTGGTGCTTGCCGCGGTCCCTGCCGCCAGCGACAGTGGCGTCGCGCCGGTGCCGCATATTGCCGAGGCTGCCGGCGGCGGTGTCGGAGGCGTTGTCGATCCAAAGGCCCAGCATACCGTGGCGGCCTGCGTGGGATCGCTGTTGGTGACAAATTTCCCTCCGGTCAACGTCAGGGTCACACCCTGCGCAGGGACGGAGCCGACGGTGACGTTCGTCGGACTAAGCGAGGCAAGCAGCGGCGTGGGATTCGGCGCGATCACCGAAGTGATAATGAAATTCAGGGGATTCGACAAGCCGTTATTCCCCGCGCCGGAAAAAGGATTGTGCGTGATGATCGTGGCGCTTCCGGCCGTGGCTACCAGCGACGCCGGAACAACCGCCGAAACTGCCAGGACGTCTCCGGAGCTGTCATCGATGTCCGTGGTCGCCAGCCTGGTGCCGTTCCACGCAATGTAGGTCTGCGTAACAAAACCCTGTCCGCTAACGGTCAGCGTGAAAGAAGTGCTTCCCGCTACAATATTCGAGGGAGACAACGTGCTAATTATCGCTCCGGTGTTGCTCTGAAAAGTGTTGCCGTAATCGTTGCAGGCCGCAGCCGCAAAAATCGTCGTGCATACGACAGCCAATGCTGTCAAAAACCGCTTCATCGAGACTCCTTTGATTCGCTGGTCCACGCGCGGGGACTTCCGCCGCCTGTCCATTGCTCAGTTCGGATGCAAAATCAGATGCAAAATCGGTACGCCGCGTTTTCCGCAAAAATCTCTCGCTCGCGGGTCCAATCCCCCGCACAGTACCGCGGCGCGCTGCGCAGGACGGTTTTTCGGTGTCCACGCAACCCTATACCCTTACCATTCTGGCAGGGATAACGTCAATTTGCATCCGTATGGCCGCGCGCGGCGGCGTGGCGGATCATAAACCGGCATAAACCAGGCTTCAGCGTCCCCACACGCTGCTCAAAAATATGTAGCGCGGGCGAAACGCGTCTTTTTCCGCGGCAGACTCCCCGTTGAAATGCATCACCGGCCAGTCGCCTGCGGCACGATAGAGCGGCCAGGATGGCAGGCCAGGAGCATTGGGATCTCCTGAGCGCGCAAAATTCGTCCAATACTTCTGCATCAATGCGCTAATTTCGCGGTCTTCTTTGGTCCACAACCTATCGCTCTTGGAATCCAGTGTGCCGAAGACATATTCGATTTCCGCGGAGTGATAGGCGCCTAGTGCGGGCTTATCTTTTGCATCGTTGGGCAGAGAACGATCGAAGCGGTAGCGATACACCGGCACTTTGCCCGTAGTTGCCACCGCTTCCAGCCACTTCCAGGTGGACCAGGCGATGAAGCGATCTCCGGCGAAATCTTCCATGGAACGCTTGGCCATCTCGTCGGTTTCGGCGGGGTAGAGACGCATGAACGCGTCGGCCTTGGTGCCGAATTCCTTCGTGGCGACGGCCTTCATGCTTTCTCGTGTGACGGGATGATCCGCGGACACTTCGAAACTACCTTCGTCGCGGTTCCAGCCGGCGAGCAGCGGAACGAGGTTTTCTTTCTTTGCGGCAAAAATTGCCGGCGCCGATTCCGGGAGGAAGTAGCCGTCGACGTCGGGCCCGAACTGAAACCCACGGTCCTTCGACTTGAATGCTGCGTCCAAAATTTTTTGCGCGGGAATTGCGCGAAGTTCCTTGAGCGATTTGGAGCCCAACGCGGAGGCGGCAAACTCGGAGTCTTGCTGCTCGCGCTCCGCCAGAGGCTTGAAGGAAAGGCCCGAACTATGGAATGCCGCGCCACTTTCGCCGATGGCTTTGTTGAACAGACCGTGCGCCAGCGGAGACGCCATCTGAGCGCTTACGGAAAAAGAGCCGGCGCTCTCGCCGAAAATTGTTACGTTTCCGGGGTCGCCACCGAACGAGGCGATATTTCGCCGCACCCATTGCAATGCCGCGACCTGATCCATCAGCCCGTAATTGCCCGCGGAGTTTCTGCCGGATTCGGCGGCCAACTCAGGTAGCGTGAAAAAACCGAAGATGCCGAGCCGGTAATTCATGGAAACCATCACCACGTTTTGCTGCGCGAGAAATTGGCCGTCTTGCCGCGATTCCGACGTTGTTCCGGCCTGGAATCCGCCGCCGTAGATCCACACCATCACGGGCAGTTTCGCGGCGGCGTCTTTAGCCGGAGTCCAGACATTTAGGGTGAGACAATCCTCGCTGCCGCCCGGGTCGCGAAAAACCATGTCGTCATAAACCGGTCCCTGCATGCAGTGCGAGCCGAATGTGGTGGCGCTGCGAACACCGCCCCAGCTGGCCGGCGGTGCGGGTGGTTTCCACCGCAGGTCGCCTACAGGCGGCGCAGCGTACGGAATCCCCAGAAAGGTACGAGTCGGCCCCTGCAACTTGCCTTCGATGGTGCCGGTATCAATTTTGACTTGGAGTCCGTGTTCTTGCGCGATACACGCGAACGCACACGCCAGCGTTGCCAGTGCCACCACTAGTCTGCGAACTGCGGCCATTTCGCGGCCTCCGAAGAGTGAAAATATTTAAACGAATTTTTACGGTTCGCCGGCCGAACGCGTTCGTTTACGTAGCGGTCGCCAGCGCCAGATAGTCTGGGCGATCGGACACCAGCTTGTGCCGGAAAGCTTTGCGAATCTCGCCATGCACCACCAGGAATGCTCCCGGCATGCGTTGCACATCTCCCGCTGGCAGACCTACGAAATGTCCGTTCAGCCAAGCTACCAGCATGCGCAGGATGCTTTCCTGATTTAGATACTGGCGCAGCTCGGCGCGCGCCAGTCCAAACGCTTCGTATAATTTTCCGTCGGGGTCGGCAATGCGCGGAGCATCTTCCAGTCCGTAGGGAACAAAAAATGCCATGGCTTTCTCTTCCGTGCCCAGATGGACAAACGCCAGACGCGTGCCGCGGCTTTCAATGGTGGCGCGTTTTTTCGCAACCTCGTCCACGGCTTCGCGGCAAAAGGTGCAGCCAAAGTGTCGCAAGAAAACCAGCAATAGGGAGCTCTGGGCGGTGAGATCGGCGAGGGTCTCGCCCGTCTGCGTCTGGTAACTTGCCAGCAGCGCCGCATCAATTTGATTTGATCGGAAGATCCCCATCAGACTGCACCTCCGCTCTTCGCGGTTGCTGAAGGTTCCTCGGCCATTGCCTTCGCGGTCACTTCATGGCGCCAGGCAAACATGCGTTTCAGGCGCTTGCGAGCGTACCAACCGCCGAAGGTCTTGCCGAGCCAGCCCCAGGGCATCTGGTACTCTACGCGATCCTCGAGCCAACTGGCATGCGGGCCGTCTGGCACGAACAAGTGGGTATGTTCCCACTTTTTGAAGGGCCCGGAAACCATGACGTCGCGAAACATTCTACCTGGCTCACAGGCCGCGTGCTCGGCGATCCAGGTCTGCGAAAGCGGTCCGAGGCGCAATTTTATTTTAACGCGGGAGCCTATCTGTTCAATTCCGCCGTTCTGTTCGTAGACGGTCGACTCTTCCCATGGCGGGGTCAGCCGCTGCAGCGCGTCCGATTGCGCGTGGAAGCGATACACGCTCTCCGCGGAAGCCGGCATACGGCTGCGAAACACAAACAATTCGCTCACGAAGGATCGCGACCTCTAACATTCCTGCGGAAACACAGCCGCAAGGCGCGCTTACACGCAGTGTTCGGTGCAAGGGAGCTCATCGCAAGGAAATCTTGGCTGCACTTTTGCTAAAGCTGGTCAGTCCGCCGGACTGCAGATACTCTTTCGCGTTCGCGGCATTTTTCAAATAGGCATCCCAAAAGGCGAGCGCGGCGGAATTGGTGTATCCCAGAATGTCTGAAGCCAATTGTTCCTTGGCCGGCACGAGCGTACGCGCCGTGATGAACGACATGTGGTTCGCGCCTTCGATATCCACGTGATATTTGTTCCCCGCGGGACTCAGCTCGAACGGCAGCTGATGCCACGCGGCGGTTGCCAGCGGTCCGAGACTATCGAGCGAACCGGTCACGCCCAGATACGGAATGCGCATGGAGCGAAACGAGGCCTCGGTCAAACCGAATTGTCCCGGCCCCTGCGGCGACAAACACAATACCGCCTTTACACGCGCATCGGCGAAACTCGTCACCGGCCTCCCCGGCAGATCTACCAGCGCGCCGGCTATCGCTTCCGCGGTAAACGAACCCATGGAGTGCCCGCCGACGCCGATGTGCTGCTCATCGATTTTCCCCGCGAGCCCCGGCACGCGCTTTTGCAACTCGCCGAGCGAATCCAGAACGAAGGAAACGTCCCGCGGACGGCTCTCCCACAATGTTGGCTGCTTCAAGGCGTCGCGCACGGCCTGCTGGAAGCGCACGTTTTCTTCACCGGCATCGCGCCGCTGCACCGCCGAGTCTTCGTGCGTCGGCTGAATGGTCACGTATCCGTAACTGGCCCAGTGTTGCGTCAACTCTTCACAGCAATTTTGCGAACCTCCCGCACCGTGCGAAAACACGATCACGGGATAGGGTCCGGAAGCTTCCGGATAAAACACTCGCAGGTGCAAATCCTTATTTCGCCGGGCATCGTGCAGCACGATGTCGCTGACTTCCGTCACCTTGTAAGGTCCTGGCCGCAGCTTGTAGCCGTAGTAATTTACGGGATTGTCTATCGGCGACGCGACATCGCTGCCATCGACGCTGGTGGTGTGGCTGGCCGCATGTGCCGGCGACGCACTACCACTACGCAACGCTTTGCGTACCGCCTCAGAGGGATTAAACCCCGTGCCTCCCGTGGGACGAGTAATCACATAGGCAGTGGCGGTGCTCACCACGCAAATCAGGGCTACGTTGGTGATGCGCTTGAAGAGACGCCGTTTGCGCGCACGATCGCGCGGTAGACGCGGCATGAATGAGAAGGACATGTTATTCGCCTAAAATCAGAAACTGCTGGCTGCACCCTGATAACCCGGCACGCTGGAACAGAGTTGCAGAGCGTTTGCTGCCTCACGCCAGCGACACCCTTAACCGCGAGTTTGGTCACGCACCCACCTGCGATTAGGTTTGCCTCCCGCGCGGGACGGTCATTGGGCTGGATGGCACCGCTGGACGGAGACGCCGTGTAAAGTATAGCAAATATGTTAGTTCCGGATAACATCGTTAGGACGGTGAACCGCGAAGGCAGCTAGTCTTGAGCGCTAACGAGCGAGTCGCCACAAACTAAATGCAGGCATGTCCACAAAGAGACAGATATGGCGCAACGATTCTTCTAACATAGCTACTGTAGCGGAAGCACACCGACCGAAGCGAGAAACAAGCCTTTCAGTTCCCAACTGAATCTCAGCGACGCTCCCGGCTTCCGTTTCGCCACACGCCGTTGCCTTCGCTCGCAACCCTGCACCGAAGCCCATGCAATATCCCGCGCAAGCGATGGCGTCAGCTGCACGAAATCGCTGTTATGGAGACAGCACCTATGAAACGATTCGCCGTGATTGGTACCGCAAGTCTCTTTTTACTTTTCGGAACTTCCGCCGCGTTCGCAGCGCAAGAACACCCAGAAAGCGACAAGCCCGAAAAACAGGAATCCAAACCGGAGGCCAAGCCCGAGGCTAAACCGGCAGCCAAGCCTGCAGCCAAGCAAGAACCGCAGGACAAGACCGCGAAACCAGAAGCCAAGCAGCCGGCCAAAGAAGAAGGCAAACCAGTTAAACAGGAGCAAGACAAGCCTGCTCAGCAACAGAACGAGCAAAAGGCGGAGCAGTCAAAGAACAGCGGCGGACAATCCGGTGGCGGCGCTCATGGCCGCATTTCTGACGCCCACTACAGCGCCAGCTTTGGCAGTGGCCACAATTTCCACGTCAGCCAGGGCGACTACAACAATCATCGCTTCAATTATGGCGGCTATTCCTTTGGCTTCATTGATCCGTGGCCGGTCGGTTGGTATTACACGGACGGCGTTTACGTGGTGTATGACGGCGGTGGCTACTACATGTACGACGTAGTCCATCCGGGCGTGCGCATTTCCGTCAACATTCTGTAGCGATTTCATCGGCAATACGAGCGCTTGGCAGGCTTCGCCGCTATCGTCGCGTCCGCCACGGTAGCGGCCAGCCCAAGCAGCTCAGAGGAGACTTGCGATGCTGCTGCTAATCATTGTTCTCGTGCTGTTGTTCGGTGGTGGTGGTGGATACTACGGCTATTCCAGGTGGGGCACGGGCAGCGGCCTTGGGATCTTCAGCACCGTCCTGCTTATTGTGTTCATCGTTTACTTGCTCGGTGGCATCCCTATCTGAGCTGGCCTGTGCCTGATTTTCGGAAGCCGGCGGGCTGCCAGCGCGCCTGCTTTTGCCTCATGCCTCGATGACCGTCGCCTTCCAAGAGATCGGCACTCGCGGGCGAGGCGATTGAAGTTTTATCACTGCGAGCAAACCTGTCCTCTCGGACCATTGCGTCCGTAAATCCCCACGCTATCCTGATCGTGTGCCACACGCCGCCCTGGTTCGACGGGGGTCAGCTGTCCCGATCCCCAAGGAAGCGCGGGTGAGCAACGCCGACGAAACTGCCATGCCCCGCAACGCCCCATTAACCGTGCTGTCGATGGCTGGCCTTACCCTATTCGCATTCGTGCGACCCGCCAGCCCTCCAACCGCCGCACCACCTGATAGCCAATCCTCCTCGCTGACCGCGCCTTCCTCTTCAGAAGATAAAACTCTCTCCGCGGCCGTTTGTCCCGTGGTCTACCAGCTCGATGACTCCCCCGGCACCCGCGGATACCACTACATATTTTACGGCAACGCTTTCTTTATTAACCGTGATGGCTATCTCCTTACCGCCGCGCACGTGCTGTCCGAGTTTCGCAATGGCGGTCAACCTAGCATTCTCGTACGGCTTGTATCCGCTCCGCCCCGCCTGCTCAAAGCCGACGTCATCGCCACCGACCCGGAGCACGACGTGGCTATCCTCCGCGTCACTCCCAACCCTTTCGAGGGCCCGTACACCGTTGCAACGCTGGCCCTGGGCGAAGAGAAACCCGTTATTGGTGAAGGCGTCCAGGCCACCGCGCTACGCCCGGAGCGGATGAAGGATCCACACACGTTTGAACTCCCCATTGCGGACACCTATCCCGCCACCGTTCTCGACTATCGCTCCATGGACTTAAATCCCAATCCTCAAACGTCCATACCTTTGGTTGCCACACCGTCGAAAGATTTCGCGACGCAAACAAAATCTTCCGCAGCGCAGGCCCCAGAAGGCGAATCAGCGGTGCCGCAATCCGCCGTTCCGCGCTCCCTGGGCAAATCCCAGATTCAGACCGACCTGTTCCTCTTCAGCCACGAGGTCCAGCGCGGGCAAAGCGGCGCGCCCGTTGCCTCGGCCGCCACCCATCAGGTGGTCGGCATCATCGAAGGCCGCTGGCTTCATCCCGCCGCCAGCATATTGGCCCGGCAAACCGGGAATTCCGCGTCATCCAGCTCTCTAACTTCCAATTCCGTCCCACCCCCGCCCGACCTGACGCAAGGCGCCGCCATTCCCATCCCCTATGCGATCGCTCTGCTGCAAAAAAATCACGTCCACTGGGACGCTGTCCCCGTCAAACCCAGCCAACCTCCTGTCAGTCAACCAGCGCTGGGACAACCGGCGCTCGGTCCGCCCGTCCTCCGTCCAGCAGCCTCGCATTCCATATAAACCCAGCCTTCGGCCAGGCGTTCTTTCTGTCATCCACTACCTATGTTTTTTTCGTAAGTCACCATGGGACGAACGCTCTTGTCCGACCCTGGAGGCGGCTTTGTCGTCCACCGTTCGTAACCTTTTGTGGGAGAATGGCTCTACCGAAGATATGCATAATGCTTGCTCATCGCCGTTCCGTCACACGCGAGAAGCTCATCTCCGGTATGCCTCCCGTCGCAGCCCGAGGTGCTCATCATGACTGACGTCTCTCTCGCCGGCGCTTTTCTTGCCGGCCTGGTCTCCTTTCTCTCTCCTTGCGTGCTTCCTTTGGTCCCGGGATACATCTCCATGCTTTCTGGCATCGGGATGGAGCAACTGCGCAAGGGCGACGTTCCCAGTTCGGGACTTTTTGGCTCTTCGCTGGCGTTCGTCGCGGGATTTTCCGTGGTGTTCATTTCGTTTGGCGCATCCGCCAGCGCGGTGGGCGGATTTCTACGGCAAAATCGCAATCTTCTTGCGCCTATCGCCGGCGCACTGATCGTGCTCTTCGGTTTGCACTTGATCGGTCTGCTCATCAAGCTAACCCCGCGTGTCGGAGTAATTCTTGGCGTGGTGCTCGTGGCCCTCGGCGTCGTCAGCTTGCTGCGCCACGCCCCGCTCTTTCTCAATCTCGGGCCGGTGCACTTTTTCGCGCTGAGTGTGATCGGATTTTTCGGCCCGGTGCTGGCGCGCTGGCTGAATCGTGATGTGCATTTGCGCAACACCGCCGCGAAACCCGGCATCTGGAGCGGCTTCCTCATGGGTTTCGCTTTCGCGTTTGGCTGGACGCCGTGCATCGGGCCCATCCTGGCCACCGTTTTGGCCCTTGCCGCGGCCAGTGAGACGGTCTCCCGCGGCGTGCTCCTGCTGGCCATTTACTCTGCAGGCCTAGCTGTGCCTTTTCTGCTGACCGCCCTCGGCATCAGCCAATTCTTGCGTTTTTACCAGAATTTCCGGAAGTACTTGAACGCCGTGGAAGTTTTCAGCGGTGCGTTGTTGCTCTTCGTGGGCGCCCTGGTGTTCGTCAACAAATTGACGTGGCTTTCCGGCAAGCTGACGTTTTTGAATCGCTTCTCACTCTAGGTAGAATGAAGAAGCAGGCATTTGCAGCTGCTTAGGAAAACAGAAATGAAAAAAGTAGCCATCATTCTCGCCATCGTACTCGCCGTGATCGTCGGAACCTACTTCGCCGATAAAGCCACGCGCCTCTCCGGCAAAACGCATACCAGCGTGGCCACGCCCGACAGCGGCGCCCTCAACAAACCCGAGCCGGAGCTCACCCTCAAAGATCTTGATGGCAAAGATATTTCTCTGGCGCAATACAAAGGCAAAGTGGTGCTGGTGAATTTCTGGGCTACCTGGTGTGATCCCTGCCGCACGGAAATTCCCTGGCTCATCGATATGCAGGCGAAATATGGACCCAAGGGCTTTACCGTGCTCGGCGTGGCCATGGACGAAGAAGGCAAAAGCGTGGTCGCGCCATTTGTGCAAAAAGAAAAGTTTGACGTCAACGGCACGCCCACGCTGATGAGCTATCCCATCCTGATCGGCAACGACGCCGCGGGTGAGAAATTCGGCGGCTTGCTCGGCTTTCCCACCAGCGTGCTCATCTCGCGCGACGGCAAACAGGTGCAACGCATCACCGGCATCATCAGCAAGGAAGAAATCTCCAAGGCTATCGAGTCCCAGCTCTGATAGGCTGCCATCATGCTTGACGAACAGGATTTTCAACGCAAAGCCGATACTGCCTTCACGGAGCTGAAAAAGCGCCTGCTCACCGCCGGCGATATATTCGATTTCGATGTGGAAGGCGAAAGCGGAAAACTGGAAGTGCTCTTCGAGGAACCCGAAGAGGCCAAGTTCGTAATTTCTCCCAACACCCCCGTGCGCGAGATTTGGATTTCCGCGCTTTCCACCAGTTTCAAATTGGCGTGGTCGGAATCGCGGAACACCTTTGTGTTGGAAAAAACCGGCGAAGACCTTTTGCAAGTGATGACGCGCGTCATTTCCGAGCAAGTGGGTACACAGGTAACGCTGTGAAGTTCGTGCTTGCGAAAATATTCCTGGTAGTCGCGATCGTGTCGGCGCTGGCGCCGCAAATAACGTCTTTGCAAATGCCCACAGGCAAAGAAGTTGTTACGCCAGCAGCGTACGCATCGGCCGAACCCGCCGCGCGCAACGTGCCCTTCCAACTCGCGGTGGTATTGAAAATTCGCCCCGGCTTCCACATCAACGCGCGCGAAAAATCCGAAGATTATCTGATCGCCACCGACCTCAAAGCCGAGCTGCCTGCCGGCTTTACCGCGGGCGAAGTGCTCTACCCCAAAGGCACGTTGCGTAATTTTTCCTTTTCCAAGGATAAACCGCTGAACGTCTATGAAGGCACCGCGACGCTGGTGCTTCCGCTTACCGCGTCAGGTTCCGTGCCCCTCGGCGAGCAGCACATTACCTTGCGAGTCCGCTATCAGGCCTGCAGCAATGAAGTTTGCCTGCCCCCGGTTACTGTGCCGGTTGAATCTAACGTGATCGTGGCAGCGTCAGGCGCGAAGGCCGCTCACGCGGAAATCTTCGCGCCGCGTTGACCTCCAGGTCATGGCCGAAAAACGTTTCGTTCCTCTAAAGTGGTTCATCCTGATGGGTGTGTTCGCGTGCTTCGCGATTATCTCAGGATTTTTCTTTTGGCGTTCGCGCCACATTGATGAATTCACGCGCGAGTGGGTGGTCCGCTCGCTCTCCGAACGCTTCGATACGGAAGTGGCGCTCGGTGATCTGCACGTATCGGCTTTCCCCGAATTGCGCGTTATCGGCCGTAACTTGACCATTTATCATCGCGAACGCAACGACCTTCCGTTCATTCATATCGATTCGTTTACCTTTCATCTTGGCGTGCTAGGCATTTTCCGCGTGCCGCACGAAATTCGGGGCGTCAGCCTCCAAAGCATGACCATCACTATTCCGCCGCGTGGCGACAAGTCCGCAGCCCGCAAGAAAGTAGCTTCCGCGAAACCACCGGAACCGCTTCCAGCCATCGTGGTCGATGAAATTGTTTGCGATAACACCGTGCTGCTGATCCTGCCGAAAAAGGCCGGCAAGGTTCCGCTGGAGTGGGACATTCACGCCCTGAACCTATACCACGCCGGCGCGAACCAATCCTTGGCATTTCACGGAACGCTAACGAACGGGAAACCGAAAGGCGAAATTGCCACCAAAGGGGATTTTGGCCCGTGGAATCTGGACGATAAAGGCGCCACGCCGGTTTCCGGAACGTACGAATTCACGAACGCGGATTTGGGGCCGTTCCCGGGCATCGCGGGAATTCTGTCGTCGTCGGGAAAATATGACGGAGCGTTGGACAAGCTGGAGGTCTCCGGCATAACGGACACGCCGGATTTTTCCCTCGACCGCGTCGGCAAACCAGTTCCCTTGCATACGGACTATTCCGCGACGGTCGACGGACTGACTGGGGATACCTATCTGCATCCGGTGCGCGCCACCCTAATTAAGTCGGTGATCGTTTCGGAAGGCAGCGTCGTAAATGTTCCCGGCCAAGGACACGATATTTCGCTGGATATTCATGCGCCAGACGCGCACATCCAGGACATTTTGGCGCTCGCGCTGAAGGACGAGACGCCCTTGCTTAGCGGCCCGGCCAAGATCAAAGCGAAATTGTTCCTGCCTCCTGGGAAAATCAAAGTAATCGAAAAAATGACGTTGGACGCGGACATCGCCGTGGATAACGCGCACTGGAACAGCCCTAAAATCCGCGCCGAACTGGAATCGCTGAGCCGCCACGCGGAAGGAAAACCCGAGGATCAGGACGCGGGAAGCTCCGTCTCCGATCTAAAATGCACATTCCATCTGGAAAAAGGCCTGATCCATTTTTCCAGCGTGACCTTCAGCGTGCCGGGCGCCAACATTCTTCTGGCTGGCGATTATGGCGTGCAAGGCGGCGAGCTGGATTTCAAGGGGACCATACGGTTGCAAGCCAAGTTGTCGCAGCTGGTGACCGGCGCGAAATCCGATTTTCTAAAACTTTTGGATCCGCTCTTCAGCAAAAATGGCGCGGGAACCGAACTGCCCATCACCATTACGGGAACTCGGGACAATCCTGTTTTCGGCGTTTCTATCTTCCACAAGACGCTTCATCCTGGCGATAAAAACAAGAAATCGCCGGCTAACGCGAACCCGCCGAATTGAATTTTCTGTAAACGGAGGAGTCAGGTCGTTAAACGATCTGGCGAGATGGGCGTCATTTGCCAGGCCTGCAGCGACACTATGTTAGGCAATGCCACTTCAGCGATATCGATAGACAGCGGCCCGGCGGGAGTGCGATAGACGCGTGTGGTCAGGCAAGTCTTTCCGTTGGCGAAGCACTCGATTACCGAACCGTCGATCACCAGGGTTATGGCCACTTCTGGATTATTTCCGGCTGACAAGACTGCGGCCACGCCATTCACAATCAATTCGGTACCCGCTTTCGCGGGATCATAAGAGATCTTCAGAAACACTTTTTGCCCGTCGGTCAAGTCCATCGAAAAGGCCGCGGCGCGAATCCTCAGAGAAATTTCCGCAGCAAGGTTTTCTATGTGAAATTCTCGCAGCGCCCGCAAACGCTCCGCAGCCGGTGTGGTCGATTCGGGAAGAGTAAATGTTTTGCCGCGCAACTTCGCGGCTTCCGGCGCGAGACGCATGATAAGCGCGCCGTCGGCGTCCAGCGACAAGACCCGCGGAAGCGACATGCAGCCCGCCCAGCCGGCTTTGCTAAACTCCGCCTCGGGACGCGTCTCCGGAATCCAGCCCCACAAGATGCGCTCGCAGTTCGCAGCGGTTTGCGTTTTGGGCGCGTAGTAGGCACCCGCATCCAGCAAGCCGCGCTTCTGCGAGTGAAAGATCATTTCTCGCTGGTCCAACTCGCCGCTTTCCCAAAAAACTTTACGCTCCGTGGAATAAATCAAAACATGTTTATCGCCGAGCTTGAACAACTCCGGGCATTCCCACATTTCACCGGAATCAACCACATCCGGGGTTTCTTTGCCGTTCCACGCACCGAAAGCCAACACACTTACATATTCCCACTTCCGCAAATCCCGCGAGCGATACACGAGAACTCGTCCGCCTTTCTTGCGCTGTCCGGAGCCGATCCCCAAATACCAGGTGGCGCCTTCTTTCCACAAAAACGGATCGCGAAAACCGGTGAGCAACGGATCGGTGGGCGGCTCGAGCACGGGCTGCGCTAATTTGTCCCAGGTGCGAAGTTCCGCATCGGTGGAAGTCGCAAGGAGCTGCACTTCGCGAAAATTGTGCGTGCCATCGCGCAGCGTGGCCTGCTCCGGAGCTGCGCTGGAAACGCCAGTATAGATAAACGTGGCCACGCCGCGATCGTCCACGGCGCTGCCAGAAAAACAGCCGTCCTGATCGGGCCCGCCGGGCGTTGGCGTGAGAGCCACGGGCAAATGCTTCCAGTGGATCATGTCCGGGCTGACGGCGTGCGCCCAGTGCATATCGCCCCAGACGGCGGCGTTGGGGTTGTACTGGAAAAACATGTGATAGTGGCCTCGCCAATAGATGGGGCCATTTGGATCGTTCATCCAGTTCGCGGCGGGCAACAAGTGAAATTGCGGGCGAAGAGGATCGGCGGCGAGCGTTGCCGCGCGAGCGGACATCGCAGACAAACGACTCCCAAACGAGAAAGCATCAAGACGCGGAGCAAGGGACGTGGCGGCCACCGCAGAAATACTGGAAAGAAAATCGCGGCGCGACAGATGGCTTGGACTTCGTCGGCGGGCGCAGCGCAGTTTCATGATTGGCACTAGATTGATGTGCATGGGCGGCGCATTGCAAGCCCGGAGAAGGGGTCGCGACGTTTATTGAGTCTCCTCTCCACGATCACGGCCGGCCTGCAAGAGTGTAACTTTGACCGCGCTTTAGCGGATCGGATAAGATCAATTCATGAGGAAAGCGCATAGGCGTTTCAATATCGTTCTGCGTCCAGAGCCCGAAGGTGGGTTTACGGCGATGGTGCCCGCCCTGCCCGGGTGCGTCACCTATGGCCGCAGTCTGGCGGAAGCAAGAAAAATGGTAAAAGATGCGATCTCTGGATACGTCGAGAGCCTATTGAAGCACCGGGAACCTATTCCCAGTGATGAGGAGACGCTCGTCGCCTCGATGGATCTTGAGTATGCCGAAACTTCCGGCCGTTAAACCGCGCCGCCTCATCCAATTCCTAGAACAACACGGATTCGTGCTTGACCACGTTTCCGGAAGTCACTTCATCTACTACGAACCAGTCACGCGACGGCGTGCTGTGGTGCCTCGGCACAATCAGGAAATACCCAAAGGAACGTTGCTCTCTTTGTTGCGGGAGGCCGGGTTCTCAAGGAAAGACTTGGTGGACTTTTTGACCACTTGAGGCCCGCGAACATCGCGTCTTTCGCGGCCCATTCGTACAAATAGGTATTAAAGCAGTGCCACGGACGCGCGTAGACGCGTGACCACGCGATCTTGGCCGAGAACCACCATGGTGTCGAACAGCGGCGGCGCTACGGCTTGGCCCACGATGGCCACACGCGTGGCGTTGATTAGCATGCCCGCTTTGACGCCGCCCTCTTCGGCTACTTTGCGCGTGGCATGGTCGCAGGCGTCGTGATTCCATTCCGGCACCGCGGCGAGCGCATCCGCTAATTTCTCCAGTAGCGGCCGCGTTTTTTCGTCTTTCCAGAACTTCGCGATGGCGGCGGGATCGCGCGTAAAATCATCGCTAAAGAACGCCCGCGACCAAGTCGCGAAATCCGGCAGCAGTCGCACACGGCTGCGCAGCAGGTCCACTGTTTTCGAAAACCACGCGTGACCGTGTCCCTCGGCCCATTCTTCTTTCCACAGATCATGCCGCTGCAATTCCGCCTGCACCTGCGGCAACACGTCTTCAATCGGCAGCTTTTGCAAATATTGCGTGTTGAACCATTCCAGTTTGTCGCGATTGAAGACGCCGTTGGTACGGCTCACGCCGGCCAGCGAGAATTTTGCCAGTAGCTCCGGCGTGCGCAGAAATTCTTCATCCGCTCCGGGAGACCAACCCAGCAGTGCCAGGAAATTACGGAAGGCCTCCGGCAGAAAGCCTTCGGCGCGATACATGTTGACGTCCGTGGCGCCGTGCCGTTTGGAGAGTCGCGATTTATCCGCGCCAAGAATCAACGGCACATGCGCGAAGATCGGCGCTTTAGCGCCAAGCGCGTCGTAAAGCAACACCTGCTTGGGCGTGTTGGAGATGTGGTCCGCGCCGCGAATCACGTGCGTAATGCGCATATCGATGTCGTCCACCACCACACCCAGGTGGTACATGGATTGCCCAAAATCCTGGTCGCCTTTGCCGGAACGCAGCAGCACAAAATCTTCGATCTCATCGTTGGAAAATTCGCGATCGCCAAAAACCGCATCGTGAATCTTGGTCGTCCCGCCGGTCGGAACTTTGAAACGGATAGCCGGCTTCGCGTCCGGCGTCGATGGCTTTCCATCGCGGCAAGAGCAACGCGTGATGCGGCGCACCTGCGAGCCTTGCGTGGCTGCGCTCGCGCCTGTGACTCCGGGCTCGGGCGCGTGATCTCCGCCGGCATATTTCTCCGCGGGGCAGTAACAAAGAAACGCGCTGCCGTTGGATAGAAGTTTCAACGCGGCTTCGCGATACAGTGCGGTGCGCTGCGACTGATAAAACGGGCCCTCGTCCCAATCGATGCCCAGCCAGGCCAGCGCCGTGATGATGCCTTCCACCAACTCCGGCTTATTGCGCTCCGCGTCGGTGTCCTCGATGCGCAGAATCATCTTTCCACGCCCGTTTGAGGCCGCGCCGCGCGCGTACAGCCAGTTGAACAGCGCGGTGCGCGCTCCTCCAACGTGCAAATAGCCGGTAGGCGACGGAGCAAAACGTACGCGGACTTCCGTTCCGTTGGTGGTTGCAGTCGTGTCAGTCATCTCAGCGGCGGCTCTTACACTCGGCGTAAACAATTAGTTTAGCGAAAGGCGCGCGAACCGTCCAACAGAGCATGCCTATCACGTAATTTTGTTGCCCATTCGCGTGACAAGACTGGGAAGAAAGAAAATCACGGCCACAGATAAATCAGTTTGTAGTGGATATCGTAATGGTGATCAATGTCGGAGCGTCGCGCTCCTCCGACGCCTTCCCAATCATCACGCTGGCCGTGGTGTCACCACGATTCCAAATCGTGCCATCGCTCGAATTCATCGCCGGAGCTCCCAGTTTGTCTTTGAGCGCTGCGGTCGCCGTGGTTTTATCAATGCCCGCCACCGCGTAAACCAGCGACACCAAGCGCCGCTCCGTAAATTTTGCGGTGATCCCTTGCATGCAATCCGCGGCATACCGTTTTTTAAGCGAGCATGTCGGAGAATTGAACGCCGTCAGCCCAAAAATCGCCACATCCGCCCATTGGTAGCAAACCGCGCGCAGCGTCTGCGACGTATCACACTGCGCTTTCGGATGCTGCACCATAAATGTGTCAAAGCTTTCGCCCAGTTTGTCTCCCTGCAACTCCAGAGAACCCGAACTCGGCGGCGGTGCAGCTTGTTTAGCCACTGGAGCATCCGGAACCTGACTCAGTGCAACTGCGAGCATCAGCGCAGCAAACATGGAAACCTCCCGCGGGCATGCGATCGACTAACGTATCGACAATAATTGGCTCTCTAAAGGTAGCATTCGCATACACACTTTCGATAATGTGTTACAACAGGTGAAAAAGATGAACGTCATCATTTTTGGCGCGACCGGAATGGTGGGGCAAGGCGTGTTGCGCGAATGTCTGCGCGATGCCGACGTGCAGCGCATTTTGCTGATCGGCCGAACCGCGACCACCGTGCGCGACGCCAAGGTAACCGAAATCGTTCAGAAGGATTTAACCGACTACTCGGCGCTCGCGAATCAGTTGGCCGGCTACGATGCCTGCTTCTTCTGCCTGGGCGTCTCCTCCGCCGGAATGTCCGAGTCCGACTACCGCCGCATAACCTACGACCTCACCTTGGCCGCGGCACGCGCCCTGGTAACGGTAAATCCCGCGATGACCTTCATCTACGTTTCCGGCACCGGCACCGATAGCACAGAGAAAGGCCGCGCAATGTGGGCGCGCGTAAAAGGCGCCACAGAAAACGCTCTGCTGGCGCTGCCCTTCAAAGCCGCGTATATGTTCCGTCCCGGCTATATTCAGCCGCTCCACGGGATCAAATCAAAGACCAGATTGTATGCCGCGATGTACGCGGTGGTAGCTCCGATGTATCCCCTGCTGCGCCTGACATTTCGAAAGTACATGACCACCACGGAAGAGCTGGGCCGCGCCATGCTGCAAGCGGCCAAGCGCGGCGCGCCAAAACGCGTAATTGAGAACTCGGACATCGCGAGCCTCGCTCGAGCCTGAAGGCGCTCCATTTCGGCGCCATAAACTCGCCCTGCCACCGCGCCGATGTGCGGAACTCGTTAACCATACGTGTGCTGTCTCTTTGGCAACCAGTACCGCGGTACGCTTGCCTACGGAAAATATCCTCCCCCATAATCACAAGTACTTTGTTTTGTGTGCCGATGGGTGGGCTGCGCCAGCTGCTGCAATCGGCGGCCGCCTTTCGCAAACAATTCGCTGAAGTCTGACTAGAGAGCTGCCCCGCGATTTTTTCGCCGGGGACGTCGTTCGTCTTTTGAACGTGGAGCCGATCGCAGTCTTGTTGCCCTACAGCATTATCGCGATGGCGTTTCTCGCCGCTACCCTGCTGGTGGCCGGATTTTTCGCGTATATCTACACCCTCAAACGCCAAGACTATCTACTGCTCTGGACCATCGCGTGGGCGCTGGCCGCGCTGCACTACCTCGGCCCTGCGCTGGAGACGTGGTTCCCGCCGGGCCCGCTGGCCACCGCGCTGGATCTCTGGATGTATGCCACGGCCGGGATTTTCTTTTTTCTGGGCGCGCAGCGTTATGCGCGGCGCCCTCTGTGGATCATTCCTGCAGCGGCCACCGGCGCGCTACTGGGGCTGTGGTCGCTAGGCAACGCGGTGCACTGGTTCACGTTGGTGCCCGTGGTGATTCCCTCGGCGGCGATTTTCCTGGGCGTCGCGTTCCTCTTTTGGCGAGAGAACCGCAGGCAAGAGACCCTGGCGGACCAGCTGCTCGCCATCTCTTTCGTCTTGTGGGCCGCTCTGCGCGTTGGCCTGTTTTACTTTTTCAGCGATTCCACGAAGGATGTGGTGGCCGGCGTGCGCGCCCTGGGCACCGTGCCCTCGGCGTTTGTTGCCATGCTGATGGTCATGGCGCTGTATGAAGAAGAAAAGCGCCGCATCGAGCGCAACATGCTGGCGCTCTCCAATCTGAATCTCGCGACCTCCAGTTTTGTCGGTGGAGAAATTCAGCGCATGCTTTCGCAGGCGCTGGACCGCGTGCTCGGCGTGGTGCGCTTGCCGGCCGGGGCGCTGTTCCTGCATCACGGCGATCCGCAAGGGCCAACGTCCGTCGTAGCCGTGGGGCTAAGCGACGACTTTTGCCGCGCCGCGCAAAATGAAGGGCTGGACGATTATCTTGTGGGCCTCGTGGCGCGCCTCGGCGGGCTCTTGGGATTCCGCGATCTGCGCGACGACGGATTGAACGCCCTCGAAAAAGAAGAGTCCATCCGGCGATTCCGCGAATTGATGCTGGCGCAAGGATTGCGCAGCGTCGTAGCCATCAGCCTGCAAGCCAAGGAGCAGGCCTTCGGCGTCCTCCTGCTGGGCACGCCAGACTCCCGCCGATTTACCCCCGCGGAGTTGCGCCTACTGCTGGCTCTGGGGCACCAGATCGGCATGGCCGTCGAAAATAGCTATCTGATTCAGCAAACCTCGCGACGCTCCGAAGAGCTTCACGTGCTGAACGAGATCGGCCGCGCGCTGAGCTCCACCCTGCTTAAAGAGGATTTGCTGCGCAAAATCTGGGAAGAGCTGCGGCGGCTCTTCGACGTCGAGAATTTTTACATCGCCGAATTTGACGCCGAGAACGACGAAATTGTCTTTGAGCTGGAGATGATCGGTGGAGAGCGCATGTCGCCGCGCCGCCGCGCCGCGGGCAACTTCATCACCGAGTACATCATCCGCACGCGCCAGCCCGTGCTGATTCGCGAAAACTATGTGGCGGAGGTGCGCAAGCTGGGCATCGATCCGATTCGCACCCGAGGCTGCTTCTGCGGCGTACCCCTGGTGGCCTACGATCGCGTGATCGGCGCGCTGGCGGTATTTTCCGATCATGAAAGAACTTTCGATGAAGGGCATCTGGAGTTGATGCGCGTGCTGGCCAGCGAAGCCAGTATCGCCATCGAAAATGCGCGCTTGTTCCACGAAGAACGCACCAAGGCGCGCCATCTGACGCTGCTCAACACCATTTCGCGCAACGCCATCGCCACGCTGAATCCCGATGAGATGTTGGCGAAAATTACCGAACAGCTGGAAGAAGGGCTCACCTACGATCACATCGGGATTGGCGTGCTGGAATACGCCACGCGCGAGATCGTAATTCAGTCCGAGGCCGGAAAGCGCCGCGGCACCCTGGGCTTGCGCATTCCGCTCGATTCCGGATTGATCGGCCATGTGGCGCGCAACGGTCAAATGGCCACCTACCATGCTGCTCTGCCAGCGGATGCCGCGCTGCAGCCGCTGCTTGCGGACACCATGGCCGCGGTAGCGCTGCCGGTGTTTTACGCCGAGCAGTTACACGGGATTTTGTATATCGAATCTTCCGTGGCGCTGGAATTTTCCGAGGAAGAAGTGTTGCTGCTGCGCACCCTTGCGGATTTGATTGCCGGCGCCCTGCACAATTCGCTTTCTTTCCAAAAGGCTCAGGAGCAGGCCATTACCGACGGTCTGACCGGCGTGAAGACCCATCGCTTTTTCATGGAAGCACTCTCGGCGGAATGGAAGCGTTCGACGCGCGCGGCGCGGGCCTTCGCGCTGGTGCTGATGGATTTGGATCGCTTCAAATTTGTAAACGATTTTTACGGGCACTTGGAAGGCGATCTGGTGTTGCAGCGCGTCGGCCAGATTTTGGAAACCAATTGCCGCCGCTCCGATGTCGTGGCGCGTTACGGCGGCGACGAGTTTGTAATCCTGATGCCGGAAACCACCATGGAGCACGCACGCCAACTGGCCACCAAGTTGAAGGGTTGGGTTTCTTCCGATCCTTTGCTGCGCGAGAAAAATATCAGCGCCAGTTTTGGTATTGCTTCTTACCCTCTGCATGGTTCTTCACCACAGGAATTGATTCAGGTGGCGGATGCTTCGATGTATTTGTCCAAGCATCAGGGCGGCAACGCCGTCTCGACCGCCGACCATTTCGATCCCAACGAAGCGAAAAAATGGAAGCGCGATGTTCTCGAAGCCTATCTTGGCGTAACCCTGAAGCGGCTCTTTTCCACCGGCCCGGATGCCTTTGAAGAAATCTACCAGCGCCTAAAGCAATTTACCGAATCGCTGGCCGCCACGGAGAGCACTAACGGAACGCCTTCGCCAACGCCCTTCGGTTCGCAAGGATTGCCGCAAGCGGTACTGGATACCGTCACTTCGCTGGCGTTTGCCATCGATGCCAAAGATCACTACACGCAGGGACATTCGCAGAAAGTTTCCGCCTACGCGGCGCTGATCGCCGAGGGCTTGGAAATGACCGATGCCGAAGTCGAAGAGATTCGCCTCGGCGCGATTCTGCACGACATTGGGAAGGTCGGCATTCCGGAAACTATTTTGAACAAGAGCGGCCCGCTGAATCCGGAAGAGTGGGAAATCATGAAGTCCCACGTAATTTTCGGCGCGAAAATTCTGGATCCGCTCACGCCGCTGGCCGCGGTGCGCCAGATGGTGCTGCATCACCACGAATTCTTTGATGGCTCGGGCTATCCGGAAGCACTCTCCGGTAACAATATTCCGCTAGGCGCGCGCATTATCGCCGTAGCCGACGCCTACGACACCATCACCAGCGATCGCACCTACAAAAAGGGTCGGCCAGCCATGGATGCGCTGGCGGAATTAGAGCGCTGCGCCAACGCCCAATTTGACGGCGCCATTGTGGAACTGTTTGTGCGGACCATGCGCCAGTTGCCAAATCCGATCATCGAAGTGGCGACAACTGTGGGCCCGCGAGTTTAGCTTGTGGCGTTTATCTTGCCGGATTTAGGTCGCCAGATCTAAATCGTCGCGCGTGATTAAACCTCTCTAATCCTTTCGCAAATCTCCAAATAAAACGCTCACTGGAAAGCAAGATGCTCCTGATTTCCGCCGAGTAGCGGCGCTGGTGTGTTCGCTCGGATCGAGTGCCTTCGCCCAACGGAGTTGCGCATGGCCATGCCACAGTTGCAGACAACGATCCACGATCTCGTAAACGACCTGTACTCGCGCGGCGAGCTGGAAGAAGCCGCGGCAACGCTGTCGGCGGCCATCGCAGAGGGGCAGACCGCGGAGTTGTGGAGCGACTGGGGCGCGGTGCAGGCAGCGCGGGGCTCAGCACCGGATGCGGAGCTGGCGTTCCGCCGCGCGCTTCGCATGGACAGCGGCTGGCGTACCGCGGCGGAGAATCTGGGCGTGCTGCTCTATGAACAGGGTCGGCTCGCGGAAGCCGGTTCTTACCTTGAGCAAGCGTTGGCCGCTGCGGGGAGCGACACGGAAACAAGGCCGGATGAACAACAGAACGGCAACCGAGACGTCCTGCAACGTATGTTGCAGGAGTGCGCGAGCTTCACCGCGACAAATGGGAAACGCGATACATCTGAGGCCATCGCGGCGATGACGGAAGCGAAAACGCCAACAGAGTCCGCGCCACAAACAAAAACTACGACGCAAGTGTTAGGACCGGAGAACCAAGCAGCGACGGAAGAAAATGACTCCAGCAGCGCTTCGGACACGCTTCGGGCGGACGCCCGAAAAGTCGCAACCGCGATGGCGAGCGCAAAAACCGACGGCGCTTACGACGAATGGTGTAGCACCGTGTTTGGCCAGCGGATTCCCGCGCCGGGGATACGCATCGGGGTGAGTTGGGCAGAGGATTCTCCCTGGGGACTGCGCGCCTACAACGCCTTGGCAAGCCTGGAATGCGAATACGCCCTGGAGCTGCTGCGAGAGATTGCGGCAAAAAATATTCCGGGAGACATCGCCGAATTTGGCATCTACGAGGGCTGGTGGATCAACTATCTGTGGCAGGCCACGGAGAACGCCGGGCTGCGGCGCAGAATTTATGGCTTCGATAGCTTCGAGGGCTTGTCCGAGCCGCATCCGGAGCACGATCAGGCGTTTTGGAAAAAAGGACAATATGCCTGCGGCCTGGACCAGGTGAGCCGCAACGTGAAATTGGCGGAGCGGCCGCGCCTGAAACTAGTGAAGGGGTTTTTCGAAAAAAGTTTGCGCACCGCCGAAGCGCTGCTGGCCGAGCAATTTTGTTATGCGCGCATCGATTGCGACATTTATCAGCCGGCGCTCGAATGCCTGCAATATCTAGGGCCGCGCCTGGCGGATGGCGCCATCTTGGTGTTTGACGATTGGCCACATGTGCGCGGATTTGGCGAGCAGCACGCTTTGGAAGAGTGGCTACCCAGCGTGCCGCATCTTAAATTTGAATTTTTGTTTTACGGCGCCATCGGGCATTTCTACACCCGCGTGCATCATCGCAAGTGATTTCTTCACCGAGCGTAGCAACCACGGCTTTGTCCAGAGTTCAACTAGGGAATCGAAGGGCGTCCGCTTCAGAAAGCGGCCGCTACAAAACCGTTGCGAGGATTTTCGATCGCGAAATTATTGTTGTTGCTGCTGTTGTTGCTGTTGGTCGTATTCGGCGTGATCGGCGGGGCCGAATTGCTTCATGCGGATTACCGTGGCGGGCGGCAGCTCTTCCGGTTCCGGCGAGTCTACCGAGGACACCGTGACGAGCACGCTCAGTTCGTTTTCCGGGTTACCTTTGAACACACCGCGGGTGGGCGGAACGTCGGAATAGTCGCGGCCCAGCGCCACGCGGATGTGGCGCTCGCCGCCGAGAAGATTGTTGGTGGGGTCGAAGGCCACCCAGCCAGACTCGCCGAGATAGGCCTCCACCCAGGCGTGCGTGGCGCCCGCCGGAGAGCGATCCTTGTTGGCGTCCTGGTGAAAAAGATAGCCGCTGACGTAGCGGCAAGGGATATGCAACTGGCGCACCATGGTGATCATGATGTGCGCGAAATCCTGGCACACGCCTTGGCGCGTCTCGAGCGAATGGTCGATGGGCGAATCGACCTCCGTGCTGTTGGGCACATAATCGAACGCATCGTAGAGGCCGGCATTTAGTTCGACGAGCAACTCGTACGGCGTGGCGCGCCGTTCGACGCGGAGTTCGCCGGCTAATTTCTCCAGTAAATCAGTGGGCTTCGCGAAGTGACTGGGCAGCAGCATCTCCCAGAAATCACCTTTGGCTACTTGCGCATCGAGATCGTCCCAGCTGCTGTCCGGTGCCTTATCGTTTGGCGGAGTCACGTCGACGATGGCTTGCGCATCGATTTCAATCAGGTTGGTGCGTCCCGGAATATCGAAGTGGTGCACCACGTTTCCGAAAAAATCGCGATAGACCATCACACTGGCTTGCGGCAACACGCCCAGGGAGAAGGTCATGCAGCGCTGGCGCGCGTCGGTGCGCGGTTGCATGCGGACTTCCATGACGCTTTCCCGCACGGCGGGTTCGTAACCGAACTTGGTGATATGCCTCACGGAATAAGCCATGTGCTCCTGGTGTCGAGAGCGTTCACGAAGCCATCTCGGTCTCGACCGGGTAGTCGAAATAAATCTGGTGAATGGCGGAATGAATGGCGCCGCATTCCGCGCGCACATTTTCGAGATAGGCATGCGCGCCGCTGGCCAGAATTTCGTCGATCTGGCTGAAGCTCAATTGCGCGCGCAGGCGGCCGGCGATACGCACGGGAAGCTTGGCTTTGCGCTCGGTGAGATCGCCGAGCACGTGCAAGGCGGCGTTGACGCGGTCCACGGCGAAGCGCACGGAATGCGGAAAATCCGAATTGAGCAAAAGAAATTCCGCGGCGCGCAGCGGGACAATTTCCGCGGTGTAGGCCTTGCAATAGGCTTCAAAGGCGCCACAACCACGCAGCAAACCCACCCAGGCGAGATATTCGGCGCTTTCCACAGCTTCGTCGGGCGCTTGCGCCATGTGCTTGAAGTGCGTCCCGGTAAGCGATGCCATGGTTTCCGCGCGCTCCACGTAGCGTCCGATCTGAATATATTGCCAGCCTTCCCCGTGACTCATGGTGGAGTCCGTGATGCCCTGAAACAGGTGCGCGCCTTCCTGCACGGCGCGGAAAAAATTGTGCGATTTGAGGATCCAGGAATCTTCGGGCTGATTTTCCATCACCTCAAGATACAAACGATTTAGCTGCTCCCACATTTCCGAGCTACATTGCTCGCGAACGTGGCGCAGATTTTCTCGCGCGATGGAAATGCAGGAGACGATGGAAGAGTGGTTGGCGCGGCTGAAAACCAGCGTGTTTACCAGGCTCGCGGGATCCACATGCTCGCCGGGAGCGGGCGTTCGCAAAGCCTCCAGAAGGAAGCGCCAGCGTCCGGCGCCCGCTTCCGGAGATTGATCGAGCCACAGTTGCAGTTCCACGTCGACAAGGCGCGCGGTGTGTTCAGCGCGCTCGAGGTAGCGGCTCATCCAGTAAAGATTGTCCGCGACGCGGGAGAGCATCCCAGCACCGCGTTGGAAAGAGCGAACGAAAAGGTTTCGCGGGGAGCGCATAACTCAGACGGGAGCGTCCGCGGGAGTTTTCGCGGGCGTGACAAAGGTTTCAAAGCCGGCGCCGTTGGCTCCGCGCAGTTCGCCTTTTTTGGTTTCGCGCAGCACCCAGGTGTCTTTGCTGCCACCACCTTGCGAAGAGTTGACGACCAGCGAACCTTTAGGCAAGGCGACGCGGGTGAGGCCGCCGGGAACTAGGGTGACCTTTTCGCCGAACAGAATGTACGGGCGCAAATCGATGTGGCGCGATTCGACTTCGCCATCGATCAGGCACGGAGCGCTGGAAAGAGAAAGCGTGGGCTGCGCGATGTAATTGCGCGGATCGGCTTGAATGCGCGCAGCAAAAGCGTCGCGCTGCAGCGCGCTGCTGTGCGGGCCAATGAGCATGCCGTAGCCGCCGGATTCGCCGACAGCTTTGACGACCATGGTATCCAGGCGATCGAGGACGTGCTTGCGATGCTTTTCGTTGGTCATCAGAAAAGTTTGCACGTTCTGCAGAATGGGATCCTGGTCCAGATAGTAGCGGATGATTTCGGGGACGTAGGCGTATACGGCTTTGTCGTCGGCAACACCGGTGCCGATGGCGTTGGCCAGGGTGACGTTGCCGGCGCGGTAGGCGTTGAAAAGTCCGGGCACGCCAAGAATGGAATCGCGGCGGAAGCACAGGGGATCGACGAAGTCGTCATCCACGCGGCGGTAGATAACGTCGACACGGCGCAGTCCGGAAGTCGTGCGCATGTAGACCACGTTGTTGTGCACCAGAAGGTCGCGACCTTCGACGAGCTCGATGCCCATTTGCTGGGCGAGAAAGGTGTGCTCGAAGTAGGCGGAATTGCCGACGCCTGGCGTGAGCAGCGTAACGGTGGGATCGCTGCGCAACGGACAATTGGCCGGCGCCATGCTGCGCAAGGTAGCGAGCAGCGCTTGCGGATAATGATCGATAGGCCAGACGCCGTAATCCTGGAACATCGTGGGGAAAACGCGCTTCAGAACCTTACGATTGGCCAGCATGTACGAGACCCCGCTGGGCACGCGCAGATTATCTTCGAGGACGGCGAAGCTCCCGTCCGGCAGGCGGACCAGATCGGTGCCGCAAATGTTTACGTAGATATCGCGCGGGACGCTGAGGCCACGCATTTCGCGGCGGAAGTGGCGGCAGCTGTATATGAGTTCGCGGGGGACGATGCCGTCGTTCAGGATTTTGCCGTCGTTGTAGATATCTTTCAGGAATAGATTGAGCGCGGTGATGCGCTGCGTGAGGCCTTGCTCGATTTGCGCCCATTCGCGAGCGAGGATAATGCGCGGCACCAGGTCGTTGGGGAAGATGCGCTCGGTGCCTTCCTTGTTGCCATAGACCGTGAAGGTGATGCCTTCGTGCAGGAAAGAAAGATCGGCGGCTTGCTGACTTTTGCGCAACTCTTCCGGTGGCAGGCCGAGCAGGGTCTGGTGCAGCGCGCGGTAGTGCGGGCGCGGCACGCCGGGCGATTCAAACATCTCATCGTAGGCTGGGCTGGCTTTGTCGAACTGATAGTTCACAAAGGAAGAATAGACTAAATTGCGCGCGGGGATGGTGGAGGTTGTCATGGCAGATTTCCGCGACGGGTTCTGCAACCCGGAAAGCGGCGCTCCAGCGGGGAGTCCGCCGGGATGGTGGAGCGATATCTCCTTGATGCTTCGCACGAATTACCTCCGGCAGGAGCGGGCCGGAACCCCTTGTGTTGCTGCGGTGCTACTGAGGCACTGACTGTAGGACGGTCACGAAAGGGAGTCCAATCGAAATCGTCGATATTGTGAATAGGTTTTCTGCGGGCACAAAAACCTGTGGAAATCGGACCCAAGGAGACGAGATCGGCGAGGCGAGGACGATCGGCGATGGGTGGCACCCCACGGGTGCTTTTTTGTAAGTGTTCATTTTACGGGAGATAAAGTCCTTTGGAATGAACAGTTACGATGTGTTCATTCTGAAGGAGTTACAGTTTGATTTTTCAGGATTGTTTGCGTGCGCGTGAGGAGGCTGAGCGCAGCTTTCTACCAGAAAATGATAGACGAAGAGTTACTTATTGTCAATGGAAATTTTGTAAATTTTGGGCCTACGGGCAAAGAATTCAAATTATGTGACTTGCATGTGGGTTTATTCGAAAGAGTTTTGGCAGTGAGTAGATGCGGTATGCTTTTTCGGGGGGCGCTATGGAAACCGCGGAGATTCGGTGGATTGGGAAACAGGAGTTTGTGGCGAAGGGGCCTTCGGGGCATGCGCTGGTGCTGGATGCGGACCGGGCGTCGAATGTGGGTTGCGGACCGATGGAGTTGCTGCTGCTGGCGCTGGGGTCTTGCACGGCTACGGATCTGGTCATCATTTTGGAGAAGAAGCGCGAGAAATTGGAGGGGTTGGAAGTGATTTGTTCGGGGGAAAGGGCGAAGGAGCCGCCACGGGTGTGGACGAAGTTGGAGCTGGTGTTTCGGGTGCGCGGAGAGGTTGCGGAAGATTCGGTGAAAAAGGCTATTGCGTTGAGTGAAGAGAAATATTGTTCGGTGTGGGCGATGCTGGGGAAGACGGCGGCGATCAGCTGGCGGCATGAAATTGTGGGAGCTAAGAATGCGGGATAAAAGGCAAATGCCAAGGCGAGAGAATTAACGCAGAGACACAGAAGACACAGAGGAGCGCAGAGAAAGCGCGGCCTTGCAGCTTACGGCGTGAAAGCGGCGTCAAGCCCTTCACGGAAACCGCTCAGGGTAAACCGCCGCAGTCCAAATTACAGAGCAAACCTTGGCACTTTGTGGCGATATCGCATAAAATCGCGGCGTAAGTAATTCCTCACGAATGCAGGGTAAACGGTGCGCTGGCAGCTGAGTGCACTTTTGTAAGCGCACGACGAATCGCTGGGCAAGGGAGAAACATGTCTCATCGTATTGCCGCCAAAATTACCGGTGTGGCCGGATACGTTCCGCCGAAGGTCTTGAGCAACGCCGATTTGGAAAAAATGGTTGCAACCAACGACCAGTGGATCCGCGAACGCACGGGGATTCGCGAGCGGCACATTGTTGAGAAGGGCGTGGCGAGTTCGCATCTGGCGACGGAAGCGGCCAAGGCGCTACTGGCGCAAACAGGGACGGATGCGGCGGATATCGATTTGATTGTGGTGGCCAGTGTTACGCCGGACATGATGTTTCCGGCGATGGCGTGCCTGATCCAGGAGCGCATTGGGGCGAAGAGGGCCTGGGGATTCGATCTTTCGGCGGCGTGTTCGGGATTCGCGTATGCGCTGACGGTGGGCGCGCAATTTGTGGGCGCCGGGACGCACAAGAAAGTACTGGTAATCGGCAGCGACGCGATGAGCACGATTCTGGATTACAAGGATCGGGCTACCTGTGTGCTTTTTGGGGATGGGGCGGGCGCGGTGCTGCTGGAGGACGCGGGCGCGGAAGCGGGGATTTTGGATTTTGCGCATGATGTGGATGGAGCTGGAGGACAGTTTCTCTACATGCCCGGCGGCGGGTCGCTGCATCCTTCGACACATGAGACGGTGGACAAGAATATGCACGTAGTGCATCAGGAAGGGTCGCAAGTGTTTAAGTACGCAGTGCGACGGATGGCGGAGGTGGCGGCGCACCTGCTCGAGCGCAACGGATTTACGGGGGATGATCTGGCGCTGGTGGTGCCGCATCAAGCTAATTTGCGAATTATCCGGGCGATGCAGGAGCGGCTGAAGCTGGCAGACGAGAAGGTGATGGTGAATATTGACCGGTATGGGAATACGACGGCGGGGACGATTCCTTTGGGATTGCGGGATGCGGTAGAGCAAGGACGGTTGCGCAAGGGGGATTTGGTGTTGTTGATGGCGGTGGGGGCGGGGTATACGACTGGTGGAGTGTTGTTGCGTTGGGCTTATTAGTTTGCGGAGATCTAGGGACGCGATGGTGAGAGGGCGTTTGGGTGGCACGGAAAAAGCCGCAGGGCTCAAAAGCAAGCGCCCTGCGGTACAGATCTCGGCGGGCACTGCTGCTCGATTCAGCAGGAGCGTAGGGAGGCGGAGAGAGCCAGGTTGGCTTGGAGGCGGCGGTCGATTTGGACGGCGGCGTAGCGGGCGCAGATGACTTGTTCGTGGGCGCTCCAGGCGGCGACACCAGGGAAGTGTTTACCGAAGAGAGTGTCTGCGGCGTGCATGGTGGCGTAGTAGGCGCTAACCAGGCCCAGGCCACGATGTGAAGTGTGAAGATCGGGCGTGAGGTTGAGGAGTTCGGCAAGCGCTGGGAAGTGGGCGCCGGCGAGGCGGCCGTCTGGAGCGTGGACAGAATCCAGGATGCGGGTGGAAACGGGTTGCGAGGCTACGCCGGCCATTACGGCGCGCCAGTAGTAGATGGCGAATTGCGCGAGTGCGGCGGTCGAGATTAGGAAGAGCATCGCGGCGAACATCCTTGTTCCCCTCGCAGGCAGTATGGGATGGGGGCGGGTTCCGGCCAATGGCTCGGGGGTACCAGTCGGGTAGAACGATTGGACATTACTTGCGTAGAACCTCCGGGATAAACGAGGGAGCAAGTCGGTTGGGTGCCAGGCAGATTGGTGGAGGCCTTGTCGGGATTTGCGGGCCAGATTGCGGTACGAGAGGTGTGCCAGTGAATGTGAGGGGATTCCAGAAGGTCTGGTTGACACGTTGCTTGACCGTGGCAGTCGTGGCGGCGGTTGGCGGTGCAACAGCGTGGCACGCGTTGGGCTATGGGGGCGATGAACGATTGGCGGACCGCGCGGCGATCGCGGCGGTTTTGAACGCGCAGCAAACGGCCTGGAATCGCGGGGATGTAGAGGCGTTTATGGAAGGGTATTGGCGTTCACCGGAGTTGTCGTTTTCCGGGAGCGGCGGAATTACACGGGGCTTTGATGGCGTGCGGGAGCGCTACAAGACGCGATATGCGGACCGCGCGGCGATGGGACATTTGGATTTTTCGGAGTTGGAGTTTCGTTTTCTGGGGCCGAATGCGGCGATGGTGCTGGGACACTGGCATTTGAAGCGGGAAATTGGAGATGTTGGCGGGGTGTTTACGCTGGTGTGGCAGAAGTTTCCGGAAGGCTGGAAGATTATTCACGACCATACCAGCCTGGTGCCGGCGCCGTAAGTCTCGCCTGGCAGTCACTTCAAACACGAAACAAATCTGATGGAGTAACGCCAATTCCGGGCGAAATCGCGGATTTGGTCATTAGAGCTGTGCAAAAAGAGACAGTGCTTCCTACAGGGTTCTCCCTTCCGTCGTAAGTTATTGACTTCATTGATTCCAAATGAGCGCAGGGTATGGTTGGAGGTGATATCGGTAGTACTTTTTTGTGCCCCAAGAATGGTGTGACGTCTTAAGCCCCCGCCGCTCCTGCAAAAAGTGCTCCCTATTCTTCGACAGGGAAAAATTATGAAAATGATTGCGGCACGATGTAGTGGGGTGCTGGCTTTGGCGTTGCTGGGGCAGGTGGTTTCGGTAAAAGCGGATTCGATCCACGTAGACGCGGTACCAAGCGGGTATCTAACTGAGGGCGGGGACTTCGCGTTGCCCGCAACAGCACCGCAACCGCAATACTCTCGTGAACAGCATGGAGCGATTCGCTGTTGTGCTCTGAGGACATGGGCCGGGCCGTTATTTCTTGAAGACTTTTCCCTCGCGCCTGACGGGTTAAGTAAGCAGAGCGAACATCGGGGCCTTACAGTTTCGACAAACGCTCCGGTGAGCTTGGCGAAGTCGGCGTCGTTCGAACTGGCGACATGGGATCGAACAGACGCGATCGACGCGGGCGCGTTTTCGAACGACTTTGGGAACTTAAACGCGAACTTTGCAGCCACCACTGACAGTGGCGCGCTCAATGGCGGATACGGAAGTTTTGCATCGCCTTGGGCGGGTTTACCGGGCGACGGCACGTTTTTTGAAGATGCTTCCGGAGGCGGCGGTGAGCCGCAGATGAACAATGATGGAAACGGCGATGGAAACGGGAAAACGATTCGAATCGGTCCAGTTGGTGTGAAGGGCGGGGATGGCGGACCGCCCGTGACGAGGAAAGCTCCACTCAGCGTACCGGAGCCGTCGATGTTGGCACTATTGGTTGCAGGCCTGGCAGCTGTGGGATTGCTAATGCTGAAACGCACGGCATAAGTGGCGCGAAAGTTTTTTCGGCAAGCGCGCCATACCGGTAATTGATAGCGCACTTCCGCAGTTAACGCTGCATGGTGCCGGGAGTCATGGCGCGCGCGGCAGCAATCGGATCTCCAAATAGCGGGCGCTGTGTGCCGTGTTTGGAAAGCAGGAGCTGCGCAACGTTGGTATAGCGCTCGCGGAAGGCGCCCTCGCACCAGGCCAAATAAAAATCCCACATGCGGATGAAGCGATCGTCGAAGCCGAGATGCCGCACGGCGTCGAGATTTTGCCAGAAGCGTTCACGCCAGGCGGCTAAGGTTTGCGCGTAGTGGACGCCCATGGTTTCAAGGTGGCCGAGCGCCAAATGTGTGGCCCGGGCAAGGGAACGAGTGATTTCGGAGATCGAGGCCAGTTCGCTGCCGGGGAAGATGTAGGTTTGGATCCAATCGGTGCGTTGGCGGTAGGCGCGGACTTCCTGCTCTGGGAGGGTGATGGTTTGCAGGAGCATGACGCCGTCGGGCTTTAGCAGACGGTCGCAGGCGGAGAAATATTCGTCGTAGTGCGCAAACCCGACAGCCTCGAACATTTCGATGCTGACAATTTTGTCGAACTGGCCTTCGAGGCGGCGGTAGTCTTCGAGAAGCAGCTTGACGTGGCCGGGCGAGACGTCTGTCTGCCGAAGGAGTGCCGCGGCGTAATCGAATTGCGCCTGGCTGATGGTTACGGCGGTTACGCGCGCGCCGCAATAGCGCGCGGCATGCATCGCGAAGGCGCCCCAGCCGCAGCCAATCTCAAGGATGCTGTCTCCGGGGGCGATGCGGAGTTTGGCGCAGATCTGATCCAGTTTTCGGCGTTGCGCGGTCTCGAGCGAGTCGCTGGCATTTTGAAATTGGGCGCACGAATAAAGCATGCTTTCATCCAGCATCAATTCGTAAAATTCATTGCCCAAGTCGTAGTGCGCGCTGATATTTTTGCGGCTGCCTTTGATGGTGTTGGCGCGCAGGCGATGTCGCAGGCCGGCGAAGAAGGCTCGGACGGCGGAGAAGAATCTGTTGCGATCGTCGAGCAGGCGCAGATTGCGCACGAAGAGGCGGACAAGCGCGACTAGGTCCGGGCTGCTCCAGTCCCCGTCCATGTAGGACTCACCGATGCCGATGTCAGCGCCGGAAATGGCGCGAAGAAAGAAGCGCTGATCGTGGATGACGGCCATGGCGCGCAGAGGCACGGCGGGATCGCCGAACGAGTAGGTTTCTTCCGGGCAAACGATTTCGAGAAAGCCGCAGCGCAAGTCACGCAGCGAGCGGAAGAAGAGGCGTTTGGCCTGCGCTGCCAGCCAGAGGTTCATCCGAGCAAATCTCCTTTCGAGGGGACGGCTTGGGGCGATGACACCGGTGCCTGTTCTTGATTACGCGGCGAAAGCTTTCGCGGATGCGTGAACACGGGAACTTTTTTCAGCCAGAGATTGAAGGCTTGCCAGTGAATGGCGGCGATTACGCGCAAAGTCATCAGCGGATAAGAGGCGAGCACACGATGGAGAGATGGCGCTTCCCAGGGGCGGCGCTCGAGTTGCAGGGTGGCGTCGAAAAAAGGCTGGCCCGCAGCGAGAGTATTCATGTGCGCGACCAGCGACCCGCTGGGCGGGGAAAAGATCCAATCGTAGTGAAGGTCCATGCTCATGAACGGAGAGACGTGCATTTGCTTTGCGGTGGTATAGCGCTTGGCGGCGGTCGATCCGCGTTCGCAGGCCGCGGTTAGCCAATAATTGTGACGCTCGCCGAATGTGCTGTTGACTTCGGCCATGAGCATGGCCAGGTTCCCCGCGCAATCGTAGCAATAGTAAAAGGAAACGGGATTGAAGACGTAGCCAAGATAACGGAGATGAGTGAGCAGGAAGATTTGGCCGTCGGGGAGTTGCACGCCTTGCGCGGCGGAGTCCACGGCAAGGCGCTCGCGGAGAGATAAATTGGAAGCGCCGAAATGATCGCGTTCGTAGTAGGCGGTGACGTTCCACTTGTTGTAGGAAGCGAGCGGGGAGATGCGCATCAATTCGGGTAGACGGTCGACGTCGAGAAACGCCATGTACACGGGATAAGAAAATGCATGGGGCCGCGGAGTAAAGCGGCGATGGCGAAGTTTGCCGACGTAGAGAGCGGATTCCATGGCTAGGCTTGGGCTCCGGCAGGCGCATCGACTTGATTGTCGACGTCATCATCGACATATACGCCGAGCGAACGAGCCACGCGCAGCGCGGAGTTTACTCCATCTTCGTGAAAGCCGTAAAACCAATAGGCACCCGCAAAATGCAGGCGATGGACGCCGCTGATTTGCGCCCAGCGCTGTTGTGCGCGCAGGGACTCGAGCGTGTAGATGGGGTGGTGGTAGACGAAGCGGCGAAGAATTTTGTCCGAGTGAATTTGGGAGTTGGCGTTGAGGGTGACGCAGTAATTTTCGGCGACTGGAAGCGATTGCAGGCGATTCATGTGATAGGTCATGGTGACGGGGCTGTGACCGTTGCGGGAGTCGAGATGCAAGAGATAATTCCATGAGGCTCGGGCTTCTGGGCGACGGGGCAGAAGCGCGTCGTCGGTGTGGAGAGCGACGTCGTTGGCGGAAGTGCGAAAAGTTTGCAGAATCTCGCGCTCGGCGTCAGTGGGATTTTCGATCAGGGGAAGGACGCGGTCGCCATTGGTGGCGAAGACGGCATGGTCGAAGTGCATCGCGGGGTCGGCGTCGCGAAAATGCAGGGTGACGCCATGGACGTCGCGGGCGACGGTGCGAATCTGTGTGTTTAGAAAAATGCGTTCTTTGAATGGCGCAATGAGCGGCGCGATATAACGGCTGCAGCCGCCGGGAATCGTTTTCCATTGCGGGTGGCCGTCGATGGTGAGCATGCCGTGATTTTCGAAAAAGCGCACCAGCATGGCGGCGGGGAATTCCTGCACCGCGCTGGGAGCACAGGACCACACCGCGGCAGCCATGGGAAAAAGATAAAATTCGCGGAATTCCTCGGAGTAATTGTGCTCGTTGAGATAGTCGCCGAGCTTGAGGCTTGGCGCGTCCGGCCGCGTGAGAAGTTTTATCGCATCGCGATTGAAGCGCCGCATTTCGCCGTAGAGGCGATACGGACGACGGCGCAATAAATTTTTGCGTTGCGCGAAGTAGCCGCGGAGTCCCCGGCTCGAATATTCGTAGCCGGACTTGCGGCAGCTTACGGCGAAGGACATGTCCGAATTGACGCGCGGGACGCCGAGTTCGCCGAGTAATCTTATTAGATTGGGATAGGTGCGGTCATTGTGGACGATGAAGCCGGTATCGACCGCGAGCAGACCGCGGGAAGAGTCCACGGTTACGGTGTGCGTGTGGCCGCCGAGGCGGGATTCGCTTTCGAACACCCAGACTTCGTGCCGGCGGCTCAAATAGTAGGCCGTGGCGAGACCCGATATTCCTGATCCAATGACGGCGATGCGACTCACGGAGTTGTCCTAGAGTGTAATACGTATGCGGGGCGGCGGCGGATGGAGTCGCTGCGAAAGACCGCTTCGCCTAGAATTTCTCTTAAGAGTTTTAAGCAATTGGCATTTGTGGCGGGGCAAAATGCCGTCTGGATATACATCACAAACAACTGATACCTTACACGCACGAAACTTGCGGCGACGCCATCCTGCAAAGATAGTCGCGTTGAAGCATCGGAATGGGCGATGGCGTCGTACTAGGTACGAGAGTTGTACCACCGGCGCGTGGTAACGGGACGACGGCAAACGAGCGCTCAGCGAGGTTATTGCGTGAAGTTATTACTGAAACTGCTGTTCGGCTTCATTTTCGTTTTTATGGTGGTGATGACCGTGCGCACCAGCATGCAGCAGAGTTTGTGGGAGGCCCGCCCAGCGTTCATGGCCAGCCCGTGGTCGATGGCGACGCTGTATGACGCGTACTTTGGCTTCGTCACATTTTTCTGCTGGTTAGCGTGGCGGGAACGCGGCTTGACGGTGAAAATTATTTGGTTCGTGCTGATTATGGGGCTGGGAAATATCGCGATGTCGCTTTATGTGCTGATCCAGCTTTTCCAATTAAAGGCTGACGTAGGAGTGGCAGGGTTGTTCCGGCAGAAAACGGCATGAGCGGCGGATTCATCCAGCGCAGATTGGTGCGGCCGATCATCGACCTGCTCAAACAGGGCGTGACGCCGGAAAAGATGGCGTTGAGTATGGCATTGGGCGTGACCATCGGAATTATCCCGGCGCTGGGTTGGACGACAATCTTGTGCACCGTTGCGGCGCTCGCCCTGCAGCTGAATCTTCCCGCGATTCAAATCGTAAATCACGTTATGTATCCCGCCCAGCTGGCGCTGTTGATTCCCTTTTTTCGGCTGGGGGAGTGGGCGTTTCGCGCGCCGCGACTGGCCATTTCCGTGCCGCAGATTTACGCGATGATTCACTTGAGCGTTTGGAACGCCATTCGGCTGCTGTGGACGACGACCTGGCACGCGCTCGTGGTGTGGTGCATCCTGGCTCCGATCATTACAGGCATCGTTTACATTATCCTGGCGCCGCTGTTACGGCGCGTTTTGCGGCGTTTGCAGACCGGGCAGCTAAAATCTACAGCGGAGGCGGTGTAATGCTTTCGGTTGCAGTGCGGATGGCGGTGGAGGGGGCGGGAATCGTGTGCGCGATGATGCTGCTTTTGTGGGCGATTCATCTGCTGATTAAGAATGCCGGCATCGTGGACGTGGGATGGGCCGCGGGCCTGGGCTTGCTGGCGATTTGCTACGCGATCACCGGGCCCGGTTACGTTGCGCGAAAGTGGATGATCGCGGCGATGGTGGGCATCTGGAGCTTGCGGCTGGCGAGCTACCTGCTTTTCACGCGCGTGATCGGAAAACCAGAAGACGGCCGCTACGTGCAGCTGCGCGAAGATTGGCAAAACAATATCCCGGTGCGATTCTTATTTTTCTTTGAGTTTCAGGCGCTGCTGGATGTGGCGCTGTCGATGCCGTTTCTGCTGGCTTGTTTGAATGCGCGCGCGCCATTGGGACCGGCGGAATATGTGGGCACCGGGATATGGCTGGTGGCGATGGCGGGAGAGGCGCTTGCCGATCAACAGTTGAACCGTTTCAAAAGAGATCCGGCAAACAAGTGGAAGACCTGCGACGTTGGGTTGTGGAAGTATTCGCGGCATCCGAACTATTTTTTTGACTGGCTGGTCTGGGTAGGATTTGCAACGTTCGCGATCGCCGCGCCATGGGGATTCCTGGGGCTGCTTTCTCCGGCGCTGATTCTTTATTTTTTGCTGGGAGTTACCGGGATTCCGGCGACAGAGGCGCAGGCGTTGCGCAGCCGCGGCGAGGCTTACAGCGAATATCAGCGAACCACCAGCGCGTTTGTGCCGTGGTTTCCCAAGCGCGGCGAGCCCAAGAAAGCGAGCGCTTCATGAGTACCGAGCAACAGGCCGCGCATGCCAGGTGGCTTCCCGCCGCGCAGGAGAGTCCAGAAAAGCGTTTCTGGTACGAGCCACTCGTGGAAAGCGGGCTCGTGCCAGATGGACTGATTCGTGCCGGGATTCGCAAAATGTTGCGCGAACGTTTGGCTGAGGAAGATGCTGGGAGCGATGCCGCGAATCGCGAAAGATTGTTGAAATTTGTAGAACAAATGAAAAGCAGCGCGATTGCTCTGCGTGCGGACTCCGCAAACGCGCAGCATTACGAGGTGCCGGCGGAGTTTTTTGCGGCGGTACTTGGGCCGCGGAAGAAATACAGCTCGGCGTTGTTCGAAGCCGGGACGCGCACGCTGGGTGAGGCGGAAGACGCGATGCTGCGCCTGACATGCGAACGGGCGCAACTTGCGGATGGCCAGGACGTGCTGGAGCTGGGCTGCGGCTGGGGCTCGCTGACCTTATGGATCGCGGAACACTATCCGAACAGCCGCATTACGGGCGTTTCGAATTCGGCGTCGCAGCGCGTTAGCATTTTGCAACGCGCTGAGAAGCTTGGTTTCAAGAACTTAGAGATTATCACCGCGGATATGAATGAGTTCGTAGCACCGGGCCACTATGATCGCGTCGTCTCAGTGGAGATGCTTGAGCACATGCGGAATTGGGAGGCTTTGCTGGAACGCGTTAGCCGATGGATGAAACCAGATGGAAAATTATTCGTTCACATTTTTACCCATGCGCGATTTGCTTATCCGTTTGAGGTACGCAATTCCGGGGATTGGATGGCCCAGCATTTTTTTACCGGCGGAATGATGCCGAGCGACGATTTGTTGCTGCATTTCGATAAGCATTTAGCGGTCCGCGAGCACTGGCGCGCGAATGGAACGCACTATCAAAAGACCGCGAAGGCTTGGCTGGCGAATATGGATGCGAACAAATCGCAGCTGATGCCATTGCTTGCTGCGACTTACGGCGCCACGGCGGCGAAAAAATGGTGGGCGCGGCGGCGGATTTTTTTCATGGCTTGTGCGGAGTTGTGGGGTTATCGCGCCGGCAAAGAATGGATTGTTTCTCACTATCTCCTACGCAGAAAAGTTCTACAAGATTTCTAAAATCTCTTCGTAGCGCTTGAACGGAGGGATGAGGTAGGCCCCGGCTAATTCTGTGCGCGCCCAGGCCAACATTTGACGAGCTACGTCAAAGCCCTTATCGCGCGCGGCGGCGCCGGCTTCTTCCATGGACTTCAACACTGGCTGCGGAATCATGATGCCGGGGACTTCGTTGTTGAGGCGCAATGCCTGTTTGTAGCTATTCAGCGGCCAGACGCCGATTAACACGGGGATCGACGGAGGACCACCGAGTTTTTTTAGGAAGGCGTACCAGTGTTCGGGATCGAAGAGCGGCTGGGTCATGGCAAAATGCGCGCCGGCTTCCACTTTCGCGTGGAAGCGCTCGATTTCGTTGTCGAGGTCGTCGGCCACGGGATTGAGCGCCACGCCAATGGTGAAATTAGTTGCGCCGCCGAGAGTTTTGCCCGCCCAGTCCGTGCCTTGATTGAGGCGGTGCAGAATTTTCACCAGGCCGACCGAATCTACTTCGTAAACGCCGCTAGTTTCCGGGTAATCGCCGACGGATGGCGGGTCGCCCGTGATGCCGAGCACGTTGCGCACGCCGCCGACCGTCCAAGCGCCGAGGAGCATGGCTTGCAAACCGATGATATTGAAATCGCGCGTGGTGAGATGCGGCACAGTTTCGATCCCACGCGCTTCCAGTGCGCCGGCGACCACCAGCGCGTCCATGCCGACGCGGGCCATGGCGCCGCTGTTAATGTCGATGGCGTCGGCCTTCCCGGAGGCCATAATTTTGTCGACTTGCTCGTAAATACGGTCGAGCGAAATGCCTTTCGGCGGATCAATCTCCACGCATACCGTAAATTCCTTGGCCTGCAACTTTTTCCAGAATTTGCTTTCTGGAGCGCGCTCCTGAATCGGCGCAGGCTTTGGCGCGACCTCGACGGCGTGCGCGGAGGCGGCGTGCTTCGCCGGCCGCAGCGATTTTACGGCTTCAGCCATGGCGCGAATGTGCGCGGGCGTTGTGCCGCAGCAACCGCCGAGAATACTTACGCCCAGGGCCGCGGCCTCTCTGGCGAACAACGCGAAGTATTCCGGCGAAGATTTTGGATAGACGATGCGGTCGCCTTCGCGTTTGGGAAAGCCCGCGTTGGGCATGCCGCTCACGCGGATGTCGCCGACTCTCGCCAGTTCTCCCAGGATGGGCAGCAAAGACTGCGGCCCCAAAGTGCAATTCGCGCCAATCACCTGCACATTTTTATTCTTTAACAGCTTCGCGGCCGCCGTGGGATTCAGGTCGCCGTAAATCGTGCCTTCTTCCGCATAGGTCAGCTCCGCGATAATCGGCAGACCGGAGAAAGAACGGATGGCGTCGATGGCCAGCAGCAATTCTTCAATGTAGGAAAATGTCTCCAGACAGAAAAGATCCACGCCGCGCTCTTCGAGGGCCAGGGCTTGCTCGTGAAAAATATCCTGAATCTCGCCGGGTTCCGGATGCCGCGATTGCACGCCGAGGCCGAGCGGACCGATAGAGCCGGCAATCAACACTTCTCGCGACGCGGATTCGCGAGCTTCGCGCGCGATTTTCACGCCACGGCTATTCAGGCGTTGCACTTCGTCGCCCAAGCCGAGCGGCGCAAGCTTGAAACGGTTCGCGCCAAACGTATTGGTTTCGATAATTTGCGCGCCGGCTTCGATGTACGCCTGGTGCACGCGGAAAACAGCTTCTGGTTCGGTGGTGTTCAACTCGTCGAAGCAACGCTGCGCGCCCACAGACTCGTGCAGCAGCGAGCCCATGGCGCCGTCGGCGATGAGTATCGAGTCCTTTAGCAGCTCATTGAAATCCAGAATCTTCACGATGCGGCTTCCTGTCTAGCGAATTGCGCTGCGGGCGCTAACTTCAGCGTTTCTGTTCCATGAGCGTGGCTACGGTACTCATGAGGTCGTACTTGGTGAGAATTTCAAAATGCGCGCCGCCCATGTCCACGAACACCGCGGGATTTTCGTGGCTGAGAATGTACGTGATGCGTTCGACGGGCGCGTTGCGGGCGATTTGCGGCATGGGCTTGCTCATAACTTCGCGCACCACCAGCTTGCGCAAATCTTTGCCCTGCAGCGCCATGGTCAGAATTTGATCCTCGTACACCGTGCCGATGGGAACGGCTTCTTCAAAAATCGGGATTTGCGAAATGTCCTGCTCCTGCATAGTTTTTAGCGCGTGAAAAACCGTCTGATAGGGACGGGCAATGACCAGCTCGCGAACTTTTCCGGACTTGTGTTTCGCGGCAATGATATCCGCAGCCGTGATAGGCACGGCGGATTCCACATAGCCGCGCTCGCGCATCCACTCATCGTTATAAACCTTGCTGAGGTAGCGCATGCCGGTGTCTGGCAAAAACGCCACTATGAACGCCTCCGGACCCAGGTCTTTCGCGATGCGCAGCGCCGCGGAAATGCAGCCGCCGCCCGAACCGCCGGTGAATAGGCCTTCCATCTTGACGAGCCGGCGCGCCACGACGAAACACTCTTCGTCATTCACTTGAATGACGTCGTCGAGAATCTTCATGTTCATGGTGGTGGGGAAAAAATCTTCGCCGATGCCTTCCACCACGTAGGTCTTGGCCTTGGCCAGCGCACCGGTTTTGAAAGAATCGTAGTACAGCGAACCGAAAGGATCGACGCCTACTATTTTGACGGCGGGATTTTTTTCTTTCAGATATTTGCCGACGCCACTGATGGTTCCACCCGTGCCCATGCCGCAAACAAAATGCGTGATCTTGCCTTCGGTGTCCTCCCAAATTTCCGGTCCAGTGGTCTGGTAGTGGGCTTCGGGATTCATGGGGTTGGCATATTGATTGGGATAAAAGGAATTGGGAATTTCGCGCGCCAGCTTTTGTGCCACGGAATAGTAGCTGCGCGGATCTTCTGGCTCGACGGCCGTGGGACACACAATCACTTCCGCGCCCAAAGCCTTCAGCAAATCCACTTTTTCCTTGGACTGCTTATCGGTGATGGTGAACACCATTTTGTAACCGCGCACAGCCGCCACCAGCGCCAGCCCCATGCCGGTGTTCCCCGAAGTGCCTTCGATGATGGTGCCGCCGGGTTTCAGCAGGCCGCGGCGCTCCGCGTCGTCAATCATGGTGATGCCGATGCGGTCTTTGACGGAGCCGCCGGGATTGGTGTAATCGGCCTTCACATAAATCTGCGGCTTCAGGCCGTGATTGATGCGATTGAGGCGTACGAGCGGAGTGCCGCCGATGGCTTCCAGAATGTTGTTACATTTCATGTAATCGTCTCAATCCGGTGCGGCCACACAGTTTCAGGCGCCATCAGCGCGGCTGGCGACTGTGCCATAATTCTCTAAGTTTATCATGCACGCGCGGGACGCGCAGCCAATCGCACCGAGGAGATTTTTCATGCGGCAAAATATATCGAGCGGAACGCCTTGGGAGCCCATCGTGGGATACTCGCGCGCCGTGAAAATGGGAAATGTGATCGCCGTTTCGGGCACCACCGCCACGGGGCCAGATGGCAAGATCGTCGGCGTTGGCGATGCCTACGCGCAGACGGTGCAAACGATTCGCAATATTGAGGCGGCGCTCGCCCAAGCTGGCGCGACGCTCAAAGACGTGGTTCGCACGCGTCTTTATGTGACCAACATCGCCGAGTGGGAAAAAATCGGGCGCGCACACGGCGAATTCTTCGGCTCCATACGACCGGCCACCAGCATGGTGCAAGTGAGCAGCCTGATCTCCGCGGAGATGCTGGTGGAAATTGAAGCGGACGCTATCGTTGGATCGTAGCCGAGCTATGCCGGAGGCGCTCTACGATTCCGTCATCGCGGATTTTTACGATACCTCGCCGCTGGTGGCGCGGCGAACGCAGGATCTCAACTTTTATCTTGCAGCCGCGTTGACCTACGGCGGCCCCATCCTCGAACTCGGCTGCGGCACCGGACGCATCACCATACCGCTGGCCGAAACCGGCCTACGCATCACCGGCCTGGATATTTCGCAAAAAATGCTTGACCGCGCCGAACAAAAACGCGACGCGCTTAACGCGCAGCAACGCGAACACGTCCACCTGGTGCAGGGAGACATGACGCGCTTCGACCTTGGCGAAAAGTTTCCGCTGATCATCATCCCGTTCCGCCCGTTTCAACATTTGATGAACGTCGACGAACAATTGCAGTGCCTGGCCTGCGTGCGCCGTCATCTGGCAGCTGGTGGCCGCTTGATTTTGGATTTTTTTCAGACCGACGCCGGACGCATGCACGACCCAGTCTTCCTCGAAGAACATTTCGTCGCCGAGTACGAAATCGCCGGCGAACGCAAAGTTCGCCTCACCGAGCGCATCGCCGCTTACCATCGCGCCGAACAGCGCAACGACGTGGAGATGGCTTTTACCGTGACCGACGCCGACGGCCGCGAACAGCGCAGCGTCTTCGCGTTTACCTTTCGCTATTTTTTCCGCTACGAAGTAGAACACTTGCTTGCGAGAAGCGGCTTCCACGTAACGGAACTATTCGGCGATTTCGATCGTTCCCCGCTCCGAGATGATTCACCGGAAATGATTTTCGTGGCCGAAGGGATTTAATCTCGCAAACTACCACCTGGCCCGGATGCGGTATTTCAGGACCGCAGTTCCGTCTTTTTCCACCGGGACGTCGAATTGCGCGGCAAACGCGCCGGTCTTGGTGTACTTGTACGAGGAAGAGAGCATCTCCCAATCTCCGCCGATCGGCTCGTTCACTTGCACGACGATGGGCGTGTCCTTGTGATTGCGCAGCGTAATCTCATATTCCATTTCCCAAACGTGCGTGTCGATTTTTTTATAATCCGTCTGCTTGCGCTCGGCCACGATGTCAAACGCGTTGCCGATGTGCACGGTGATGTCTTCGTCTTTCGGCGTGTGGTCGATGTGGTCTTCGCCGATGAACAACACACCACCGCGCGAATCTTTCTGATACACGCGCAGATTCCCCGCAGGCAGCGGCATCCCTAAACCGGATTTCTCAGCATTCTTGAATTTGTAATAGACCATCACGGGATCTTTGATCGGCGAACCGGGATTCTGCTGGCTGCGATAATAATAATTCTGACCATTCACGACAAAAAGTTTGTCGACTGGAACATTGGTACCTTGCAGCAGGCTGATCTGCTTGGTCTCCTTGTCTTCGACAGAAGTTTTCCGTCCCAGCGTGTACAAATGATATTCACTGAAATTTTCCTGCTGGAACTGAACTGCGTCTCTGACCGGTGCTGCCACGCCACCGATCATCGCCTTGGCCATCATTCTGGGCTCCGGCAAGCGATTCAAATCACCCGCAACCAACTGCAGTTTCGCGTTGTGAAAGGCCGTCCCGCTGTTGTTTCCGATGGTCACCCAGCCATCGAGGTCCGCGGCTTTATCGTCGCGCGCCACGGTAAGCACATAATCCGCGTTCCAAGTCAGCCCGCCAGCCAGATAAGACGTTTCGATCTGCTGCTTGCGCGCGCCGGAATTTTCCAGCGACATCAGCAGCGTCGGATGGTCATAGAGATTCGCGGGCACATCCGGAAAGTGATAGCTCTCCACCGCCGGATTGGTCACGATGTCGTTGCCAATTTTCCACACCGTGCCGTTATTGTCCGCCAGCAGCGTGGCCTTAATCTGCTCGCGCTTGGTGCTGTTGTTGTCCAAATACGAACGCTCCAGCGTGATTTCTTTACCCACATATTTGTGCAGCAGCTTGGCGGGATCCAGTAAATCGTATTCGTAGTTCTGCTCGGTCACGTCCAGTTTCGTCGGATCGGTCAGCGAACGAAAATGCACGGTGGCAGGATTCACGCTGGCGGCGATGTCCATAAACTTCAGCCGAAACGAGCCGGTGGGAATGGAGATTTGCCGCACATCGCGCACCAGCGCGATATTGGAGTTATAGACCGTCACCGCCAGGTCGGTTTGGTCATTCAGACTGGTGGACCAATCCCCTGCGGCGCTGGGCGCCACATTTTTCGCCGCGCCCGGGTCCTGTGGCGTAGCGGCAAACACCGCGACGCTTGCCGCGCAAAGAACGCCGGCGCTCAAAGCCAGAATGATTTTGCCTGTTGCCGTCGTGCGCGTGAATTTCATCGTCTTCACCTCTCAGGGATTTCGCTTCCTAGATTAGAACGCGGCCGGCCGGATTTCTTGCACGGGCATTTTTGCGATTGCGCAATAACCTACGGGTTCGCGACGCGCGTCCAGGTCGCGCCGCCGTCGGTGGTCATGAAATTGTTTTTTCGGTCGGTGTCCCAAATCGTGGCATGCAGGGCATCCGCAGCAATAATCCCGCCAATGTCACCGGCAATCGGAGAATCAATTTTCGTCCAATGGACTCCGCCGTCCACCGTCAGCAGAATCGTGCCCGCCCGGCCGGCAACCCAACACACCGCGGCACTCGGCGCGGAACCCGAATCGAGCATTACCTTCACGCCACTCTTCTGACGCGTCCACATCGCACCGGCGTTCGCGGATTGCTCGATTCGCCCGGATTTCCCCACGCGCCAAACAATATTTCCGCCCGGCGCGGGAATCATCTGCGGATTCTCCGTCTTGGCTTTCTCGAGCACGTCACGGGAGTTACTGACCGTAATCTCTTCTGACTGCGCGCCGATCAGCGCGCCCGCAGCTTGCGCGTTGGACGATTGCGCATCCTTATCTTGTGTTTGAGCGTTTTGCGTTTGAGTATTTTGCGTTTGTCCGTTTTGTGTTTGAGCGTTTTGCGCCCGATTGTTTTGCACTTGGGAGGTTCTCGGCGCTGCCGCCGGCCGGGGAGCGGCGGGCGCCTGCATCGCTTGCAGCTCCTGCCCCCTTTCCGTCGGGAGCGGCACTACATTCGCGCCTGACGACATCTGGTCTTGCGCAACCGGTGCCGCCGCACTCGTGACTTCAACCGTCTGCGTCACCGCTTTCGGGACGGCCTGCTGCCCGCCAGCGTCCGCGTTACTCGCCGGCTTGTCAGCCTGCTTCGCAGTCGGCTCGTTTGCCGCTACGCCTCCCAACGCTCCAGCCGAAGCTCCTCGCGCATTTGTTACTTCCGGTGCTGGTGCCGGCGCTTTTGCAGACAAGCTCTTTTTTGTAAGCGCCTGCAGCTCACGTTCCGCTCCGGAATCTAACTTATCGATACTTGACGGCGCGGCAGCTTTATTATCAGCATTCGCCACGCTGTAGGGCTCCGCCGTCCCGTTAGGCGGCACGGCCGGCCGGTTTTCCGCGATTTCTGCTTCCTTCTTGCGTGAAATATTTTGGGATTGGTAATGCATCCCAAGCCATACGAAAAGCCCCGCCGCGATAGCCCCTGCTGGTGCAATCCAATAACGAGTTGCTCGCCGTCGCATGACAACCGGCGCAGCAACCTGCCCAACCGCCTTCGCCGGCGACGCACTCGCCGACAACGCACTCACCATAGGCGCCAGCTCATGCCCATGGGCGACTCCCGCATAATCTCCTTCGCGCGCGCCCACAAAAACATCCTCCGTGGCTTCCAATTGCGACAGTATTTCCTGGCAACGCGCGCAAGAAAAAATGTGCTCCTTCCACAAATTCATTTCATCACTGGCCAGCAAACGCTCATGGTAGGCGGCGAGAATTTCCGCATCCGGACACGCGTCGGCGCCAAGATTGCGTTGCTCAGCCCCGGCTTCACCAGGCGCAGACTCTCCGTTCGCGGTCGGAGCATCGCTCGGAGCGCGATTGCGCATTTGCCGCGCCAGTGCTTTTTCAAACAGCGCGTCGTCAGCCGCCATGGCGGTCACCTCCTATAGAACGGTTTCGCGGTGGAACCTTGCATGCCACCGCGCAGCTCGCGTTCGGCATCACGAATTCTCTCCCGGTGGCAAATCACTGGTCGACAGGTTGCCTGGAAACAACAGTCTGAAATCGATGGGCGATTCCTCCGTGGCGTATTGCAGGCAAAGCGCGATCTGCGCATCGCTCAGCCCTTGACCGCTTGCGGCACCGTCATTCCCGGAGCTATTTCCGCCCGCGCCTCGTCGCAAATCTGCTTCGACACTCGCGCGTAACTCGCCACGAATGCGTTCCAGGTTTCGCGAAACGCTCGATTCATGCTCGCCACACAGCCGTCCAACCTCGGCTAGCTTCTTACCCTCCGCGTAGTACAGACAAACACGTCGGCGATCCGCGGCATCGAGCCGTTGCAGCGCGCTCTGCAACGCAGCGCAGAACAGCGCAATGTACTTTTCGCGATAAGGATCCGGCGCAATCGCCAAGGGGCCTATGGCAGGCTCAGTGGAGGATCGCATGGCATTTTTCGGTCGGCGCTCCGCCGCGCCGGCTCCATCGGCCATCGCCAGCCGCCCCGCGCCAGCCTCGTCATCAAGCGAATCAAAGCGTCGCGTGGCCCGAATGCCGTCAACGTGGCGCTGTGCCAGCACTGCGCGCAACCACGTCTTCAGCGAACTGCGCCCGTGGAAGTAGCGAAAAAGCGATGCCGTGCCCCGGCGGCCATCTGCCAAACCGTAAAGCTCCGCAAACAAGGAATCCGCCAGCTCCCGGGCTTCCGGCTTCTCCGCGCCGCAACGCAGCATCACCCCCGCGCACCTGCGCAGGTAGCCGCGATAGTTGTCCACGAAAAAATTCCAGGCTGCTTCCTGACCCTCGGAACAAGCGCAGGCCAAGGCGAAATCTTCCAGGCATAGGCTGCCCAGATAGCCTTCCAGTTGCTGCGGCGTGGGCGTCACTCCCTTAAAACGCGAGGCTACGCTCCGTGCCAGGTGCGGCAGCAGGCGCGTTGCGGTAAAGCCGTAGCGCGCGACATTCGCCTGCACGCATAGATTTTCGATGAGTGAAAGGTGGGCATCCAGCTGCGCGATCCGCGCGGCCAGTGGAGGGTCAATCGGACGTTTGCTGGCATCCGGCATGGCCATTAAAACCCCAGAACACCCTAAAAGCTGGCACTCCAGAAACTTGGCGGCTAGCCCGTCCCTGCCCTATTAAGAGGGGCTCGCCCCCCGACCGCCCGCACCCCAGAAACCCAATATCAATTCCCCTTAAATAAGGCGAACGAAAGGCAACCCGGGAGGAAATCGGGCGCAACCAACCTCCTGTTTAGAGTATCCTATTACCACGTTGCGCCCCAGCCCGTGCAACTGAATCCGCCTCGCCGGGTTAAAGTCGGGTGCGTAATGTGCGCTCACGGGAGCATTAGCGACTTCGCGTCGTTAGTACGAAAGTCCTATTCGGTCTCCCTCAACCTCGTCAGTACTCTAGTACTGCAAGGGCGCACGTCCTTCTCTTACCAGCGATACAGGTATGACGAGGGCACTCCCGACTCGACTTGTCCACGAGAACGGAAATTTTCAAGGCGGTAACCGGGATGACCAGTATGCTCGCAGACCCAGAAACGAAAACATCGATGGGCGTTGGCTTTGACGCAAAGAATCGCCGCCCAACCGATCCGGAGGCGTGGAAGCGCGCCATTGGGACCAAGCCGGTAGCCGCCCGCCTGGCCTTGCTTCCCGAAGGCAAACCACGTTGGGGCCGCGTGGGACTCAGTGCTCTGGCACAAATTATTATCGTGGGGTTCGTGCTGCTGGTGCCGCTGCTGTATCCCGAGCACATGTTGACCTCACTGAAATACGACATCGTTGAAATTGCGGCGCCGGTTACCATGGTTCCGGTCGCTCCTCCACCACCGCCTCCCCCGAAGCTGCGTGAAAAGGTTACTCCCACGCCTCCTCCGGCGCCGGTGATCGAACCGCCTAAGCTCAACCCGAAACAGCAGCACATCTTCGCGGCCCCGAAGGTTGTGCAGCCCAAAGTTCAGACCGTGGACGTAAAGGCTCCAGAAATGACGCCCGTTTTGGAAGCCGCCAAGATCGATACGCCTACGAATCAGCCCAAGCGCCCCAAAGAAGACGTGAAGATGAACAACCTGGGTTCCGGGAGCGCGGCACCGGCCACCGTCAAAGCGCCCGTAGATAAGGTGCAGACCGGCGGCTTTGGCGATCCCACCGGATTGGCAGGCAAGGGCGATCCCAACAAGTCAAACATGGTAAACCGACTGGGTTCTCCTGCTCTGCCCGGTGGACCGGGATACGGCAATGGCACGGGCGGCGACAAGGGAATCAAAGGCACCGTCGCCAGCACTGGCTTTGGCAACGGAACTGCCAACCCACCACCAAGCGGCGGAAAGCGCGGTTCAGTGCAGTCAACTGGCTTTGGCGATCAGTCCGTGGCCGCCGAGGCGCCCAAGAAGAAGGCCGCCCCTACCGAGGGCGCCACCACGCAAGTAGACATCCTTGAAAAGCCGAAACCGGAATACACCGCGGAAGGACGCAACCTGCGTCTGGAAGGCGACGTAGTTCTGGATTTGGTGTTCCTGGCGAATGGCACGGTGCACGTGAACGGAGTCGTTTCTGGTTTGGGCCACGGGCTCGATGAAGCTGCCGAACGGGCGGCGCAGCAGATCAAGTTTAAGCCCGCAAAACGCGATGGCGAGCCGGTAGATTTTCCGGCCCGCGTGCGCATTCAATTTCGCATGGCCTACTGAGAGGGAGAAAGAAAATGGGTAAGTTATTCGCAGCAATCGTCCTGCTCGCCATGAGCGGACTGGGAACCTTCGCCGCACCGCAAGGCGCTACGTTTCAGCAGCTCGGTCCTGCGCCGCGAACCATGGACGAGGTGATTGATCGCGTGATTGCCAACGAAGCGAAGTTGGACACGCAAATCAAGACCTATTCGCCATTGGTCGAAACCTACATTCAGAATCTCAAGCCGGACAAGGATCTGGGTTATGCGCCGGCCGGCGACAAATATTTCCTGGGGCGCGCGGATTTCACCAAGGGCGTGCAGATCGTCTCCTTGAGCGACGCCAACTCCAAAGGCAAGAAGTTTTTTTCATCCATCGGAAACTTCATGCCCTTCAGCCTGCAGTTTCTACCCGATGGCTTTCTGCAGATGATTTTTATCGATCCCCGTGGGCTGGACAAGCAGAACTATAAATTCGATTACGTGCGTCGCGAATTTCTTGGCGAAGTGCGCTGCCTGGTGTTCGACGTCTCGCCCAAGGATAAATCCGGCAAGGGCCGCTTTCTGGGGCGCATCTGGGTAGAGGATCAGGACTTCAACGTGGTCCGCTTCAACGGCGCTTACGGCGGCGGCGGGCATACCACCTTCTTTTTCCACTTCGATAGCTGGCGCGCCAACGTGCAGCCCGGCCTGTGGGTTCCCGCGTTCGTCTACAGCGAAGAAAAAGATCTGCACTATGCGCTGAACAAGAAACTGGACTTCAAGGCGCAGACCCGCTTGTGGGGCTACAACCTGGGACATAGCGCGGAAGAGCAGGAATTGAGCAAGATTCTGGTTGAGACCCCCGTGCAGGACGACACTAAGACCGCCAATGATCTTTCTCCCGTGCAAGCACAGCGTTCTTGGGATCGCCAGGCGGAAGATAATGTCATCGACCGCCTGCAGCGCACCGGTTTGATTGCGCCCAAGGGTGAGGTCGACAAGGTTCTCGACACCGTCATCAACAACCTTGAGGTCACCAACAACCTCGACATCGAACCCGACGTGCGCTGCCGCGTGATGTTGACCACGACGCTGGAATCTTTCACCGTGGGGCATACCATCGTGCTCAGCCGCGGTTTGATTGACGTAATGCCCGATGAAGCCAGCCTCGCCACCATGCTGGCCTTCCAGCTTTCCCACATCGTTCTGGGCCATCGCCTCGATTCCACTTACGCGTTCTTCGACCAGATCATCGTGGACGAAAAAGATACCTTCCGGCATTTTGGTTTCCAACGCACGCCTGAAGAAGAGAAAGCCGCCAGCGAAGAAGCCATCAAGCTGCTAAACAATTCGCCGTACAAGAATCAGATGGGCAATGCGGGCTTGTTCCTCTCGGCGTTGGAGGCGCGTCAGAAAGAAATTCCCAACCTCATCAGCGGGCATCTCGGCAACCGCGTGCTAGTCATCGGCGATCTGAAGTCCACGACGCCCGTGGACCCGAAGCAGAATCCGCAGCTCATCGCGGCCCTGCCCATCGGCGGACGCGTGAAGCTCGATCCCTGGAACGACCATCTCGAGCTCATCAAGAGCAAGCCCATAGGGACCATCGCGGAGCGCGAGAAAATGCCCTTCGAGGTCACGCCATTCATGCCGTACTTGACGCGCTATGGCGTTGAAGCCGTCAAACCCATCGCCGCCAGCGCGGCTGCCCCCGCGGATACGAGCGGTGTTAAGCCCGGAGATCCCGCGCCAGCGAATCCGCAATAAGCGCAAACGCAATCGCGACAATCCGAACGGCCCGGCGAGACAACCTCTCGCCGGGCCGTTTTGTTATCCTGCGACTTACTCTTGTGTTCTTGCAAGTTGGCGCTCGCGCGGATGCGGATAAAGTAAGATTGAAACGAAGGCGCTAAACTTACAGAGCGTTTTATATGTTGCAGAATCGCTGCTTTTGAAATTCAGCAGGGGAGATCTGGTATGACTTCATGCAAGCAACGCGTCTGGCAAATTGCCGCTGGCGCTGCATTGTTCCTGGCCGGACTTGCCGCCGGTCAATTTCACGCCGCCTCGGCGGCAGTGGTCAATCGCTTCGGCCAGCCGAAGACGGTGCTGCACGTGGTGATCTACAAATTCAAAGACAACGTTTCCAACAACGACCGCGAGATCGCCATCAACGGCATCAAGGACATGGCCGCGAAAATTCCCGGCATCAAAAATATCTGGCTGAAGACGGAACGCAACCAGATTAAGGACTTTAGCGGCGTTTACGCCATCGAATTCACCAGCGCGGAAGCTGCCGCCGACTACGCGGAAAGTCCGGTGCACGATGCGTGGTCGAAGCAATGGCAAGCCGAGCGCGAGAACAGTCTGTCGTTCCAGATTTCCAACCCGTAGCGCGGCCCGGATTACATCAAGCAGCTTTCGCGTGATCGGGCAGCGCGGCTTATTTATCGCAGCTCAGTTTGCGCCAGAAGTGTCGCGCGTAATTCCATAGCGGCGGCGAATCATACCGTCCAGCGCGCTGTCCGGTAACAATCGTTTGGCCCACTTAACCATGGTGGCCAGCGGCGTCACGCCGTAGCGCGCTTTGGGATTCTTTGCCTCCACGGCGCGAAGAATTACTTGCGCGCAATCTTCCGGCGTGGTTTTTGAAGCGGCGCGACTGCTGCTCGCGCCTTGCAACGCACCTGCGTAGAGCTTCGCGTACGGCCCGCTCGCGATTTTTTCCTGGTACGGTTTCGCGAGCTCTTTGGAAGCTTGCTGAATTCCCGTCAGGATGTAGCCAGGTTCGATCAGCACGGTGGCAATTCCGAAGGGATATAGTTCGTGGCGCAACGCGTTGCTGAGGCCCTCGATGGCGTGCTTTGACGCGCTGTAGGCGCCCTGCGTTGGCGGCGTCACCAGGCCCGATACCGAGCTGATCATCACGATGCGGCCTTTACGCCGCGCGCGCATGTGCGGCAAAACGGCTTGCGTCACGCGAATCACGCCGAAAAAATTCGTCTCAAACTGGCTGCGCCAATCCGGCATGGTCAGGTCTTCCACGGTGGCGGAGTAGGACAGGCCGGCGTTGTTGATCAGCACATCGATCGTGCCGGCTTTGACCAGCACCCCGGCCACGGCGAGTTTTACTGAGCCTTCATCGCAGACGTCCAGCTGCAGCGTTTCGAGTGGCAATTTTTTCTCGCGCGAGAGGGCGTCCAGTTGCGCGCGCTTTTCCGCGGAACGGCCCGCGGCGAACACGCGATAGCCGCGCTGCGCCAGCAGTAATGCCGCGGCACGACCCAAACCGTCGGTCGCGCCGGTGATCAATACGGTTGGCTTGCCGGCCGCTGCTTCGCTCGCCACGTTCGCCATGGGCATCCTCAGTTGTTGGGTTTCGGCAGCTGCAGAATCATGCCGCTGCCCTGGCCAGCTTCGACGGTGGGCAACTGGCCGTTCCATTTGTCGATCAACGCTTTGGCGTTTTCGAGGCGGCGCAATTCGAGCAGCTGAGGCGTCAACGAAGCCTGGCGGATGCGATTGGAATCCGCTTCGCCCTGCGCGCGGGTTACCTGAGATTTGGCGTCGCCTTCGGCTTCGGCAATCTTTTTCGCGGCTTCGGCTTGCGTGGTGGCCAGTTCGTTGCGCGCGCGTTCCGCTTGCTGAATGGCCTGAGCCTTGGCGGTGATCGCTGTGGCAATTACGGCGGGGACGCGCGGCGCGCCAATGAAACCAAATTGTTGCACGCCGACGCCGACGGGAGTGAGTTTCGACTGAATCATGGTTTCTACCTGGTTGAGAAAAGCGGCTTTTTTCTCGCCGTAAATATCTTCGACCACGTATGTGGAGGCCACTTCGTTCAACGAGTTGCGTACGATGTCCCGTAGGATGCCGTGAGTGAAACGATCCAAATCGTCAACGCGGTACTTTACGTAGAAGTCGGGGACCTTCGATGGCTCGATCGCGTATGAGAGTGAAACGTCCACAAAAATTTCCATGCCTTCCTTGGAGTTGAATCCCATCTCTTCGTTGATGGGGTGACCTTCGTTGACGTCCTTGGTCCACTTCACGGTCTGGACGTAGGTAGGAAACTCGATGATCTGCGTGGTCAGCGGCGAATAGATTACCCAGCCGGTGCGAATGGGAATTTCCGAAGCGCCGCGCTGCTGTCCAGCCAGATTTATTTCTACACCAACGTGACCGGCTTCGATGCGGGTTACGCGCAGCAAAAGCGAAAACAAAATCAGCGCTACGAGCAGCACTGCGATCCCGATGACGATGGCTTTCAAGCCGGGAATTGCCGGGCGCATAGTGAACGCGGGTTCGTCGTCGTTGCGGCCTTTTCTGAATACATCCATGGGCTGTTTCTCCTAAGATTGCATCTTGCGTGGTCGTAACTAATAGTAACGCACCTGTCTTAACGCACCTACCCCACCCCCGGGTGTTTTGCCAAAGAGTACGGAGCCCCAACAAAATAAAAGAGATAGACGGAATTGTAAATTGATAAGAGTGTGTAAGTGATTGAAAATAAAGAACCGTGTTTGCGCAAGCTGGCGTTTGCAGCAGCATTGCGAATGCCGGATTTGGGTGGGGCATACGTACATTTGTGGATCGTTGTGAAAGTAAAGAGTTTGCGCGGAGGACTGCGTGTAACGTATTCATTCTAAAGGGCGATTTTTGCGCGTTTTTGCGTCTTTTGGCGCAACTTGCGCGCTTGTGGGAACGAGGCCGGACGTAGGACGTCGCTATACAGGATGGAGAGAAGTTACGGAGCGATTGTAGGCTGGCGGGCACGGCTGAGGGTAGCTTTGTTATGCGGTTGCTGTCGAGGAGGATTACGGACAAATTGGGACAGTACTGGGCTGCTGTTCGGTTGAACGGTTTGATTTGGTTCGTTGTGCACCAGGCGGTGGGCTGAAGTACCGAAATGTCGAATTGAGGTGATGCCGTTCGACGAATGAGTAGGCAGCTCTGCGGCTGCGAACCTTGGATTCAGGAGATCTCTATGAAATATCTGTGTGCGGTGTATTTTGAGCCGAAGGCGTTGGAGGGGCTATCGGCGAGTGAAAAGACGGAGCTGAATCGTGTTTCGCTGCAATACAACGATGAACTCCGCAAAGATGGACACTTTATTGTGGCGTCAGCGCTGCAGTTGCCAAAGACGGCGAAGACGGTGCGCAGCCGGGGCGGGAGAGTCACGGTGACGGACGGCCCGTTTGCGGAGACGAAAGAAGTGTTGGGCGGATTTATATTTCTCGAAGTGCGGGACATGGACGAGGCGCTGCAGACCGCGGGGAAAATTCCCATGGCGAAGTTCGGGAGCATTGAGGTGCGTCCGGAGATGAATATCGGGTAGGCCCGAGCGAATTGATTTAGTCTTGTACCCATTTTGGGAACAAGGCTATAATGAACACATGCTCGAGTGCTTGCCGTGAGAGTTATAGCCCGAAGTACTTTGAAGCGCTTTCTCGATTCACTGATCGGGAGCAAAGATCACAGGGCCGTAAGGTCGGCCCTGGACTCCTGGTTTTACGAAGCACGGCACGCCGAATGGAAAAACCCCGCGGACGTCGTGAAGGCGTATGCAAATGCAAGCATCGTCGGATCGGACCGCGTCGTCTTTAACATCAAGGGCAATGACTATCGATTGGTGGTGGCCATTCACTACCGGTTGCAGATCGTGTTCATTAAATGGCTGGGTTCGCATGCGGAGTACGACAAAATAGACGTGAAAACGGTGAAACATGGACATTAAGCCAATCAAGAACGACCGAGACTACGAAGGTGCGCTGAGGCGCGTGGAGTTGCTGTGGAATTCTCCGAAGGGCTCGGCCGGGAGCGACGAGATGGATGTGCTTGCTACTTTAATCGAAGCGTACGAGCGCGAGCATTACCCTGTGGACATGCCTGGTCCGGTGGAAGCCATCCTGTTTCGACTGGAGCAAGAAGGAAAAGATGCGCGAGCGTTGATCGGAGTGATTGGGCAGCGCTCGCGTGTTCATGAAGTGCTACGAGGGAAGCGTTCGTTGTCTATCCAGATGATTCGTGCGCTACACGCCAAGTTTGGCATTCCAGCGAACGTGTTGATTCAACCGGTTCCGAAGAGAAGAGAATCCATACGGCATAGTGGTTCGCGGCGGGTAAGAAGAACACCGCTTGAGGCATCCGTCTAGCGGAGCGCAAAGTCCGTGAACACTATTGACATGTTCTGTGAACAATGTTATTTGTTGCTGTGAACATTGTTCACAGGAGAGTTTGTTATGGCCGTGTCCCTCATCGGAGTTTTTGAAATCGCTGAGATTGCCAATGTGAGTCCCTCTGCGGTCGGCAATTGGCGCAAGCGCTTCCCGGACTTTCCGTCACCCCTCGCTGAGTTGAAATCCGGCCCTGTATTCGAGGAGAGTCAGGTGAGGCTGTGGCTAGCAAAACGCCAAGGTAGCGATTCTCCTGAGATCGAACTCTTTTATGACCAACTCGCAAGCAAGCGTGGGGATCCTCAGGAATTGCGTGCGAAGGTTGAGGAGGTTGTTGAGCAATTCCAAAAGCAAGAGACCTCTACCAAACGCCCCGGCATCCTCTTGGGGAGAGTGCAAGGGGGAAAGACGCGACTTTTCCTGGGCGTCGTGGCACGCGCGTTTGATAAGGGATACGGCGTTGCAGTGATCCTAACGAAAGGCACTAAGTCTCTTGCCGCGCAAACCATAAGTCGCGTCAAAGACGACTTCCGAGAATTCATTGCCGCTGGCCAGATCGACGTCTTCGACATCCTGGCCGTGCCCGATCTTACGCCTTACGAACTAACACGAAAACTCATTTTCGTCGTGAAGAAAGAAGACGACAACCTGCGGAGACTCCTGAACCTCTTTCAGGAAAAATATCCACAACTCCTTGGTAAGTCGGTGCTCGTTATTGACGACGAAGCCGACCTTGCCTCAGTGAGTTTCCGAAAAACTGATGGCGTAAGTACGCCCGGCATCATCTCGCAGCAAATCGATCAACTGCGGGCGTCAGTCACGAACTCGGCCTTCTTGCAGGTGACTGCAACTCCGTATGCCCTTTACCTGCAACCTGAGAACGATGTCGTCGTCAACGGAAACGCTCTTTTCAAGCCGAAACGACCTGCTTTCACAGTGCTCCTGCCGACGCATAGCAAATACGTTGGCGGAGATGAGTATTTTGAGAAGTCTTCCGAGTCGGATTCGGCTGCTTTCTATTTCTATCGCGAGGTTCCGCTGCCGGAGCGCGATGCCCTAAAGAAGCAAGACGGCCGCCGATTGGAAATCGCAAAAGTTCTGACCGATAAAAACGCGGCCGTCCTGCGTGATGCAATTGTCACATTTCTGGTAGGTGGCGCTATCCGAAGACTTCAGCAGCGGACAGTCGGTCAACGAGGACAGAACTACAGTTTTCTCTTCCACACTGAGCAATCTCGAAGTTCCCATGAGTGGCAAGAGCGTGTTGCGATTGCGGTCAGAGATTCATTAGTTGACCAAGCCCGCGCTGATAGCCCGCTTTTTAACGAGCTCGTGCGGGCCGCTTATTTCGACCTACGACGGTCAACTGAGCTAGAGGGTGTGCCCTTGCCGACTCTCGAAGACGTGAAGAAAGCGGTTGTAGATTCGTTGGAAACCGGACAACTCATGATTACAAAAGTGAACTCCGATAAAGACATTAATCAATTGCTGGCCGATGATGGACAACTCAAGCTGAGGACTCCATTTAATATGTTTATCGGCGGCCAAATCCTTGATCGCGGCATCACCATCAGCAATTTGATCGGGTTTTACTACGGAAGAAATCCAAATCGCTTTCAGCAGGATACCGTTTTGCAGCACTCGCGGATGTATGGAGCCCGATCGACCGCCGATCTCGCCGTGACACGTTTCTACGCGCCGCAGCAAGTCCATCAGATTATGAAGCGAATTCATGAGTTTGACGGTGCGCTGAGGGACGCCTTCGAATCTGGCGCGCAAGATGGTGGGGTCTATTTCATTCGCAAGGATCTGTCGAATCGATTGATTCCTTGTTCGCCGAACAAGCTTCTATTCTCCGATGTTGTGAGCATAAGACCCGGCCGGCGATTGGTTCTTTCTGGCTTCCAAACTGTATATAAATCGTATGGTGGAGAGAATCTGAAAACTTTGGACGAAAAAATTGACGCGCTATCGTCATCCGACAAACCAGTACTCATCGACGTGGCCAAAGCCGTCGAGCTTTTAAGGCTCGCGTATGTAAATCTCGAGTTCGATGATTCGATAGATGATGACCGCGAAGCGCATATCGCTGCGTTAGAACATCTATCCCGTACCTGCAGGAAGCCCGACTTGAGGGATAAAGTATGGTTGCTGGTCGCAAAAGATCGCGACGTCACGCGGTATCGTGAGGAAGGGCGATTCTCGAACGCCCCTGATACGAAGCAACAGAAGGATTTGGCGCGTGGGAAGGCGGAAGACGCTCCGGTCCTGATGCTTCTTCGACAGAATGGCAAAGAAGCGCAGGGCTGGCGTGATTTGCCTTTTTGGTGGCCTGTGATCGTGACACCTCGATCCGCTGTCACCGCGATCTTCGCAACGCAAGAAGCGGTCTCTTCAAAGACGCAGGGTACTGTCGGAGTTGAAAGATCCCTTCCATCAGAGGAAATCGCTTAGCAAAGCCAAAACAATTGAGCGCAAAAGAATAGGCGAGTCACGATCTAATCGGGACTGGTCTTTTGTTTTTTAATCCCGAAAGGCGAAACTTACGTTCCGCACAGGCGTCTGTGCGGTGTTGTCGACACAGCGGAGCGCGATCGTTCATTTTATCGCGGGCGGCGCTTCCTCAGTTTGGAACTATGGCCGTGGGATACAGGTCCGGGAGCGGCTTACTCTGTTGGTCGCGCAGCTCGGGGTGCGGGAGAGGCTTGCGAGGGATCATTTGATCGCGCATGGCGGCGTTGTAGACGAAAATGGCTTCGACGACGGCGAGTTGCTTGAGGTCCGCGGGCTGCAGGCGTTCGTAGGTGTCCATGTTGGAGTGGTGGGTGCGGGAATCGTAGTCCATGGGATCCTGGATGAACTGGAAACCGGGAATGCCGACGGCGTCAAACGAGAGATGATCGGTGCCGCCGGTGTTGCGATTGGTGATGGTGGTTACGCCGAGGTCGCGGAGCGGGGCGATCCATTGCGCGAAGATGCCGTCCACGGCAGCGTTGCCCTGGGTGTAAATGCCGCGGGCCTTGCCGGTGCCATTGTCCACATTGAAATAGGCGGAGATTAGTTTCTGCTCGGGTTTGAGGGCGAGCGGGCCCACAACCTTGCGGATGAATTCCGGGAGCTGCGCTTGATCCGGCGCGGTGGAAAGCGGGGCGCTGCCGAAGTGCTGGTTGGTGTAGCCCTTGCTGCCGAAGAGGCCTTCTTCTTCGCCGGACCATAACGCGATGCGGATGGTGCGGCGCGGCTTGATTTTCAACGCGTTCAGAATGCGCATCACTTCCATGGCGACGATAGAGCCCGCGCCATTATCCGTGGCGCCGGTGCCGGCGATCCAGCTATCCAGGTGGCCGCCAACCATGACGACTTCATCCTTGAGCTTGGGATCGGTGCCGGGAATTTCGGCGATAGTGTCAAAGCCGTGCTCGTGGTCTCCGGTGAATTTGGTTTCGACGTTCATCTCGATGGAAACGGGAACATGGTTGCGGAGCAGGCGAAAGACCCGGCCGTAACTTTCGATCTGAGTTACGACCACAGGAAATGGGACGGCAGTATCCCGATGATAAGGGGAGCGGCCGAGCGCGGCGCCATTGTCGTCGAAGATGATTCCGGTGCCGCCGCCGTTCTCACTGTCGCGGCTGGGAACGATCACGCCGGCGACCTTTTCATCGACGAGGAACGGAACGAGACTGCTCATTAGCTTGGCGCGCTTGATAAAACGCTCGATGCGCGCCTGGGTATCGGCGTCGGCACCGGACACCTGGATGGATTCGAGATCCTTGAGATCCTGGTCGGTGTATCGCGAGAAGAAAGGCTTGTCTGGCACGGGGACGTCGCGCATGGCACCCAGCAATACAATTTTTCCGGAAAGTTTGCCTTTGTATTTGGCGATGTCGCTCTCGTCGTTGATCACTACAGAGATCGCTTGCGCGGTGATTGGCCCATTGGTGGAGGGCGACCACGGCGTGGCTTGCGCGAGGAAGATGGAGGTGTCCGGCTCGGTCATGCGGACCCAGGTGTTGAGCTGCTGCCAGCCCATGCCGAACTCGCCCCAGTCTTCCAGATGCGCGTTGACGCAACCCATCTTGGTGAGCTGATCGAGCGTCCAGGCGTTGGCTTTGGCCATGTTGGGCGAGCCAGTGAGGCGCGGGCCGATGCCGTCAGCGAGACCGCCGGCGTAGTCCATGACGTGCGAGTGTTGCAAGCCTTCTTCGCGAATGGCGTTGTAGGCGTTCAGATCGAGGGACTCGACGGCGGGTTGCGGGAACTGCGAATCGTTCCATCCCGCGGGCTGTTCGTCGGCGGCTTTGGCTGGCTTTTTATCTGTGGCGTTCGAGAGAGATGGGCCGACGACGAGTACGAGCGCTGCGGCAAAGGCCAGGGCGTGCTTCAGGGTCATCAACATAGCTCCAAAAAAACGAAAATTTCTTAGATTTCAAAAGCGGCACCATTGTACGCCGATCGAGCCACATTGCTAGGTCACGCGGGATCCCAAGGATTAAGAACATCAGCGCCAAGGCCCGAGAAATCTTTGACGTTGCGGGTGACGACGGTGAGTACATGTTCCATGGCGGTGGCGGCAATCATGCCATCTGCAGTGTTGAGCGGTGTTCCCCTCAGTCGGTACAGACGATCCAGCATGCCCCAGAAAGCGGCTGCTATAAAAGCAAAAAAGCCGGTCTCGATGTTATGCGAGACCGGCCTTTTGTAATTTAATCCCGGCGGCGACCTACGTTCCCACACAGTTGCCCGTGCAGTATCATCGGCTCAGCGAGGCTTAACTTCCGTGTTCGGGATGGGAACGGGTGTGACCCTCGCGATATGACCACCAGGAAACTTGGACTCTCGCGGACGACGCAGACCGTGTCTAGCGGTCTGCGATCGCGAGAGCGACAACAGATATCTGCGCGGCGGCCATCAGGCGGCACGGCAGAAGTTTTAAGCGCTGGCATTACAGGTTCGACTCGAGGTCGAACATAACTGCGGTAACAAAGGCGTGCAATCCACGTTTAGATGGTTGCAGTACTTGTTACAAACTCTCTCAAAGACGGTTTGAGAAAGTTTTATGATTAAGCCGAACGGGCGATTAGTACTGGTCAGCTTCATCCGTTACCGGACTTCCACCCCCAGCCTATCAAAGTCGTAGTCTTCGACTGCCCTTCATAGACTTTATTGTCTTGGGAGAACTTATCTTAGGGCGAGCTTCTTGCTTAGATGCATTCAGCAATTATCTCTACCAGACTTCGCTACCCAGCAGTGCCCCTGGCGGGACAGCTGGTACACAAGAGGTCTGTTCATCCCGGTCCTCTCGTACTAGGGACAACTCCCTGCAATTCTCCTGCGCCCACACCAGATAGGGACCGAACTGTCTCGCGACGTTCTGAACCCAGCTCACGTACCGCTTTAATAGGCGAACAGCCTAACCCTTGGGACCTTCTACAGCCCCAGGATGCGATGAGCCGACATCGAGGTGCCAAACCTAAGCGTCGATGTGAACTCTTGGCTTAGATCAGCCTGTTATCCCCGGCGTACCTTTTATCCGTTGAGCGATGGCCCTTCCACGCGGGACCACCGGATCACTAGATCCAACTTTCGTTCCTGCTCGACTTGTAAGTCTCACAGTCAAACCGGCTTATGCTCTTGCACTCCACAGCGGGTTTCCAATCCGCTTGAGCCGATCTTTGAGCGCCTCCGTTACAATTTAGGAGGCGACCGCCCCAGTCAAACTACCCGTCTGGCCGTGTCTCCCCACCCGTCTCGGGTGGTAGGTTAGAACGACAGATTGGTCAGGGTAGTATTTCACTGTTGCCTCCTCCTCAGCCGAAACCAAGGTCTCACAGGCTCCTACCTATTCTACGCAGATCAATCCGTTATTCATGGCCAGAGTGCAGTTAAGGTGCACGGGGTCTTTCCGTCTAGATGCGGGCATCCGGCGTCTTCACCGGAACCACAAATTCGCCGAGCCGCTCGCCAAGACAGTCGATCTATCATTCCACCATTCGTGCAGGTCGGAACTTACCCGACAAGGAATTTCGCTACCTTAGGACCGTTATAGTTACGGCCGCCGTTCACCGGGGCTTCAGTTCAAGCCTTCGCCCTTGCGGGCTGAGCCCTTGCTTTAACCTTCCGGCACCGGGCAGGTGTCACCCCCTATACGTCGTATTCGACTTTGCAGAGAGCTGTGTTTTTGTTAAACAGTTGCAGATCGCGATTCGCTGCGACCGCTTCGGGCTATAAACCCTAGTGCGGTGCCCCTTCTCCCGAAGTTACGGGGCTAATGTGCCTAGTTCCTGAGCGAGCGTTCTCTCGAGCGCCTGTGGATATTCACCTTGTCTACCTGTGTCGGTTTGAGGTACGGGCACCTGGTTGACTCCTTAGAGGATTTTCCTGGCAGCGTGAAATCGGAGACTTTGCGGTCGTAAGACCTCGTCACCACTTTGACTGTTAAGCCCCCGCGGATTTGCCTACGGGAACCAGCTTATAGTGGCCAATCGGGACGTCCATCACCCGACTCTCGTATCCTTCTGCGTCACCCCATCGTCAAACGTCACCAGGCGGGACAGGAATATTAACCTGTTGTCCATCAGTTACGCCTTTCGGCCTCACCTTAGGACCCGCCTAACCCTGAGCGGATTAACCTTCCTCAGGAAACCTTAGACTTTCGGCGACGCGAGTTCTCATCGCGTTTATCGCTACTTATGCCG
>Ga0210391_10000029_pt1 | contig 182470 bp, 154 predicted proteins | sample IncBWC12OmetaG_FD_160573 | JGI IMG/M metagenome (GOLD analysis project Ga0210391, IMG submission 160573) | Forest soil microbial communities from Barre Woods Harvard Forest LTER site, Petersham, Massachusetts, United States - Inc-BW-C-12-O ...
GAACGGCGGGAGAACGAGATCACCTTGCAGAGCGAACTCGAGTTCGTCGGCAAGTACCTGGAGATCGAACAGACACGCTTTCATGATCGGTTGAAAGTTCACATGGACGTGCCACCTGACCTTCTCGAAGTCTATGTACCGAGTCTCGCGCTTCAGCCACTGGTTGAGAATGCCATCAAGCACGGCATCAGCGTCGATTCTGCCGCAGGCCGGCTGGAGATCGCTGCTAAACTCCATAACGGCAGAGTTTGGCTCTGCGTCCGCGATGACGGCCCGGGTCCGGCACCGGGATCGCGCCTGCGATTCGGCGTTGGACTCACCAATGTGCAGTCACGCTTGAAACAGCTCTACGGGGACGAGGCGTCGCTGGAACTTACCGGGGGCGACGGTCGAGGCTGTGAGGCCATCATCACCATTCCACTGCGGAGTTCGCATTGAAGACGCGAGTCCTCATCGTCGATGACGAACCGATCGCCCGGCGCGGTATCCGTCGCTATCTGGCCGAACACGACGGCATTGAACTTGTAGGTGAGGCGACGAATGGAATAAACGCTGTGGAGCAGATCAATGAACTTCATCCCGACATCGTTTTTCTCGATGTGCAGATGCCTGATCTGGATGGTTTTGGAGTCATCGAGAATGTGGAGCCAGTGAACGGCCCCGCTCCCATATATATCTTTGTCACGGCTCACGATGCGCACGCCATTCGTGCATTCGAAGTGCACGCAGTTGACTATCTCTTGAAACCGTATGATAAGGAGCGATTTGCCAAGGCCCTGGTTCACGCACGCCATGTCCTCGGACAGTCCAGGAGAGCAAATCGAGGTCTCGAACCACTGCTCCAATCCCTCCGAAGTCTCCGCCCGTTGGAACGCTTTGTGGTGAAGGACAAGAAGCGGATTTTCTTTGTCGCCGTTTCCAATGTGCTGTGGATCGAAGCCACGGGAAACTACGCCTGCATACACACCGCCAGGGACCGTCACCTGTTGCGGGAAACCATGGCGCACCTGGAAGAGAAGCTCGCGCCACACCACTTCATCCGCGTGCGGAAGTCGGCCATTGTGAACGGTGCCTGCATTAGCGAGATTCGTCCGATGCTCGATGGGGTTTACGACATCGTACTGGCTGGAGGAGCGGTGGTCACGTCGAGCCGCAGATACGCGTATAAGTTACGGGCGCTGCTGGAATCCTAGCTTACTACCTCTACCTCGCGCAGGAAGAGACTCAAGTAATTCAGTAAGTTAGTGGTCGGGGCGCCGAGATTTGAACTCGGGACCTCCTGCGCCCAAGGCAGGCGCGCTACCAGGCTGCGCTACGCCCCGACATGAACTGTTTCACTCATTCTAAAACACTTTTCAATTTTACACCTAATCCGAGTCCGCATTTTTAGCCTCTGACTTGCAGTTCATTTTATCTAAGGTCTCTCGCTTCATCTGCGAATACTTCTTGAAGACCATGGAAAGAGATCAAGAACCCTGAGCGGGTAAGAAAAAGGCCGTGGGAATCCATTCGAGTCCGGACCCGTGCTATCAGACACTAGAAGTCCGCCTAGAGGTCTAGAATGCCCCCGATGCCCGATGCCTAAGGTCGGGGTCGCGACTGAGTTCCGGACTCTTGTACGCCGCGCGGATGTAACAGGCCCGCGCAGACCTTCGCGTAGTCTCTGGCGGTATCGCTGATCACACAGCCTTTCTGATTTCTTTCTGCAACGAACTCGTTACGATGGCACTACAACTTCTAGCTTGTCGGAAACGATTTCGTAGGACTCAGGAGTATTTGATTTGTTGCAAGTGCTGAAGTTGGACGATGAAACGCATTCTCGTTTCCTAACCCACGGCACGCTCTTCGTGAGCCCAGAATCGTTCGCGAAGAATCCTTTTTAGGATCTTTCCAGAACCGCTTTTCGGTAGTTCGGTATCTGAAAACTCGACGTGTCGAGGGACCTTGTAATTCGCTAGGAATTGCCTGCAATGGATGATCAGGTCGTTCACGCTCAGAACCATTCCGGGTCTCAGCACGACGCAAGCCATCACGAGTTCACCCCACTGAGGGTCAGGAATTCCGAAGACCGCCGCTTCACGAACCGCGGGATGCTTGTAAATGACCGCTTCAACCTCGCCGGAATAGACATTTTCGCCACCTGTGACGATCATATCCTTCAGCCGGTCGAGGATGTAGAAATAGCCGTCCGAGTCTTGATAGCCGATGTCTCCCGTGCGAAACATTCCGTTTCGAAATGCGAGTTCCGTGTCTTGCGGATCGTTCCAGTAGCCCTGCAAAACGTTGGCGCCCCGTGCGACCAATTCCCCGTGCTGCCCAACCTCCACTTCCTTTCCCGTTTCGTCTTCGATTCGCAGGTCAATTCCTGGACAAGGCCGCCCACAGGACAGGAGCTTGCCCTCGACATGCTCCCGATCTTCGAGACCTGTGAGGAAGCCGGTCTCGCTGAGTCCATAGCACTGGAGAAGTTTCACGCTCGGCAAAAACTTTCTAGTTCGAAGGACAAGTTCCGGCGCCATTGGAGAGCCGCCATAAGCCAGAACCTCGAGGCTGCTCAAGTCATACGGCTTTGCTTCGGGCATCTGCGTCAGTAGGTTCACCATGGTTGGCACGAGCACCGTGTGAGTCACGTGTTCGCGTTGGACCAACTCACAGAAACCTTGCGGGCTGAACTTCGGAATTGTGACTTGGCACGCACCGAAAGCTGGTGCTGCGAACATGGCGGGAAAATCGGCGATGTGAAAAATCGGTGCCGCATGCAGATAGACACCGCCGTCTCTGTATCCCATCCAATAGCTGAGGTGATCGACGTTCGCCAGGATGTTGGCGTGAGTCACCATGACGCCCTTGGGCCGGCCCGTCGTTCCGCTCGTATAGATGAGAGCCAGAATCGCTTCCGGGTCGTAAACGGGATCTGGACAGGTGTCGTTCCGAACGTCCAAGGGCTGTTCATCGAGCGCTAGTTGCCATGGAAGCTGCACCGTGGGTTTCGGGAGCGAGGAATGTCGCAGCAGACCACGCGGTTTAGCATCAAGGAGAATTCGGTCGATTTCGGCTGCAGAGAGCCGCGCATTTATCGGGACTGCCGTGACGCCGAGCCAACCACAGGCGTATACCAGCTCGATGTACTCAGGAGAATTCGGCGATAGAAGCGCGAGGCGGTCGCCTGCCGCAAAGCCCTTGGCGGCGAGCGCAGCCGCAATATTCCGGACGCGCTCGTGGAGCGCCTTGAAAGAAACAGCGGCACCGTCGACAACCAACGCCGTTCGTTGTGTGTAATACCGGAATGCCCGGCCGAGCGAATGAGCGTAAATCATCGTGTGCTGTCCAATGAAGGAGTGCCTGGAGCCGCGAGTCACCAACCAGAGCACCTCACTGATTGAAGCTAGTCGCCGTGGCCTCCGGCGATGGCTGTTTGCGCCACTTCTTCACCCTTTGCGCGGGTAGCGAGCAGTTCCAGCAGCATGGCGTCGCGTTCATGTTCGAGTTCTTGGATCGAGCGGCCATTGGCCACCTTTGTTACGCCTTCGATGATCGTTTGCTTCACGTTGGCGCTGAACTCCGTGATCGTCCCAAGATCCTTCCACCATGTGGCCAATGGCCCGGTAAACTGCTCCATGAAATGTTGAATTCCGCCTGGCCCCCCGCCGAGATGGAACAGGAGATTTGGACCCATTAAGCCCCAACGCAGTCCAGGTCCCCAACACACTGCAACATCCGAATCGGCGACGTCCAATACACCCTGCTCGATGAGATAGACAACCTCACGGTAAAGCGCCGCTTGGAGGCGGTTCGCCACGTGGCCGACAACCTCTTTTCGAACATGGATTGGCTTCTTGCCGATTGAGGCGTAAAACGAAAGCGCCCGGTCGACCGTCTCAGGCGATGTTTTCTCTCCCGCTACTACTTCGACTAATGGCACGACATGAGGGGGATTGAATGGATGGCCGATGACGCAACGTTCCGGATGCTTACAGGCGGATTGCATCGTACTCATGGTTAGTCCGGAGGAACTCGAAGCGATAACCGAATCCGACGGAGTTGCAGCATCCATCTCTGCGAAGAGCTTTATCTTGAAATCCTTCCGTTCGGGTCCGTTCTCCTGCACCAAGTCGGCATTTGCAAGCGCCTGCTTCATGTCCGTCGTGAACTTCAGATGATCGCGCGACGCGTTGGGGGAAAGCCCGATGGTTGTGAGGTCCTTCCATGCGGCATCGATGTAACGGCGCAGGTTGCCCTCCGCATTGGGCGCAGGATCCGTTGCGATGACGTTGAGACCCCGCGCGAGGTAGAGCGCTGCCCAGCTCGCACCGATGACGCCTGTGCCTACGATTGCTACGTTCTGAATCTGCTTACTGTTTGCCATGAAACAAGTCCTCCTCGAGTTTTGATTCCTGGTTACCGCCAAATCCTTTGTTGTTGCGGCTCACTTGCCCACGACAGCGCTTTGCGTGGCCGTGTCGCGTGCTGGCGTCCCCGCTGGTGACGCGTGATGATGGACAATCAGCCGATCACCTCTTTGTCCAGTGGCATAGGTCCAAATCCATTGGAGGAAAACCGTTAAGCGAAGACTCGACGTCGCCAAGAACTGGAGGTGTACGGCTGCCCAAGTGAGCCAGGCCCCGAACCCGCTCATCTGGACTTTGCCACTCTGCAATACGGCAAACCCTTTGCCCACGACGGCCATACTGCCTTTATCAAAGTAGCTGAATGAATCAGGGGGACGATTTCCAGTTACACGGTTATGAATCACCTTCGCTGCGTAGCGCCCTTGCTGCATTGCTACTTGCGCAACACCTGGCAGCGGCTTGCCGTTCTGATCGAGAGACGCTGTATCACCAACGACAAAAATCTCGACATGCTCAGGCACCGTGAGATCTTTCTGAATTCGCACGCGGCCAGCGCGGTCCGTCTCGACGTTTAGCCACTTTCCTGCGGGCGATGGCGACACACCTGCGGTCCAAATCACAGTCTTACTGGCGATCCGCTCGCCTGCGACAATGATGCCGTCTGCGTCGATTTTATCGACGGCGTGGCCAAGGCGGACCTCAACCCCCAATTTTTCGAGGCGCGCCTTTGCGGCTGTGGAGAGGTCTTCAGAAAAGGGGCCGAGAACTCGAGGTGCCATATCGACCAGGACAATGCGGGCTGAAGCCGGGTCAATGCGGCGAAACTCCGACTTCAGGCTTGTCCGAACGAGCACGGCCAAGGCCCCGGCCATCTCGACACCGGTGGGACCGGCACCAACCAGAATGAAAGTCAGTAGATCGGGATGCCGTGCTGGATCATCTTCAGCTTCTGCTAGTTCGAAAGCCTGCAAGATCTTGTTTCGGGCTGCCTCGGCATCCGCGAGACTCTTCAATCCTGGAGCGAACTGTTCAAATTCGTTGTGGCCAAAATAACTGTGCGTGGAGCCGGTGGCCAAAATCAGATAGTCATACGAAATCGGAACGTCCTGTCGGTCGGCGTCACTCACAAAGACGCGCTTCTGGTCTTTGTCTACTCCCGTGACCTCACCGAGAATCACGATGGTGTTCTTTTGCTTACAAAGAATTCCGCGGATGGGAGTCGCAATCTGGCTGGGCGTGAGCACTGACGTCGCCACTTGGTATAGCAGGGGCTGAAACAGGTGGTGATTTGCCCGGTCGATCAAAATGATTTGTGCCGGGGTTTTCCCGAGAGCTTTGGCCGCCGCCAACCCCCCGAATCCTGCCCCGACAATGACTACTCTAGTTTGAGCCATTGGAGATCTAGGCGACCGCGGCCTTTCTCGACCGGGTAAAGTCGGGTGGACGTTTCTCAAAAAACGCAGTGATCGCTTCTTTGCTATCCGCAGAGCGGAGTCGCGCGGAGTATTCCCCGTTCTCCAGTTTCGCTGCTTGCTCAAGCTGAGCACGGACAGGCTGCCTCATAAGTCTCTTGCAGGCTTGGAGCGCGCTGGCGGGTTTCGCAGCCAATGTTTGCGCAGTCTCTGTTGCCGTTGTCAGCAGTTTCTGGTCCGGTACGACACGAGTAACTAGCCCGAGCTCCGCTGCGCGCTGCGCATCGAAGGGCTGTCCCAACTGAATCAACTCGGCCGCACGGAGATATCCGGTCCGCGCGGGAATCGAATAACTTGTTCCGAATTCCGGCACCAAGGCCAGATTGATAAACGGCATCTGGAACTTCGCGCTCTCGCCTGCGTAGACAAAGTCGCAGTGCGTCAACATGGTGGTTCCGCCACCGATGGCGAAGCCATGCACGGCGGCAACAATGGGCCTATCGAAATTGATTAGCGCTTCGATCAGGCGGGATTGCGGACTGGCGTCCGGTCCCATTGGATTCTTGAGAAAATCCTCCAGATCGTTGCCCGCACAGAAGGAGTCTCCTGCGCCATGCCAGAGCACGACACGTATGTCTTCGTCCTTCGCGGCGGCGTTGAGCAAGTCCGCGATGGTGTCGTACATCGCTGAAGTCATGGCATTCTTTTTCGCCGGCCGATTGAGCTGGACCCGCAAGATGCTCCCGGAGCGTTCTGTGACGATGTCACTCATCTTCCACCTCCGGTAGCGGCCGATTCCAAATTCGAAACGTGCGGGATTGTGCCGCTGGCACGCAGGCCTGCGATGTCGTCACTTGTGAATCCAAGTTCCTTCAACACTTCATCGTTGTGCTCGCCGATTCCCGGCGCGCGCTTGGCAGGTACTTTAGTAATGCCGTGCACTTGAATAGGACTGCTGATGGTCGAGGTCAACTTCTCGCCGGCTCCTTCGAGCGGAACGACGATATCATTCGCTCGCAATTGTGGGTCATCAACGACTTCCTGCGGGCCACGCACGGCGCCGAAGGGGACATGTACTCCGTTAAAGACGTCATACCAATGCGACATTGGCTGTGAGCCAAAAATCTGATCGAGCATTGCCGTCAATTGTGGCCGGTTCTGCGCGAGCTTGGCAGGATCCGAGAATCGCGGGTCCGTCATGATATCCTCGCGACCCATTGCTTTCAGGACTGCGGGTACCTTGTCAGGAGTGGCTACGAGAACGAACCAGGTGCCATCGGAAGAGCGATATGTGTTCAAAGCTGCGTTTGCGGGATGGGTTCGATCGTGCAGCCCATAGAAACTCGCACCACATAGAGCGGCCTGGACAAAGACGCTGGCCGACCAGACACCCGCCGCGAGGAGCGAAGTCGTGACGTAGGATCCTTTACCGGTGCGTTCGCGGCGATAAAGCGCGGTCGCAATGGCGGCATAAATGCAGACGGCAGTTGCATTGTCCCCGCTGCCTGCAACTGGCCAGGTCGGCGGCTCTTCAGCATCGCGCGTCATGAATAACAAGCCGCTTCGTGCCCAGAAGGCCGTCAAATCGAATCCGGGAAGAGTAGAGTCCGGACCTTTCTCGCCGAAGCCGGTGAGATCGGCATAGATCAAACGCGGATTCCATTGCGCGACATCGTCATATTCGAGCTTCAATTTCTTGCGCGCGGAATGCGGTGTGTTGACGATAAACACGTCGGCCCACTCAGCTAAGCGCTGGAGAACCTGCTGCGCGTTTGCAGATTTCAGATTGAGCGCAACGCCACGCTTGTTTCGATTCGACAATTGGAAGGGATAAGGCTCTTCCGAATGCGGCTGGGGCGGGATTTTCTGACCCTTTCTCCAGAGCTCTCCCTCAGGCGGCTCGACCTTGATGACCTCCGCTCCAAAGTCGGACAGGATCGTCGCCGCGCCGGGACCCGCGATGAAGCTGGCCAGGTCTACCACTTTCAATCCAGAGAAGATGTTTTCCTCTTCCATAAATTCTCCTTGTCGCAAAATGAGTCAGGCTCCAGTTCGACGTTGACGCTCGATCACACTGTTTCAGTCGCGCTAGTGCCCCTGGAACTTCGGAGCATGCTTCGCAAGAAAGGCAGATGTTCCTTCTCTCTTGTCTTCGGTCCCGGCGCAAATCGCGAATAGGGAAGCTTCTAGGAGCAAGCCTTCCGCGAGGCTCGTATCCAATCCTTTGTTTACTGCCTCGATGGAGTACTTCACCCCGACGGGTGCGTTGGAAATGATCTGGTTGAGAAGGGTTTCAACCCTTGCGATCAGGTTAGCGCTCGGAACGACCTCATTCACGAGGCCGATGCGATAGGCTTCTTGTGCGTCGATGATTGCGCCTGACAGAATGAGTTGCAACGCGCGGCCCTTGCCGATCAACCTGGGAAGACGCTGCGTTCCGCCATAGCCCGGCATCACTCCGATCTTCACTTCGGGCTGACCAAACTTCGCAGTTTCGGCGGCGATTCGAATCGTGCTGGCCATCGACAGTTCACAGCCACCGCCGAGCGCAAAGCCATTCACCGCGGCGATGACCGGCTTGCCGAGGTTTTCGATGAGCTCGGTAAGCGCCTGCCCGGATCGCGTTTTCTCTTCCGCGGTGAGCGGAGTATCGTTGGCCATTTCGCTGATGTCCGCGCCGGCCGCAAACGACTTGTCTCCCGCTCCGGTGAAAACGACTCCACGCACTTCGGAATCGTCGCGGGCGTTTTCGAAGGCGGTTCGCAATTCGGAAATAGTTTTCGCGTTCAGAGCGTTCAATACTTTGGGCCGGTTGATGGTCACATAGGCAATCGGGCCCTTCTTCTCGTACAGAACGTTCTCAAGTATCAAAGCAAAAGCTGGCGAACTCATGATTCTCTCCTCGTGATTTGATAAAACTGATCAGGGCCAGACTAGGAACGCACAGGAATCTCTGCGTACGCGATTCCAGATAAATTCCCTTCGGCGAAAACAATATTTTTCTTATTCGTTCCATCGAGATTGGCGCTGTACACAGAACCCCCCAAATCGGTCAGGAACATGCGCTTGTTCTCGAGATCCAGCGACAGCCCGATGCCCTCCATGAGGTGGTTAAATACGATTTCCGGCTCTTTGCGCTTTCCGGACGCCGCGTCGATCGGTGCGCGATTGACAGTGTTACCGCGCGGTGGGTCCCCGCGATCGGTCCAGTACATCACTCGGTTGCCGAGGTCGAGATCAAGATCGATTGGTTCAGGCAGGTTGTCGTAAAGAACTTCGATGTCCTTACGGTTTGCCGGAGTCTGGTCCTTTGGGATTTCGAGGCCTGCGCGGAAAATGCGCCCCTGGCCGGCGTTGTCATTCCCCTTTTGCGTCCAGTAAAATTTGCCGCCGTTCACATCGACCGCGATGCCAACGCACCAATTTCTCGCGTCAAGGCGGTCGTCATCGCCATGTCCCGTTTCGACGAGCGTCTCGATCTTTGAGCCGTCGAGATTCGAGCGCATGACGCGCATGCCTTCGCGGTCCGACCAGTAGAGTTTGCGGTTCTGCGCATCGAGCTGAAGCTGCTTGGGAGTCCAAGTCTTGCCGGAGGGGACAATGTTCGTGACGTTGGTGCCGTCGAGATCAGCACGATCGATCGTGCCGTCGTTAGCCTTGGGATTTCCCATATTTGTCCAGTAGATGTGGCCGGCCGTGATGTCGACCACAATGCCGTCGGGGAGTTTTCGGCCTTCGTTGACGATAGTCTTCAAGTTGGAGCCGTCGGGGTTCGACGTGACGACGCGACCGGCGGCTAGATCCAAAAAGTACAAACGGCCCACAGTCTTTGCAGTGAACTTCGTTGTTTCGGACTTAGAAGCTTTAGAAGATGGCATGAATCTTTCATTCCTTTCTTTGTTGCTTTTTATTAATCGAGCGTCGTTTCAGCTGGAGTGCTCTCGCATGGCTACACGAAGGCGCTGAGGCCGGTAATGGCTTTGCCGAGAATCAGGTTCTGCATCTGGAACGTACCCTCGTAGGAGTAGAGAGCTTCCGCATCCACAAAGAACCGCCCGACGTTGTACTCAGCGGCGATGCCGTTGCCGCCGAGCAGTTCGCGCGCCCACGCGACCGTCTCGCGGCACTTGGCTGTGGTAAAGGCCTTAGCCAGGGATGCGTGCGCGTCGGTCAATTTGCCTTCGGCCTGCAATTGGGACATGCGCACCAAGAGGCACTGCGAAGCGGTGATGTTGGCGAGCATCTTGGCCAGGAGGTCTTGCACCATCTGGAATGAGCCGATCGGCTTGCCAAACTGCAAACGCTCCTGGCAGTACTTGAGCGCATTTTCGTAAGCGCCCATGGCGCATCCCGTCGCTTCCCAGCCGACCAGGAATCGCGTCATTTTCAGGACGCGGGCCGTGTCGCGGAACGATTGATCGGCTTGCAGGCGGTTTCCCTCCGGAATGCGGCAGTTCTCCATCGTGATCAAGCCGTTCTGCACGACCTTAAGTGCAATTTTGTTCTGGATTTTTTCGACCTTGAATCCGGGTGTGGTCTTGTTCTCGACGATAAACGCTTTGACTTGGTTGTCAGCGAGATCGCGTGCCCAGATGATCGAGATATCGCACCACGGTGCGTTGCCGATCCATTTCTTCTGGCCGTTCAGGATCCAGGTGTCCCCGTCACGCTTGGCCGTAGTCGTAAGTCCGCCAGCGGTTCCCGAGCCGACGAGAGGCTCGGTCAAGCCGAAGCAGCCAATTTTTTCCCAGCGGGCCATCGGCGGGAGCCATTTTTGCTTTTGTTCCTCTGAACCGCCCAGGTAGATGGACCCCATGGCCAGGCCGCTATGCACACCGAAGAATGTGGCGATTGAGGCATCGACGCGCGCCATCTCCATGGCAATCAAGCCAAATAGCTGCACACTTCCGCCTCGGCAGCCGTACCCGGTCATGCCAGCGCCGCCGATATTGAGTTCCTTAATCGCAGGCAACAATTCAAACGGAAAAGAATCTTCGACCCAATACTTCGTGATGATGGGCTGGACCTTGGTTTCCATGAATGTGCGCACCTGCTTTACGACCGCCAGTTCATCGGGGGGCAAAGTCTCTGCGAGTTGGTAGAAGTCAGAATTGGGCTGAGGAAGTGCTTTTTTGATTTCTTTTGTCGGGGTCGCCATGAAGTTTCCTGTTGTTCCTTTTGCCTGATGTTTGTCAATGCCACGACGACTAAGAGCATCCTGTCAGCCAAAGGTGATAATTGGCTTAGGTCGCTGAAAAGGGACGCGTTACTTCTTTCGAGATGATTCGGGCTGCAAAACCGCTGTCTATACGTTCACTCAACTGCCTAGGCTTTGACGGACGTGGAGGATTTCAAGCTCAATCCAAAAGCGCGAGCGGGTTTCCAAATGCTCTTGAATCACAGACACAAGAATCTTGATGACTGTGCGAAAGTCAGACCCGTGCGCGTGATCAATGCGGACGGAGTTCCCCAAGAGCGCAGTATCAGAGTCCGCTCAAGACGTGCCCGAGCTTGTTTCGTTTTGTCGTCAAATAGCCCAGTGTCGAAGCTGACGCAGGAATCTCTAGAGGAAGCCATTCCGTCACCGAAAGCCCGTAGCCTTCGATGGCGACGAGCTTGCGGGGATTGTTACTTAAGAGGCGCATGGAGTGCACGCCAAGCTCTCGCAGGATTTGCACGCCGATGCCGTAGTCTCGCTGATCGGGTTTGAATCCAAGGCGTTCATTGGCCTCTACGGTGTCGAGTCCTTCGTCCTGCAGGCCGTAGGCGCGAATCTTGTTGGCCAAACCAATCCCTCGTCCTTCTTGGTTCAGGTAAAGCAGCACTCCACGGCCCTCCGTCGCGATCCGACGCAAGGCTTTATCGAGTTGGGCGCCACAGTCACAACGAGCGGACCGGAAAACATCGCCCGTAAGACACTGTGAATGTACACGGACAAGTACATCCTGCCCATTTCCCACGTCGCCGCGAACAAGAGCAACGTGCGTTTGCTTGTCGATCTGATTCTCGAAAGCGTGAAGACGGAATTCTCCGTATTCGGTTGGCAGTTTCGTGGAGGCCACCCGCTTCACTACCGACTCCGTACGCATCCGGTAGGCAATCAGGTCGGCGATGGCGACAAGTGCAATGTCATGTCGGCGCGCAAATCGACTGAGTTGTGGCACCCGAGCCATAGTGCCGTCCTTGTTCATGATTTCGCAGATGACGCCGGAAGGATGGAGCCCGGCTAGCCTGGACAAGTCGACAGCCGCTTCGGTTTGCCCTGCGCGTGCCAGCACTCCGGCACTCTTCGCGCGCAATGGAAAGATGTGACCAGGACGAGTCAGATCCGAAGGACTCGTCGCCGGATTGATTGCGGCGAGTACCGTGGCGGCGCGATCAGCGGCTGAAATTCCGGTGGTGGTTCCTATCCTCGCCTCGATGCTGACACAAAAAGCGGTTTCAAATCGCGAACTGTTGTTAGGGACCATCAGTGGAATTTCGAGCGCATCGAGATGCTCGGGTGTCATCGCTACGCAAATCAGTCCGCGGCCGTACTGCGCCATGAAATTGATAATTTGCGGGGTAATCTTCTCAGCGGCGACAGTCAGGTCGCCTTCGTTTTCTCGATTTTCATCGTCGACAACGATCACCATTTGTCCCGCGCGTATCCCCGCAATGGCATCTTCGATGTTTGCGAATGAGTGCGCGCGGCTGTGTGGTTCTCCAACAATCTGAAGTCGTTGTCTCATGAGTTCGTGACTTGCGTTAGCAGCAGGCGCAACCTTTTGCATAACCACCTCAGTCTCAACGCGGCCATCAGGCCGTCACGGAGGTCTCTCCTCTTGGTTCCGGACTCTCAACAAAACTGTCCGGGACTGCCGCACCGACCGGAGCCGATGCGAACCTTCGGTAGATGACACGCAAAGCGGCGACGAAAGGTACGGAAAGATAGATCCCCACGATTCCGCCCACCGCGCCCCCGACCATGAGCGTGAAGATTGCGAGTAGAGGGTGAATTTCGAGCTCGTGCCCCATGACGCGCGACGCAATGCCGTAATCCATCAGAATGCGCCAGACAACGAGCAGGGCAAGCATCCATATCCAATGCGAGTGACTGAGAGCTCCCGCCGTGACAATGATCACCGCTGCGGTCATCCAGCCCGCCACGGGGATGAATTCCAGTATTCCGGCAAGAACGCCCAGCACTATCGCGTTTGGAAAACCCAACAGGAGCATCGCGACCAAACAATAGAGGAGAGAGAGCCCGCCAAGGATTACTTTTGCCCGGATGTAACGCTGCAGCATCGCGTGCAATTCGTCCGCCAGCGATCGTACGGCTGCGAGATTTTCTTTCGCAGATACGAGATGAATGACCTGATTGGCAAGATTCTCTCCGTCGCTCAGGAAAAAGATTGCGAGAATGGGGATCACAACAAATCCGGCTAGCGCCGCGGGCGCGGATTGTTCGATTTGCGCCGCGGCGCGCTCGACATTCGCGCGATGGCGCTGGAAGAAGACTCTGATTTGGTCGGCTTGCTCATCGGCCCAACCGAGATTGTTTCCTAGCTTGTTGGCAATTTCTCCGGAGGAGACTCGGTCCGTCAGGGTGGGAACTGCCGCGAGAAGCTGACCGGCATTCTTGCGAAATTGAGGAAAAAGACCGTGCGAGAGAAGCACGGTGAAAACGATCAGAGCGAGATAGGCTTCCAAGACGTGCGGGCCTCGCAGGTTTTTGAAAAAGAGAGAGTGTCGCTGGAGGAATCGCACGATCGGATTGATCAGGTATGAGAACAAGATCGAAAAGGCAAAAATGACGATGACAGTGCGCGCCACGTAGACGAGGGCAAGCACAATCGCGAAGAGAAGGATTGTCAGTAAAGCGCTAGCTGTTCTGCGATCAGGAAATACCATGAATCCCCACGGGCAGCCGGATCAATCCGTTCCACTTTCCAACTTTTGCTTGATCGCTCCAAGGGCCCGTTCGAGCGAAGAGCGGGTTTTGTCTACGGCAACTTTTCTCACGATTCCGCCCTTAAGCCCCGTCAACCCAGCTTGTTGTGAACCTTTTAGAGTGATCAAATAGAAGCCGCGGTCGGGATTCTCCTGGTCGCGCACGCAAACGGTCAAATCCAGAGCGGTCTCGAAATAGTGGCTCGCGTAAAGTTGCTTCACAGCAACGGCATAGGCCTGATCTGAAGAACGGGAGTCTCGGTAGACTATCGCCTGCACAATCCGGAGGGTTGGCTTGAGTCCAAAATTTACTTTCTCCCAATAAAACGTGGATTGGATATTTTCTGATTGTGCTTGCGGATACTTGAGCAGATAGCGTTCGAGCTCGGGCAAATAAACGGGAAGGGCTTTCGAACGGCTGAGCAAAGATGCAAAAGTCTCTCCTACAGCGGCAGGATGATGTTTGTCCATGTAGGTTCCGAGGGCGGCGTTTCCTCCCTGTATGTATCGCTGAATCGCTTCGAGGGCCATCTTCTGTGCAAGCTTATTTGCCGCATCTGCCGCGTCAGACGCAGACCAATTCACGGACTGCTTGAACGCATCCATCGCCTCGGTGGGCAACTGGACGTCGCATTTGCCCGGCTCACAATTTTTTAGTTGCTTGATGTCATCCGCCTCCAGCGTGAAACCGTCGAGGTCGGAAAGCTGTGGCGGATCGCTGAACTCTCGGATTGCGAGATAGCTGGGAAGTTTGCGAAGTGCGTCGATGTCGGAAGCAAGCTTGAGATATTTCTCGGGAGTGGACTGTACATACACCGAGCCAAATACAAACACCTCATCCGGAGTACGGGATTCCACTACTTTTGCAACCGCTTTTCCGTTTCGGATCGCCGCAATCTGATCTTCTTTCAACCCAACATAGTCGCGAAAGAATTTGGATGGCTCGACGTCCTGTGCATTGGAGACGGGAAGCTGGACAAGGGGAAGCAAGAGCAGGACGAGGGACAACTTTGGGAATCGGGCTCTAACTAGCATTGTTCTGAGCATGCCCTTCATATTTCATTTCTTGCCCAATGCGAGCAAAGCAAACAACACCGGAATATAGAGGATGGAAGCAAAAAGCAACTGCCGTGCAGAAACGGCAGACATTCGAAAGGCAAAGCGTGCGCTGTAGCAGAGAAAGGCGATTCCAAGAACAAGAGCGCCAGCGAGATAAACAATTCCAGACCCACCCCGAATTGCAGGCACGAGAGCCACTCCGAGAAGTGCCAAAGAGGGAACTAAGGCTTGCCAGGCGGCGAAGCGATCCTTGGACTTGCCCGAAGGTAGTACGAGGTAGCCCGCGCGAGCATAGTCTTCGCGATACATCCAAGCAATGGCCATGAAGTGGGGAAACTGCCAGAGAAAAATGATTGCAGAAAGCAGCCAAGCATTGCTGTCGAGGCGTCCGCAAACGGCGGCCCGGCCAATCAACGGCGGCGTGGCACCCGGAAGCGCACCGATCAACGTGCACAGAGGAGTTTTCCGTTTCAGTGGCGTATATAAGAACAGATAGCCCAGTAGAGTAAGGATCGAAAGCAAGGATGCGAGAGCATAGGTCGTTACGGCCAAGTAGATGGTGCCAATGACGGAGAGTGAGATTCCAAACCACAAAGCGTGAGATGGCTCGATTCTTCGCGATACGAGCGGCCGGCGCGCGGTTCGGCGCATTTGCGCGTCGAAGCGCAACTCGATCAACTGGTTTAGGGTTGCTGCACCGCTGGCGACGAGTACGGTGCCAACAAGGGTGTGAAGGAGAGACGTCCATGGGAAGTGTGCAAATGAAGCAGGTGCACCCATCCAAAAGCCGGCAGCGGCTGTGACCGCAATGAGAAAATTCACTTCCGGCTTTGTCAGCGACCAATAGCCGGAGAGAACGTCGCTATGAGCAAGACCATCACGTCGCCGCACTACAGCCGCGTCAAGCGCCGCCAGTACTTGTTCCGTTACCATTTCTAGGCAACCTCCGGGTTTCGTCGAGCACTTTGCGGAACCGGACCGCAGGAAAATTGCGACTGTTGCAAATCGTGTTCACGCGAGGTCCGTGGGGCTAGGAGCCTCGAAGAGATAGTTACCGCGGGCACGAGATAGACGAGCGTGACGCAAGTCCACATAAGTGCGGCCGCACACTGCTGATCTTCAAGAACGGAAAATCCAAACAACCTCGGGGTGGAAAAATACACCGGATATGCGACGCGGTCAGAGAAGGCAAGAAATCCGGAAAGGATGTCGCACGGCAGAGTCGCCAGAAAAAGGTACAAAAGTATCGACCATCGCGGCCCAGTTGAGGCGCTTGGCCAAGGCTGGATAACGGGCCACCAGAAGAAGAGTCCGGTTGCGAAAAACAATATTTGTTCGACTAGATGCCAGCTCTCTGACCGCATGGCGAGCGTAAATAGTGCCGGTAGGTGCCACGCAAGAAGAGTCATCGCAGAAAGGGTCCAACACAGCGCGGGTCTTGTCACCATCCGTGTAAATCGGCGCAGGGATGATCGCCGTAACACACGACGCAAGACACGTTGCGCGAACAACGGCATTCCAATCCAGAAAACTCGTACAGGTTCACCTAAGAGGATCAACGCTGGAGCGAAAGTCATAAGGAGGAGGTGTTTGATCATGTGGAACGTTAGGAGGCTGTGGTCGTAGGCCGCAAGGGCCGATCCGCATGCCGCCCAAACCAGGAACAGACCCAGAAAGAAGCTGGCCGCGCGCCAAGCCGGAATGGCCGTCCGAGAGATCAAGCGAACGGGTATCCAACCGAGCAGGTATTGGTAAGCCTCGTAAAGCAAAGTGAGTGCGAGTGAAATAGGAAATTCCCGGAAGCCCTGACCGAAGTTGAAGTGGGGTGACATACCTACATTCTTATCTTTGTGAATCCTGTCGTCGATCCTGTTCCACACCCAAGACCATATCGCGAGCAGCATCTCGCGCTGGCGCCTGTGTCCGAGGATGCAAAGTTTCCAGAAATGCGACGAGTGCCGTTGTTTCCGCGGGACTCAAGTTTTTACCATAGGCCGGCATATTGCCGCCTCCCTGGATAACTTGGCGAATGAGCTGGTCCTCTGTGAGCCTCGTGGCAACGCTGTCCAGAGCCGGACCTCTCTGTCCGCCCAGGTCCCCAAGTGCATGGCAGTTCCGGCACTGTTTCCCCTGAAATACGAGTGCGCCTTGACGCTGAAGCGCCGTGGTGTCCCGTAGAAATTTGTCCGGCACGGGATCGCCACTCCAGGCGTTCATGTGCGGGCTCCAGGGTGTATATCCGGAGAGGTGCGTAAGTGTACCTAGCACAATCGCGATCAGCATAATTGTGAGAACCGCGATCGGGCGGCGGCGCCAGCTTTTTTCCCCTTCACCTGAAAGGAATGGCAAAAGAATGAGAACGAAGATGGCGATTACCGGTCCAATAAGAAGGGCTGGTGTTTCCATCGACGGTGGCAAGAGTGAAAGCAGTGCGTATAGCCAGAGGAAGAAATAGTCAGGCTTCGGTGCCGTTTGGATGATCGTTGGGTCCGGTCTGCCAGTTGGACCGAATGGGCCGAAGTACATGGCACACGCGGCGATCGCCAGCAAAATGAACGCCGCAAAAAACATATCTTTCCAGACCGCATACGGAACGAACGGTGCGCCGTCCTTCTTCGTCAATTCGTGATACTCAGCGTCGTAGGTTGCTTTTTTGACGAGGCGACCAGGCATCGGCCATTCGTTAATCCCCAGCTTCAGCACCATTAAAAGATGCAGACAAACGAATCCGATTAGCATTCCTGGAATCACAAAGACGTGCAGCGCAAAAAATCTGGAGAGCGTGGCACCTGCAATGATGGGCCCGCCAAGCATCAGTTTTACGGCGGCTGGGCCGATGATCGGTACGCGGCTGGCAATGGAAGCTCCAATGCCAAGTCCCCAATAAGCGTCTTGATCGAAGCGTAACACTTGCCCGCTAAAGGCCATTCCCAGAGTCATTAGCAAAAGAAAAACGCCAATGATCCACGTCAATTCCCTCGGAAACTTGTAGGCGCCAAAGAGGAAGACCTGCACCATGTGAATTAGAACGATCGCCACCATGAAATTCGAGCCCCAGCCATGCAAGGCTCGGATGAACCAACCAAGAGCCACGTCATGGTTTAAAGCCTGCAGGCTGGTCCAAGCCTCGGCGGCGGATGGAACGTAAACCATCGCGAGGAGAATTCCGGTGACGATTTGCAAAATGAAGACGGTCAGCGCGGCGCTACCGAATACGTAAAACCAGCTCGCCGTGTTGCGAGGCACGCGGTGCTCCACAGTTTCGCGTATAGGAGCAGCGAGTTGCAGGCGATGGTCAAACCATTCGCCGATTTGCGATATCAAGCGCATCGCGGCTTCTTTCCTTCGAGAGCGGCGGTCGGCGCTCCCGGCGTAGGCAGTTCGCCCGCCTGAATGGTCACGAGACCCTTTTGCACCTTGTACGGATATTCGAACAGTCCTCGCTCCGGCGGGCCGGATGCTCGCGAGCCATCGCGGTAATACGCTCCGCCATGGCATGGACACATGAACAGACCGGACTGTGGAAACCATCGCACCGGACAGCCCAGGTGCGCGCAATTGATCGCAAAAACCTGGAATTGATCGCCTTCGACGCGCCGCACCCAGCACGCTGTATCGACTGTCTTCCCGTCGGTGGGCATCACGTTCGGATTCCGAAAAGTGGCCAGCCGCGTTTCTCCTTCGGGGAATTCGTTCACCGATCCGAGTGGTACCCAGTCGAGATAGGAGTTCGTGCGTCCGCGCATAACCGAGGCAAGCATATATCGCACGATCGGTACCGCAATTGCGGTTGCGACGAGGCCGTTGAACAAAATTCCCAGTTTCATGAACAGTCCACGCCGGGAAATGCTATTTTCGTTTGTCACCTTCAGACTCCTGGGGCTGAGCGTTATTGGAAGCAGAGTATGGCTGGCCCGGGTTCGGGACCCGTCGTGACGCGAGCCACGCAACTACGTCGGTGATTTCCTGATCCGACATCGGCCTGCCGGGCAAGTTTCCGCGCCAGTCGCGCGCTCCCAGCTCAGGGCGACCTGCGATTACGATCGTGCGCAGACTCTGATCGCTGACCAGCGCGAGAAAAGAACCATCGGTGATAGAACTACCTTTTGATCCGCCGCGTCCGTCCGGACCGTGACAGGCTTCGCAGTAGGTTTTGTAGGCGGCATCCCCTTGCGAGGCGTTGCCTACGGATTTCGGAGCGTAAGCGGGCAGATTGGTTGCGCTGAAGTTGGCGGGGCGGCTCCATCGCGTCCGTATTTGCGATGTAACAATGTCGATCTGCTTGTCGGTCAGCATTCCACCAGCGCTTTGGGCAAAAGCCGGCATCGCGGTTCCGGGAACCCCTTGTGCAATAGCTTTGCGGATGGAATCATCATCCGCGATAGCCAGATAAACAGGGTTTGCCAGCGCGATTGCAGCCCCTCCCCTTCCTTCCGCACCGTGGCAGGCCGCGCAGTTTTCCGCGAAGAGGGGGGCAAACTCCAGGACTTCATTTGGTGCCAGAACTTCGTAACCGCTACGCGGCTGGCCGTGCGGCGCGCCGCACCCTACAAGGAAAATCGCAGCGAGGGGCGCGAGCATGTATAGATGCCGGAGTGCTTTCACGGCTGCTTTTCCTCGCTTTTCCGTTGTGGAACTGTTCCGGGAGCTTCAATTCCTGCGCGCAGGACGAACGGCAGATTCTCGCGAGTCGAGACGCTGTGCTGTCGCACGACGACGACACCTGCCACAACTCCGAAAGCGATTTGCGATGCAATAAACCAGAACCAGTTGATGTGGCTTGAAAGCAGGGGATTGAGAAGCTGCATGATCGAGTACAGCAGTCCCGACCACAGCGCCGGGGCAATTAGTCCTCCGAGTACGATCGGCCGCCGTGGGAACATCGGAAGCATCGCCCCATAGAGAAGCCCCACGAAAATGGATCCGACGCCATGCAGGAGGAGGGCAATCGCGAAGCTCTCCGAATGAAACGAATTCAATTGGGCGGGGCCGAGCTTAAGCGATTGTGCATAGACAGTAGCGGCAAGGAGGTTGATGGGATACCAGATGCTTCCGGCTTTGAGCACTCCGTAAGCGCAGGCCAGCACGGCCATCGCTACTGCCCCCGCGAGGCCACCCTTGACGCCGGCCGATATCGGGTAGGTTTTCAGGGGAAGCCACACACGGACGAGTTCAGGAGCGATGGGCACGCGCTCGACAACACGGCGATTTGTTGTAATGCGGTGTTCTTCGAACACGACCGGCACGGTTTGTTCGTGCTCGTGTGGAAATAGTTCACGGATCCACCCAACGCAACCGGCAACACTCAGGACGAGGCCGAGGGCGCTGACCGAAACGCTCGTAAGGAGTCCCGCGAACATTAAGATGAAGCCGAAAGCCAAAACAATAGGCCAGGCGGTTGATGCCGGCAGCTCAATCTCAGCTTGAGCTTGGGATCTCTGCTCTAGTCCTTCCATGGGTGCCAACGTTGCCATTCGTCTTCCTCAGCGACCGAGAACATAGACAACTGTGAAAACAACTACCCACACGGCATCTACGAAATGCCAATACAGGGACAGTACGTCGACGCGAGCTGACTGTTCCGGTCCAACGCGACCCGCCAGGCCGAGTAGCAGCACGATGGTGAGCATGATCAGTCCAGCCGTAACGTGAAAGGCGTGCAGACCAACCAAGGAGTAGTACGTTGTTCCAAAAAGATTCGTCGAGATGGTCAGCCCGCGTTCGTAGATCAAACGATGCCACTCCCGACCCGTGCCGTAGAGAAAGAGGGCACCTAGAATGACCGTGAGCAACCAGAAGGCGAGAAATGCTCCCCGCCGGCCGCGTTCGAGCAGTTTTCCCGCGAGGTGGATCGTCAGGCTGCTGGAGAGCAGACAGACTGTGTAGAAGGACGGGGTTTCCAAGACTTCGCGTGGAGTTGGCCCGGAGAGGCTTTTCCCCAGGTAGAAGAGATAGGCCACCACGAAAATCGTGAAGATGGCGGACTCTGCGATAATGAGACAAGCCATCCCGACCTTCCCGCGATAGGGAAGCTTCCAAGCTGCAGAGTTTTCCGGTAGCCGAGTAGCGAGTGTGCTCATTGGTTGATTGCCTCACTCATAGTGGCTGTCCGGATCTTCAGGGTGTTTGAGATCCCAGAGCGGCCTGCGGCTCGAAACTCTAGGGATCGAAGCGAAGTTATAGTCGGCGGGCGGCGAACTTACGGACCACTCCAGAGTCCAAGCATCCCAGGGATCGTTTCCGGCTTCTGCTCCCTTGAAGTAAGAAATAACCAAGTTGGCGACAAACACCAGCGTGGCGATTCCCTGGACGAACGCACCGATGGTCACCAGAAAGTTCAAGGTGTCCCAGCCGCGCCCGGGCTCATAGGTGTAAATGCGCCGCGGCATCCCAAGCAAGCCAGGGATGTGCATCAGATCAAAGGTGAGATGGAATCCAATCAGAAACAGCCAGAAATGGAGCTTGCCCAGGCCTTCATTTAGCATTCGTCCGGTGATTTTGGGATACCAGTAGTAAAATGCACCGAAGAGAGCGAACAGGATTCCGCCGACGATCACGTAATGAAAGTGGGCGACGACAAAGTAAGAACCACCGAGTTGCCAGTCGAAGGGCGATGAAGCCAACATGATGCCTGTGAGGCCGGCGATCAAGAACTGGAAGAGAAAACCAATGCAGAAGAGCATTGGCGTCCTGAATTGAATCTTGCCTCCCCACATCGTGCCCAGCCAGTTGAAAATTTTGATTCCAGTCGGCACACCCACCGCCATCGTCGTTATCGTGAAAAAGCTGTTGGCGTAGGAATTCATTCCGATTGTGAACATGTGGTGTGCCCAAACACTCAAGCTCACGAAAGCGATGCAAACGGTGGCGCCCACCATGACGGGGTATCCGAAAATTGGCTTGCGTGAAAATACCGGAATAATTTCGGAGGCGAATGCAAAGCATGGAATGATTAGGACGTAGACCTCGGGATGTCCGAATATCCAAAAGAAGTGCATCCACAGGGTGGCTGAACCTCCCGCCTGCGTATCGAAAAAATGGCCGCCAAGATAGCGATCCGCGAGCAGCATGATTTGAGCTGCGGATAGAGGCGAAATCGCGAGCAAAACCATTCCAGACATCACCAAGTTCATCCATGCGAGCAGCGGCATACGGCTCAGCGTCATGCCTGGGCACCGCATGGAAATGATCGTGGCAATGATATTGATGGCAGTGGCGATGCTGCCGAAACCCGAGGCCAGCAAAGCGATGGTCCAGTAATCCGAGCTGTGGCCCGGCGAAAACGCACGCGAGGCCAAAGGGGCATACGCCCACCAGCCCACGTCCGGTGCGTTGCCTGCGCCGTAAAGTCCACTGCCACCCACCAAACTAAAGTAAAGCAGCAGCCCGCCAAAGGCTGTCAGCCAAAAGCTGAAGGCATTCAGACGAGGAAACGCCATGTCTCGTGCGCCGATCATCAGTGGCACCAGGTAGTTGGCAAAGCCGAACAGGATGGGCATGGCCACGAAGAAAATCATGGTCGTGCCATGCATGGTGAACATGCGGTTGAATACCTGCGGCGAGACAAAGTCGTTGTGAGGGTGCATCAGCTGGACGCGCATGATGGTTGCTTCGATACCACCGATGACAAGAAAAAACAGGGCGTAGAGGATGTATAGAACGCCGAGGCGCTTGTGATCGACCGTGGTCACCCATTCGTGCAGCGTTGCAACCCACGGCCGGCCTACGGCTTCGGCGGTTTGAATGGCTATGGCATCCGACGACATTGCTGATTCCACTCTCTTTCTCTATTGAAGGCTTTCGAGATAGCCCACGAGCGCATCCAGTTCTGCGTCGCTCAACTTCATTGCCGGCATGAGAGATCCCGGCTTGATGGAATCCGGGTTTTGAATCCACAACCGAAGATTTTGCGAGTTGTTCTCCGCCGCGCCTGATGCGATTGTGCGACGACTCATCAGGTGGGTCAGATCCGGGCCAAAACGCCCGGTGCCATTTGTGCCGTTGATCGCATGGCAGTTCAGGCACGCAGTTCTCTCGAAGACGCGCCTTCCTGCGGCTTCTTTTGCATCCTGATTCGCAGGATGTTGTTGGGCGCTTACCCAAGCCTTGAACTCCTCAGGACTGTCCACGTACACGCGCAATAGCATCTTCGCGTGTTGGGTGCCGCAGTACTGTGCGCATTGGCCAAGAAATAAGCCTGTCTCGTGAGGATCGAGCCAGGTTTCGTTCACGCGATTCGGGATCAAGTCTGTCTTTCCTGCAAGCTGAGGTATCCAGAAACTGTGATCGGTGTCGGCGGAAAGCAGTCTCAAGAAAGTCGGTGTGGGACGAGATGGATCACTCACGGGAACATGGAGTTCGTTCGCGGTGACGATGCCGAGTCCCGGATAGAGGAATTCCCACCAAAACTGATGTCCGATTGCGGTTACCTCCACCGCCTCAGCAGGCTTGGGCGCATCCTGGATCGCGTGAATGACTCTGGCCGTCGCGAGAAAAAGGACAACAACGATCAGAATCGGAATGACAGTCCAGGCGAGCTCAATCTGCGTGCTTCCATACACCTGCGCAGGCTCGCGCTCTGTGTCCGCCGCTCGGCTGCGGAATTTCACGACCACGTAACTCAGTAAACTGAAAACCACAAGAAAAATCAGTCCAGTGACGCCGAGGACGAAGAAAGAGAGATGACGGATCGAATCTGCTGGAGTGGAGTGCGAATCGAAAATGCTGGTAACGGAGCTGTCTTGCGGAGTTGCGGCGCACAACCCTGCTGCGAGGAGCACGCCCGCGAGAAGAAGGGCAACACCCGCAGCTCGACCGATGATCGCCGGCCAATCCGCCTTTTGCATTGCATCCACGACCCTCATCAAGCATCCTCACTAAGACTTCAGGTGAACCAGCGGTTGGCGACAGCAATCGCAGTGGTAGACCAAATCGTCTGCACACCCGTACCATGCAATGCAGTCTCCAAGGGATTGTGTCCGAGCGCGAAACCACAAACTGCGTTGATTCAGCGTCTTACGGATGACGAAATCAAACAGTGACGAATCGCTGCGGGCGCTGTTGCGTCTCTTGATTGACGAAACTGTCTAAGGTCTGTCGCAGAGCAACAGCGGATGCGAGAGCAGGCCGGTTCAATAACCAAGCCCCCGCATGGACGCTGTTGTCGTATTGGGTTGAGTTCGCCGGGACGTTCGGACCAAAGCGCAATCACAAGTTGGTAGCAATCTCTCGTTGATAGGAAAGGCGCATGAAGAGAAGGAAACGCATCAGACTTCATTGGACCTGCGCCCAGGTCACGGAGTCGACATTGCCGTCAATTTTCTGGCCTAGATAACGACTTTAAAAAATCTCACGTCTTCGCGCTGCCTCTGGCACTTCTTCTTCCCGTTGAAAACAAAACACCTAGCTTGAGTGTTTGGCCAAGTCCGTCATGGGCACAGATTTGCATGATGGAGCAAGTAAGGAAACGGAGAACGCAAGTGACCTACGCATTGAGAATCGTAAGTACGAGCGGGGAAAGCAAGGAAGCCGCAGCCAGGAAGCCTTTGCCCGTATTCCGGACGCTAAAAAAGAATGTGCGCTCAGCCCCTTCCAAGACGGCAAGCTACGGGGCCCGCAAACTGGCTGAGACACGAGAGGAGGTCCTAAGAAAGGTCGCTTTGGAAGAGATGTTTGTCGCATCGCGCAAAGGATTCCTATCGCTTGCGTACTCCATTCTGCGGAATGGAGAAGACGCGGAAGACGCGGTGCAAGAGGCGTTTCTTTCGGCGTATCGCCACTTGCGCAGCTTCGAAGGGCGGTCCGCACTCAGGACTTGGCTGACGCGTATCGTATTGAATGCTGCTTTGATGATGCAGCGGAAACGCAAGCCTTCCGTAGTCAGGTCGTTTTCCGAATGCGGTGTCTCGCATGACGACGGCTGGACGGAGAATATTCCAGACTCACAACCGGACCCGGAAATGATTCACGCGGAAGGCGAGACTCTTCAATTCATCGACGAGAAGCTGGGTAAGCTAAAGCCCGCGCTTCGACAGGCATTCACGATGGCTTATTACGACGACCTATCAGGAGCAGAAGCCTGCGCCAGGCTCGGTGTTTCGTATGGGACCTTCAAGGCGCGGCTCCTTCATGCAAGACGCAAGCTCTTGGATCGGACGGAGCGGGCTCTGTTGACCCCCATTCGCAGGGCGCCCACTTCATCGTCCGAATCATGGAAACGTAAGGGACTCCGAAGGTTGCAACGACTTGAATCATGATCACCGTCAAGGCGAGCCACAAAATCTTCACGTGCACGGAAGTTGCGAGCCTCACGGGCATTTGCACCGGGCATCTGCAGAATCTCGTAAAGCGCCATCGTTTGGGTTTTATTTCCCGAACCGGGACTCTTGAAAACCATGCCGAGCAATGGCTTTTCACGTCGCATGATTTGATGGTTCTAGCGATGCTGTTCCAGCCCTGCGCGCACTAAGCCGGCAGTAGTTACACCACACAGCGTCACGCGTGTATTTCGATGAATTGGTCTGCGCCGGCCACTTCACAGTGGCCCTGTGCATCTTTTGTTCGCCTTCGGAGACCAGTGGGAAACGGAGGTGCGTTTCGGATTTTCGTCTTAGTCCTGCGAATGGTCTGCTGGTGCCGCAATACCAAGGCGCTTCATTTTGTAAAACAGCGTGGTGCGCTTCAGACCGAGTCTGGCAGCTGCCCCTCGCGGACCTCCGAGCTTCCAATTAGCGCGCTGGCAAGCAACAAGAATTTCTCTACGCACCTTGTCTTCGAGCGTCGGATTCGCAATCTCTGGCTCCAGCAGCTCGCATCTCTCGAGTGGCCCGGGTTCAAAAATGCCATCGTTGGAGAGAATGACGCCGCGCGCGATGTAGTTTTGGAGCTCTCGAATGTTGCCGGGCCAGTGATGGCGCACCAGGGAGCGCATGGTTTCCTGAGGAATCGATTCGATCGATTTGTCCATCGAGACGGCGAACTGTTGAACGAAATATTCCACGAGCTCGGGGATATCGGCTTTTCTTTCGCGTAGCGGCGGCAGATAAATCGGGAAAACATTCAACCGGTAGTACAAGTCTTCCCGGAATTCACGATCCTGAGCCATCCGCTTCAAGTCTTGGTTGGTCGCCGCAACGACGCGAACATCGACTCGCGTTGTGCGCGTGCTGCCGACCGCCTCAAACTCATGTTCCTGCAACACGCGTAGCAGCTTGGGCTGAAGCTCTATTGGCATGTCTCCAATTTCATCGAGGAAGAGTGTGCCGCGATCCGCCAGTGCGAAGCGGCCGACATGAGAGTTGACGGCGCCCGTAAAGGCTCCGCGTTCGTGACCGAAGAGCTCGCTTTCGAGAAGGCCGGCGGGGATTGCCGCGCAATTCAGCTTCACCAGGCTTCGGTTACGGCGGGGGCTGAATTCGTGAATCGCGCGAGCGATGATTTCCTTGCCGGTACCAGTCTCGCCCGCAATCAGAACTGTCATATTCGTAGGCGCAACCGCTTCGACTAGAGAGAGGATCCCACGGAGACTTCCACGTCGGCCCACGATGGTCTCCACAAAGGGAAGCTCTTCGCGCTCCTCCTTGCGAGTGCGCAGATCGTCCGTACGATACACAACGGCCTTCATTGGCATGTTTCCTACATTTTCGTTTATTTGAATTACGGAATTAAAAGCTGAGCTCATATTTCACTCCTATGTTCGCACCAACGTTTCCTGCGCAAATTGACCCACGTGCCTGCCCACCAAAATAATGCTTGGGTCTACAACCGGTTTTTCCTGGTCTCGTAAGAAAGCCAAAGCTCTGTCGGCCGGGTGCCGATCAATGACGAGCACATCGCCCTCATGGACTTGTGCCGTGGCCAGCAATCTAGCAATTGGATAGACCACGTGTCGTTCAATAGCTCGTTTCAGATGGCGCGCCCCGTAGCGCTGGTCGGTACCTTCTTGCAGGAGAAATGCGCGCCCCTCTTCGGTGATTCGAAATAGGAACCGTCGCGTCGCTGCGTCCAACACGCGCTTCTGTACATTGCTCAATTCGATCTCCAGCACTTCGTCCAGTTCCTCGTTCTTTAGGGGATGGAACACCACGACTTTGTCCAAGCGATTCATAAACTCGGGTGAAAACTTGCGCCTGGCCGCCTCGACAGCCGTCCTTTCCACCTTTTCGTGCAATCCAGTTGTCGGCTTGTTGTTCGGCTGGACGAACCCCATTCCTCCTCGCACAAGATCCGCGATCTGTCCGCTGCCGAGGTTCGAGGTCAGAAAAATCATTGTTTGCGACAAGTCCACTCGCCGGTTGTCGCCCAATGTCAGCGTCGCTTTGTCCAACATCCCTAAGAGCAACTGCCATAGCGCATCACTAGCCTTCTCAATCTCGTCGAACAATAGAAAACTGAGTTTCATTTGATCGCGGTGGCTTGCAGCCAACGCTTCTTGCGTTATGAGCGGTTGTGTTTCGCGGTGCCCCAGGTATCCTGGTGGCGAACCAATCAATTTAGAGATCTCGTGAGAGTGTTGAAATTCCGCGCAGTCCACCTTGATAACTGCGCGACTGTTTCCAAACAGAATCTCGGCCGCCGCTTCAACGATGCGTGTCTTCCCAGTTCCTGTCGGCCCTAAAAACAGTAGATTTGCGATCGGGCGGGAAGGCGACTGCAACCCAGCGCAAAACAATTGGTACAGGTCGACCAGGGTTTGAACGGCCTGCTCCTGCCCAACGATTTTCTCTCGCAACGCATGCTCAAACTGGCAAGCTGTTGAACCCCGCTTTCCCGTGTCCAAAACTCCGGAGACTCTGGAGTCCGCGGCTCCCCCCCTGCGTGTACCGAGTTCTGTCATATTGGCCGATTGTGTCGCTGTGACCATAACTTCTCCTTCTGCTCCCAAAGTTCAGATCAATGAGGGCGTGGTCAATTTAAGTCTGCGAACCTTTATCTGACTTTTTTTCCAATCGTTGCCTCCTGATCCACTCTCGGATGTAAAGGCCGCAGTTCTTCAGCTTGATCCTGTTTGCTTCCCATCTCTCTAGAGACTTAACCGCATCGGCATCAACTGACCTCAAGTCTGTACATTCCAAGACAATTCGTCTGCCTTTGCCTTCTGCCGCTATCAGTGCCTCCATCTCGGCCACGTTTTCCGCGTTTAGTTGACCGCTAACTTTAAAGAACACTTCACCGTTTGCCTTCCTCGTGATCCTCAGCATCTGGTTCCTCATCGGCGTCATTTCAGAACGCAATTGACCCTCCAATCGTAAATCGTTGAAAAACAACCTCTTCGTGCCCTAGTTAACGCCGAACTTTCGACAATTGGCGAGCGCCTAGACAAAACGTATCGGTAAATTTCAAAGGTGGATTTCGAGAAAAAAGAGTTACCCGAGCACTCCATAAAATGAATCGAATGCTGGTAGGCCTACTGATGGCCCTTGAAGTACGGCCATGGTGTAATTGTTCGACGATATCAGGACTGTAGGGAGAGCTCTGTTCAAGCGATCTTTTCGATGCGCGGTTGTGAGGGTGTATGATGGGCGCGATGTCGTCTCTACGGCGGGAATTCGACTCGGTAGATGTTCAAGTGCTTGTCGACTCAATTCCTGCGTTGATTCACACCTCCAGGCCTGACGGTCACCTCGACTACTTCAATAAACGCTGGCTGGAATATCTGGGTGTCACTCTGGACGAAGTGGCCGGCTGGAATTGGACTGCCTTCATTCACCCTGAAGATGTCGAGGGGATCTTGACCCGGTGGCGAGCCTGCCTCGCCACCGGGGAAACCTTCGAGTACGAAACTCGCGTCCGCAGGGCGAATGGAGATTACCGCTGGATGTTCCACCGGAAAGTGCCCCTTCGCGATGCAAACGGCAACATCATCAAGTGGTATGGATCGAGCATGGATATTGATGAGCGCAAAACGGCGGAAGAACAGCTTCGCTGGAACGCCCAAGAGTTGCAAAGAAGCGAGTTTTATCTTGCTGAAGGGCAGCGTCTTGCCCACATCGGAAGCTGGGCCTTCGATCCTGACGGATTCGACTATTGGTCTCCGGAATTATTTCGGATGCACGGACTCGATCCGGCCAACAAACCGCCTAGTGTTCAGGAATACCTGGATCGTGTCCATCCACACGATCGCGAGTCCATGGCAGACCTGATCAAGGGGATCTTGGCGAAAGCTTCGCCCTTCGATGCTACAAAGCGCATCGTGCGTCCCAATGGTGAAGTCCGGTACATTCGCTGCGTCGGTGCTCCTGTTGTCGAAAAGCAAAGCCTCAAAAAGTACATTGGCAGCGCGATAGACGTTACCGAGCACGAGCTACTGACTCAAGAACTCCGACGCCGCGAAGCCTACCTGACGGAAGCCCAAAGGCTCAGTCACACGGGCAGCTTCGGCTGGAACATTTCGAACGGAGACCATTTCTGGTCCGAGGAAACCTACCATATCTTTGGACTTAATCGAGCCGTTAAACCTTCCTTGGATTTGGTATTGCGGCATGTGCATCCTGACGACAGAGATCTCGTGCGGAAGATCGTCCATCGTGCATCCACGGATGGGGAGGATTTTGAGGTTAAATATCGGATCCGTTTGCTGAACGGTTTGGTCAAGCACCTGCACGTGATTGCGCACCCGTGGAAAAACTCAATAGGCAATCTGGAATTTGTGGGTGCCGTGACCGACATCACCGCAACGACGCAGGCTGTAGAGGCGTTGCGTCGGAGTGAAGAGCACCTTCGAGAAGTGATCGAAACGATTCCCGCAATGGCTTGGACGGCCTTGCCCGATGGTTCCATCGATTTTGTAAGTCGATCGTGGCTCGAGTACATGGACTTTTCCATGGAAGACTGGTTGGGGACGGGACGGCAAGCGGCAATTCATCCTGATGACATCGAGAGGACGGCTCAGAAGTGGCAAGCCGCTTTGGCCACCGGAGAACCATATGAATGTGAGATGCGCACGCGAACCGCAAGCGGCTCGTATCGCTGGTGCTTGAGCCGTGCCGTACCACTTCGAGATGAGTCGGGAAAAATTGTCAAATGGTACGCAGCTAATACAGATATCGAAGATCGCAAACGTGCTGAGGAGGTTCTTCGTGAGAGCGAAAGGAGTGTTCGCCTGATCATTGACTGCATTGCCGGCCTGGTAGCCATCAATGCTCCGGACGGACAAGTGAAATATGTCAACAGCCAAACCTTGGAATATTTTGGCAGGACTCTCGAAGAATTGAAAGGTTGGGGTACCAGCGACGCTGTCCATCCAGACGACCTCCCTCAGGTGGTCGCCGCCTGGACCTACTCGGTCGAAACCGGCGGTACGTTTGACGCTGACCAACGTCTGCGCGGCGCTGACGGTGCTTATCGCTGGTTCCACATACGTGGCCTACCTCTGCGGGACGCTCAGGGGCGCATTATCCGTTGGTACACCTTGCTAACGGATATTGACGAGAGGAAAAGAGCAGAAGCAAAGCTGCGAGACGAGAACATCGCACTGCGTGAAGAAATCGACAAAGCCTCGATGTTTGAAGAGATCGTTGGAACATCTCCCGCCTTGAAGAGTGTTCTCTCGCGCATCTCCAAAGTCGCACCGAGTGATTCTACGGTCCTTATCACAGGCGAAACAGGAACAGGCAAAGAGCTGGTTGCACGCGCCATACATCGAAGATCAGAGCGTGCCTCGCGGGCATTCGTTAGTGTGAACTGCGCAGCAATCCCCCGCGATCTTATCGCTTCTGAGTTGTTCGGCCATGAGAGGGGAGCCTTTACGGGGGCGACTCAGCAGCGCCTGGGTCGGTTTGAACTAGCAAATGGAGGCACAATCTTCCTCGACGAAGTCGGAGAGCTTCCAGTTGAGACTCAGATCGCTCTGCTTCGTGTTTTGCAGGAGCACGAGTTTGAGCGTGTCGGCGGCAGTCGTCAAATCCGCGCTGACGTCCGAGTGATCGCAGCCACCAACCGGGACTTGCAGGCCGCCATCGGCGCGGGGTTCTTCCGCAGTGATTTGTTTTATCGGCTGAATGTCTTCCCAATCGAAATACCTTCTCTTCGAGAACGACGAGCGGACATTCCCCTGCTTGTCGAATATTTTATCGATCGCTATGCGCGAAAAGCCGGCAAGAACATAAAACGTGTCAACAAGAAGACGCTGGAATTGCTTCAGCTATATCCCTGGCCGGGAAACATTCGCGAACTGCAGAACGTCATCGAGCGTTCGGTGATACTTTGCGAAGCAGAGATTTTCTCGATCGACGAAAACTGGTTACTGCAGCCGCCGCCTCTGGCACCAGAGTCGAAACAGCAAGTTGAGCTCCATCGGAGACTCCTCGCGCAAGAGAAGGACATGATCGAGGCTGCGCTGAAAGATACCCGTGGGCGCGTATCGGGACCCGGGGGCGCTGCGGTCAAGTTGGGGATACCACGGTCTACTCTGGAGTCGAAGATTCGGTCGCTGAAAATCAACAAGAATCGTTTCAGGACTATCCCGGGAACTTGAGGGCTCCCGCTTCCCAGAAATTTCTCTTAAGTCGGGCAAACACATTTCAGGCAGACAGGTTGAGCTTCTTCAAGAACGAAAGGCATAGCGTGGGTAGCTGTGCAAGCTCCTTGGAAAGGGATCCACTTTCTTTTCGATTAAACCGCCATCACGCTTGTGCAATTCATTTTCGGAGTTTGCTGTACTCGGCTTTGGCTTGCTGATAGATGGGAATGTCGGGATCGGCGTTCTTCCACAAATCCAAGAAAGTCTCGTAGGAATTGCGTGTAGCGGCTTCATCACCCATCATCTTCTGCGCGCGGCCAAGCTGGAGCCAGGCCAAGGGTCCCGTGACATGTCTCACGGTAAAACCCGGATGGTCGATCAGCTTTTGGAACTGAGCCGCGGCCAATTGGCCATCGTCGAGGTCCAGATACGCCAGTCCGCGGATGTAGGCGGGGTACACAGACTCGAACGATGCCGTAAACGCCAGATCGTACTTGGCCGTGCCGCGGAGCAGATCAATGGCTGCCGCCGGATCGTGTTGATGCAATTTGATAGCGGCCCGGATGGTGGGAATGAAGTAATGCTGCACGAGCGTGTCCTCGGGCCTTTCCGCACTGATCTCGTCTGCGAGTCTACCGGCTTCCGCTGTTTGTCCTGATCGTGCGAGCGCGAGCGCCAGTGCGATCTTGTTATTGCGATCCAGCGGGCTTGCAGCTGCCTTGCTTTCATAGTGTCGAGCTTGCACGTCCTTTCCGACTTCGGCATCCTCCAGCGCCGATAGGACCACCCACCAGTCAGCATTGCTAGCCTTTGAGGTTCGCCCCAAAGCTTGCAGGCGCAGACGTTCGGCAGAGTGAAAGCGGCCCTGCTGAACCTCGAGCAAGGAATGTTCATGCAGGAAGTCTTCTCGGTAGCTGCCTCGCTCCTCATCCTTGAGGATCTTTTCGACGTTGTCCCGGTCGCCTGTAGCGAATGCCACAATTAGTCTCTCCCGCCGGATGAGTGAACTATCGAGTTTAAGGGCGTCCGCTTTGGCGAACCATGACTTTGCCTCATTGAATCTGCTTGCGAACCTAATGGACTGCATCGCGCTACCGAAATAATATGAGCTTGGCTGCAACCGCGCAGTCTCAGCCGCTTCGTCAGCGGCGCGGTCGGGTTGGCCGAGATACACAAATGCAGCCCTGAGGTTGGCATGGGCGAGCACATCCCGAGGAAATATTTCTAAGAGATGAAGCACGGATGAATATTCTTTCTCCCAGTCGCCGGTCACCCGGCCGTAATAGGCGATTTCGGTATTCAACCGGTCTTTCTCGGTCATTCGGTCGCGGAGTTGGTATGCACGCGTGTACGAAGCCGCCGACAACTCAGTCTTACCAAGGAAAAGGCTGGCCGCGCCCATCCGCCCGTACGTTACGGCAAGGTTTGGATCGAGTTCGACAGCCCGCTGATAGAGTCTAAGCGCTCCCTCAGCATCGCCGGAGAGGTAGAGTTTGTTGCCTTGACTGCCGGCTTGCAAAGCCTCGGGCGAAGAGCCGAGCGCCTTTTCCAGTGGCTGATTGAAGCGCGCCAGCGAATCTGCGGGCTCTCCCAGCTTCGCGCGAAGGCGTGCGGCGATGACTCCCAGCTCGTGTATGACCTCATTCCGCTTTCCGATGTCCACTTGCTCTTTGGCCAAGGTTGCTCCCGATCCGCAGTCGAGCGCCCGCATCTGCAAATGGTAGCCATTGCCGGCATCGCCGATCGATTGGGAGATCACCATCTTGCTGTTGGTCTTGCCGCAGATCTGGCGTGCCACGTCGGGCGTCAACTTTGAAGTCGGCGGGAGGTTGAGTTGCGCCAGGGTGCCCAAGACTTTATCGATGCCCAGAATGTTCAGATAAGGTGTCTGCTCCATTTCGTAGCGCAAAGCCGTGTCTAATGCGTCGTCGAACACCGGATCGCTCGTCTCGTTTTTGGCACCAGCGAGAACAATGGTGTCCCTGGCGGAGAGCGTCACGGGGCGGGGATAACTCGAGTACAACCAGAAGGCCGGAGCGATCACGGCCAACAGCGCAGCTGCCGCGAACCATTTACCGAAGCGGAGACGAGGTGGCGGTGATTTGGTAATTTTCTCTCTGGTTGGAAATTCCACGGGTCTCGCATCGGTTTTTGAAGTTTCGGCCGCAGCCGCTCGAAGCTTGGCATGTTTTGTGATATCTACTGCCTCGGCGACAGTGACAAGCGCGGTGAACTGGTATCCCTTTCGAGCAATGGTGACGATCATTCGGGTGTCTTCCGAGTTGTCAGCCAACGCCTTGCGCAAATGGGAGATGTATTGCGTCAGGTTCCCCTCTTCCACGAAGGTGTTGCCCCACACGGCTTGCAACAATTCTTCTTTGGTGACCAGACGGTTGGGGTTTTGAGCTAGGAAGAGCAGGACGTCAAAAGCTTTGGGGGTCAGAGATACGGGCGAATCGGCGCGAGATACCGTGCGCTTCCGGGAATCCATCTCAAATTGGCCGAAACGGTATAAGTAACCATTGGCCATGCTCGACTCTCTTTCCTTACCGAGGTCGCGCAATGCGAGAGTCATTCTCAAAGCCCTTTCACTGGAAGTTCCTATGTTGAGGCTCTCAAACGATTTCCTTAGCGGCGAGTTTTTCGGAGAGGTCCAGCGGGATTTTCCGTTCGGTCGCAAGCGGTTGCTGAGCGAGCCAAGAAAGCCATGTCTTTTCGACCGAAAAATTCTCTGTTTCGCACATGATGACAGATCGCTCAATCACGTTCTGTAATTCGCGGATGTTCCCTGGCCAGGGGTAGGAGCAAAGCAAGTCGAGGCTTTCTTCTGTTATCCCCTGCATGTTCTTTCCCACTTTCCTCGTGCAATGATCGACGAAGTATTCGACCAGCACAGGAATATCTTCTCGTCGTTCCCGCAGAGGAGGCATATCAATCGGGAAAACGTTGAGCCGGTAGAACAGGTCACTACGAAAAGTTCCCGCAGCAAGGGCCGCCCGCAAATTACGGTTCGTAGCAGCTATCACGCGGACATTCGTTTGGATGGACCGAGTTCCGCCGACACGCTCAAATTCGCGTTCCTGCAAAACATGCAACAGAGCAATCTGGGTTTCGAGAGGAAGCTCTCCCACTTCATCGAGGAAGATCGTGCCTCCATTTGCTAGTTCAAACCGACCCAGGCGCTGCTGAATCGCCCCCGTAAAGGCTCCCCTCTCATGGCCGAACAACTCTGAGGCGATCAAGTCGCGCGGGACGGCAGCACAGTTCACACAGACAAAAGCTCGTGAGGATCGATGTGACCGCCTGTGAATGGCGCGCGCAACAAGCTCCTTGCCTGTCCCTGTTTCGCCCGTGACCAAAACGGTGGCGTCTGTTGGAGCAACCTTAGACACAAGAGAGAGTACCTTTTGCAAGGCGCCAGAACTCCCGACGATCTCGTCGCGCATCGATTTTTTATCGATTTCTTCGGGCAGGGGGACGCTCTCGTATTTGAGTCTCTCTCCAGACTGTTTTGGATCCGCCATAATTACCGCGACGCCGGCCATAACTTGCCTCACCGATCTAGGAACGTTGCACGCTTGTCAGACCGCTTTGTTCTTCTCTCGCATTGTGCGAGCCCGTCCCGCCTGGGGACAACCCCAGACGGAGTCACCGTGGACACCAGATCGGAACAGAAGGAATGCCCTTTTATAGGGGTGGAAACCAACTCAAAAGTAGTAGGAGACTTAATTCTTTCGATCTCGAATATCTATGCGCTTCCATCCAAAAAGGCGGGCATCGACGGACCAGGCGCCCGGTCCGAGCATGGCCAGAGCGGCACCGATGGTTCCCAACAGGATATAGCTCCACGGATCAAGGGGATGCGTAAAGGCGCTCCAAGTCTCAATGATTGCCAGAAGTACTCCCGCGATGGGTGTCCATAAACCTGCGAGTAACAGTATTCCAGTGGCAATCGCGAGAACGTGTATCACCGCCAGGCTGGTTGGGGGTGTATTTTGCAGCTCGATAATTCTTCGAATGAGTACTGCTATGCCAACGACCAGGCGCAGAAGTAGAAGGCCGGCTCCGGGCCAGCCGCGAGCGAATGTGGAGAAAAGTCGTCGCAAAACGGGTCGAGCCTAGAATTTCCCAATACCAGCCGAAAGCCCCGAAAGGCACGCGCGAGACACTCTTTTGAGCGAACTAAAACTCGATGATTCCGCGCTTCAGACCGATCATCGCGGCGTGAGTGCGGTCGTTGGCACGCAATTTGGAGAGGATGTTTCTGACTTGGCCCTTAATGGTTTCTTCACTGACCGAAAGGTGCTCGGCAATCTCTTTATTGGCATTCCCTTCTGCAATCAGGCGCAGGACGCGCACTTCTGCTGGGGTCAGCGCGTCATCCGTGGCATGCTCGGCAAGCTGGTAGGAAGCCTCAACGGAAAGCGCCCTTTTCCCGGCATGCACCGCGCGGATCGCTTCCAGAAGCTCCTTGTGCAAGCTATTCTTCAGCAGGAAGGCCCGCGCGCCGGATTTGAGTGCCCGAAGGATCTGCACGTCTCCGGTGTACGTGGTCAGTACGATGATTCGCGCTTCAGGAAATTCCCCGCGAATCGCGATCATGGCATCTACTCCGTTCATTTCCGGCATTTGCAAGTCCATCAAAGTGATGTCCGGACGGTGGGTACGGAACTGGTGGATCGCCTCCCGCCCATTCGAGGCTTGCGCGACTAAACTCATGTCCGACTGACCCGCCACAAGTCCCGCGATCCCCTCGCGGAGGAGGGCATGGTCGTCGACCGCCAGGATTCGAATCGGACCGGGCTCCGCACTCATGACTTCATCTCCGGGTCTTTCGCAGAGAACTTTTCTACCAACCACGAACGCCGTCGAGCGGGAGATGTCTCGTAAGCACGGGAGGCAGGAATGCTCAGCTCAACCTCCGTGCCAGAGTCAAGCTCACTCCAGACCGCCAGCTTGCCTCCCATCAGCTTGGCGCGTTCGCGCATGCCGCGCAAACCGTAGTGCCCAGCGTAGCCGTCTCCATCAAGATGTTTCGCATCAGTGCCCTTTCCGTCGTCCCGGACCCGCAACCGAAGCTGCCGTTCGTCAAACCGGATTTCCACTTCGATTCGCTGCGCCTGTGCGTGCCTGAAGGCGTTGCGCAGGGCTTCCCCTGCGATCCGATAGACCTCGTCTCGGAGGATCGGATGGAGGTTCTGCGGGGTTCCTTCAACATCTACTTGAAACTCAGCAGCATTTGGGTTCGTTTCGCCGGAGGCGAGTTCTTGACCCAAAGTGTTTATCGTCAACGCAAAATCGCTGGCCACGACCGTGGATGAGCGCAAGCCCTGTACGGCATCCCGGCCCTCAGTGATCGCTTGAGCGGCCTGATCGATAGCGCTCTCGAGTGTTTTTCTGGCAGCGGCCGGATGCTCGGGCAGCAAATTAGTCGCTGCCTGAAAGCGAAGCAGCAGTCCGTGAAAACTTTGCAGCAGAGTATCGTGCAAGTCCCGCGCGATGCGTGTACGCTCGCCGACGCGCTCTTCTAGCCGAATGTTGAACCGGCGCGCCACCTGACTGAGCCGGAGTCGATAGAGCGCCAAGAGCAATACGAGAAAAGCGATCACCGACGACACGCGGAACCACCACGTCTTCCACAGTACCGGCTCGACTTCGAATGGGAGAATGGCCTCCGTACTATTCCACACTCCATCGCTGTTACTGGCCATCAGGTGAAACCGATATTGACCTGACTCCAGGTTCGTGTAAGTCGCTTCACGGGCTGATGTCGGCTCTGTCCAGGATTGATCGAACCCGTCAAGCCGGTACATGAACCGGACGCGTGTAGGAAACGAGAGACTCAAACCTGAGTAACTAAGCGTGATCTTCTGATGAGGCGGTCGCACGCGAATCTGCTCTCCCAAATGAATAAGACGGCCGTCGACGGAGATTCCATCCACATGCACCAGTGGGGGTGCAGAATCGAATTTCATGGATGTCGGACTAACGAAAGAAAGGCCTCGATTCGTAGAGATCCAAATTCCCCCGTTCGGGTCCACCGCAATGGACTTGTGCCGTCTTACACCTTGCGTACTGAGAAGGCCGTCACCCAGACCATATTCCCGAATATCACTGCTAGCAACCGCTTGGCGCAGTAACTTGTCCCGGTCGACGCGGACAATGTGTTTTGCGGTTGCCATCCAGAGAGCGCCTGCTTTGTCTTCCGCAATCGCGAAGATCTCCTCACGCATGGGGTCTGGTACATCGTCGCTTAATGCATGCACGGTTCCCGAACGGAGGAACGCCAGACCGTTATCCGTTCCGATCCACAGGACGCCGTTGGCGTCTGGCAGAAGGCAGTTCACGTTCCCGGGGGGCAATCCATCTTTACTTGTATAGGCTCGCAAGTGTCCTTCCGAAAGCTCATTGAGTCCGTTGGGCGTTCCAAACCACATAGTTCCATCGGAGCTCTCGGCGATAGAAGAGATGCTGTTCGAAACTAAACCATTCGCGACGGTGTAGGTCGTGAAGCTCCCATCCTTGAACCGGCTGAGCCCTGCGCTTAAGGTCCCAGCCCATACCGTTCCATCACTGCTCCGATGAACCGCATACACCCTGTTTTGAGCAAGCCCATCCGCAGCCGTGTATGTCTTCGCTATAAACGAAGCACCACTCTCTTGCATGTGAGTTAAGCCACCGCGTCGTCCTATCCATAGTTCTCCTCTGCGTCCGTCAATCGAGTAGACAATGTCATTCTGCATTGCAGCTGCAGTGATGCGCCCCAGATGGCCCTGTTTGCGCCAATACAAACCTCCTTCGCTCGGACCGAACCAAGTGCGTCCTTCCGAGTCGACAAAAAGGGGGCCGTTGTTCCGCGACGGCACGCCAACGGAAGCGTAGTAAGTCATGAACACGCTGTCGCGAAGACGTTCGATTCCGTCCGCCCTCCCCACCCAAAGACTTCCTTCGCGATCCTCGAATAAGGCAGTAACCGGCTCGGCCGACCCACCTTGGCTGGAATCAACGGACGTGACCCCGTCGTTGCTAACGCGGGCCAGACCGTTCGAGGTACCTACCCAGACGTTCAATTCCCGGTCTCGAGCCAGGGTAACGATTTCCGCGTTTTGCAGCGTTTCGGATGTGTAAACCCGCGACAATCCCCTCCCGTCCCAGCGCACCAGACCTTTGTCCGTGCCAATCCACAAGTCTCGACCGTTCAGCGATAACAACGCATTGACTTTCTTGTCAGGCAGTTCCCCGACAAAACGGGAGACGCGCTGACCGTTTAGCGAATAGAGTCCTTGTTCTCTTGTGCCCAGCCAGTCCTCGCCGTCAGCCAACTCGATCATCGATATAACAAGTCTTGGCAACTCATCGCTGGTCGCGCTGGTCACAAATTTCCCGTTCCGGTCGCGAAATATCCCCTTTGTCAACCCTGTAATCAGCAGCTCACCATTCTTCCCTGTGCACATGGCGGTAATGTCGGACTCCGCCTGCGACGAATCTGGAGTAACGCTCCGAAACGCCCCACTTCGATCTCGTACCATCAAGGTCGGACCCTGCAGGCGTATCCACAAACGTCCATTCGCGTCTACTGCCAGGCCAAGAACGGGACCAAATGGGACTGTACTGGACTCCGAATGTTCAATTAGAACGAAATTCAAACCATCAAATCGAACTAAGCCCTTTTCCGTGGCAATCCATAAATAGCCGTCGGGGGTTTGCGCAAACGCATTCACCGGTCCACCAGGAAATCCCGCCCCGGCATCCCAGCGGTCTCGTATATACTCCGAGATCGCTTTGTTCGAACTCAAAGCGTTCGCCGAAGCCGCAAAGCACGCCATCGCCAGAACGGCCAATAGCAACTTTGACGGCCGCCGCGGTCTCTCGCGCTTATGGGAGGAATTCAAATTTCTCAATGACGACCTCGTTGTCATTTTGAATCAGTTCCTTCGCGGCGCGAAACACATAGAGAGCCATGCGCACCGACTCGCTGCCATGCGACGGAACACCCGACGTGAATTCATGCTCGGCGACTGTACTTGTTTTGCTTTCCCCACCTGTCCCGCGCGATGTCCTGAACAAGACGCGCCCCGGCTCCCAGCGGAAGGAATGGGTGAGCACTCCGGAATGTACCGAAAATCGCGATGTATTTTCCGGAACGTAGAAGGGTTGAATTACAAATTGCGCATTCGTTGCGCTGCGATCTCCCCACGGGCTGATCTCAACACCCATTTCCCTGTTGTTTGGCCCGGCTTCGGCATAGTCATAGGTGAACATGGCAAATGCGGCCGCCGGCTCCAATTGGGAAGTATCGTGCACCGCAAACGAGTAGGTGCCATAACCAAGACTGCGTGTGAGCGCCACCTCGGCGCACGTCCATTCCCCTGACGAGTTCTTTATCCGAAGATGTAGCGCACCGTTCGAGTCTGTCCACGCATTGTTTACATCGTACAGATTTCTCCCACCTCGGCTACTTGGCGCGCTTCGAATTCTCCATTCGTATCCGCTGAACCAAAGAGTCTTGGAGATTTGTGACCCAGGGTCCGAGCCTTTGGCCGTCGCTACCGCCACCACGTTCCCACCGCGGCTGGGCATCTCATTCAGTGAGCTTGCGGGGTGAAATTCCGACTTCACAAGCACCGCGGCATACTCGGTGCCCACATGCGTGAAATTCGTCCACGTCGCGTCAGGACGAATGCTGGTGTAAGGTTCGTTCTTAATCGGCTGCACCCACCACTTGCCATTTTTCGCATACAACACCAGTTTGAGCTTGGTATTTCCGCCAATGACTCGCCCTTCGATTACATCCAGCTTATCTACATCGCTTCCGGTTGCGGGGGGAATCCTGGTGAATTCGATGCTGGGTTCCGGCACACTGAGTTGGGAATGACAACTGGCGAGCAGTGATAAACAGGGCAAGACCAGAGCAGCTACTACCGAAGAACACTTTATCGGCGCCCTCGTGCCACATTCAATCGAGCGGCGATAGCGATTTCGCCGGCGGCTGGGAGCGAAGCAGGCCAAGTCGAACCCCGATGATGCGGCATGTACTGCCTCATGATTATCCGAAACGCAGAGGTTGTTTCTCTTGACCCAAGACATCCTACAAACCCAAGCCTTCCATTTGCCAGTTTTCGAGCGGGAGCACGCGGTCGTACCCGCTGAACTTAAGGGATCCTGCGGCGGCGAATTGCGGCGTTCCGGTACCTTTTACAACCTTTACGAGATCTGCGGGACCACCTTGCGTGGGCGCCACATCTAAGGTTGGCAGGGGATGGTACTCCGGATCGACCAGCAGTACAGCCTGCTCAAATCCCAAGTGAGTTTCCGTGCTCCAGGTAGAGTCTGCTCGGATGGAAATTAGCGCGCGATCAGGCCAGGACTGCGCCCACCAGGGTCGCCACCGAGCCCAAAGAGCAATCTGCTGCCTGGGAGGAGTTCGGACCACTCGCCCTTCGATTGTATCCAGTCTGTCCGGGCCACCATGGCCCGCGAGAGGAACTTTGGTTAACTCCAAGGAAAAACTATAGGTGCTTTTCTGGGGATCGCATCCCTGACCTGCAAAGTTGAGACCCAAAATGCCTAGAATAATAAGGATGAGCGTCCGAGCGAGCTTTATCGGCGCAACGCTTACCGCGCGCCCTGCGGTGCCTCGGGGGTACCTTCTTGCGAGCATGTCTGACACCAGGATTTTAACGCTGAGGATATAGCAAGTCTGTTCTGTGAACAAACCCAAGTCGAGGTTCTCTGGGCACTCCACTGAAATAGTGGTGAACAGGTCGGACCAGATCAAGGTTGAACAAACATCGACCTAATAACTCGTCGCCTCCCGCACCTTGATGATCTGAGAAAGCGCATGTCAGCGTCGCGGGTGTATGCGAGCGAGGCAAGCGCATTGTTTTAGGTGCTTCGAAGGCCTTCGGGGTACCACGGATCGTGCGTGGATCGGTTCCACTTTTGCTCTGACTCACTCAGATAGTCCTAGGAAGCTATAGGCTAGTTCACGTGAACGATTCCGAGTTTTTCACACTATTTCAGAGTTACCTGAAGGACTTCCCCAGAGCCTCTCCTTGAGAATGCGGCCCAGCGAGGTCCAGATTCACCTCAAGAGAGGCAGTTCAGCAAGGGGGCTCGGATTTATGGCGACACAAACGGTGGTTTTCCGAGACGGTCGTCAGGGTGTCGGTGACCTCGATGTAGTTCGCGAGCGTTTTAACATACATGACAGCTCGGGCGGACTGCCGCGAGGCAGCAAGCTCCAGACAATCAATTCACCGAATGAATCTGTCCACAATTGTGTCCACGACTCCCAAAGGATCATGGGTATTCGCTCCGCTATGAAGACAGTTTTGGATTTCGTCCGAGCGGCCAGGCTCTGGGATTTGACACCCCAGTTCTGGGATGGGGCTGAGCATCTTGAAAAAAAGGCGGCTCTAGAATCCGCGGTTGAGGAATTAGAACTCTTAAGGGAAGAGTTCGACAAGGAGAACCTGGCTCTACGAGATGAAGTCGATCGGGTCTCCATGTTTGAAGAAATTGTGGGAACGTCGCCGGCGTTGCAGGCTGTGCTTTCGCGGGCGATCAAAGTAGCTGCTACAGATTCGACCGTTCTGATCACGGGCGAAACGGGAACGGGCAAAGAGCTTGTTGCACGCGCCATCCACCGACGATCAGTTCGGGTCTCACGTCCGTTCGTTGGCGTGAACTGTGCGGCAATCCCCCGTGATCTTATCGCTTCTGAGTTGTTCGGCCATGAGAAGGGCGCCTTTACGGGCGCGACTCAGCAGCGCCTGGGTCGGTTTGAGCTAGCAAATGGTGGCACGATTTTCCTCGACGAAGTCGGGGAACTTCCGGCCGAGACTCAGATTGCCCTGCTTCGCGTTTTGCAGGAGCATGAGTTTGAGCGCGTCGGCGGCAGTCATCGAATCCCCGCTGACGTGCGAGTGATCGCAGCCACAAACCGTGACTTGCAGGCGGCAACCAGCGCTGGATCATTCCGCAACGATTTGTTTTATCGGCTGCATGTTTTCCCGATCGAGATGCCCTCTCTTCGAGAACGAAAAGAGGACATTCCTCTGCTGGTGGAATACTTTATCGATCGCTATGCGCGAAAGGCGAGCAAGCACTTCAAGAATGTCGAGAAGAGAGCACTTCAAGTACTTCAGTCGTATCCTTGGCCTGGAAACATCCGCGAATTACAAAACGTTATCGAACGTTCGGTGATCCTTTGCGAGTCTGACACTTTTTCGATCGACGAAAGCTGGTTACCTCTACCGCTTCCGGGGGCAGAATCGAAGCGCCACATTGAGCTTCCTCGAAGGCTCGAGGCGCAACAGAAGAACATGATAGAGGAGGCTCTAAAGGCAAGCCGTGGACGTGTGTTTGGACCCACCGGGGCCGCGGCAAAGTTGGGCGTTCCCCGATCAACGCTAGAATCCAAGATTAAGGCGCTGAAAATCGACAGGAATCGCTTCAGGCCTGTCCCATGAACTTGATGGCTCCCGTTTGAGACGAGACCCTTCGCTCCCGATGGTCGATCAGACGGATGGAGGTCAAGAGGCTGGACAGAGCTGTCGGGATTGAGATGGTTTTGCGGGACTTTAGGAATGTATGGAAGATTTAAACCCGGAATAAAACGGATAGGGTGCGCTTCCCAGGATCCAGAACAAAATCACCGAAGCGGTACAAGTTGGCCATAAGAAGATGTCAATTCGGCAGGTTGAGCTTCTTCAGGAGCGCGGCATATCGCGGATCGCGGTGCAAGTTCTTCAGCAGTGGGTCGATTTTCATTTGAATCAAACCATCATTATGTCTGGCATAGCCTCGATCAAGCCACGAGAAAGCTTTGTCGGACTGGTTGCGGAAGGCATAAACCCTCGCGATTGAGTAGTCTTGGACCCCTTGGTATTTCGCAATCAACTCCCTCAAAGCGGCATCTGATTCTTTTCTCTGACCAAGCGCGTAGTATGCCACAGCATGTAAATACAAACCCCAGTCTCTTAGTTGTTGTTGCACTCGGTCGATTTCCGGCAAAGCATCCCGCGGCCGCCCCTGCAGAATATATGTCTGGCTTAGAGAGTAATGAGAGAACCAAAGGTCCGGTTTTAGTTCAAGCGCTCGCTTGTGATTTACCGCAGCCTCTTCGAGCTGCCCCACGAAGAACTGGGTTTCACCTAGTGTCTCCCAACTCTCTGCATTGAAGGGATCCAATTGAACAGCTCGGCGATCCAGCGAAAGAGCTTCCTCAAAACGCCCGAGTATTAGTGCCGAGAAACCCGCCATCCGTATGATTTCGGGATTTTCGGGCTCGAGAGCGAGCCCCCGTTGTGTGGAAGCATTCGCTCCGGTCCAATCAAAGTCGTCCTGCCGCTGAATCCGCCCCATTTGGATATGAGCAGTTGCCAGGTTAGGGTTTATCTCTAAAGTTCGTACAACCGCTTCCCGGGCGAGCCGACGGCCCTCGTCACTGGGAATTAGACCTCGGAGGGCTTGCCAATGGCGAGCGCGGGACAACCCCACCCAAGCCAACGCATAGTCCGGTTCGAGTTGGACCGCTCGTTCGTAGGATTTTGCGGACCGATTGGTGTCTTCGTCGGAGTTCCGTTCAAAAAAGTAAAACCCCTGCACGTAAGCGTCAAAGGCTTCTGGACTAGCTGGGCGTTGGCGCACTAGCTCTGCTTGTTGCTGCGAAGTCAAACGCAGCTGGATCTCGCGCGCAACCGCTTTGGATACATCATCTTCTATGCTAAAAATGTCCTTCGTTGGATAGTCGTAATCGTGTGACCACAGGTGAGTTTGATTCTTCATCTCGACAAGCTGAGCCGTGAGTCGTAGCTGATTTCCGCTTTCGCGCAGGCTGTTTTCCAGCACATATTGCACGGAAAGATCACGTCCAATTTCGTCCAGGCGCCGATCCTTGTGCTTATAACCCATGACGGACGTTCTTGCGATCACACCGAGCTGCTCCGGGTCTAGCCGACCTAACTGTGAAATCATTTCCTCGGTCAGGCCGTCCGCAAGATATTCCCTGTTGGGATCGCCAGTGAGGTTCTCAAATGGCAGCACGGCAAGCATGATTTTCTGTGGCCGCCGCGTCATGCCCGCAAAATGTCGCCAGGAAGCGTAGGCGACTGCCACCAAAATGAGGGTCGACGCAACCAAGAATGCAGCGTTCGGCCAAAGCTTTGTCACTTTTGAAATCGCCGTACCTGCGCGACCCTCGATAGAGGATTGCGTATTGGCGAGCGAATTTTCGGCGGAGACTTGAACCGCGTCTCCTCTCGCGATGGCTCCTGCGTCGGCAACCGTAACGTCCATCGTGAATTGGTAGCCTTTTCGGGCAATCGTCACGATCAAGCGAGGGTTCTCCGAGGCGTCTCCCAAAGCTTTGCGTAAGTGCCAGACATATTGCGCCAAATTCCCTTCTTCTACGACCGTGTCGCCCCACACGGCTTTTAGCAATTCCTCTTTGGTGACCAGGCGGTTTGGGTTTTGAGCCAGAAAGAGTAGGACATCGAAAGCTTTAGGGGTCAGAGAAAGGGGTGAATCCGCGCGAGACAGCATGCGCCTGCCTGGATCCAGCACAAACGGCCCGAAACGGTACGACTTGCTCATAGGGACTCGTTAGCTTAACGGGCGATTGAGAGTTTTTCATCCTTTTTAAGAGTTCTCTGAAAGACTTCCAAAGCCTCACATTGAGAACATGTCCCATTGAGAGTTCGGATTCTCTCATGGTAAGTGCTTCCGGCCACGAATTGATTGACGGGCAGGAACAAATGCCGGATGGCTCCATCAAGTATGCCCGTGTAACCGCCCGTCTCTTTTGGGACAGGGCTAGAGTTCGTGGGAGCAGTCACCGATGTCACCAAGGAGATCGAAGCAGAAGCGGCTTGCCAGCGAGGTCGATCAGCGGGTTGCGGAACGGACCGCAGAACTTGGTAAGGCCAACGATGAACTGAGGAAGGAAATCGGTGAGCGCAGGAAGATTGAGGCGCGTTTGCTCGAGAGCGAAGCGGCCTTACAAAAAGCCTTCGATGAAATCAAGAAATCGGAGGCCAAACTGCGTCAGGTCATTGATGCAATCCCCACACTGGCGTGGTGCAATCTTCCAGACGGCCCGAACGAATTCCTCAATAAACGTTGGCATGACTATACAGGACTACTGCCCGAAAGTTCGCACGGCTGGGGCTGGCAAGTTGCGTTCCATCTGGAGGACTTACCACCGTTAATGGAAAAATGGCGAGAGTTGTTAATCTCAGGCGAACCGGGCGAAATCGAGGCACGTCTGCGCCGCTTTGACGGTGTCTACCGATGGTTCCTCATTTCCGTTGAGCCGTTACACGACGAAGCCGGTCGGATTGTCCGATGGTACGGTACAAGCACTGATATCGACGATCGCAAGCAGGTTGAAGACAGGCTTCTTCAAGAAAACATTGCTCTGAAGCGAGCCGAAGAAAAGATTCGGGAACAAGAAACAGAGTGGCGGCAGATGTTGGAGTTTACGCCTCAACTCGTCCGTGTATTCGGCCCCGACCACGAACGTATTTATGCCAACCGCATAGGGCTTGATTATCTGGGAGTCAGCCTAGAAGAGTGGCGGCAAGTACGTGATATGTGTCGGTTCGTTCACCCCGATGACGGGGATCGGATGCGCGCCTTTTTCGACCGTGCTCGTTCTCTTGGTGCTGCCCGCGAGTTGGAGGTGCGGCTGCGCAAAGCTGATGGAAGTTATCGTTGGTTTCTCGTCCGGTACAACCCTGTGTGTGACAATAAAGGACAGGTCTTGCGATGGTATGTTGCCGGTACGGACATTGAGGATCGCAAGCAAGCTGAAGAGAGGCTTCAGCGCGAGAACGTGGCTCTTCGGGAAGAAATCGATAAGACTTCGATGTTCGAAGAGATCGTAGGCACATCTCCGGCCTTGAAAACGGTACTGTCGCATATTTCCAAGGTTGCGCCAAGCAACTCGACCGTTCTCATCTCTGGTGAGACAGGAACTGGCAAAGAACTCGTAGCACGCGCGATTCACCGGAGGTCAGCCCGCGCCTTGCGCCCGTTTGTAAGCGTGAACTGTGCGGCGATACCCCGGGACCTGGTCGCCTCGGAACTATTCGGTCACGAAAAAGGAGCGTTTACGGGCGCGACACGCCAACGGCTGGGCCGTTTTGAATTAGCAAACGGAGGCACAATTTTCCTCGATGAGGTCGGAGAACTTCCAGCTGAGACTCAAGTTGCCCTCCTACGCGTTTTGCAGGAACACGAATTCGAACGCGTTGGCGGCATTCGTCGAATCCGTGCCGACGTCAGGGTCATCGCAGCCACCAACCGGGACCTTCAAGCCGCCATCCGCTCTGGGTCTTTCCGGAGTGATTTGTTCTATCGCCTGCATGTTTTCCCGATTCACATGCCTCCTCTTCGAGAACGGGCAGATGACATTCCCCTGCTGGTCCAATACTTTATCGATCGCTACACACGGAAAGCGGGTAAAACCATAAAAGGTGTCAATAAGAAGACTCTGGAGTTGCTGCAATCCTATTTGTGGCCTGGAAATATACGCGAATTACAGAACGTTATCGAAAGATCGGTAATACTCTGCGAGACGGAGATTTTCTTCATACACGAAGCCTGGTTGCCAATGGAGCAAAAGTCGAGCGAGCCGAAAAACCATATCGAACTCTCTCGAAGAATCTCTGCGCAAGAAAAGAGCATGATTGAGGCAGCCCTGAAGGAAAGCCGCGGTCGCGTGTTTGGTCCCAAAGGGGCCGCTGGCAAGTTGGGCATACCGCGGTCGACGCTGGAATCGAAGATTAAGTCGCTGAAAATCGACAAGAATCGCTTCAAGGCAAATCCAGAAAATTGAGGACTTTCGCGTAAGCGCAAAGTCAGCGTTGTTGGTAGAGGCTTCATGCGCGGTTCGCGCCGGACATTTCGAATCCGACGCCCAAAGAGAAGGTTTACGGCGAGATTCTCACTGCGTGCCGACGCTCGAATTGGACGCTCGGCGGACCGCGAGAAGCGGCTGCCCGGCTCGGTCTAAAACGAAGGACATTGTTCTACAAGATGAAGCGGCTGGGAATTGCGGGCCTGCCCGACCATTCGCAAGACTGACCGGCGATGGACAAAGGCGTTGTCCGACCGTTCGCGATTCAGTCATGAGTTCGACATTATCGTCAAACCTCCGCCGTTAAGTACAAATTTGCGTCACTCGCCCTTGCTGCCGCTACGCCTATGTTTCGAAAAACACGGCGGATGCGAGTTCTCCGTCAATATCCCACCTTGGACTCCGAGTTGCTGAAGAGGCCAGAGGAGAAAATCAGGCACCGAGACTTGTCGCTGAGGGACGAAAAGGAGAAACACAGATGCTCAAGGGCTTCCACTATCCGCTCACGCCGAAGGGGAAATCGACACTGAATCCCTCGCCTCCTTGGTACTACTCAGCGGATTTTCTGAGCGTTGAGTTTTGGGCGGATGCCTCTGCTGTCGCGGCGATACTGCCGCCGGGACTTGAAACAGAGCGCGCCGCGAACGGCCACTGCGGTGCGTACTTCTACGATTGGCAGTTCAGCGGAAACAATGAGGAGTATCTAGATCCACAGCGCTACCAGTATCGCGAATTTTTCATCCTTGTCGACGCTCTGTACGAAGGAAAGCCCGTCTCCTATTGCCCTTATATTTTTGTCGACAATGATGCAGCACTGGCGCGCGGCTGGACGCAGGGATATCCAAAGCGCCTTGGCCAGGTGTTTCAGACCAGGTTCTACGCGGCGACCGGGAAAGCCGGCCCGGCACTCGCGGCGGGATCGAAATTTGCGGGCTCTGTCACAGCCAGCGGTCGCCGTCTTGCCGAGGCCGTCGTGACGCTCAGGGAACCGATAAAGGATCCATCGGTGCTGAAACAAAAACCTGTCGTCAACCTGTTGCATTTCCCTCGGCTGGCCGCGGACAAGCAAGGCCAACCGGTGGTTCACGAACTGGTGGAGAACGTTCCGCACGATGTCAAGATTGAGCAAGCGTGGATTGCAGACGGTTCGCTAAGGCTGCCTGTAGCCGACGGCGAAGAAATTTCTGACCTCGCGCCCATCCGCACGGGCAAAGGAGTGCGCGCCTCCATGGCCTACATCGTTGACGACCTCAAGACATTGAAGGATTTGAGGAAATAAACACCCGCTCGACAACGTCGATAGTGGTTCTTCAAGCCGCATATACGCCCAAGGAGACGTCATGGGAAAAACAGTAGCAGAACAGGTCGTAGAAATGATGATCGATGCCGGCATTCAGCGCGTCTATGGAGTGGTCGGCGATTCGATCAATCCGATCATCGACGCCATTCGCAGGTCCGAAGGAAAACTTCGTTGGGTGCACTGCCGAAATGAGGAAGTTGGCGCGTTCGCGGCTGGTGCGGATGCTCTTTTAACGGGGCAGATTGCGGCGTGCGCCGGATCGTGCGGTCCCGGCAACCTCCATCTGATCCAGGGACTCTACAATTCTCATCGCAACGGGGCGCCGGTGTTCGCGATCGCCGGACAGGTGCCAAGCCGTTTCCTTGGCACCCAATACTTTCAGGAAACACATCCCGAAAGAATCTTCCGTGATTGCAGCCACTATTGCGAAGCGGCCTACACCCCAGTTCAGGCCACCACCATGAGCAGGCTGGCGATTCAGACTGCAATCACCAAGCGCGGCGTTGGCCTGGTTTGCATTCCCGGGGATACGCTGGCGCAACCCGCGGCAGTCGATTTGCCAATGCATCCATTTTCTAGCGATCCCCCGCGCATTCGCCCGACGGATGACGATCTCGATAAGCTGGCCCTAATCATCAACTCCGCGCGGCGGCCTTTGATTTTCGGAGGTGAAGGCTGCCGAGACTCCCGCGATCAGGTTTTGGCGCTTTCACAAAAGCTCAATGCCCCGGTCGGATTTTCCTACCGTGGAAAAGACGTGCTGGAGGCCGACAATCCCAACGCCGTGGGAATGACCGGTCTCGCGGGCTGGGGTGGATTGCAGTATGGTCTGGACCGATGCGACGTTTTTATCATGTTGGGAACAGATTTTCCCTACGTCGATTTCATTCCGAAACAGCCGAAAATCGTTCAGATCGACAGCGATCCCACGCACCTGGGGCGCCGCGCCCCACTGGAACTAGGCCTCTGCGGCCACGTCGCCGAGACGCTCGACGCGCTGCTTCCACGCATCAAATCACGCGGCGATGAGCGGGCGTTTCTGGATGAAGTGCTTGTGGCCCACCAAAATGCTACGAACCACATGCAGACTTATGTGGAGCATGGTGGATCTGACGGGAGACTCCGTCCCGAGCAGGTGGGCGATGCTGTTAGCCGCGTGTGCGCAGACGATTCAATCATTATTGCGGATACCGGCATGTGTGTAGTGTGGGCCGCACAACACCTACGGATGCGTCGCGGCCAAAGAGTAATAACTTCGTTCAATCATGGGACGATGGCTAATGCCATGCCTGACGCAATCGGCGCGCAAATGGCATTCCCGAAACGCCAAGTCATTGCCTTTTGCGGCGACGGCGGCCTCTCGATGCTTCTGGGCGATCTCCTGACCATCGTGTCCGAAAAACTGCCAATCAAGATCATCGTCTTCAACAACTCAACGCTTGGGATGGTTCGGCTGGAAATGATGGTTGGCGGTTACCCCTTCTGGGGAACCGAAATGCAGAACCCGGATTTCAGCGCCGTCGCAAGGGCAATGGGCTTCCACGCGGAACGTGTAGAGCGAAAGGCCGAGATCGCCCCCGCAATAGAGCGTGCGTTTGCACATCCCGGACCAGCTCTGCTGGACGTGACCACTGATCCAGACGCCATGTCTGCACCGCCGAAAGCAACCTATGAAGAAGCGCGCGGATTCGCATTGGCGATGACTCGAATGGTCATGGACCATCGCGGCGACCAAGTGTTCGAACTCCTCAAGGGCAACATTCGCGGGATGGTCTAAGCCCATGTCGGGACACGGAGCTCTGCCAATTAACCAGGCACTGCCCGAAGAGGAGATAACGAATGCCGCTGTATACCGTAATCGCCGAGGATGGCAGCATTTCCAATAAGACCGAAGCGAAAATCGCCAAGGAAATCACACGCATACATGTGGAGGTAATGAAGGTCCCAAAGAGCTTCGTGCGCGTCGTATTCCTTTCTTACACGAGCGGCTGCGGCTATACCGCTGGCGAACAGGCTCCCACCGTTGCATTGAACTGCGTTTTGCGCGTCGGTCACAGCGCTCAGGAGAAGTACGACGTGCTCAAGAGGCTCTGGTCCATGATTCAACAGCTAACTGGAGTGGCTACAGAGCAATTGGCGATATCTCTCCAGGAGATCCCGGCTAGTAACGCCATGGAAATGGGACAAATCATGCAAGCAGTGGAGTAAGGGAAGCAGGGTCTATGGAACGCCCGCAGCGTCATCGGTGAGGGGAGTCCAAGAATGTGTCTTTTGTCTCCGAATACAGACGCCTTGACTCCCCTCCGTTCTCACGCGACTCCCGATCGCGCACCCGACCACCTGGCGGAGGGAACTCCCGCGGCTCTTCGTGATGATCTGATCGCTTTGGTCGGGCACACTGCCGTAAGGTCACGTGTCACGGATCTTGTGAAATACGCAACGGATGCCAGTCCGTACCGTTTCTTCCCGCAGGTGGTTATCGTTGCTGAATCCGTCGAGCAGATTGCCAAGATCCTGCAGTATGCGAAACAAAATCACAGGTCTGTGACATTTCGCGCATCGGGGTCAAGCTTGAATGGGCAATCGCAAGGGGACGACATCCTTATCGATGTCCGAGACTGTTTCAACGGCATCGAGGTACTCGCGGACGGACGCTACGCGAGAATCAAGCCTGGTACGATCATCGCTGCCGCAAACCGTGCATTGTTGGCCTATGACCGGGTTTTAGGGCCCGATCCTGCGAGCGGCGGAGTGGCCACCGTCGGTGGCGTGGTTGCGAACAATGCCAGCGGCATGACAGCTGGCACAAAACTCAACAGCTACCACACGGTAGCTTCGATGAAAGTTCTGCTTCCCTCGGGCACCCTGATCGATACCGCGCGTCCTGACGTTGATCGCACCCTGTTCGAACATGAGCGCGAACTACACGACGGATTGCTGGACATTCGCAGCGAGATTCTGCATGACGAGACACTGGTTGCGCGGATAAAGAAGAAATATTCGATCAAAAACACGAACGGTTATCGACTGGATGCGTTTCTCGATTGCGATACGCCGGGCGCAATCACACAAAAACTCATGGTCGGGTCCGAAGGAACCCTTGGTTACATCGCGGAGGTTACATTCGAAACCCAACCGCTGCGACCACTGCGGTCCACCGGTTTGCTGATTTTTTCGAGCCTTCATGATGCCGCGGCGGCTGCGCCGCAGTTTATTGAAATTGGCGCGATGGCAGCCGAACTCATGGACGGCCGATGCCTGCAGCTAGCAGGAGCCATCCCCGGCGTACCGAAAGGCTGGCAGGCCGTCAACGAGGATGCCGGCTCTCTGCTGGTTGAATTCCGCTCTTCCACGAGCGAAGAATTAACCGAGATGGAGGCGGAAGGACTTACGTTTGCGTCATCGCTCAAGCTGCACGAATCCGCATCATTTAGTCGGGATCCGAAGGTGGCTGCAATTCTCTGGAAGGTGCGCGAGGGATTGTACCCGATCGTCGCGGCCAGCCGGGCTCAGGGAACCTGTCTCATGATCGAGGATATTTGTGTGCCGCAGAGCGCCGTAGGCGACGCGGCCAACGACATCATTGCACTCCAGCGAAAGTTCAATTACATGGTCAACATCGCCGGGCATGCCTCAGCCGGCAACCTGCACTTTCTTGTTGGAGTGAACTTCGGTCTTCCTGCCGAGGTGGATAAGTACGCTGCGTTCATGGAGGAGATGACCACCATCATCGTCAATAAGTATGACGGGTCCCTGAAGGCCGAGCACGGAACTGGACGGAACATCGCCCCATTCCTAGCAAAGGAATGGGGGCCGAAAGCTACTGCGCTCATGTGGCGCATCAAGAAGTTGTTCGATCCGCGCGGCCTACTAGCGCCTGGAGTGATGCTCAACAAAGATCCTCTCGGTCATGTCAAGAACACGCACACAACTCCCGAGGTGGAGCACGTCGTCAACGCGTGCATCGAATGTGGATACTGTGAGCCAGTGTGCCCAAGCCGGCATTTGACGGCAACGCCTCGACAGCGTATCGCGCTTCGCAGAGAGATGATGCGCCAAGAACCCGGTTCGCCGGTCCAAAGGGCCCTGCTCAAAGAATATGAATATGATGCGGTGCAGACTTGCGCCGGGGACAGCTCCTGTGAACACGCCTGTCCAGTGCAGATCAACACAGGTGTTCTGATGAAGCAGTTTCGTCACATGGAACACGGCCCAACCCAAGAATGGGTGGCAGCGCGGGTGGCGGCCAGCTGGGGGAGGGTTGAGCCCTTCGCGCGGATGGCGCTACTGGCAGGAAATGTCGGAGCCAAAGTCCTCGGTGATCGAACGGTGCGATCAATCCTGAATCTTGTCAGAAGGCTTGTCAGCCCCGAACTAGTGCCGACTTGGATGGAAGCTGTGCCGATGCCGCTGACCTCCAAGCTGCCGCGCACGAAGTCCGAAGAGGCCGCTGCAATTTACTTTCCCGCTTGTATCAACAGAATCTTCGGTAAGTCGAAGAGATCGAAATGGAAGCTTTCCTTGCCGGACGCCCTCGTGGCCGTCTCTCAGCGCGCCGGCTACCCGCTACATATTCCGCTGGACGTTGTGGGTAATTGCTGCGCAACCATCTGGCATTCGAAAGGCTACAACACGGGAAACATTCTGATGGCGAATCGCGTTGTGGAGAGCATGTGGCGCTGGAGCAGAGAGGGAACTCTTCCCATCGTTTGTGACGCCAGCTCATGTACTTTGGGGCTTAAACAAGAGGTCCTTGATTATCTGACCCGCGAGAATCGTGAAAGGCACCGGCACCTCCAGATCTACGACTCGATTACCTGGACTGACGAGAAGATGCTTCCTCATCTCACGATAAATCGCAAAGCTCGAACCGCGACCGCACACCCAACTTGTTCGATGCATACGCTTGGAGTAGAAGCAAACCTGCGCAAAATAGCGAACGCATTAGCGGAAAAGCCCTTTTTCCCGCTCACGGCGACATGCTGCGCATTTGCAGGCGACCGAGGACTGCTTCATGAGGAGTTGACCAAATCGGCCACCCTTCAGGAAGCAGGCGAAGTTATGCGCGAAGACCGTGAGCTCTACTTGTGCGCAAACCGAACCTGCGAAGTCGGCATGGAACATGCGACGCGAGCGCCGTATGAGTCCTTTGTGTTTGCCTTAGAAGAGTTCACGCGAACCTGAAATCAGAAACGGCCGGTTCTGGCACCGCGCACAGATCCGTCACGACATCGACACTATCGTCAAATCCCTGACAAAAACCCTTGCTGACCAATTCCTTCGCACGAATCGCTTGTGTTTCGATTGAAAACATGGGGGATAAACGCCCCTCGGCGAGAGCGGAGGCCTTGCCTTGGATACAGAATTGCATCATCGATAGAGCCCGGCGATTCTCAATTGCGGGTTCCTGCTACGCCAAAAGGAGAGCCTAACGTGCCATATCGCAGCGTAAACCCGGCGACAGGGGAAGTACTCAAGAGCTTTCCGGAACATACCGATCAACAAGTGATGGATGCGTTGGCAACGGCGGATCAGGCGTTTCGAACGTGGTCGGCACGACCATTCAGCGAACGTTCGAAGATCATCGGTCGATGCGCGCAAATTCTTCTGAAGAGAAAGGAAGAACTGGCTCGTCTGGCGACATTGGAAATGGGAAAGAGAATCGCCGAGAGTCGAGGCGAGGTGGAACTCAGCGCTTCAATCATGCAGTACTTTGCGAACCATGCCGAAGCGTTTCTTGCACCGAAGACCTTCAAATCGGTCACAGGCGATGCGCGTCTTGAGTACTCTCCCTTCGGCGTTCTGCTGAGCATTCAGCCTTGGAACTATCCTTACTATCAACTGTCGCGTTTTGCCGGTCCTCATCTGATGTCCGGCAACGTCATGCTTCTGAAACACGCTCCGGGTGTTCCACAGTGCGCCCTTGCGTTTGACCAGGTGCTCAAGGAAGCAGGCGTGCCGCAAGGCGTGTACACAAATCTATTCCTGAGCAACGATCAGGCGGGTGCTTTGATCGATGATCCGCGGGTGAAAGGAATCGCGCTCACTGGTTCCGAGCGCGCGGGCGAGTCGCTTGCGTCACGAGCTGGGAAAAACCTGAAGAAATCCACCATGGAACTAGGCGGCAGCGACGCATTCATCGTTTTGGACGATGCCGACCTCGACCATACAGTAGCCATGGCCATTGTCGGTCGCTTCGGAAACAACGGGCAGACCTGCATCGGTGCGAAGCGATTCATCGTGGTCGAGTCGATGTTGAAGAAGTTTCTTGCCCAGTTCATTGCTGCGGCTAAGGCCCTTCGTCTGGGAAATCCGCTCGACGAGAGTGTAACCCTCGGTCCGCTTTCCTCTGACGCAGCGCTTCAGCTGATTCTTCGTCAAATCCAGGAAGCGACGAGCCAAGGCGCTCAAGTCCTGCTTGGAGGCAAGCGAGCCGGTCAGGTCGGGGCTTTCCTCGAGCCGACCATTCTGACCAACGTAACGCCGGACAATCCTGCATACCGGCAGGAGTTCTTTGGACCTGTTGCGCTCATTTTTCCTGCCAAGAACGAAGAAGAGGCCATTGCAATCGCCAATGATTCTCCGTTTGGACTCGGCGGTTCCGTATACACGTCGGATATCGAAAGGGGCAAGAGGGTCGCCAGCCGCATTGAGACAGGCATGGTGTTCATCAACTATCCCGATGTGAGTGCCCCGGATCTGCCGTTCGGCGGAGTTAAACGTTCTGGTTACGGCAAAGAACTCTCGAACCTTGGTCTGGAAGAGTTTGTGAACAAGAAGTTGATTCTCGTTCCAACCGCCGCCGCATAAGCCGACCATGAAAGCTCTTGCGGTTGCAAAAATTTCTTGGTGCCAAGGAGCAAGTTGATGTCCTCCACGCCCGTGCCCGCCAAAGCTGACACACCGGTCGCGAAACTGGCGCCTGAGCACGATAAAACTCAGGTCACCCCTCGGCCGGAGGCAGGCTGGAAGAAATTTGTGACCCCTCTTCTGGTCGTGCTACTCGCACTGGCCATCTTGATTACACTGACGCGCAACTGGAATGCGTGGGAGGGCGGCAAAACGGAGCAAGTCACGGACGACGCCTATGTGCGCGGTGATCTCACACCGTTGAGCACCAAGGTGGCGGGAATTGTACGCGCTGTCCACGTTGCCGACTACCAACAAGTTCATAAGGGTGATCTGATCGTGGAACTCCAAGACGACGATTACCGAGCGCAGACGGATCAAGCCAGCGCAGCGGTCGAAGCGGCTCGGGCAGCGATCGAAAACAACCGAAGACAGCGCGAGTTGCAAGATACGCGCATTGACAAAGCTCTGGCTGGGATCGATCAGGCAAAAGCGCAAATCGCGGCGGCGGAGGCCGGAAAAGAGGCCGTGGAAGCCGATTTAGTGCGCGCCCGCTCCGAGCGAAAGCGCCAAGAAGACCTGTACCAGGCGCATTCCGCGACGCAACAGAAACTGGAATCCGCCGTAGCCGACGAAGCGCGCCTCTCTGCCCAGTTCGCGAGCCGTGACGCCGATCTTCTACAAGCCCGCACGCAGTTGCGCAGCAACGAGATTGGGGCCGAAAGCGAGCGCCGCTCGAAGGCCGTGCTCGAGTCTCAGGACTTGCAACTGCAGGCCGATCTGCACGCAAAGCAAGCCAGCCTGGTGGTAGCGACGGTCAATTTGGATTACACAAAGATTTACGCTCCGGGCGATGGCAACGTAGGAGAACGGCAAGTCCGTGCCGGACAGCTTGTTTCACCTGGTACACAGGTCATCTCCTTCGTCGATGTCACGAAGTGGGTACAAGCCAATTACCGGGAAACCCAACTGACCAATGTTAAGGTCGGCGATCCCGCCGAACTTCGGATCGACCAATTCCCAGGACAGGTCATTCACGGAAAAGTGCTGGAGATAGCCCCGGCCAGCGGATCGCAATTCGCTCTGCTTCCGCCCGACAATGCGACCGGAAATTTCACCAAAGTCGTGCAGCGGATTCCGGTCAAGATCGCTCTCGATGATTCCACCTTCGCCGCGAAACTGCGTCCCGGACTTTCCGTGATAGCAACCGTCCGGACGAGACAGTAGCCGTAACAATGGGAACTTCGAGCATTTCCATCCGCCCCTCCGCACTCGACATTGCGCATGGCGCTGCCGCCGCCATTCCATCGGAAGTGTCGACGCGTCCGCTGCTTGGAATTCTCGGAGTCGTTCTCGGTGCCGGACTGGTGACGTTAACAGGCCGCATGTTGAGTCTCGGTCTTGCGGATTTGAAGGGGCATGCTGGCATAAGCTTCGACGACGGCGCCTGGCTAGATAGCGCCTACAACGCGTCATTGATGTTCATCGGGCCATTCACCGTCTACCTCGGAGGATTGCTCGGCCCGCGACGCGTCCTGCTCAGCGCCGCTGCAATCTTCGCTCTAACTTGTGTCTTCCTTCCATTCATACACAGTTACACTCTGTTTCTCGCCGCACTGGTTCTTGCTGGGATGACCTCAGGCACATTCTATCCGCTCACATTGACGTTCGCGCTCCGCGCCATTCCGTTGCGCTATCTTCCTTTTACGATTGCCTTGTATGCCGCTTTTGTCGACGGCGCGGTGAATATCGCGCCGTCGCTCTACGGCTGGTACCGAGACCACCTGTCGTGGCATTGGATGTTCTGGAACTCGGCCGCCATCGCGCCCATTATGATTCTCTGCGTGTACCTGGGCATTCCGCCGACGCCTCCACGCAAGAAGAGCGGTCCTGCTCCAAGTTTCGCCGGGTTCTTGTACCTGAGCCTGGGTTTGGGTTTTGTATTTGCCGCTCTGCAACAAGGCCAACGACTCGATTGGTTTCGTTCCGGCGTGTTCAATGCCTGGTTTTGGTGCGGGATGTTTTTTCTCTTGTGCGCGCTTGTCCGGAGGCTGCGCGGCCCCAACCCCCTTGTGGCCCTGCCGTATCTGGGGAAGTGGAACACAGTGTTGTTGGGTGGACTGCTTTTTTGGTTTCGCTTCACACTGTGCACGACCATCATTCTTATTCCGCAATCTCTGGCGATACGCGGGTTGGACGCCGATCAGATCGGGCCGGCGATTATTTGGAGCGCCCTTCCGCTTCTGCCGATAGCTTTTACAGCTGGGTATCTCCTGCTCCGCAAAATCGATCCCCGCCTGCTCATGGCCGCGGGCCTTGCTTGTACCGCATTCGCTGCCTGGTTGAACGCGCAGTACAGCAGCACGTGGGCGGCCGCGAATTTTTACCCCACCGAATTGCTGACTGGAGTCGGACAGGCATTTGCTTTCATCGGCCTCGTCGGGTGCATCGTATTGCAGGCCATCTTCACGGGTGGGTTGTCGAGGCCTGAGTGGGTTCTTACATTCTCGGCCTTCTTCCATGTAGTCCGCCTGTTTGGAGGAACCGCTGGTGCCATTTACATGGGTCACTTTCTGGCTCAACGCGAAAAACTACATTCCAATCTGCTGGGGCTCCACGTCAGCGCTGGAGACTGGATCACTACTCAGAATATTCACACAATGACGGCTGGGTTAGCCGGGAAATCAGCCGGCATGGTGGCCGCCGGAGAGCGCGCTGTGGATTTGATTGGGGCACGGCTGCGTCTCCAAGCCTACAGTCTGAGTATCGTCGACGGCTTTCTATTGATTGCCTGGAGTTGCGCGTGTGCATTGCTCATGGTGGCCATGCTGCGCAAATCGCCGCTGGACTACGGCGATCTCAAGGAGATCCAGCAAACACTGTCTCTCCCGAAGGGGTCAAAATCATGAGGCGAAAGGCGCTTGCCCTGCTAGTCGCGGCGACACTCTGGACTTCTCCCAGCGTGGGCGGTCAGAAGCCAAATTCAGCAGAGCCGCGCCGCATTTCACTGCACGAAGCGGTTGAACTAGCCCTAAAACACAACCATGATGTGCGGCTCGCTGGATTCTCCGTCGACGAAAAACAACACGCGAAAGAAGCGGAAAAAAGTTCCTATTTCCCGTCGATACACAACGACAGCAACTTTGCGCGAGTGACGGACACGCAACTGATTGAGATTAAGAACGGAAGCCTGGGCACGGTCAGCGGCACGCCGATTCCCGCAGAGAATAGCATCATCAATCAAGGTGGCCGCAACCTGACGACCAGCGGAACACAGATCACTCAGCCGTTGACCTCGCTGCTGAAAATCAGGCGGGCAAACGATATCGCCCAGGCCGAGGTAGAAGTGTCACGCGCGAAGGCGCAACTGACAAGCAATGACGTGGCTCTGGCGGTCCATGAGGTGTACTACGCAGTTCTGATTGCCCAAGCCCATCGCAGCGCTACTGAGGCGAAAATCCAAGCCGCGCAGGACCTTGAGAGCGAACGCATCCAGCAGGTTAAGTTCGGTGCTTCTCTCGAACAGGAATCGATCGAGAGCCGCGCGAATTTCTTGCAAGCGAAGCAGGAATTGTTGACCACGGATCTGCAGTTGTCGGACCTCAAGCTGAGACTCAACGACCTCGTGGGCCTGCCTCTGAACACCGCTCTTGATCTCGATACAACGGTTGGCGAAGTTCAGGAGAGCTGCCCACGCGAGGAATGTATTGCCACCGCGAAGAACTCGCACCCGGAAATAAGAGCCGCCCGCGCCGAGGTCGAGAGAGCCGTGGCTGCTGCGCGTTTGGCCAAGACCGATATCTGGGTGCCCGATGTTGACGCCTTTGGTCGCTATAGCTACCAGAACAATGTTCCATTTCTCGCGCGCAACTTTGGTACGTTCGGCATTCACTTCAGCTACGATCTGTTTGACGCTGGCAAGAAGCGCGCCACCCTGCATGAACGCGATTCCCAATTGTCCGAGGCAAAGGAAAATCTTGCGAAGGTGACGGACGAAGTCGAACTGCAGGTCCAGACCGCCTACAACAAACTTGAACGGACCCAGGAGATGCTCAAAGTCTCGGAAGAGATCCTGGCGCTGCGACACGAATCGAGCCGCGTTCAGCAGCAAGAACTATTGCGAGGAGCCGCGCTCAAATCGCAGGCCGCCACGGCGAGCGCGCAAGAATTTGACGCCAAGGCGCTCCTGCTGCAATCGCAGCTGGACTACGCGCGCGCGCACGATGAGTTCGTGCGTGCGATGGGTACAACTCCAGAGTGAAGCAAACTGATGCGCGACCGAGGAGGTAGTTCCGTGCGCAAACCCGTCCTGGTAGTAACGGCGTATTTCGTCGATGCCGTGGAAACGCGACTCAAGCAGGATTTCGAGCTACGCCGCAAGAAAAACGGCGTTCGCTTCACGTCGGAGGAATTGCTTTCGGCCGCGGATGGGGCTGATGCGATGTTGGTCACTCCCGCAGACAGACTAGACGACGCATTTTTCAATCGGGTGGCTTCTTCCGTCAAAGTCATTGCCACCCACTCCGTAGGCTATGATCACATCGACCTCAAGGCTGCCGCGGCGCGGAAAATCGCGATAGCTTATGTCCCCGGAATTTCGACGGATGCAGTCGCAGACATCACCCTGCTGTTGCTGTTAGGGGCATCGCGACGAGCGTATGAAGGGCTGCAAGTGGTCCGGAATGGAAGCTGGAATCCAACTGACCTTACAGCGCTCTTGGGCTGGCAACTCACAGGGAAAATTCTCGGAATTTACGGAATGGGGCAGATCGGGCAGGCAGTTGCGCAACGCGCTCGCGGTTTTGGGATGAAGATCCACTACCACGAACCGCATCGGTTATGCGTCGAGGTTGAAGGAGACGCGATATTCCACGATGAGCCTTACGACTTGCTTAAAGTCAGCGCCTTTTTGTCCTTAAACGCACCCGAAACAAAGCAAACCCATCACTTCCTGGATGCCAAAGCAATTGCGTGCTTGCCGCGTGGCGCAATTGTTGTCAATGCCGCCAGAGGTGGCATTGTGGTTGATGAGGATCTGATCGCTGCCCTCAAGAGCGGCCAAGTCGCTGCTGCCGGCTTGGACACGTACGAAGGGGAACCAAAACTACATCCGGGATATCTGACGCTGCAGAACACATTTCTGCTGCCACATGTAGGCGCCGCCACGATTGAAACGCGAACCGCCATGGGCATGCTCGCTCTAGATAATGTGGGGGCGGTTTTGAGGGGATTGCCTGCCCCTTCGCTTCTGACTTCCGAGCCGGCGGGAAAAACACATTCCGCCTAAGCGGCCACGCTAGCCCAAGTCCGTCACGAAGTCCGAGAATTGGTAAGTGAGACAGGAGGCCGAATGAAGGTGGGACTGGTGGTTCCCTGTTATGTCGATACGTTCTATCCAGAAGTCGGCATAGCAACGCTTGAGCTGCTTGAACGTCTTGGGGTAGAGGTTGAATACCCGTTCGAGCAGACCTGCTGTGGCCAACCGATGGCGAACTCAGGATGCGAGGAAGACAGTCGCGCGACAGAAGAACATTTCGTAAGACTTTTCTCCCGGTTTGAATACATCGTTGTTCCCTCGGGATCGTCGCGGACATCATGGCTAACCATGGGGCCACGACTCTAATCAAGTCGAAGTCCATGCTGAAGGAAGAATGCGATACGCGGCGATTCTTGGAGAATAGAGGAATCGTTGTCACGGAGACCGACCTCGGAGAACGGATTCAGCAGCTGGATCATCAGCCCCCGGCCCATATCATCGGCCCCGCCATACAGAAGTCCAAGGAAGATGTAGCGGCCTTGTTTGCCCGAACTTATGGCTCAGATCCCAATAATACTGACGAGGTTTACCTAGCGCAGCAAATGCGGAATCACACTCGTCCTTTAATCGAGAAGGCCGACATAGGAATGACCGGTGCCAACTTCGCGATCGCGGACACAGGAGCGATTGTCACAGTTACGAACGAGGGGAATGCGGATCTGTCTGGCAATGTACCGAAAGTCCGCATTTGCAGTCTTGGGATCGAAAAGATTCTTCCTTCAAACAAGGAACTCGCCCTTTTTATTCGCCTTTTATCCCGCAGCGCCACTGGGCAAACGATTTCGCAATACACTTCGCACTTCCGCGGGCCACGCAAGGACGGGAAAATGCACGTCATCATCGTTGACAATGGCCGATCGGAACGACTGGCGATGGAACGGTTCTGGCCGTCTCTCAAGTGCATCCGCTGCGGCGCCTGCATGAACACCTGCCCAGTGTATCGACGCAGCGGCGGCCTGAGCTATGGCTCGACCTACATGGGGCCGATCGGCATCATTATGATGCCGACCTTCGATATCCACCGCTATAGCGAACTGCCGTTTGCTTCCACGCTCAATGGCAGTTGCTCCAACGTATGCCCCGTGAAGATCAACATTCACGAGCAGATTTATGCGTGGCGTGGAGTGATGGACCAGAAGCATCAGATCAATCTAACCAAGAAGGCCGCACTGAAGGCCGCCGGCAACATTCTGAGCCACCCCGAGCTGTATCAAATAGCTACGGCCATGGCCGACGCTGCGCTGAAGGTCCTCCCGCATTTTGCCATTTATAATGACCTCAATGCGTGGGGCAAACATCGCGATCTTCCCGACCCCCCCAACCAGACATTTCACCAATGGTATAGGCAGCATCGGTTGAAGGAGGCTTAGGGCGATGAGCGCACGACAAGACATTCTGGAACGTGTCCGAAACAGTCGTCTTTCCGCGAAGGACAAACCGGAAGTACCCGATTTCCCACGCTTAGCCAAGGCAGACTTCCTATCACAATTTCGGAAAGGACTCGAGGATATGGCTGGTGTGCTCGTCGACAAGCAGCCTGGGGATTTCGCAGCGTTCCTACGGAGTCAATTTCCGAACGCGAAGAATTTTTGCTCGGCCGTGCCTGAGTTTGTAGGAAATTCAACTCCGGAGGACTACTCGAATTGGGCGGCTGCCGCCGACATCGACGTAGCGATCGTGCGCTCTCCGATGGGAATTGCCGAGACCGGCTCAGTGCTCCTGAGCGAAACGGATTTGCGGGTCAACGCGATTGGCTTCCTGGCACACGATCTCGTCGTCCTGCTGGATCCGGCCGACATCGTCGAAAACGTGCATCTCGCGTACAGGCATCCTGCCTTCCGAAACACAGCCTATTCGGTGTTGATGACCGGTCCGTCGGGGTCCGGCGACATAGGTGCACGGGTCGTACACCCCGCGCAAGGAGTCATGACTCTGACCGTCATTTTTTGGCCTCAAATCTGAAAATGAGGACGGCGTAAGTGAAACTATTCACCTATAGACACCGAAATCGAGGTGGAAAGACCCGGGAATGAGGGATGAAGCTGCCTTCATTAGTGTCCTCCTTGCGATGTCTGCGCGTGCGTGCGCACAGCCTGAAGATGCGGCGCGAGAAACGCGTCGCGGTCGCGCCCACCATTCAGCGCCGCTGTTCCACCCGCCGTAATGAAGGTCGCTTCGGTCACACCGAGGAAGCCGAAGACCGAACGCAGATATGGCTCCACGAAATTGAAAGAGGCCATCTGAGTCTGAGCGTCGTAGATGCCGCCGGTTGCAATGATGAAGGTCGCCTTCTTGCTGACAAGCAGGCCTTTTGGCGCACCGCCGCCAGCGTAGGAAAAGGTCCTGCCGACACGCGCAATCTGGTCGATCCAGAGCTTGAGCACGGAGGGCACACCGAAGTTATGCATTGGCACGCCGAAAACATACTCGTCGGCCCGCTCCAGTTCGGCAAGCAGTGAGTCGGAGAGCGAAAGCAGTTTCTTCTGCTCTGGTGTGCGCGCCTCTTCCGGGGTGTATGCGGCGCCGACCCATTCCGAAGTGACCGGCGAGATTGCGGTTGCATTGAGATCGCGGTCAATGACCGTACCATCCGGGTGCGAAGACTTCCACTGAGTGACGAACGAAGCGGTCAACTGACGGGAGACTGACCGACCGTAGAGTGGGCTGGAATCGATATGAAGCAACGTAGACATGGCAAATCCTCCTATACGACATAAATGTCTCTTTCCAGTATTCATTGATGCCAATTCAATTGATATAGATACATCCTTCTGGGCATCGGTTACATAGAACGGCACAATAGTTTCGCCATGGATAAGCGCTCGCGAGACTCTGTTCACTGTTGGAAGCGGAAACAGCGCAAGCCAGATTGAAAGAGATTTGTAGAAACGAGGCTGGAAAGAAATCTTGCGGTTTGCCCTGCCAAGACCTTAAGGCTCCATTGGCTGCAGCTCGTCTAATGTACCGAAGCTCACAAAATGTAATTACTGTGAGCTAGCTGTTCCTCACCTCTCCGACACCTGTCAATGAAAGCTGGCTTCCTGAGGGCTCGATGCTGATGGAGCCGAAGAACGACAGCGAACTCAGTGCAAGGCGGGCGAAGAGCGTGATCGAGGCGACCCTTCGTGCGCAGCCTGGGAATCCCACGATCAATGCTAGAATCGAAGATCCGGTCTCTCAAAATCGATAAGAATCGCTTCAAAACCTCGACCGACGAATAAGCCTCGGCTGGATTTTGAACCTCGTCTTTCTTCGGGGAAACGCAGAAGTGAACCATAAAAGAGTCTAGCTCACACAACAAAGCCTGGCTCTCAGAGTGCTCTCGAGCCCACGTCAGCCTTTTCCGTAGATGTCGGCATGGACTGCCACTCCGTCCTCGGCAGGAAAGACGTCTTATCGAATTATTGTTGGAAAACTGGAGGAGGTCCGCCGACCCGCTTCCATTTCAGGGAAACATTGACTTCGACACGGTTGGCGATCTTAATGAAGGGAATGTTCCTGTTCATCCCGTAATCCTTGCGGTCGAAGGCCATTGTGCCCTCGATGCTTCCGGAGGTGGATCCCTTGCCGTTATCTGTAAGCGTAAGTTTTTCGGTTTTCGTGACCCCGCGAATCGTAAAGTCTCCTTCCAAGTCGAATGTGTTTGGACCGGTCTGAACGACTTTGGTGGATTTGAAGGTGATGATGGGAGAGTCTTTTACGTTAAAAAAATCCTTGCTCTTTAGTTTGTCGTTTTTTAGACCACTACCGGTGTTCACACTGTCCGCTTGAATCTCGATGTCCAAAACGCCGCTCCTCACATCCGTGGACGAAAACTTCATGCTTGCGTTCCATTTGTCGAAGCTACCTTTGATGGAAACCGAAGAGTCGACCCCAAATTTGATGGTGCTTTCTACGGGCGTGACTTCATAGACCGGAACTTGGGCACGGTTTGCCGGCGGAAGAGTGCAAATCACAACCAGACACAGAATGGCCATCGGTAATCTGCAGTTTCTTGCTCTTCGGAGATCCCGCTTAACGTAGATCGAGGACCATTTCTCTCTCTCTGCCAGCCTATTCAGATTCATGCATCACCTACCTCCCCATTCATTCTATTCCGACCGAGACGCGGGGTCACCCTGTGGAGGGATGAATCCGTTTGACCATCGCTCGGATGTCACGGTTCTCAAAAACCCGACCTCCGCGCTCAGTTTCTCGGACGGCGACGTCCACCATGGCGCGTGCCAAGTCGTCGGCCCGAATCACCTGGTTTGGAAAGAGCAATCGAAACGCGGGATAAACGACGCGCAACAGGCGATAGGTGAAATTGGGTTCCTCCCGCGGCTCCACGGGGTAGATGTATGCTGGCCGGAAGAGGTTAACGCTCGGGAACCCGGCCGCGAGGAGTGCGTTCTCGGCCTCTCCCTTGTATCGCGCGAAGGCCATCCGACTTCGTCCCGTCGGGTCCGCGCCGCTTCCGCTCAAGAACGAGAAAGCCGCGTTGGGGCTGCTCCCGCGCAGAACTCGCGCGAACTCGATCGTGTAGTCCACGGTTATCTTGCGGAGTTCGGTGTCGGATACGGCCCCGGTATAGACGCCCAGGCAAAAGGCTATTGCGTCCTGACCTGAAAGCGCCGGCGAGAGTGAGGAGCAGTCGGCGAAGTCACGATGCAGAACCTCTCGCAGCTTTGGATGCGAAATGCCGAGCTGCCGGCGCACGATAGCAGTCACTCTTCCAACGGCGGCGTCCTCGAGCGCGTAGCGAAGCGCATATCCACCAACCATTCCTGTCGCTCCGACAATTACAATGCGCTTTTGACTCGCCATTGGAACGTTCATTCAGAGCTCCGAGATTCAAAAGCGTTTGTCGAAGACATCCGATTAGCCGCAGTCATCACAGTGTGCGCTCCTCAATCCAGTCGACATAGAGCAGGCGCTCGGAAAATAGCCATGCGCCGTCCATCTTCACGAACTGGTCCGAGTACCGGAGAGCGGCAATCATCAGGCTTCGCTTTCGACCGTCGCTCTTGAGGTGATGGGCCAAGGTGTAGGTCTCTCCTGTGGCTCGGTTGCCGGTCAGGGTAAGAATCGTGCTCTGTCCGACGAAGTGCATGGTGGCGTCATACTTGTTGAGATCCCTGAAGACTGGAGCGAGCGCCTCGCGCGAGTGCAACTCCTGGGAGGGCGTCGGATCCTTGCTGTTCATGTACACCACGAAGTGGGTGTCTAAGGTAAAGAGGGCCATCTGACCTTTCGCATCGCGACGATCGGCGCAGTGCGCATAGGCCTCGACGAGCTCTCGAATAGCGAGGCGATCCGCGGCTTCGGTGGCGGAGATGGTAGCGTGCTTGCTCATAAGCTGGTCTCCTCACGACTCCAGGATGGCCCGGGTTTCGAGAAATGCCTCGATCCCGTATCGGCCATATTCACGTCCAACCCCGGAGTATTTGAACCCTCTCAATCATCACCTGCGTCTGCAGCAAGCTGAGCTCACTGGGCTTGATGACAACCGTACAACCAGCGCCGACGGCCGACGCTAGCTTGAGGCAAATGAACAGCGCGTTCGCGTTCCAAGCTGTGATCAAACCGGCTACGCCGACCGGCTCCAAGGTGACCGTCGTCTTGCCCCAGCTCCGCGTCAAGGGCAACTCTTGGAGTCCCCTCTCGGTCGCAAGGAAAGCATTGGCTCCCGACTGTACAATGAGCCTGGCGAACTGGACGACACCGCCGTACTCCTCAACCATCGCGGCCGTTGAATCGTCGATGCGGGCCGAAACAGCCTCATGCAGCTGCCGCAAGTAGCGCGCGCGCTTCCTTCGTTGTCCGGCCGAAAGTGACGAATGCGAGCTTGGCCGCGGCAATGGCGCGGCGTGTATCTTCCTCATCGCCCAGCGTTGCGCGGGCGATCACTTTGCCGTTGGTCGGCTTGAGAATGTCCATGACTTCGCGACCATGCGACTCGACGAACGCCCCATCGATGTAGTGCTTCGTGATTGTTTTAATCCCGTCTCTCTCGGTGATTGTTTCCCTCGTTGCCATTGTGTGTCTCCCTACATGAGTTTCTACAGTCAGAACGAAGTAACGGCGACGCGCGTGAGCGATCCGTCCTTTAACGCCGCGCAACCATCATTCCATTGGCGGGGCAATGTCCACGTCCTCGCGGTCGAACCCACGGACGAGTGGGTTGAGTACAAGTGCCTTCACCTGGGGCCTCCTCGGAGTTGCCTCGAACCGACCTGGTGTTCCGAGCAGTCATGTGAGGAACCATGGGCTGGCGCTTGGCTGGCTTCGGTTCCAGAATCGGTTTGGCCTTTGGTTTCTTCTTGCCGCACGTCACCTACGTGAATCTGATAAGGATTATCTAATCGGTCCAAGACATCTTTACTATCAGACCAATCGCGATAAAGTATCAGTATGGAATTGCGGCATCTGAGATATTTCGTGGCCGTCGGCGAGGAACAGCATTACGGCCGCGCGGCGCATCGGCTGCGCGTTGCTCAGCCGGCACTATCCCGTCAGATTCAGGATTTGGAGGCTGAAGTGGGCTTCAAACTTTTCGAACGCCTCCCGCGGGGCGTGAAGTTGAGTGCAGCCGGCACGCAATTCCTGCAGGACGCGAGACGCATCCTTCAAGAAGTAAACGAAGCGGCCGGTCGCGCCGGCCGCGTGGCTCGCGGTCTTTCAGGGACACTGCACGTCGGGTTCGCTGAGAATGCGTCTTGGCGCGGCGTAGTTCCGGACTCCTTCCGGCGATTCCGGGAGCAGCAACCTGATGCGGAACTGAAACTTCAACCAGCGGCGAGTTTGGAACAGTTAGAAGCCTTAAGATCGGGCCGCTTGGATGCGGGGTTCGTCAATTTCATGCCAAAATCCGATCCGGAATTGGACCAGCTTCCCGTCGCCATACAGCATGTCGAGCTCGCCGCGCCCAAAAGACATGCTCTGACAAAGCTCAAGAAACTCCGCCTTCGGGACCTCACGGATGTGCCGTTTGTCTGGTTTCCGAGGTGGGCAAGTCCGACGTTCTACGACCGCCTGATGCGCGAATGTTATCGTGGCGGTTTGAAATCTCCCCGTATCGTTCAGGAGGGACTGAACGAGGCAACAATTTTAAGTCTCGTGTCGACCGGTTTGGGGGTGGGGTGGGTCATTGGAACCGCACGCTGGCGCTCCCCTGAAAGCGTTGTCATCTTGCCGGTGGTCGATTTGAGCATGCCTCTGCCGCTGGCTCTCGCATGGAGAAGGGACAATCCCTCGACCTTGCTGGCAAATTTTATTGCCGACGTACAGCGCTTGCCTGACGTGCGGGCAATCTTCGGCACGAGAAGCCGTGTTCCTGCGGCGCAGGATTGACCGCTTTTCAGAAATGTGACGCCGGGGACCCTTGGGATGGCGTTTTTGAGGTCGGCGTCATCGTAGTTCGTCAGGTACAATTCACCGGCCTGTTCTATGATCCTGGAAGCGACGGCATCCGATGCCGCAGCCTCGGCGTATACGAACATTGGAACAATGGGTCAGACAAAAAGTACTGGCGCAATCTCGGAAAAGCGCACGGGATCGAGCTTTTCGAAGTCTACAGTGCGGAACACACTTGAACCGCCGCTGCCGCTGAGCCGGAGAGCGTTTTCCTTATGCTTGGTAGCGGCATCGATGCTACCGGCAATTGCGTTTTCCCAAGCATTCCTGGGCCTGTACAAAGGCCTGCCCTATCAAGACAGCCGCTATCAGGGCGGCCCTCAGAAAATACCGGGACGGGTATTGAGTGCTTACTATGACCTGGGCGGCGAAGGGGTCGCATATCACGACAGCGACCCACAGAATCACGGAAGCGGAGAGTTGAACCCTGCCGATGGGACCTACCTCAACGAATTCCGTATCCACGAGGGGGTGGATACTTCCTATACGAAGTTCAACCGGAAACCGGATCCAATTGACGACAACGCCTTCGAAAAGGTTCTTCCTCCTAGAGACCTGCTCTACGTGGGCTGGACCGAACCCGGGGAATGGTTCAACGTCACTGTAGACGTGACAAGCGCGGGAACATACGCGGCCGATTTCCTGTACACATCGAATCGTGGCGGAACAATATCCGTTGATGTGAATGGAAAGGATGTAACAGGGCCCCTGGAGATCGCTTCAACATACGATCCTCGAGACCCGCTGGCCTGGCGTCAATGGCACCACTGGAATCTGGCGTCGCAACTCTTCAAGGTTCGCCTCAACAAAGGGAAATGCGTTCTCACCGTACACGTTTTGACCGGCGGCAACATGAACCTCGCTTACTTTGACTTCAAGCAGGCCCACAGATGAGTGGAATGTTGGAGCCTCCCGGAAACAATGGCCCTTCCTCCCAAGCGCGTGCCGGTGTATGTATGTTGTTGATTTAGTGTAACGTGGTGTTGCTATGGACACGGGGGCATCAAAATCCTGCCATACGTACCCATTCAGATTCCGTCTCTCATCCAACGGAAGGGAGACTCTAGGCAAGGATACGTATATACACACATTTTCGACCGATGGAGCGAGTCTCTTAAGTCAGAACCTTTTGAAGTCCGCGCACTGTTAAATCCGGGCGGCTACTAGAGGAGGAAGAGCGAGATGGGCAACACTGGCGATAAAGAGCAGAACAAGCTCTCGAGACGCGATTTAATCAAGGGAGTAATTGCAGGTGGCGCGGCAGTCTCCTCCGCAAGCTATCTTTTCCGCGCTTCCACTCTGCTAGGACAGGCTACTCGTGGTGCCGGTGAAAGGCTTCTCACCATCAATGTAAACGGCCAGTTGCGGCGAGCCGACGTCATGCGGCAGGAAACGCTTGCCTGGACTCTGCGCCACAAACTTGGCCTCACCGGCACAAAGCTGGGCTGCGACCGCGCCGAATGCGGCTCTTGCACCGTGTTGATCGACGATGTGCCGTACTACGCCTGTTCGGTGCTCACACACACCGTGCGCGAACGCAAGGTTCTGACCGTCGAAGGACTGGCAAGCCCAGAGGGAAAGCTGCATCCTGTCCAGCAAGGTGTCATCGACGAGCAGGGCTTCCAGTGTGCTTTCTGCATGCCGGGTTTCCTCATGGCCTCGGTTGGATTCCTGAAAACAAATCCCAATCCCACGCGAAGCGAGTTAGCGCAGGGTCTCTCTGGAAACCTCTGCCGGTGCCAAGACTACGACAAGATTTTGACCGCGATGATGCGCGGAGCGGCGAACATGAGGGAGGCGAGCCGTGCCTAAAGATACTAAACCCGCTGAACCGGCCGCGCGTGTCTACGGACCTGGCCACAAACTGATCGGCAAGGACTACGAAACCGCTGATCTCTATGCGAAGGTGACTGGAGTGGCGAAGTACGCCGAGGATTATCACGCCGACGGCATGCTCTACTGCAAGCTGTTGCTGAGCCCCCTGCCTCATGCGCGGGTAAAGCACCTTGACGTGCGCCAAGCGCTTGCCATACCCGGCGTGAAAGCGATTCTCACTGCCGACGAACTCCCACCCCCGGCTGATACGCTCACCGACAACGGCACGGTGATTCGCGCCAACCCAAAGAGCGAGAAGGCGCTTACCATGGAGCCGCTCTACCAAGGTGAGCCGATTCTCGCCGTGGCTGCAGTCGACGAGTTCACTGCCGCCGAGGCGATTGAAAAGATTCGAATCGATTTTGAGCCGCTGCCTTTCGTCATCGATCCGCTCGATACGCTGAGACCTGGCGGTCCGAACCCCAGAACAGATGGCAACATTTGGGTGCAAACTCCGGCACCACAGGCGGCGGCAGGATCTCGGCCGCCCGGCCCGCCACCTCCGACGATCGGAGTGCTCAAATGGACCGAGGCAGACTTCGCCGACGCGAAGGAAGGTCGCCTGCCGATGGGAAAGACTCCTGACGAATGGTCCTACGGTGATCTTCAGGCGGGGTTCCAAAATGCCGCTCTGGTACTCGATGAAACGTTTGTTACGCCGGACACGAGCCACCAGACGCTCGAAACCCGTAGCGCCATGGCTTATTGGCAAAACGGAAAAATATATGTCCACACAGGTACGCAGAGCACCGCCCAAACTGTTCCGGCTATCGGGCGCTGGCTGAACATTGACCCGAGCCAGGTTGTCCTTATTAGCGAATACACGGGGGGCGGCTTTGGAAGCAAGATCACGGGCGGCGTTACGCTGGTTATTCCGGCGCTCTTATCCAGGAAGGCGAATGCACCGGTGATGATGCGAATTAGCCGCGAGGAGGAAACATTCATCGGTCGTGCGCGCCCCAGTATGCTCGGCCGGATGAAAGCCGGGTTCTCCAAGGACGGTCGGATTATTGCGCTGGACATGTTCGTGATTGCGAACAATGGTCCTTATGACGCAGTGGGCGACTCCCCCTCTTCAGGCCGTATCGTATCTCTTCTATATCAGCCACAAGCCATGCGCTGGCGCGGAGCCACATTGCTGACGAATACGCCCCCGAGAAGTGCGCAAAGCTCGCCCGGCGGCATGCAAGGGATTGTGATTATGGAGCCGGTCATCGCGAAAGCGGCTCGCAAGCTCGGGCTCGACCAAGTGGCTATTCGCCGAATTAACTGTCCCGAGGGCAAGGCTTCCTTCGGTCCGGTGTCGCAAGGCAAACGTCCCTACGCGACGAGCGCATTCCTCAAGGAAGCGCTCGACCGTGGTGCGGAACAGTTCAAATGGGCGGAAAGAGTTGCGCGGACGCCGAAACGGATAGGCTCGAAGGTGCGCGGCGTCGGCGTTTCGCTTAGTTGTTATGTGGGCGGCACGGTCGGCTTCGATGGAATCCTGATCATCAAGCCGAATGGTCGAGTGTCCATCCTCTCCGGAATCGGTAACTTGGGAACGGAGTCCGTAATTGATGTTCATCGAGTGGCTGCCGAAGTTTTGGGAGTGCCTTGGGAGAAGTGCGACATCACGTGGGGGGACTCGTCGAAGAACCTTCCCTTCACCTGCGTTTCGGGGGGCAGTCAGACCACGCATGCCATGACGCGCGCAGCGCATGCGACCGCAATGGACGCCCGGAGAAAATTGCAAGAGCTTGCTGCCAAAAAGCTCGGTGGCAAACCGGAGAATTATGATGTTGCCAATGAGCGCGTATTTCGCAAGGGCGGCGCCGGCATGACCTTGGCGCAGGCCGCGAACTATGCCATACAACTCGGTGGCATCTACGATGGCCACGAAGTCTCGCCCGACCTCAATAAAGTGACGAAGGCTTCCGTGGCCGCGATTGCGGGCCAGGGTCTGATAGCCGCTGCCAAGGACAAATACCCCCGTGACGGCGCGACATTTTCCTATGTCGCCAGCTTTGCGGAGGTCGAGGTGGACGTCGAGACCGGCAAGTACTACATCGTGGATTTCCTCGCTTCCGCAGATGTGGGTTCCGTGATTCATCCGCGTGCGCTTGGAGGTCAAGTTCTGGGCCGGTCGATTCTCGGGATCGGCCATGCGATTGGCCAGAAGTGGGTGTTCGACCCTCGCTACGGAGCCATGCTCTCGACGCGCTTCAGTCAGAGTAAGCCGCCTACGATTCTGGATGTGCCCGTTAATATGCAGTGGGCGGCGCTCGATATTCCCGATCCGGAAACGCCGGTCGGCGCTCGCGGCGTAGGCGAGCCGCCCGTGGGTGGAGGATGCGCCTCCATCCTTAACGCGCTATCGGACGCGCTTGGTGATGAGATTTTCCGGCGCAGTCCCGTGAACGCGGACACGATTCTGACCTCGCTCGAAGCGGGGCGGCCCATGCAGCATCCTTTGATGGCGCACATTTAGATGGCGCAAATCTAGCGGGAGCGAAAGGAGATTCCATGGCAGTAATCCGGGACGTCATGCCGGCTTTTGATCTGTTTCAGCCGAGCTCGATTGCCGACGCGCAGAAATTGCTCCAGCAGCAGGGAAGCGACGGCTGGGTGCTCGCCGGAGGGATGGATAGCTTCGACTGGCTCAAGGACCGAATCAAAAAACCCAAGGTCGTGGTCGATTTAAGCGGAATCGCCGAGCTCAAGGGCATTCGCAGCACAGCCGAGGGCATCGAAATCGGAGCGATGACCACGCTCACAGAAGTAGTCGAGCATCCCCTGATTAAAGAGAAGTTCAAGCTGCTGGCGGACGCCGCGGAACTGGTAGCCTCGCCTCAGATCCGAAACCAGGGCACCATCGGTGGCAATGTTTCGCAGGACGCTCGCTGCTGGTATTACCGCGCCGGTTGGCCGTGCTACCGCGCTGGCGGGAACATCTGTTATGCGGACACTCCGGAAGGCCGCAACCGCGAGCACGCAATTCTCTATGCGGATCGATGTGTGGCGGTGAATCCCTCAGACACCGCTCCTGCTCTCATCGCGCTCGACGCGAAATTCGTGATCCGCGGGCCCAAGGGCGAGCGGGCCATCGACGCCGAGGACTATTTCATCGGTCCGGACATCGACATCACCAGCCTGCATGTCTTGCGTCCCGGCGACCTGCTGACGGCCATTCGCATTCCTTCCACATGGGCCGGCGCACAATTCTATTTTGAAAAAGTGCGTGACCGGAATGTCTGGGACTTTCCCCTTCTCAACGTGGCGTCCGCGATGGTGGTATCGAACGGGGGAATCGAGCGAATCCGCATCGCGGTAAACGGTGCGGCTGCTCGTCCACTGCGTTTAAGGGTCGTTGAAGACGCCGTCCGCGGCAAACCGGCAAACGCCGCAACGGGCGAATCGGCAGGGAAACTGGCGGTACAAGGAGCTGTCCCCTTGCAGTTCAATGCGTACAAGATCCCTCTGATGCGAAATCTGGTGAAGCGAGCCATCGGAGGAGTTGCGGAGGCCACATGGACTTCCTGAAGTGGGCCATCAGTCCGTGGGGACAGCGTGTCCCGATTCACATTGCTTGGTTCCTCATTTGGGTCGCGGTGATTGCCGGATTTCTGTTTTTCATCGTTCACGCCACTTACCTTCGATATTTCGCCAAACCCAAGGAGTTTCAGAGCAGCGGATCGCCGCTGATCGCCGCGCGCATACCCGAGCACGTACCCAGACATTCGCTGACTGCGAGGCTCTTTCACTGGATCATGGCAGCCTCGATGTTCACCTTGCTATTTACCGCCTTTCTCCCCAAGGTCGGCATGCCGTTCGACTGGGTGACTTACCACTGGATAGCTGGCTCCGTCCTGACCGTCTCCATCCTTTTTCACATCGTCCACGCTTCCTTCTTTATGGACTTCTGGTCGATCTGGCCAGACAAGATTGATCTGCGCGACGCCTTCCGAAGAACACTGCGTTTCCTGGGCAAGCCTGAGCCGCCGCCGGATAAATTTGCCAAGTATCCCCTCGAGAACAAGCTCTATCACGCCGCGATCATGGCCGCGGGTCTCTCTCTAGTCGTGACCGGTGTGTTCATGATGTTTCGCGTGCGCACAATCTTTTTTCCCCGCAATCCATACCTATTCAGCGACATGACTTGGGGCATGATGTATGTGTTGCACGGCCTTGCGGGCGTGGGACTGATCGCCTTGATCATGGTGCATGTCTATTTTGGGCTTCGTCCCGAAAAACGGCCGATCACGAAATCCATGATCTTCGGGTGGATGAGCCGGGACTTCTATCTGAAAGAACATGATCCGCAGCGCTGGCCCGTCGAATCTCCCATTTCATCCCCGGCATCCAAGGGAGAAGCCCCAGAGGGATTAAGAGATGCTGGCTGAGATCTCAGAAAGTTGCGACACGATCGAAGAATGCTACGAATTCATGCTGGCTTATGCGGCGCAAGGGCTTCCCAACGACGAGGGAAGCCGATCCGGCGGACAAATTCGCGAGTATCTCGGCCGTGCCGCGAAAGCCATCTCTGGTCTGGGCGATAGCTGTGCCACCGCAGTGAAACAGGAGCAACTCGATCCGGCGGAAAAATATCACGCATTTTTCGCGGTGCTCCAACGCGACGCGAGCGATTCGCTCGCCGCCATCGAGTTGGTCCTGGCGCAACCCGCCATCGGCTCTCCGTTGATCGACAACCTGAACGCTTCCATTCATCTGCGTGCGCTCCTCACGGATCTGTTTCTTTTGACCGAGATCGCAAAGATTCAACGCACACCGGCGAAACCTATGGCTTCGGGCGGTTAGGACTCCCTGTTTCGCGGCGCAGCTTTTAGAGAAGACAGCCGGACTGAGCGCTCTCGCATCCACGCGGCCTGCAGCGAAGCCTGACGAAGTGGCCCGGACCGCGCGAGAAGAAGCGATGGAGACACACATGATCCACATCGCATTCGACGAAGCTTGGACTGTCGTGCGATTGTCCATTATTCTCAGGCCCGAAGTATTCGGGAACCTCTGACGATCGCTTGCCGCCATATCGAGAACTATCTCGAAACAGTATTCGTGCGAAATAGTCCAAGGCTTGGAGAAACCATGAATCCACCTGAAGCGGGCTTCCAGCCAGACTCCTCCCAGAAGGCCCTGACCAAGGACATGCCCGTAGGTCATTTGATCGGCTTTGAAATAAAAGAAGGTGCGGATGGACGGGCGATCGTCGCGCTCCTGGCGGGGCCGCAGCATCGAAACCCCATGGGCACGCTCCACGGTGGAATTCTGTGCGACATCGCCGACGCCGCTATGGGTATAGCCTTTGCCAGCACACTTGCGGCCGACGAGTCCTTCACCACCATCGAACTGAAGATCAATTTCTTCCGCCCGGTGTGGAAGGGCCTCCTTAGGGCCGAGGGCAAAATCGTGAGGCGAGGCAGCAGCCTCGGTTATCTCGAATGCGAGATTACGGATGAAAGCGGCCGTCTGGTTGCGAAGGCCGCCTCGACTTGTATGGTCCTGAGGGGGCAGCGCGCGGTGGGGCGTTAGGCTACAACGTTGCCCGCTAAATCCTTGCGTAATTGCTTGCGAGAATTGCTTAAGAGTGCACTCTTTGCGATACACTTAGCAAAGTTTAGAGCAAGCTGTCGAAAATGACGGATAGATTGAAGATGCCCCCTCTTTCTCTCTGCAGTGTACAGCCCCGTCCATTCAAGCCGTCAAGGTTCGTATCGATCGTCCCGCTCGTCGGCCTTTCGCTGCTCCTTTTCACTCCTGGTTGTTCGAAGCAGCCTGCGCAAGAGCCTGTGACCGTAACATTTCTGGATGTGGAGTGGGATACTACCGCTCTGAATCCCGGATTGGGACACCAGTTACAGGACTTCACAAGAAAAACTGGGATCCAGGTCAATCGCCTGCCTCGCCCTGACGGCTCTCTCAATCAACTCGCTCTCTGGCGGGAGCTGCTCCAGAAAGGCGGCGCCGCTCCTGACGTAGTGAGCATTGACGTGATCTGGTCCGGCATATTGAACCAATATCTCATGGATCTAAAGCCTTACTTTGCTTCCGAGCTTTCCTCACAGAATCCGGTAGTGCTCGCGAGCTACACCGTGAGTGGCAAGCTCGTGGCTATGCCGCATCACGCCTACATTAGTGTTTTGTATTATCGTCCGAACCTTTTGCGAAAGTACGGCTATCGGGAGCCCCCCAAAACTTGGGATGAGCTTCAGAAGATGTCCGCTCGCATTCAATCGGGTGAAAGGGCCAAAGGCCAGCCTGACTTTTGGGGCTACGTATGGCCAGGTGGGGTCACCGAGGATCTGACCTGCGGCGGCCTGGAATGGCAGATCAGCGAAGCTGGCGGACGGATCATCGAAGACGACCGGACAATTAGTGTGAACAACCCCCAGGTAATTCGCGCATGGCAGCGGGCCGCGCGCTGGGTTGGTTCTATTTCTCCGCCGGGGGTGACGGCCTATGGACTGTGGGACGCTCAGAACCTCTGGGGCGGAGGGAACGCAGCCTTCCTTCGGGGTTGGCAATCCGATTATAGTGTGATCACTGGCGGGTGGCCCTTTTCGGGGTCGCCTTCAGCTGCTTCCGCCGGCAATTCTGGGCAGATTGGCCTGACCAGCATTCCGGGCGGCACGGCGGGGCGAGCAAGCACCTTGGGTGGAAACGGATTGGCGATTTCCCGAACTTCGGCGCACCCTCGCGAGGCGCTCGAACTTATCCGATTTCTTCTCAGAGAAGATGCACAGCTCGCGAGCGGTAAGGAGAACTCCGCGCCCACAGCGGAAACCGAATTCTATGAGCTGCCTCTGATGTTAGATCCGTATCCCCAGCTTGCCAAATCCAAGCAGCAGGGGGCCGGTTTGGTTGCGCGCCCCTCCATCGTTGCTGGTGAGAAATACGAACAGGTCAGCAGGGCGTATATCGGGGCAGTGCGGTCCGTCTTGACCGGCGAAAAGGTTCCGTCTGTGGCTGCTGCGGACTTGGAGAAGCAATTGGTTGGAATAACCGGATTCAGTCCGGGACCGCCCTCCAGGCTGAATTGATCGTCCCGCGAAAAAAGTTCTCTGAAAGTCTCACACGTCTTTTGACACTTCTCGGCTTCGAGTCTGCGCACTAGCGATCTTGGCCATGCGTCGTCGAGGCAAGCAATAGGGAGTCAACCGTGGTCGCGAAACTCGCCGGATGGTCGAAAAAAGCTCGCCATAGATCGTTTCCCATTCACCGGCTCAACATCGCTCCTCGTTTGACGCTGTGCTTTGTCTTCATCATTCTTGCGATGTTGCTGGGGAATGCGGTCCTGCTCTGGGAATTCCATCTGGCTCGCGTTCAAGCGGAGCGTCTTCAGGGCGTCGACCAAGAGTTGATTGTCGTCTTGCAAGCCCATACCAATCTCATGTCGTTCTACGAGCGCCTCGATGCTCTGGCCCATTCTGAAAACGCCGCCCAACTCGTGACCGAAGCGGAGCTTCTCCGTAACGATCTCCTCGAGGACAGTCGGCGCACAAGAAATGCCCTCACCGCTTTGCCGCCGGAGCTAAAGCTGGATCCGGCGCTGCTGCCTACTCTAGAGGTAATTCAGGACGAACTGCCGGTGGAGCTTGAGGCCATTATAGACCTGGCCAAATCGAGAGACTGGCAGGCCGTTCGCCTGCGCCTGGCCAACCAGATCCGGCCCCTGGAATCCAGGACTTCGGCTTTGGTCAAAAACATCGCTCAACAAGTTACCGACGAGCAGACAGAGGCCGCTCTCGAGGTTGTGCGTTTACAAAGACGAATTCTTCTGATTGTCCCGCTTACCGCCATCTTTACCCTGCTCATCGCGGCTATCCTGGGTTTGGCCATTACTCGCAGTATCACTCGGCCGCTTGGGCTACTCGTCGAGGGCTCGAAGGCCTTGGCCCGCGGCGAGTTTGGGCATCAAGTTACCGTTCTGGGTAAGGACGAGATTGCCCAGCTCGGCCAGGTTTTCAACGACACCGCAGGGAGATTGCGCTCTCTCTATGAGACCTTGCAGAGCAGCGAGGCGTACCTTGAGGAAGCCCAGCGGCTCACGCATACCGGAAGCTGGGTCTGGCGCGTGGTGGGGAGAGAGGCGCTCCATCTCTCCGACGAATGGTACCGCATCTACGGTTTTGATCCGGAAAAGGGTCCGCCGGGTTGGGAGGAACGGCTCGAACGCGTTCATCCCGAGGATCGCGACAGGTGGCAGGGAACCATCGAGGGCGCCATCTCTGAAAAATCCGAATACGATGTCGAGTTCCGAATTCTCCTGCCGGACGGAGCCGTGAAATACATTCATACCGTCGGCCATCCCGTCTTCAACAACTCCGGAGAACTCGTCCAATTTGTGGGTACCTCGACAGATTTCACCGAGCGCAAACTTGCCGAACAAACGCTTCGGCGAAGCGAAGGTTATCTAGCTGAGGCCCAGAGGCTGACCCGCAGCGGAAGCTGGGCTTGGAACGTGCGCTCACGCGCTCTGTTTTGGTCCCAGGAACATTTTCGTATTTACGGATATGACCCTGGGAAAATAACGCCCACCTGGGCGCATATTCTTGAAAGGGTCCACCCTGAGGATCGGGCAGAAGTTGAGCGGAGAGCCGAAATAGAGTCCACTCAGAAGGACCGGCAGGATTCCATAGGCGACTATCGTATTGTTCTTCCGGACGGAAGTATAAAACATCTTCATTCTATTGCACACCCCGTAATGAATGAGTTGGGCGAAATCACGGAAGTCGTCGGCACCACCATGGACGTGACCGAGCAATACGAAGCGAAAGCCGCTCTCGAGACTGCTTTCGAGCAAATCAAGGAGCTAAAGGACCAGCTCTACAAGGAAAATATTGCTCTCCGCGAGGAAGTGGATAAGGTCTCCATGTTTGAGGAGATTGTCGGCTCTTCAGAACCGCTCCGCCGGGTCCTCGTACAAGTTGCGAAGGTGGCCGCGACCGATTCCACGGTGCTCATCCTGGGCGAGACCGGGACAGGGAAAGAAATGATTGCCCGCGCCATTCACCGACGTTCGAAGCGGGCAAACCGGGCGTTTATCCGCGTGAACTGCGCTGCGATTCCTCCCACATTGATCGCTTCCGAACTTTTCGGACACGAGAAAGGCGCGTTCACCGGGGCGTCTCAGCGGCGGCTGGGCCGTTTTGAGCTGGCAGACGGAGGCACGCTCTTCCTTGACGAAATTGGCGAGCTGCCGGCAGAGACCCAGAGCTCCTTGCTGCGCGTGCTGCAGGAACGTGAATTTGAACGCGTGGGAGGAAACCAATCCGTTTCGGTCGACACAAGGATACTATCGGCCACAAACCGGGATTTGAAGGCAGCCGTTGAGGCCGGAACTTTCCGGCAAGACCTCTTCTACAGGCTGAATGTTTTTCCGATTCATCTGCCTTCGTTGCGAGAGCGGTCGGACGATATTCCTCTCTTGGTGGAATACCTCATCGAACGGTACGCGAAGAAGGCGGGAAAAAAGTTTCAGAACATCGACAAGAAGACCCTGCGGATGTTTCAGGATTACAACTGGCCGGGGAATATACGCGAACTGCAAAATGTGGTCGAGCGCGCTGTTGTCTTGTGCGATAGCGAAACCTTCTCCGTTGACGAGACATGGCTCAAGCGGGAACTGCCTCCTCCGTCTTCTCCCCCGAGTGCCATTTCCAGGGGCCTCGGGCGTCTGGAGGAGACGAAAGAAAGGGAAATCATCGAAACGGCCCTGGCAGAGACGGGGGGACGCGTTTCTGGGCCCTCCGGCGCTGCCGCTCTTCTTGGTGTTCCCCGGCAGACCCTCGAGTCCAAAATTGCCAACTTGGGTATAAATAAGCATAGGTTCAAGTCGGTTTAGATTTGCAGTGTGAACTTTCGTCCTATTTAACCCATCGTTTGAGTAGCCTTGGTCTCTGACTTCTCGCCGCCACTCTGAGCCCCTGAATCCTGGTCTTCCTCCCCGCTTGTCCCCGATCAGCATTTCCTATTGAGTGCTCGATGTAGACGCCGAAAATCGGCAAATGCCGAAATTGGGCAAGGTACTTCACGCAGAAACCATTTGTTTTCAGTTTCTTGGAGATGGGCCGCGGATTGCCCCTGGTCTTTAGAGAGAAAAGGCGGGATGACACTCAGAATTGAAAAGACTTCCGAGGGCGAGAAGACCGTTTTTCGCGTCAGCGGGCGAATTGGGTCGGAGCATTTGGAAGAGCTAAAGGCAGAGATCGAGGGCTGGGGAACGGGAACGGTCCTGGATATGGAGCATGTGACGCTCGTAGACGTTGAGGGGGTGCGTTTCCTCAGTGATTGCGAGAGAAGGGGCATCGAACTCGCACACTGTTCGCCATACATCCGGGAGTGGATCGCTCGAGAACGTCAGAGTTAGGCAAACGACTGGGGGAAATATGGCTTGTCAACGCGTGGTCGTATATACAGAAGAGAATTTGGCGGACGAGAATTTTGCGTTCAGGGAGGACTATGAGGGACTGGACGATAGGATCCTGGTCCGAGCCGCGAAGTGCGGGCATAGTGTGGCATTCGATGTACTCTGCGAGCGCCTCAAGCCCAGAATTCTGCGGTCCCTGTACCGCATAACCAAGAATCGCGAGGATGCGGAAGATGCCCTGCAGGATTCTTTTCTCAGCGCATTCCTCCACATTGCGGAATTTGACGGACGGTCGACCTTCTCGACGTGGATGACCCGCATTGCGATCAATTCCGCGCTGATGATTTTGCGGAAGAGGCGCCATTCACAAGAAATCTCGTTGGATAGTTCGGCGGATTCCGATGAGAAGCCGGTGACCTGGGAGATGCCGGACCATGCTCCAAACCCCGAGAAGCGTTATGCACAAATGGAGCGAGCGAATGTTCTGAGGGGCGCGATCGGCACCTTGCGGCCGGCCATTCGAAAGGTGATCGAGCTTCAACAATTGCAAGAGCACTCCATGAAGGAAACCGCGGCCATGATCGGCATTTCGGTGCCCGCTGCCAAGGCCCGCCTGTTTCACGCAAAAGTCGCGCTGCGAAAAGCGCCAAGGCTGAGGGCCATCAAGCCCGGCCGCACCGACCGCTCCATTTTGCCGTTTATCGTTCGAACGAAGGAATGTAGCCGAGCAAGCGGGTGGGCCCGCTAGGTTGAATGCCTCGAGCGCGAATTTGTGGAACCTCGGAGAACTCGGCCAGTAACTTTCAGCGAGCGCGTCCAGGAAAACGTAAAAGTAGATTCTTATGCCGGACGGGCTGGCGTTTCGAAGGGTTTCGCGCTTTCGCGGCTGCAAGATTTCTTTGACACGAGGGCGAGGTCCACAGTCAAATGGTTTCTTTGGTTCCTGGAGGGTGGTCATGGCTCCAACTCCCGACAACGGGATGCAGCACCTGAGCAGCCCTTACTCCGTTGAGGAAACTCTCAAGCGTGTCGAATCCTTGCTTCAAGAAAAAGGGCTGACGATCTTCTGCCGTGTCGATCACAGCGGCGAAGCGGAAAAGGTCGGCTTGAAGATGCATCCCACGCAGCTCATTCTTTTCGGAAGTCCCAAGGGTGGCACGCCGGTCATGGTTGCTTCGCCGACGGTCGCCATTGATCTTCCGCTCAAAGCCTTGATTTGGGAAGATGCCGCCGGCAAAGTGTGGGTTTCCTACAACAGCCCGGAATATCTCGAGCAGCGGCACAACGTTCCTGCTGACTTGATACAAAATATCAGCGGGGCGGGGCGGCTCCTTGAATTAGCATTGAAATCGGACAGTTCTTCGGCGCCCGGACTTTCCCTCAGGAATTTATGACCGAACCTTCCGCCAAGGATTCTCTGCCGTTCACCAGAGACAACCGCGACCTAGCGCGCGATCATCTCGCGAACGAGCGCACGTTTCTCGCTTGGGTCCGCACTGGCATTGCCGTCGTCGTATTTGGCTTTGCGATTGGCCGTTTTGCCATCGCCATCCGGCAATGGATGCAGTTGGAGGGCCAAGGGCATGTTGTGCCGACCTCCGGACTTTCGGTTTGGTTCGGCACGGCGGCAATCCTCGGAGGAGTGCTCGTTTGCCTGGCGGGACTGGTTCGCTACCGGCGGACCCGCAAGCAGATCGACTCTGGAAATTTTCAGCCTGCGGGTTTCATCATCGATATCGTCGCAATGGTTACCGCTATCTTCGGTTTGGCCCTTGCCGCTTATCTCGTGTTCATCGAATTGCATTTCTAGCTAGAGTCTGCAGATCAATAGTTCCCGCTCGTAAACCATTTCTTTCGGCAAGTGGTCATGAAGCCTGATGAACAATTCTTCGTGCTCGATAACTTCTTTGCGCCAGGCTTCGCGGTCGAACTTCTGCAACTCCTCGAACTTTTCCTTGGAGAGATCCATGCCTTTCCATTCCATGTCTTCGTAGCGCGGCATCCATCCGATGGGCGTCTCTCTCGCCAGCGCCCGGCCTTTTGTGCGGTCCACGATCCATTTCAGGACACGCATGTTTTCCGAAAATCCCGGCCACATGAATTTTCCGTCCGCATCTTTACGGAACCAATTCACGTGAAAGATTCTCGGCGTCAGCGTCAGCGACCGCTGCATTTTGATCCAATGGCGGAAGTAATCGCCCATGTGGTAGCCGCAGAAGGGAAGCATTGCCATCGGATCTCGGCGAACTTCGCCGACCGCACCTGCTGCGGCGGCAGTGGTTTCCGATCCCATGGTTGCGCCAATGTAAACACCGGAACTCCAATTGAAAGCTTGGAAAACGAGCGGCATGGTAGTCGCACGCCGCCCTCCGAAGATAATCGCGCTGATGGGGACGCCGCTGGGATCTTCCCACGCCGGGTCGATCGTTGGACATTGCGAAGCCGGCGCGGTAAAACGTGCATTTGGATGCGATGCCTTGGCGCCCGTCTCTTTCGCGATTTCCGGCGTCCACTTCTGGCCTTTCCAGTCCAGGCATTCCGCAGGCGGCGTGTCCGTCATGCCTTCCCACCAGACGCCGCCGTCGGGAGTGAGCGCGACATTTGTGAAGATGGAGTTTTTTGCGAGCGTAGCCATTGCGTTGCGATTCGTCTTTTCGGAAGTGCCCGGCGCCACACCGAAGAATCCCGCTTCCGGGTTTATCGCTCGCAAAAGGCCGCGTTCGTCCGGCCGAATCCAGGCGATGTCGTCGCCCACCGTCCAAACTTTCCATCCCTCGAATCCCCTGGGCGGGATGAGCATCGCGAAATTCGTTTTCCCGCAAGCGCTCGGAAACGCGGCGGCCACGTAAGTTTTCTCGCCCGCCGGGTTTTCCACTCCGAGGATGAGCATGTGTTCTGCCATCCAGCCCTCATCGCGCGCAATGTTGGAAGCAATTCGCAATCCGAAGCATTTCTTACCTAGCAGCGCGTTTCCGCCATAGCCGGAGCCGTAGGACCAGATTTCGCGCGTCTCCGGAAAATGCACGATGTATTTTTCCTTGTTGCAAGGCCAGGTCACGTCTTTCTGACCAGGTGCGAGTGGCGCGCCTACCGAATGCATGCACGGTACGACACGTGGTATCCCGGTGTCGATCTGCTGAAAAACCGGGAGCCCAATACGCGCCATGATGCGCATATTGACGACTACATATGGCGAATCTGTGAGCTGCACGCCGATCTGCGACATCGGCGAACCGAAGGGCCCCATGCTGTAACCCAGTACGTACATCGTGCGTCCGCGCATGGCGCCATTGAAAAGGCTCTTCAGCTTCTTCCGCATTTCATACGGATTTTCCCAATTGTTCGTAGGGCCCGCGCTATCTTTCGAGAGGGAACAAATGAAGGTACGGTTTTCCACGCGCGCGACATCGTCCGCATCCGACCTCGCGTAATAACAGCCAGGCCAAAGTTTTTCGTCGAGCTTGCTGAGCGTTCCGGAGGCAACCATCTGACGGCGCAAAGCTTCGTTTTCTTCCTGCGAGCCGTCGACCCAGTGGATCGCGGCGGGCTTGGCGAGCTCCGCCATTTTTTCAACCCAGCGCAAGAGATGTTCGTTCTTGCTGAGTGGCATTGCCGGATTTCGGCCAAGCATCTGTGTGACGTTCCTTGCCGCAGCCTCGTGCATGATAATAAATAATCTCCACTATCAACTTTACTAGGACCGTAGCGGAAAGGGAACTGCGGCGACCGTTTTGAACGGGTTCTTGTGCCGGGAGTTCTAAGTCGCTTTTGCGGGTTCGGCCGCGATTTCGGGGCCCCGCTCGAGAAAGTAGTTGATCGCTGGCGTAAATACCAGAGACAAGACCATCGAGCTCAAAAGTCCGCCGATCACGGTAATCGCAAGCGGCTGAAGCATTTGCGATCCGGCGCCGACTGCCAAGGCCAATGGCAGCATCCCGGCGATCGTGGCCAGCGCGGTCATGGCAATGGGTCGAAGCCGTCGGCGGCCTGATTCTAACATCGCCTCCGCGGCGGAACAGCCCAACCGGCGAAACCGTTGTTCCGCGTCCAGAAGCAAGATGCCGTTTTTCGCGACGATGCCGACGACCATGATCATTCCCATAAACGACGCAACATTGAAATTCGTGCGCGTGACCAGCAGCGCTAGAAATCCACCGAAAGTTGACAGCAGCGCCGATGCAAGTATTGCTAGCGGCGCAGAGAAAGTCCGGAATTCGAAGAGAAGTACGACAAAAAGGAGCGCGAGCGCCAGAAAAAGAACCATTAACAAATCCCGGAAGGACTTTTGCTGTTCCTGATATTGGCCGCCGTATTCGATGCGAATGGATGGGGACAGGTGAAGACCCGCGACGACTTTTTGTACGGCCGTAATTGCCGTCCCCAGGCCCACTTTATCCAGATGGGCTGTGACTTCGACGAGCCTCTGCAAATTCTCTCTGCGGATCTCCGTTTCCCCGGGGTTCGTCGTGAGCGTAGCTAGGGATCCGAGCGTCGCGGTGCGGTTGGTGGAACTAACAATCAGGGTGTTCGTCATTTGTTCCAGGGAACTTCGGCTGCGATCTGGAAAACGCACTCGAATAGGATAGGCTCGATCGTTCAAGACCACAGGCGTGGCCGCCGGTTCGCCTTCGAGGAGTGCAGCCGCATCCGTACTGACCTCCTCGGCCGTAAATCCTGCCCGTGCTGCGGTTGTCGGATCGATCTGAAACGTAACCGCCGGACCGCTAACAGTATTCTCGATACCGTCGAGGACGTCGACTATGCCGTGAATTTTTCCGATGGCCTCGGCCACGTCCGGTGCGGTCTTCAACAGGAGTTGCGCGTCTTGCGAATACAACTTGATCACGACAGGCTCCGGCTCGTTCGATAGATCATCGATCATGTCCTGGAGCACTTGGACAAACTCGACGTCCACGGCTGGCTCGCTCTCCTTGATCCGGCCGCGCACATCGTCGATCACCTCGTCGATGCCGCGCTTACGATCCCTCTTCAGCCGGACCGTGAAGTCGCCACGATTCGCTTCTGTCACCGCCGCCAGTCCCAGTTGCAGTCCGGTCCGGCGCGAAGTATTTTCCACTTCTGGCGTATTGTGCAGAATGTTTTCGATGTGCTGAAGAACGCGGTCCGATTCAGCCAACGAACTGCCCGCAGGGGTGTAGTAGTCCAGAATAAATCCGCCTTCATCCATTTCTGGCAAGAGACCCGTTTCGAGTAGCGTGTAACACACGCACGCCAGGACGACGATCACCGCGGAACTGGCAATCAAGAGCACGGGCCGCTTCGTAACGCCCTTCATGCATCGCTCGTAGAAATTCACGATCCGAGCAAAGGTGCTGCCGATGTGCGGTTCCTCGCCGGCAAGGGCCGCCCGCGCATCCCCGGGTCCTTGCTCAATTCCCGCCGGCTCTATGGCCGGCGACTTCGCCCCAGACCTCTTTCTCTGAACAAGGTATTGGCTCAAAGTGGGCGTCCACGCGAGCGCTAGCAGAAGCGAGCAGAGCAGGGAAACCGTCATCGTAATCGCGAGCGCGCGGAAAAAACTCCCGGTGACTCCGGCAATGGACACCAGGGGCAGAAACACGACGATCGGAGTGATCGTCGAACCGATCAGCGGAACCGTGATTTCCCGCAGCGCACTCTGAATGGCCTGTGCGCGTCCTTCGCCTGCATCGCGGTGCAACACGATGTTTTCGAGCACCACGATCGCATCGTCGATCACCAAACCAACAGCCGCCGCCAGACCTCCAAGCGTCATTAGGTTGAAGCTTTGACCGCTGAACTTCAGCACGATAAATGTCAGCAATAAGGTCGCGGGGATCACCAGCGCCGCGACCAGCGACGTCCCCCAATCCCGCAGAAACAAAACGAGAATCGCTGAGGAAAGAATAAGTCCGAGGAGCACGGCATCACGGACGCTCGAGATCGAGTCGTGCACAATCGTCGACTGATCGTAAAAAGGCTCGAGGTGCACGCCAGGAGGCAAAGCCGCAGCGAGTTCATCAATCTGTGCATGAACTTCGTTTGCCACGGCGAGCGTATTGCTCTCCGGTTGCCTGTTGATGCTGAGCAGCACCGCCTGTTTTCCGTTTGCCGTCACGATCGTATACACCGGCGCGACAGATGGTCCCACCGTGGCGACGTCCCCAATGCGTACCGGAACACCTGCAGCCGTGTTCTTCACCACAATCCTGCCAATCTGTTCCGGGTTGCGCACCTGTCCGCTTACCAGGCCGAGGACGAGTTGATGATCGTGCTCGAGCAATCCGGGCGAATCGATCACGTTGGTTCGCCGAATGGCCTCCAGCAAATCCGTGACAGTGACTCCTGTCGAGAGCAGCCGCGCAGGATCGGGCGAGACCTGAAATTCCGGCACGCGACCTCCCTGGATCAGGACGGAAGCGACGCCGTCCAGCCGGTTGATGCGTGGCTTGATGTCGTACGTCGCGATTTCCCAAAGCTTGTCTTGCGACAGCGCGTCGGAAGTAAGGCTGTAGCCAAGAATCGGAAAACTCGCAAACGTCAGCCGGTGCGTCTCAAGCTTCGCAGTCGCCGGCAATTCGCTTTGCAATCGGGCGACAACTGCGTCTACGCGCTGCAGCGTCAGGATCATATCGCTGCTCCAGTCGAAAAACAGATCGACCTCAGCCGAGCCGCGGCTCGTTATGGAAACGACGCGCTGCAAACCGGGAACGCTGTTCACTGCTTCTTCGATAGGGCGAGTTACCGTCACCAGCATCTGATCTATGGGCGTCACCCCATTGTCGACGCCAATGACGACGCGCGGAAAATCCGTGTTGGGAAACACGGAGACCGGAATGCTGAATGCCAGATAAGCCCCGGCCAGTGCAAGGCTGATGACGAGAAACAGAATCGGGCGCGAAAGGCGCTCAAACCACGGCACACTCTCTGCTCCGGGCACACTCGAACGGAAATCCGCTTCGGAGGCCATTACCGCTAGTCCTTTACCTTTTCCGCGGGCTTCGCTTTGTCATTGCTCTTGTTGTCGGATTCCTTTGCGGAAGCCCCGTCTTTTTCTGTCGGAGCTGGTGCGGCGACTTTGATACTCGTGCTGTCCGGCAGCGCGTAACCTCCCGAAGTGATGACGGCCTCTCCTTCTTTGATCCCGCTGAGAATCTGCACTTCTCCTGCACCTTGCAAGCCAGTCTCGACCGTCCTCGAATGCGCCTTTTCATCGGCTCCCGCAATGAGTACAAAGCTTGCGCCATCCGCGTTTTTGAAAATCGCCGAGGCAGGAACCGTGAGCGCGTCTTTGGCAGTCGCCGCTGCGATTTGAACTTGCACGGTCATTCCGGGTTTCAGGACAGAGTCAGGCTTGGTGGTCTCAACCCATACCTCGATCGTCGTGCTGCCAGGGTCGAGAGCCGGACTCACCAGGCTCACCCGTCCTTTCACGCTCTCGCCTGATCCGGGCACCTGGAGCTCCGCTGGATCACCTGCCTTCAGCCCAACAGCTTCGGTTTGTGCGATGTGCGCCTTCGCGATCAGCTTTGAAAGATCCATCACAATAAGCAGTGGCTGATTCGCTGCGGCCAATTCGCCTGGATATTGCGGCCGTTCCGTCACCACCCCATCGATCGGGCTCTTGATCTCTGAGTAGCTGAGCTGCGCTTGTGCCCCGAGAAATTTTCCCTTTGCCGCGGCGAGCTGGCCGCTCGCGGATTTCAGGGCTTGCTCTTTTCCAATCCTGTGCAAGTCGTCGACCTGCTTCTGCGCCTGCTCATACTGACTGCGCGCCTGCATCAGCGACACTTGTGCCGAGTCAAAGTCTCGCCGCGGGATGCCTCCCTGCTCGAAAAGCTCCTTGCGGCTGTTGTAAACCTGCTGTTGTGCATCCAAAGCGCTTTTCGCGGCTGCAGTGTCCAGCTCCGCCTTTTGAATTTGTTCGGGCAAACTTGCGCCGGTCGTCGTGGCGTAGCCCGCTTCCGCTTGCTCAAATTCGCCCTTGCTTTGCTCCGCGGCGGCGGATAGATCGGCATTCTCTAAAACCGCGAGCAACTGTCCTTTGTGAACGCGGCTGCCGCGCTGCACGAGAAACGTTTTGATCGTCGATGTGATCTTTGGCGTGAGCACAGCCTGCTGCAGGGGGAACACCACGGCGTCCGCCGAAATGTGTTTCGAGATAGTGGTGCGGTGAACCACAGTGGTCTCGACCACGACGACCGGATCCTTTGTTTTCTCCTCCGATCCGCATCCGGATCCAGCGCAAGCAGTCGCCCACAATACGGCCCAAATGAGAAAATTGCGCCGCCCACCCCGCAGTTGGCCGTTACTCATGGTGTAGTTAAAGCTCCTGTGAGTGTTTCTAAATTGGCCAGCGCGACGCGGTAGCGCACGGCCCCATCCTGGTAGCTGGTATTCGCCTGCGCGAAGGAGTTCTGTGCATCTACAACTTCCAGCACCGTTGTTTCTCCTCCCTTGTACCGAAGGGTCGCCAACCGCAGTCCCTCTGACGCCAGTTCCGCGGAGCGCTCTAGACCTGCCAGTTCATTCAAGGCTGTTTCCGCTTCCGCGTAGAGTGACCGCATCTCCGCAAGCAGCTTGCGCTGGGCCAACGAGAGTTCGCGCTGCGCCTGAGCGCGCCGAAGCTCGGCTTGCTTGACGCGGCTTTGCGTGGTGCCCCAGTTCCAGATGGGTATGTTCAAAGTTGCGGAAGCAGAAGAGCCGAGGTTATGGATTTTCTGGTTGTCGATCACGCTGTTCGTTGCGAAGTGCGACGCATCGATCCCGTAGAAATAATCAAGGCTCAGAGAAGGGAAGTAGCCAGCGCGAGCATCCTCGACGCCATGCCCGGCTTCCGCGACTCCTGCCAGAGCCGCGCGCAGGTCAGGGTTGTCTCGTGCCCCCTCTTGCTGCACCTCCTCGATCGTGGGGAGTGGTACGCTCGCGTGGAGGTCTTCGCCAACCTCGAAGCTCTGATTGAAATCAGGAAAAAGGAGCACCGCCAAATCCAGTTTTGTGTTCAGAAGTTCGAGCTGGGCTTCCTGCAATTGCCGCCGCCGGTCCTGCATTTGCAATTCCGCCCGTATGACGTCGGAGTGCGCCACCTCGCCGCCCTTTTCGAGCGCCTGCGTCAGCTTGAAAAAGTCTTCCCCTTCTGATGCGCCTCTCTGTGAAATCTCGAGCTTACTTTGTGCTGCCGCAACACGGAAATAGTCCTGCACAACCGTAACAACGAGCCCACGCGAAGCAATCTCGGCGCGCTCTCTCGCCATCGCCGCCGCGGCCGCTGCGCGTCTATAGTTGGCCACTCCCGCGAGGTCGATCGCTTCATGAATGTTTCCCTGACTGATGTATTCGTGCACTGCATTGTTGGCAATATAGCGAACGCTTCCTGCCCCGTTGCCTTGCGTGTAGAGAACTTGATTGTTGTACGTTGCCGTGGGCAGCAACGCGTCGCGCGCCTGCTTTCGGTCTTCCGCCGCGATGGCGGCCTCCGTCGTGGCGGCCTGGAATTCCGTACTGTTTTTCTTTGCGCGAGCGAGGGCGTCCTGAAGGGTCAACTGCAAAGGTGTGTTCGTCTTAGCGGCAGATTGTGTATCAGGGGACGGCGGAGCGGACTGGGCCACCTTCGGAGCGGGGTTATCGGACTGCTGGGTCGCGCCTGCAAAAGGGAACAGAACAAATGGAGTGAGGGCAAAAACTGTCGATCGCAGCCAAAAATGCCGGGTGTTCACGGGCTCTCTCTCGAGCGGCCTCGGGGCTTCACGTTCCGCTTACTCGAATGTAGCGGCCTCGAGATAAACAGACGATTAATCTGTTGGTCCCAGGTTCCAAATCCTGGCGGGCCCACCAACTAAGCCCTTTGGATTATTGTAAATAGGTGGTGTGATTTCGGGAGGCCCCGCGGGTTGTATCACCTGTTGTAACACCTTCCAGCCGCCCGACCGCCGCCGCGAGGTGCTTGTCGGCCAGGTGCGTGTACCGCATGGTGGTCTGCACATTCTGGTGCCGCATCAATCGGCAGACGGTGAAAATGTCCACGCCGCTCATCACTAGCCGACTGGCGAACGTGTGCCGCAGGTCGTGCCAGTGGAAGTCGCCCAGCGCGGCCGCTTTCAGGACCGCCAGCCACCAGCCGCGGTGCTGGTGGTAGTCGTTTGCCGGGCACACGAACTCTGATTTAGGCGCGAGGGCCTTAAGGTCTTGGAGCGCGCGGCGTGCCTTGGCGTTGATCGGGATGTGCTGGTCCTTGCCGCCCTTGGGCCGCACGACCTTGATGTCGTTACGGGCGAGGTCAACGTTCGGCCACCGCAGCCCGTACTGTTCGCTCCACCGTATGCCGGTGTGGAGAGCCAGGTCAATCTCAGGTTCCTTGTCAGGGTACAAGTTGCCGAGGGCTTCACGGAGCTGGCTCTCCTCATTCTTCATGCACGGCAGGGAGAACTGATTCAGATACCGCACGCGCTCGTTATTTTCTTTCTGCATCCTCACGAGCCGCCCTGGATTCTCCGTGACCTTCTTGTTCTCAAGGGCGATCTTGAACGCGTGGCTGATCGCGACGCGAAACCGGTTGAATGTTGCTGGGACCTCCGAGTGGCCGCTCAGCTTCTCGGCAATTTCCGAGCTGGTGAGGCTGTCGGCGGCTCGCTTGGGGAACCAGCCCTTCACGATCTCGTAGTTGCCGGGCTTGAACTGCTTGTCTGGATGGTTGATCTTGAATCTGTCGCGCGCGCGTTGAATGGCGTCGTCCACGATCTCCTCAATCGAGACGCCGCTGGCGGGGAAGAAGCGGCGCTCGGCCACCTCGGTCCGCCGCTTCGCGCAGACCTTTATCGCCAGCGCCTTTGACGGGCCGACCGCCTCGACGCGTACCTTGCCGCCGCCGTCGGAGAAGCGGATGTACCAGGTCTTGCCGCGCCGAAAGACGCCACGCTCGCTCCTGTCTTTCTTCCACTGGCCTCGCTTGGGTTGGCTGCTGCGGTTGCCCTTCATTTTTTCCTCCTCCGCCGCTTTCGGAAGTTATTGACGCTGATCGCTACCGCGCACCGGTGCGAGCAGAACTTCGCGTCACGCCTGCCCGCAACAAAATATGGGGTAGGGCAATCCGGGTTTTGGCACACCTTGGTGCGCTTTTCGGCGAGATCGCGCGTCAGCAGGATTCCCATGTAGTTGTCACAACTCGCGGGACACAACTCCATCTGGTTCCCCCTGGCCTGCCAATCGACGGGAAGCAAGTCGTAGCCCAGAGACTTGCTGGAATTCTCTGGATCGGTGAACAGGCTGGCGTTCTTTTCTTTCCACGCGTCGCGCAACTGAGCTTGCGACAGCCGAAAATTGACTAATGGCATCCAAAACGTTTCTTCCGACTGCGTGGACGCGATCACTCGCTTAGCCGCCTCCATCACCTCGGAGGGCTTCGGCTGCTCTGCAGCCGCACCTGGACCCTGGAGGATGCTTAGCGGGCCGTAGCGCGACGTGAACATCTTGATCTGGTCGTCCGAGGCGGGGCCGCCGCGTCGCGCGGGATCATAACCGAGGTTGGCGAACGCCACATGCGGTGGGTCTTTCCATTTGGCGGGGTCTACTGGCAGAGAACTATTCACACCCTTTAGATCTCCGTTCTCGATCTTTAATGTCTTGGCCTGCGGCAATCGCCACCCGGGGCGAAGTCGGACGTCTAATCTGTAATATGATATTTTCATAAACGTATTGTAATAAATTACTGAAAGGCTGTAAATAGGCAAGTTTCTCTCGATACGTCGACCTGGGAACTCAACTAGCTGTAATACGATAATCACCTAGATTGTGCAGACCGTAAAACGGCGATGGCCCTAACCGGGCCCGCTATTTATTATTGCCTCTGGAGGAGATCACTGATGAACAACGAAATTAGCGTTCGCGAGGCCGTCAAGCTGACGGGTTATTCTCGCCAACAGATTTACAACCTCATCGTCGGCGAGCGCATTCCTGCCCGGCGGGAGGGCCATGAGTACCGCATCGACCGGCCCGCCCTGCTCCACTATCGGCAGAAGTCCGCACGCAGGAAGTAAGGCCGTGTCCGCCCACGCGACCGCTGGCGAACCTCGCGGAGTCCCCAGCCGCGAGGCTGGCGGCCCGTGGCTTGCGCGACCGGGTCACGCGCCCCGAGCCGCTGAAAAACCGCCGCCCAACGTGCGGTAGAAATTTTTTTTGATGCAGCATCCGGCAAGAGAATTTTTTTCATCCGGTGAAAGTCACGAAGAACCCAACGGGGGACCCCACAACAGGGCCGCCACCGGGTCTCCCATGTGTCTGGCCGAATTGCGGCCTCTTTTCCAAGAACATTTAATTGTGCAAACACCTCCCGCCACGAGTCGATGATGTTTTTCCTAAGGGGGGTCCCAAGTTTTCGCAGCGCTTCACAAAACCGAAAAGGGGTCCCAGCCTTCTCTGTGCCATCTCGCAAGCTGAAAAGTGGACCCGGCGCTCAGATCGCCTCTCGTTCTCCCTAAAGGGGTGCCCCCCCGTTTCCGAATCCCGGTCGGAGTCACCATTGCTCCGAGACTCGGGTCCCGGCGGCTTGCCAGAGGGCAATGGGCCTCATTCTTTTGGCCAACGCGCAGGCCTTCGTACCTCAGGCGGCAGCTTTGTAGAATCATTACCCCAAGCTGAGTCTACCTGCTCCCAAGTGAGTGCACTCACCTTGCTGAGGTTCGCCCCCTGCATGTACGCCCCATGGAGGTGCGCCTGGAGGAGATCCGCACCGCTAAGGTTCGCCCCGCGGAGGTTCGCCTCGCTAAGCTCTGCCGAGCCAAGTTCCGCCCCGTGGAGGTCTGCCTTGTCGAGCTGTGCTTGATTGAGGGTCGCTCCCAAGAGGAACGCCGCACTAAGGTCTGCCCCGGAGAGGTTTGCCCCTCTAAGGTCGGTCTCGTTGAGGTCCGCTTGACTGAGGTCTGCCCCGGAGAGCTGTGCCCCCCTAAGATCGGTGCCACCGAGGCCCGCCCAACTGAGGTCTGCCCCGTGGAGCTCCGCTCGGAAGAGATTTGCTCCGGTCAGGTTTATGACCACCCTCTTGTTGGCTTCACGCCTCCCGATAACCGTGAGTATCGCTTGGATATCTTCACGTAGAGTGCGAGTAGCGTCTCGGGGAGCGAATTTGTCACGAGGGGACTCCTTCCGAACGTATGCGGTCAGGACCTCCATAATCACCCCATAGTCCCTGTCAGAGTCGCGGGCGATGCGTTCCAACGCGTAGATTCCTCCGAGGCGGACTTCGATCTTCGGGTTACCTGATGAATCCAAAGCGCCGAGTTGCTCGATCGCCTTCGTGAAGCGATCGGTTATCTGTCCCTCACGGGACAGGTCGAAGGTCTGAACGGATGAATATAAACCTGCAAGGACAAAGACCCCAGCCAGAATTTGCGCCAGCGTCTTTCGTGCCTCGTTCTCGCGGTCAAACCTGTTCTCATCCGTCAGCGCTCTCGACCTCGCTACCTGTAATTGTGGAAGTTTCCACAAAAGCCAGATAACGACAATTCCCGCAAATAGCAGTGATATTAGCAGCAGCGGTTGCCTATCCCCCGCGTGACTTCCGAACACATACGCGTTCCCCGCTAGGTGACGGCGCCCAACAAGGTGCGCTACCTCGACCGCGCAGACGATCAAGCCACCCACACCGATAATGATCACCGCGGGGTTCCAGAAAACCTTGCCACGCCTTGAAAAGGGTGGCGACTCGGGCTGCTTAGCCCAGACCGGAACTCGTTTCCCTTTACCCATCGTCCCGGAGTGTAGCCTATCAGCTAACCGAACAACATGAATGATCTATAAGCGGGGGCGCCAACATCTCCCGGCACCTCGAGTCGGCGGGCTCGGACCGCATCACCGCGGCGATTATGTTATTCCGCCTTAGGCTCAGGCGCGGGCGGTTTCTGCAGATTCTGCCAAGTAAGCGCTGCAGCGAAATATGTAAGCGCCCCCACTCCTGCAGCTAGCCAGCGCCAGAAGCCGAACTCTAAGAGGCTCTCTGTTGTGTAGAACGAAAAGTCGTCGCCCGGCATGGGGATATATACTGTTTTATTGTGCCCGAGGTTGTCGGTGATGCTTACAGGCATGAGCTCAGGAGAGGCGTAAGCGAACAGCGCTAGGATTGCCAAGCTGATTCCGATTGCATAAGCAACTGGTACAAAAGACAGCGGGCGTGCGCGAAAAAAACGTCGTACCGGCACAATCAACCGAATTGCCACCGGAAGAAGTAAGAGCACCCCGATAATCCGACTAGTTAAGTTGGGGGGCCCGTACCCCATGACACCGTAACAAAAATGGATCACCGCCATCGAGACGATCCCTAAGGTTGGAATAACAGTCGCTGCCCCGGATGCGTATCCTATAGCGTATAGGTACACGAGATAGGTGGGAATCGCTGCCGCTGCAAGTAAATAGCCCGTAAATGCGCAGACGTTGATGATGGTTCCGAAACGGCTCAAAGGTGTGGACGCAGAAAAGAGAAAGTGATATGGAGTCAGCCTTGAAAACAACCAGAGAGGTATCGCGGTTGCGGCTGAGGCCAGGATGCAGGCTCTTGCAGCTGCTCTCGTTACGCCACGGGCGACGTCTTCGGCCATCTCGTCTACCGAGTTCTCTAGCGAACCCACACCAAAAGAATCCCGAATTATAGGTGCACTGTTTTGTTCAGTAAAGACTTAACGTCGTCACTAAACGAGTCGCCCCGCCTGCGGTGGCCCACTGAGGGCCCTCGAACCCGAGTCCCAGGGCTCGGGCCGCACGCCTGTCAAGAATTCCCTGCGGCAGCCTCCGGGGCTCCGCACCCGGGCCGCGTAATCTATACGGGAGAACCGCACGTCGCGCCCCGTGGGTCGGCCTCCGAGGCATGACAAGCAGCTGGACCTATTTGTGCTCGCGCTCGCCGCACGGGCAGCGCTTCACGATGTGGTTCTTCGCCTCGCTGGTGCTGGGCAAAAAGGGACTGTCCGCGCCCGGCGCATAGGTGGCGATAACCTGATGTTTGCCGACTTTCAAGCCAGTCGTTTCCCAAGTCGCGCGCCCCTTGGCGTCGAGAGTCACTGGCGCTCCCACCCTCATTCCATCAACGGCGAATTGCACCGTTCCACTCGGACGGTCAAGGGCCTCCGGGCCGTTTGCTGAAACAAACGCTGAGAAGGTTACCGATTCCCCGAGCTGCGATGGTTCCGGATCATCGGTCAGGCTGGTCGTCGTGGAGTCTTCTAGGATGCGCTGTGTCACGAGGTATGTCGTGGCGAAGCCGGTATTGCCCGTGGTCCGCACATCGAAAATGCAGTCCGCGCGCCGGTTCGGGTCCGCCACTCTCCGGCACGCCGCCTCGGCGATCTCCAGACTAGTCGGCTCAACCGGCTTCGTCTCCGGAACAACGCATGGCGCCTTCTCCAGCGGCCAGCTCTTGTCCGTAAACGTATCCGTCGAAGTACCGGGCGCGTAGTCGAACAAGCTATCCTTCTTCGTGACCCGCCAGGCGTCCGCGAATTTGTGGTATAGGTCGTTATAACGCTGAGGCAACGCGGCCGGCATGGGTCCAATCGATGCGCCGTTTGGCAGTGCCGGTATCCAACTGCCGTTAGGAATCGGGCCAGCAATTCCGCCGAGCAAAACCCCGCCGCCGTTCGGGTCGACGAGCCCCGCGTTGCTGACATCCACGTTGAGGTACCACTTGCTATACGTCGTCCAAAACTGCGGCGTCACGAACAATATTTTCCCGTCGGCAAAATCAATCTCGAGATCACCGCCCGTCAACGACTGCACGACGCGTCCTCCGTTGCCGAGGTTGATTCCGTACGGGCCGAGCGCTGTCAGCACACCGTCGATGCGCAGTTGCAGCCCCGTGGGATCGGGTACTCCGCTCAAGTTCGGCTCATAAGTGATGCGGTGCTCGCCCACGCGAGCGGCCACGGCTGTATTGAGGCTGACGCACGTGCTCAACCCGTCGTGCGCATCCGTGCCGAGGGCAGTAGTAGCAATCGGTGTCTGCCGTGTCTGAATTTCTGCTCCGTCGGTATCCCGAAGAGAAATGAACTCTCCAGCGCCCTGAAAATCGTAATGCGTTCCGTCGGCGGTAGTGATGTGCGGATCGCCCTCGATCCGAGTGGGGCCGCACGTGGCGGTGTGGGCGGGTGTGGCATTTGTCTCCATAAACTCGATCCTCGGCGATCCTGGGTAAGGACAACAAACGAGCTGTGTGGGGCTACCAGTCACGTCGGCCAAGTTGAGATTATTGGATTCGCCCGTAAAGCTTCGGTCTAGACAGGTCGGGGCATTCGAGGTTCCATCCGTTATGCTGGTTTCCACGTCGATGGTTGATCCGGGGTTAAAAACTGCCTGGCTGCCGCTGTTACCGAACACGTTGAATTCGGCAACATCCCAGCTTTGTCCCAAATCGAGGGCGCTGTCCGAGTTTGTTGCCGTGAGAGTGCCACTGCCGTTATCCACAATAGCGGTATCCGTGCCGCCTGCCGTTCCACCCGTCACAGTCATCTGACCCAGGCTCGTGATGGTCACCGGGCTGAGCGGCACATCCTGGCTGTTCAAAAAGCAGTCGCCAACGTCTGGGGACCACCCGCTCGGGCAGGTTGCTCCGCCGTAGGGGACGAGCCAGTATTGGATGCCTCCGCAGGCCGGGCAAAACGGAGGGGGTGAGTTGTTACCGTATACGAACTGTGCCCAACCCTGGCACGTCGATGGGTTCGCGGCACCTGTGCAGAGGTTCACGGTGGTACTGTTTGAGAAGGGCCTGCTATTCAGCTGGAGGGAAAAGGAATTCGCCAAGCCGTTAACGCTGTCCGTTTCACTCGCAACCCCATTGGTGCTCAAAAACGAACCCACAGCCAAGGTTATCGTGCCAGTAGATTCCGCCGACCAGTCAGTCGCGCCACCTCCGCCCACAGTCGGCGGATTCCCGCCTCTTCGCTGAGGATGAAGCGGCGGTATCGTTAGGTTTGAGCATGGGACCTCCTGCCATTCTCTGTTTGGATACGAAGCCTGGAAACATCCCTTTTTCGGCAGCGGGATCCGCACCATGGTCTTGCGCCAAGCCACGCGCTCCGCGGCCTGCGGGTTTGCCGCCTGCTTGGTCTCCTGCGCTCGGCAGAGGTTGGCGCTCACTGTCAACACCAAAGTCGCACCGATGAACCAGGAATGCCTGCGGTTGAACATGGGCTCTCCTTTGCGCGGCGCCTTGAATTTGTGCCGGCGTTGCTCCGCCGCGGACGGTTACGATTGGTTCTATCCACTGGAGCTAGACGCTGGAGTAGTGAATGAAAAGAACGATTCGTTTCATATCACCTAAACGATTTCGCAAAGTCTACTTGTAGCGAAGACAGTCATTCCGGAGAGTTATTTAGATTGCTGGCTGCGGGCCACTTGGAGGTAATTTACATACCGTAATCAGGCAAGTGCTTCTAAACTCCCGGGGCCGTAAAACTCCTCACCCACAAGCGAGGCTCGGGCCTCGCGCGTCACACGGCACAGATTCTCGGCAGCCCCGGTGCTCCGCGGCCGTCTTGAGAGCGGGTATCCTCCCCATTTCCGAATCCCGTACCGAGTCACGTTCAACTGCCGCTCTCGGGTCCCAGCTTCTGGCTACTAACTTCTGGCTACCGGCTTCCGGGGGCCGTTCCGAACACCATTGTTTATCGGGTATGAAGAGGTCTCCTAATTGTGTCAGAGTGATTCTATAATGGATATTAAGCCACTTAAGGATTACGTGGTTGGTTGTATATGCATAGAGATTGTGAATTAATATGGAAAAAATAAAGCGCTCAGTCGCCCTCGTCGTCTCCGGAGCACAGGATTTGACCGTTCCGTTCACTAAGGTGCTTGATGAGGTGCGCGACGACATCACGGACAACCCATATCTGGAGGAGGCGTTCCGCGTTCTACCAGTTGGCGGATGCCGAAGCGCCATTGGTTCTGTCTGGAATGCTGTCGTTGATGACCTCAGAAACAAGATCATCCACCATAGTGTCGAGTTATTTAACAAGGTCGTAAAACCTTTCCGTGATGTGCAGACGTAGGAAGATTTCCAAAATTATGTCAATGACGATCAGCTTATCGACGGTGCCTACAAAATCGGAGTTATTGGTTGGGAAGCATCAAAGATTCTTAAGCATGCGAAGGAAACTCGTCATGTCTTCGACGGCCACCCCAGAAGCAGCCAGCCCTCTTTAGTGAAAGTTCTTGCGATGCTGGAAGATTGCGTAAAGTACGTTTTGTCGCAGCCGTACCCGCCCAAGATAATCGAAATCGATGAGTATTTAGCGCAGATGGCAACCCCAGACTACGATAGGAATGCTATCGCTATTGAGACCGCACTGTCGGAACTGCCTGAGGTGTACAAGATAGAACTCGCAAATCGCCTTTTCGCAGCGTATATCCATCCCGGTAGCTCCTCCATCCTTCGTTCGAATATCGAGTTCGCTAGCCCCATTCTCTGGAGCGTATTGCCCAAGGAGACCAAACTACAGATCGTTCGTCGTGTAGATCAGCAGCTAACGGCCGGGAGTACCGAGAAAACCACGCTCGCCTTCGAGTTCGTCAACGCTGTAGAAGGGCAGCGCTTTTTGTCTCCGCCGGCAAGAAAGTATAAACTTGCGCCCATCGTTCAGAGATTAAAAGCAAACCTGGATCAGTGGGACACTGAAAACTCCTGCGTCCGGCAATTAGAACCATATGCAGCTTACATTCCGGACAGTTTACTTGTGGACTACGTTCGGGCCCTCGTCATGACTTACGTCGGCTACACGGGCGGAAGTTCAACGTACAGTCGTACCGACTTCTATGCGAACGGCGCCGCGTTGATTATTCCTACCATGTTCCAAGCGTTCGATGATAAGGCCGGTACGGCGTTTGTGGTGGCAATCAAAGGAAACACCGAACTGAGATCGCGAATTACCAACCCGGAGAAACTCAATCGCCTCAGAAGCCTTGGCAACATCCTATTTATGTTCGCGAAGCAAAAAGCCTGCTCGCAGTCATATTGCCGGTGTTTGTCGCACAACTAACCATGGCAGTACTCTGGGCGCGTCATCGCAGTTTGCCAGTGACGGGCGGGGGCTTGGCGCAGTGGGTAGTCGCTGTGCCCCTGGTCGCCATCGCATCAATTGGAGCCGTCGTCTGGATTTTTGCAGCAACCAATAGTCCGAAATTTATTGGGATGGGGCTTTCCTTCGATTTTCTCTTGGGCGCCGTTACTCTGTGCGCGGCGGCGCTGAGTTCAGCCACGGTACAAATCGCGACTTTAGTGGTTTCGCGTGTGAACGAACTTAGTGAGAGCAACCTTGAGTGGCGGGCAAGGCTCACTGCCCCACGTCAAATCCCACAAGCCAAGCCCCGTTCGCGCCCCAAAACCTAATTTCCCGGCCTCGTAATTCGACTGGTCTGGCAGGACCTAAACAATTTGAGGAATGATTTTCGCCGAAAGCGAAAGCACCGCTAACCGAGTTGCCTGGAGCGCGCGAAAATTGAAAAGCAACCTGCGGCAAGAGATTGCCATGTGGGTGCTCGGTCTACTTTGGACCGTACTCATTTTTGCTGTCTACGGTCATATCGGCGATTGGTCAGGCTGGATTCCCCTGGCCTTGTTGATTCCAACCTGCCTCATAATTTTCAGTCTGCGAGATCGCAAGAAACCAAATTAGTGCTTCCTGTTCTTAACTTCGTCTGCGGTTCAAGTCGCGGAAGCTGTTTTCGAAAGAGAAAGAGTTGGCTCTTCAGTTGGAATATGCCGTCTGAGTTTCCAAGGTCGGTTATGTACTCTCGGATGTGGTCCGTTCCCAACCGCACTTTCTGATCACTGCGTGGATTGAAAAGCGTGATCTCTTCTCTGGTCGGATTGAGTATGAGCCATTTATCGTCAATCGGCTCAAGTTCGATCCCCTCAACCTCGTCAATTCGGCGCGCCACGGGCCACAGTCTGATGTGCTTGTACTCCATCTCCGATACTTTCTGCTTCTTCATTTTTCACTTCTCTCCACTGGTTCTTCTGGGCGTGCTTCTTAAACCAATTCTGAACACGCGGGAGGCCCTCATTCACGGTCGTTGTGCTGGAAAACACACTCAATGAAATAGGCCTTCTGGTGGACGATTCTTCAGCTGTGGGTTTTTCTCCGCGAAGAATTTTTAGCTGCGTTTCGTCCGCTGTTCGAATCGCTTCTTCTAAGGTCTCAACCATTTTCCGCGGTGTTATCTCGCAAGCGATTGGTAGGGATGGTCGTGTGGCAGAAGAGTCCCCACCCACCGTGAAGTGATCGATGCTGGCGTTCTCTAGGAGGTCGACGAGTTGGTCTTTTCCTTTCACGCCACCCATGATGGCGAGGCGCTGATTCCAATCGTCGGTGGCGGCAACGATCTTTACCAAGTTCAGTTCATCTAGAAAAGTGAGATAAAGCCTGAGATTGTTTTCGATGTTCATGACCATTTTGTAGCGCCTACCTGTGCCTGTTGGTAATTTTACTGAGAACAAAAGTAGAGCACAAGTGGGGCGCAAACCTGTCCTTAAAGGCCGAGGCCCCGGGGGCGACACCTCGTCTTACGCGAGTACGCAACCCGGTCGCAGGGACGCTGGAGCGAGTCTCTGGGCGGCGGCTTCGTCTTCAATCGATTTTCAAGTGACGTGGCGCAGGCCGTCTACTTTGTTCCTGGCGGTAACGCGCCGCTCCAGCGGTCGATAACCGTCACGCTGCACGTCATCACCCCCTTGAAGAGTTCCAGCGTGAATCTCGCCAGCGGCGTCGATCCAAGCGGGAAGATACGGTACGGCGTGGACGGCAGGATGTTCCTCGGCTCGGGGCTCGGCGGCCCGGGCCGGACGGTGACATACCAAAACAACGGGAAGTTTAGGATCGAGGATACGGTCGTGGATCAGAACGGGCAACCTGTCTCAGGCGCGGCCATCAGGTTGGGTAAGGACCTCGTCTTTACCGACACCAGCGGTCAACTCTTTTTGCGGGTGAAACGCGACAAGGCTGTTTCTCTAGCCGTCGTCCCCGGCGAGTTCACCGTTCCGGGCCGATGGGTGACGGTGACGGCGCCCGCCGAGGCGCGTCCCGGCCAGGTGATCCTGATCATCGTGCGGCGGGGAGGCAAATCATGAGCGGGGACGGTTGCGGGACAGTGAAACCGATACAGCTCATTAATCAACTGCTTGCGGTCAGGATAGGTCTCTAACAATGTGATCGAGAGCAGCGACGGACAAAAGCGCCGTGCCACGATCACATATTTGGCCAATGCGCTGAGCGCGTCCGGGATGAATCAGGTTACGAAAGTCTTTGGCGAGCCTAGCTTCCTTCGCGGTGTCTGGTTTGATTACTCCGAGATGAGCGGTCACTTCGATGTAATGGTGCAGCACCCAGTCCTCTAAATCCCCTGGCGGCTGTTTTGAGAATGTTTTGTTTATGACGAGGGTAGACACAGCTGACGGGAAGGCAGCTTTTCGACGGTTCAGGATGTCCCAGAGTAAAAGAGCCTCGATCATGGAACCAGCAAGCACCGTCGCGGCCTTCCACTCGCTGTTCGATAAGGCCCTGTCGATCGCATTGATGTCGATTAGTAGGTTCCTTCGCAGTTCCGGGTCGGGTATGAAATGGAGTTTAGATGTGGCGGACCCGAGAGGCTCGTCTCGACACTTCGCTAGCGCGTCCCGGATCTCGGTTACTGGATTCATCTGAGTGGCGCCCGGCATAAATCCAAGATCGTGTCCACGGTCAGGGAACCTGATCCAAGTTGCAAGTTTCTGGCCGATGTAGGCTGTGGCGCAGACAAAGGTTGGGTACGTGGCTGTGTCCATAACGAGAAGTTCACTAGGGATTTTATCGACGAGGGTGATCAGCCCGGAAAGTTGCCCCGCTTGGCCTCTGGTGATGTTGTTGAGGTCGCGACTGGTGGGCCAGAGACTATTTATAAATGCAACGACTTGGCTCGGAACGACTCTGGGCATTGGACACCTCTGGAATGCAGTTCTACCAGAGCAAGGTCCAAGTGGCTAGCGGTGACCGCATTCGACAAATTGGCCTCGGAGAGTTCGCTCTCCGGGGACTTTCTTGTTTTGAACAATCCCTACTAGATTTGAACAGGCGTGCTCAACGCCCGTCCCATCGACTTTGCCGTTTGAGTCAGTCCTGCTTGCCCAGCGTCGCGGACAGCCTTACGATTTATCGTGGGCCGTCGCAGCGAAAAGCGGTGTGCTCGCCCAATCCTCTCCCCGCTGAAATTTCCGTAGCACAATCATTGGCTGTGGCGCGGGCTCCTCAATCAACAACTCGAATGGCTGAAACGCCTCCCGCAGCATCGCCTTGTATTTTTTCCGGTCGTAACCGTGCCATCCCTCCCACAGCGCGAACGCCCGAACGCGATCATTCGACACGGCTGACTCGCTGTCCGTGTAGACATACTCGACGGTCTGACCCGGGCGCAGCTTGACGCCGCTTCCGAAAAGCTGCTGTGCGGCGATGGCCGTGACACCGGCCTTCTGATAATCGCGCGGCTCCCGGGTGATCCGCTTGCTCACGACGAGGTCCTTGATCTCGACATCGCCGTTCGCGAGTCGTTCCTCGTAGTCAGCCAGCACCATCCGCGCGATCTCCAGCTTTTTCAGGTACGATTCGCGGTCGTGTGCCTCGGCCAAGATGGGAATCACCTCGTGCTGCATGCGGCTCAGCAGCGGCGGTGTGTCGTGGCGTCGGCACTCGAGGCCCCGGACCTTGACCTCGCCGTCTTCGCCGACCGCAAAGAAACGGTTCAGGACCGGAACATCGGCGTATTGCTTTGAGGGAAGGAAGACCACGTACCGGTAAACGGACTCGATGGCCAACGGAAGGTTGGTCAGCTCTTCGATGTCCGTGGCGAGTCGCTCGAACTCCTCACGCGTCGCCCCCTCCCGCCAAACGTATAGCGAGTCGACGAGCGCGTGAACAAGCTCGAATCCCCGGCTCTCGGCCAGCTCCTTGGCCACCAGCAGAGTCTCGCGCGCCACGGCGTTGATGGCTTCATGCGCCTCGATCTTGCCGAACCGTGCGTTCTTGTAACCCGTGTAGCCGAAGCAGCAGACCAGGAGCCACTTCAGCGAGTCGCGTTGGAGCTTGAATCGCAGCGCGACGAGAGGCTCCGCCGTCTTTTGAAGCTTCTTCAGCGCTGTGCGCTTGGCGATCAGGCGCTCGACCACGCGGCTGGTGATCCCGCTGCGCTTCTGGCAGATGCGATAGCCCAGCTCGGGAATCCGCGGCGCGTCGGGGCAGCACGGACAATTCACCGTCTCCGGCGAGATGTTGAACCGCGCCATGATGCTCGGGAACTGGCTCACGAAGTCCAGCTCGGCGACGTTCGCGGTGAATCCCAGCTTCGGCACAAAGACGAGCCCACCGCGATCCGCTAGGAGCAGCTCATCCGGCGACTTGGGGTCCTCCGGCTCGGCCTTCTGCTCCGGTATCAGCACGCCGTCACGATGCGCGAGCTCCATCTGCATGTAGCTGATGCCGGTGCCGGTCGTCGTTCGCGCCGCGTACTGAATCGGCAGCTTGGTGACTCGCGCTAGCTCCCACAGCCCCGCGAAGTCGCACTTCTCGCTGATAAAGGAGTTCTGCTTGTCCACGTGGATGCGGCCAAAGAGGGTCGTCGCGCTCGCCTTGAAGAGTATCCGCCCGTAGCTGGTGTAACTTCGCGGTTTTGAACGCTGCACGGCGACGCCCGGTTCGCGGTTCAGGTTGAGCGAGAACTTCAGCCGCTCCGCCTGTTGGCTGAGCAGCGGAAGGATGGTCGAGTCACCCCACTCGGAGAGAATCACGTCGGGGTCCTCTCGCTTCACCAGCCGTGCGAAGCCCACAGATGGCGGCTCACCTGACTCATCAAGCTCCCAGCACGTTCCGTCAACTTCAATTTCGAGAGCGGCATGGCGCCCGTGCTCGGGGTCAATCCGCGACAGGCCGGCTAGGCGAATCTGCATGATCTTGAGCGGCGGCATCTCGTAGTCGAGAGCCCACTCGCTGTCGCGGCGCTCGATGGCGAGGATTTTTCCCTCCTTGTCAGCCTCTACTTCGACATACGCCAGCGGGAAGAGATGTTTCTCCCAACAGTAGAGCGAGGCGACCATGAGGTCGCTGTTGTAAAGCTGGAGCCGCGAGTCGAACCGGTGGACCCAACGGCCCCAGCTCACAAAATCGATTGGCGAGTGAACCGACACCTGGAGCACGGGCCGCGCGGCCTTTAGCCACAGGTCGGTGCGTTCGGTCATCAAAGTTCGCAGGTCGGTGGCTTGATTCCGTGCGGCGTCCTGGAGACGGGCCAGTTTCTCCTCGCTCCCGGACACGAAGAACGCCGGGGCGAAGTCATCGGTCAAACGGTAGCGCGCTTGGTTCCGGTCGATCAGCCAGAGCGTCATCCCCCGCTGGTTCGGGTAGAGGTCGAGAATCCATCCTTGCAATCTCACAGAGCACCCCGGCGTTCTGAAGAACCTTCTCGACCGCGTACAGCCGCTTTTCCTGGTCGAGCGCGATGGAAAGCAGGATGGCCTCCATCGGGTTGTCGTGGCACTGATACGTGGCGGCCTGGGTGTAGCAACGCACGCGGACAAACAGCCGGTCGAAGTGCGACTGGTCCTCGCGGCGTAGCGCGCGACGAAACTTTCTCCAGCGGTCCGCCGCCTGCTGAATGAGTTGTACGAATGTAGGGACGGTCCGGCCCATGGTTCCTCCAGGGAATCAGTTCAGACAGATAACAACGGTGCGGTCTTCTCGCTGGTAAAGGAGAGCTCACTGTCGGGGCGGGCCTCAACCTTGAAAACGTGGCGCGCCTGCTTGGAGAGCTTCGGGAAGAAATCGTGCCTCTTCGTCTTGAACGAGTTCGCGTCAGAAAAGACGGCGCTGGAAATGGGAAGCTGCGCAATCGCTTCGAGCCCTTCGAGCGCGTGCTCGAACGCCGCGCGCGCCGGATGATCCCGGACATCTTCGTCGAAAAATAAATCAGGCAACGCGGTCACGATCAAAGCGTCAGCGGACCAGGAGTTTAATATTTTCGGGACGCGTAAGACCAACTCCATAAGCTGAAAACAGGTGAACGCGCGGGACACTCGAATGAGCTTGTTAAATTCGGAAGGCTCAAGCCTACGCTCTCTCGCGAAGCGCGCGATCAGGAGCGGACTGATCTGATTCGCGCCGTCGAGATAAAGAATGCGCTTTCCGCTGAGCAAGAGCCTCGGAAGAAAGTAGTGGGAGAGCCGGGGCATCTCGGGGCACCCGTAGTACACGGACACGCCCCGCTCGGGCAGAGCCCAAGGATTTAGAGACGACTCTTTCTCAAGACCTCCAACTACGACCGGCGGACTCATGGCGACTCAAGGCTCTTGGAAACGGAAGTCGATCATAGGCGAACAAAAGGCGAAATGTCAATGGGCTGGCGAGGCCGAAAAATTGATGGTGAACCTCCACATGTCCAGTAGGGGGTTATTCCTCTTTGTAATTTAGGGTCATGATAAGATACCGGCGAACTCGGACCGCACGGAGGCTCCGCCCATGGTCGTAGGCGAGATAATAGCTGGAACAGCGGGTGCCCTTGAGATCGGCGAAGTCATCGTCCACATGGTCAAGGAGGCCAAGCGCGACGGGAGCCGTCTCGGTGTCCCTGAAATAGTGAGCGTTTTGCCAGCCCACACCGCGGCCGCGTGCGCGAACGCCGCGAGAGAACTAAGAGATTTCCAGGCAGATTTGAGCGCGCACCACATCGACACGAAGAAGTCCCTTCAGGAGCTTGAACAAGAAACCGCTATATGGAGAGTCGGGCCTTACAGGGCGATACGTAGAGTTAGAAAACGCATTGAGGCTATCAAGAACGAGATCATCGAGCTTCACGACGACGCCGTTGCGTCCGCCCAATGCCTGGAGGATTCGGAGTTTGTGCCACGCTCATACAAGCAGGCTGCCGAGGCAACGAAGGCCATCCGAGAAATGGCGACCGCAGAGCTGCCAATCAGCAAGATGATTGATACCATGGCCAGTGACATGGAGAGTCTCGCAGAACGTTTGCGGGACGCTTCCAAACCAAGAAAATAGACGCCTCTTTGGCAAAGGGGGAGTTCGAGGACGAGAGCGCTAGATGGCGAAACGAAACTCCAGCCTGCCGCCCGAAGTGCTGGCGGTCCTTCGGAGGTCATACTACCTGCCCCCCTGCCGGAAATTCCGAAAAGCTAACATCTTTAAATTCTTCGAGCATCTCAGTGAAGGAAACTGCGCGCGGTGCCTGGCGTTCTTTCGTCAGTTGGGCAAGGAGCAGGGGTTGATGAGGTTCCTGAGGGAGAGCCGAAACTGAGAATTCAGGCCCGCAGCGGACGGGTAATTAGACCTTTAGGAAAGATACCTCGTGCCCTCCCTCGCGCAGGTCGTTGTAAAGCTTCACCAGGCTGCATCTCGCAAAAAACGGCAACCCGGCAGGCGACTTGCCAAGAGAGACGAGACAGATATTCCAATCGCCGTGTCTCGGTCTAGTCTTCAGCCAGGCCGTATCCACACCCTTGTGGTACTTCTTGAAAACCTCTACCAGTTCTCTTCGATATTCTCCATCGGCGGTGAACAGGAGCTCGGTCGTTCGGCGGACCTGCTCGACCAAGTGGCTCATGCCGCTGGACTTCGTAGCTATCTTGGCAAAGAAGAGAGTCTGGCTCGCCATATGAAGCACGTCGCAGAACTCAAATTTTGATTGGCCGCCGCCGTACATGATGTTCTTCGCGTCGAACCCCAGGAATCCTTTCGCTTTTCCACACCGAAGGTTGTACTCGCCTTCGCTCTCCACTTGATTCCAAGGGGGCAACACGGTTCGCGGCGCGGGAATATTGCTCGCTGCCTTATTGATTTTGTTGAGGAAGTTGATCGCAACTTCGTACCAGATTCCCGACGACAAGATGTATTGCTTGCTGGCGAGTGGCAATTCGTAGCCGAAGCACTGAAAGGCCGTGCACCTGCTGAGTGACTCCTTGGCTCCGTCCATTAGATGGATCCAAGACGTTCTGGCCGCGGCGACGCTCGGCTCGAGCTTTTCCTTTTGCAGATAATTGATCCAGCTTTGAACTAGCAGGTAGGGAGTTGTCGCGGGAGCTTTAGACATACGCCCGAAGACATATGAATCGACGGCCCAAGCCTCTTCTCGCCGGTATGTCGGTGCGAACATGACCAATTTTTTCTGAGCGCTTCCAGCCTTTAGTTCAATGTCGAATTGCGCCTCAAGCTTCGCGATCAGAAGCTCGTCCGTGACGACGTTAATGTTGTCAATTTCGGGCCAGTTTTTCTTGTAGTCGTCGCTTTGGAAGAGTGGTACGGACTTGTCCAAAATGTCGGGCAGTTCGGAAAACGGTAGATCGACCCGGAGGCTGGTGCCGCCGCGAAGTTTCGAACCGAAACTGGACTCCGACGGCTCACCCTCGACGCTCGCCACCAGATCGCGGTCGAACTGAACGCCGAACTCTTCGACCGAGGAAGCGCGCGGCGCTCGTTCGCGGGCGATGTGCCATTTTGCAAATACTTGCTCAACATGAATCTCAACGAGCTTATCTGGGGGAATCAGATTGAGAGCCACGCGCCTGCCAAAGTCAGGTTCCAGCCAATCATCGTCGAGCTTCGCCCACGCATGACCGAAGGGCAAAACAAACGTCTTTCCAGCCCTGCGGATGATCAGCATCGCCGCCGGGGACTGACCTATCAGTGAAAAACCGCTTGCATTCTGAAGCACCGATTGGATCACGGGCACCCACGCAGGCACGCGCGCGCTGGCCTGCAAATTAAGGGCATAGCCGTCAAGCGGTGGCGTAAGCGGCAAGGCGTTCACACTTACGTGCAACGCTTTCTCGAAAGCCGTGACGCGATCCGGCCGGAAGAGATAGATGCTGAGAGGGATCGTTTGATCCGCCATGCCGAGTACCAATTGAGGTGAGGGACCCGCCCAGGGCGCGCCTCGCATCCTATACTCTTGACCCTAGCATGGGCGGGTAGTCATGATTCGATGAATACCGCTGAGAGTTAGTAACCGGATGGGCAACTAATTCGTTTGGTCGAAGCCATTCAGCGTGGTTGCGTTTCTCGGAAGTGCTGTCACGTTACAAATAAACGTTTACGGCTTCTTGCTTTTTCTCTTGTCGGGAATCTGTGTTGTCCCGCCGAAGCTGAACGGTGCCTTAACACCGACGAATATGTTAAGGGTCGGCGCTTTGATTCCGGACGTTGTGCCCAAGTGTCCCGCCTGGGTTATGATCGAACCAAGTTTGAGCGTTTCGTCTATGTCTGGGCCAGAGATTGCGACGGTGTTAACCATCGGCGCTGCCGGTGCACTCTTACCACATAGATCGACAGGTTTCATTCCGGCAGAACCGGTAGTCATCACCAGTACACTGCAGAGTCCCCAACCTTCTTCGTCACCAACGTACGACGTGATGATGACCGTTTGCCCGCTAAATTGTCGCAATTGTTCAACAAGCTCGTTTGGATTCTCTATTCGTCGCGCAGATATCAGGGCTTGCGTTATCCCCAAGTTGAGCTCGGTCCGCTTCAACTGTTGGGTCAACTCATCAGCCTGTTCTGCTACGGCGGCGGATCGCTGCTGGGCACTGCCAGCCGAATCGTTTGCACGAGACGCTGCCAAGGCTGCACCCTCAGCGGAAGCTCTAGCATCGCCCGCCTTCCTATTTGCGATTGTGAGTAAAGAGCTGTCGACCTTTCTAATTTCAGTTTCAAGGCGCTCAGATTTAATGTGTATCCCGAATTCTCCGGAAACCCCAAGGGCTACCAGCCCCGCACCCAAGAGGGCAAATATGAGGACCATGCTGCTTGGCCTTTCGGGCACACCGCGTTCGAAAGCTAGAGTCTCGTGCCGATGCTCAAGGCAGATTACGACCAGTTCCACAGCGAGGCCGATCACTACGAGGAATATGAAGAACGTTAGCCAATGGTCGAGAGATGAGCGCGATGCTTCGAGGGCAACTAGCTTTTTGGTGAGAGCCAGTTCTTCCATATCGTAGCGGAGTTTTTACGGTGTTCTTAGAAGCTCCGAGATCGTCCAATCGAGCGCAGCTTTGCATCCCTTTGCCACGTCCATGTTGATGAAGTAACGCTGTCTCTTAATGTCCCGGCCGGGATGAACGTGGTTTCGCATGAACAACAAAAGGCTTGATAGCGCGGCAATTCTCGTATCAAGTTTCAGGATGCCCTGCTTGTGGGCTTCCGTCAAAATCGTACCCAAGGTTTTCCCCATCACGGACGGCGGCATCCGGTCGACCCAAATCGCCTCTAGCACTCCGCCGACAAGCCCGATGATGGCGCGCGCTAGGGGGTATTGATCGTTTACCTTGTCGATGTTCTGCCTCTGTAAGGTGAACATCTCTAGCAGGTTCTGAGTACAGAAATAATTTTCGCCTGCAAATCTTCTTAGTGCGTCGCTCTTAATGAGCTTTTGAAGATCAGCTATCGTGAATGTTTGCATGTCCAAGGCATGGACGCCGATTAGGTCGTACACGGTGAAAAGGACCAGCACGAGCAGCTTTCTGTTGTGGCTCGTCAGTAGTCCGCTCTCCCACTCGTGTGGCTTCTTCGCGCGAAGGTAATCAAAGAAGTCCTTCACGACCGCCAATAAAAGGTATGCTCCTCGCCTCTCCGCGGGGACGTCGATCTCTTTCTGTTCCTTCTCCCTCTTGTCTTCGTGGTAGGCCTGTTCCAAGAGCGTGAGTCCCTGCGGCTCATCGGCATCTTCGAGGAGGTGCAGTATGCCCAAACGAAATAGCGGAAGCCCCTTTATCGAGTGATTTTTGTCGAGGATAACGCAGACCTGTTCCCAGACGCGAATCTTCTCCGCATTCGAAGGAACGGCGCACACGATCCTATCCATCTTGTGCCAGTTTTCTCTATTCCTGAGCTGGGCTGCGTCGAGACGAAGTAGCTCGTCCACGTTGTTCAGTGGGATACTCTCAGTGGAATTAGCGACGGTCCCTTTCGAAAGGACCTGAGGTCCGAAAGACGGACCGGTGCCGGCAATCGCGGAGGCGGTTGAATTTTCCCCCGCTCCGGCGCCATTATGTTGAAAATGATTCGTGGTCATTCTCTTTGTTCAACAATCTCTCCTGACACGTCCCGGTAGAGCTGATTTGGGCGGCCGCTTTAGTTGCCGCTCAGAACCCTGACAATGTGGCCTTGAGCGGCGGTACCTTGCTGCATCCTTTCGCCCTTACGGTCCACGGCATTTATCAATTTCATTTTCAGGGGATCGCGTTCCTGTTGATTCGCACACTGCGGTTTGAACTCTCTCGCCAGTTCCGCAACGCGTGCATTGTAGTAGGCACCATTGTGGATGTGCGCCATGTGCAAACGAGCCCTGTAAATTTCCTTGTCTACTTCTTGGCTGTTGAACATCTTCCCGCTCCTTTCGAATCGTAGTGTAGCATGGGCGAAGGAAAGGCGTAGCCTGTACCAAAGGACAGGGTCGGAAGGCCGCCACCATTACTGGCCTCTAATCTAGTTGACGCCGCAAGCTGCCTGCGAGCACACTTTTGTACAATGAGGGGAAGTGGCCCTCAACGGAGCTTGCTATGACAAACCAAATCTCAATCGACTCTCTTCCCAGCGGAACTGGTGTAAAAACCACCGCATTCTGGGGCGGAATGAGGTTTACCCACTACGGCATCCTAGACCGCACCTGGGACGGGAGCGTCGTCATTCACCACAACTCAAAGCGCCACGGACGAGCCGTAACGACGGACCTGTTTGGATTCTCGGACGGGCAGATCGTTTTTCTCGACACGTTACCCGCGAATTTGAACCGGGGCTGGGAGATTGCCGAACGCGCTCGCACCGACGTGGAGCGAGGCGTCACCTGGACGGTGGTCAACAACTGTGAGGACATGAAGTCGCGCGCCCTCACGGGTCAATGGGGAAGTCCCACCAGGAATGCCATTGTCGGGTTAGGTGTCGCTGGAGTCTTGCTCGCCCTGGTGCTTGGGTCCTGACATGACGAAGGTTGCTACTGAACGACACATCCAGATACCTGTCAAATGCTCGTACTGCGAGGAGAAGCAGGTCATCCAGGTTCTCGCGCGCCCCGGCTTTGGTGCGATGGGCTATCAACGGGTCGAGTGCGTCGCATGTAAGACGTCATTCGAAGTGATGGTTCCTGACCGAATTATCGGCGGTCCGTTCCCGGAGAACTGGAAAGGAACAGCGGGTCTGTCACGCGAGTAGATCTAAATGAAGCCATGGGAACACCCGGTCCCCCCGGTCTTATATAAGTACCTGCCTCCGGAGCGCCTCCATGCGTTGGCTGACTGCCGGGTTCGGTTTAGCCAGAGGACCGTTTTTGAAGACGATCACGAACTTGAGCCGGATTTTGCTATTTTTGGGACAGAGAGCGAGATCTGGCGATATGCGATCTCAATCGGTTTCCAGCTTAGCCGTAATGGACTTCCCGCCGGTGTGATTGTGCAGGCGCTCGCATCAAATCCTGAAGCTCAGAAAAGCGCCATTCAAAACTTGCGGCAAAATACCCCAGTCGTGGACGAACTCGGGAGTTTGTGCCTAACCGATGCTCCAGACTCCGAGCGAATGTGGATGGAATATGCCAAAAACTCAACGGGTTTCGTACTGGCCTTCGATACGAACCATCGCGGCTTCAGTACCCTGTTGAAGGGTCAAGGACACGTGGGGAAAATGTCTTACAGCGACGAGCCGTTTGGCAGCGCTCTGGGAACAATTCTTGGCGATGAAGGTGCTGGCGTGCTATTTCGCAAGCGGACAAAATACTCGTTCGAGAGGGAGTGGCGAATCATCCGTATGCTGAAACGTTTGGAGCGTCTCCCTGGCGGCCTGTTTTTGTCCGAGTTCGACCCTGGGAGCGTGGCACAGGTTATCATCCGTCCTCAGTGCACGGTAAACCTGGAGTTACAGCAGCTCGTGACAACCGATGCGAGGTACAAGCACCTGGAAATCAAATCGAACCCTTCGCCTCCCGTCAATTGCGAGGCCTGTCTCAACTAGTGGATTTGAGGAGAAAGCAAACTATGCGTGAGCGAATCGAAGGTCGCGGTCAACTTGAAAGCTGGGAACGCCCGGAAAAGAAAATTCCGGTTGAGTATGTATTCGACATCATTACCGACGTTTTGGCGAGGCCGGGCTTTCCTCCCGTAGCAACTAAGAAACACAGCGAAGGGAGAATTCATTCTGTGGCCGGCGAGTCCATCACTCAGGGTTATTACAGACTCTTCGCCGAGGATGGCGAAATTCTAAAGGTACAAAACGTCGGCCTTGATTATTGGTCAATCTCGGCCCCTTAGTGATTCACTTGGTGGGACCGAAACAATCCGGCTTCCGGAAATTCTGTATCACTTCCTGTTACACCTGGCCTGACAATGGTATGCAATCGAGTGCCATGCGGAGCAACGGAATCCTTTGCCGTTCAATGGTTTAGGGTGCATCGGATTGCATAGCGTTGCACCGCCCAGCGGATTTTTGGACGATTAATCCGTTCCCGTACGCGCAATACCAGGTCCCGGCAGAAACGCCGCGAAGTGAGTTCCCGTCCAGTCAGAGCAGACCAGTTCGAGCCGGCCGTGATGGGCCTGAGCAATCCAGAGAGCTATCGAAAGTCCCAGTCCGGCTCCGCCCTCGCGTCCCGAACGCGATCGGGCGGGATCAGCACGGAAAAACCGCTCGAAAATGCGATCGCGCAGATCCGGGGGTATCCCCGGCCCCGTGTCGGTGACGTGCACTTCACAGGCCGTAGTTGTGGCGAGACAAGCGACATCCACGCGGCCACCTTCTGCTGAGTATTTGATCGCGTTGTCCAGGAGATTCAAAATCATGCGCCGCAGAAGTTCTCTGTCCCCGCGAACAAGACATTCCGAGGCAGCATCGACGCTCAATTCAATGTTTTTCTCGCGTGCCAGTGTCCGTACCGAATGCGCGCAGTCCGCTACCACTTCCTCGAGATAAACGTCTTCCTGCGATATCGGGTACTGGCCGGAGTCCGCTCTCGTCAGAGTGAAAAGGTCTTCCACGATTTTAATCAATCGCGACGTTTCTTCATGCAGAATCTGGAGCGATTCGAGATAATCTTCCGCCGTTCTGCCTTGTTGCGACATAGCCACTTCGGCCTCTCCGCGAAGAATGGCCAATGGCGTCCGCAGCTCGTGCGACGCATCGGCGATGAACCGCCGCTGGCGCTCAAACGATTGGTCGAGCCGATTAAGGAGATCGTTGAAGATGGTAGCCAACTGTCCGAGCTCGTCGTTGGCATTGAGCACCGGAAGCCGTTCGTGCAAGTTGGTGGCCCCGATGCGCCGCGCGTGCGCGCCCATCGCAACTACCGGAGCCATACTCCTCCTCGCCAAAAAGTAGCCCCCCGTCCCAGCGAGCAGCAGACCAAGAAGAATCATCCATGAGAATGTCAGCCGGATCGTTTCGAGCACCTCGTATTGCGCATGCAGCGAATGCAGAATAACGAGCAGGTAGTTCTGGCCATTCGCCTGGAACTGACGCGAGTAAGCCCTGAATCGCGAGTGCTCTGCACGAATTGTTTCCAAACCGGCTTCTTTGCTCTCCCTCATTTTTGTGAAACTCTGAAACTCGCGGGATGCGAGTGCGGAAGCCACAGACCGGTCGGAGCGGACGCCGGGAGAAAACGTGCCGGTTGAACTGGCCACTATCTCGCGGCCCGGGCCCAGCACAAGGAAAGTATCGTTATTCGAGCGATGCTCAACCATGGACTGCTGCGCAGCCGATAGAATTGCAGAACCCGGCGTGTTGGGCGCGTCTAGAAGCTCAGCCTGAAAGGTCACGAGGAACGAATCCGCCAGCACGGCCAAGTCCCCGTCCGTCCTCTGCATCGACGATTTTTGGACGATAAAATACGTGGTTGCAGAAACCAGCACCAGCACGACGGCAAGCACCGCCGAGTACCACACTGTCAGTCGTACGCGGACGGAATTAAACATGTTTCTTGCGATCCGGGGCACTTGCTTTGCCTTGTGGGCGCCCTGTGCCCTCGGCATCCTCGCCGGCTTTCAAAATGTAACCGGCGCCTCGCCGCGTCTGTAAGAGTTCCGAGCTCCCATCCGGATCAATCTTCCGGCGCAGCCGGTTGATATAAACCTCGATCAAATTTGAAAACGGATCGAAACTCTCATCCCAAACGTGCTCGGCGATGTCCGCCCTGCTTACCACCCGTCCTGCATTCCGCACTAGGTATTCCAGCAGCGCATACTCCTTGTGCGTCAGCGAAATCGCGTGCCCGCGACGAGTTGCGTTCTGCGCCGCCGTGTCCAGCTCAAGGTCTCCGACGCTCAGCCGCGGCGGATGCAATTCCGTTGAGCGCCGCAGGAGCGCGCGCAGGCGCGCCAGAAGCTCGCGAAATTCAAATGGTTTTGTAAGGTAGTCGTCCGCTCCACGATCGAGTCCGCTGACCCGATCCTCGACGGCATCTCGCGCTGTCAGCATCAGGATTGGCATGCGCCTGCCAGCCTTGCGCAGCCGGCGGCAAACTTCAAACCCGTCGGGCGCCGGAATCATCACGTCCAGAATAATCAGGTCGTATTCGTTAATCTCCGCTTGATAAAGCGCATCTTCACCGGTCGTTGCCGCGTCCACCGCGTAAGCCTGCTCGCGCAAACCTTTAACCACAAACCGCCGCACCCCTGGATCGTCTTCGACCAGCAAAATTCGCATGGCTGCATGATACGTGAAAGCACAGGCCGAGATGCAACCCATCGATCTGCCTCGAACCTTGACGTCTTCGAACTGGGTGGGAGTGAGATAGTGCCAGAATCGATGCGGGGAGCTCGCTGCTTGCTCCCTTAAATTGTCTTGTCTTTCGAATAGCAGATCTTCTCGAGATTGCATTCCACGCACTTGGGTTTGCGCGCATGGCATACGCGTCGCCCGTGCCAGATGATCTGATGCGAAAAGAGAATCCATTTTTCTCGCGGAATCACTTTCATCAAGTCCTGTTCGATTTTTTTTGGATCCTCATTCCGCGTCAAGTCCAGCCGGTTCGAAATGCGAATCACATGCGTATCCACAACGATTCCAGCTGCAATACCAAAGGCCGTGCCCAGCACCACGTTGGCTGTCTTTCGCGCCGCCCCGGGCACCGTAAGGAGCTCTTCCATCGTGCGCGGCACTTGCCCGCCGAACCTCTCGATGATCGCCTTGCTCGCTCCCATAATCGATTTCGTTTTGTTTCGAAAAAATCCCGTCGGCCGTATCTCTTGCTCCAACTCGCTCGGATTTGCGTATGCGAAGGCCTCCGGGGTCGGATATTTCTTGTACAGCGTCTCCGCCACCTGGTTTACCCGCACATCCGTGCACTGCGCGGAAAGAATCGTACTAATCAGCAGCTGGAACGCATGGTCGTGCTTCAATTCGCAAGTTGCGGCCGGATACGCCTCGTCCAGCTTTGCCAAAATGGCCGCAACGCGTTTCGGATCCGTTCCCCCTGCGGACGATTGTTTGGCATTCGCTCGGCCCTTTGCGCTTCGCGTGGGCTTTGCCGCATGCTCTTTCTTGGCCGCAGGTTTCTTCTTTTTATTTATTTTTCGTATAGGCATGACGCGAAGAATATCACACGGTGGGACAGACATTCCGTCTGTCTTCTGCGTTAGTCAACGGCGTTCCATGAAAGTGCCGGGCACGGCGTGCGGTGCCACTACGAAACGGTGAGTGAGCGCAACATCTTGCGGAACGCTTTCCCACGATGGCTAATCCGATTCTTTTCTTCAGGCAAAAGCTCCGCAAATGTCTTCTTGAGAGCTGGGAAGTAAAACACCGGGTCATACCCGAAACCTCCGCTCCCCCGCGGCGATTCCAAAATCTCGCCATCCACGCGCGCCGTCACAATTGCGATCGCCCGCCCTTGTTGCGCCAAGGCAATAGCGCACACGAAATGCGCTGCGCGCTCTCGATCCTTCTTTCCGCTAAGCGCGCCCAGCAATTTCGCATTGCGTTCCGCGCTGGTCGCGTTCGGCCCGGCATACCGCGCAGAATGAACTCCTGGCGCCCCGCCCAGCGCCGGCACCACCAAGCCGGAATCGTCAGCAAACACGCGCCGGTCTCCCGGCAGCGAATAGTGCAAAGCCTTCCCCGTTGCGTTCTCCGCAAACGTCGGCGCATCTTCCTGAAACGTCGGCAAGAAATCGAATCCCGGCAACAACTCGATCTCCACATGGGCACCCGGCGCATCGGTTACACTCAAGGCATCCGCACTTCCCGCCAGCGCGCGAAACTCTCGAAGTTTTCCAGGATTGGAAGACGCCAGAAACAACTTAACAAGCGCGCACATCAACGGGCGCGCGCACTGAACTTAACCGGCAACACTGCGCGCTGGTCCTCCGTCAGCCGGCGAATTCCCGCCGCTGCCAACGCAAGGAGGTCCTGCATTTCGCTTCCGCTAAACGGCCGCCCCTCCGCCGTAGCCTGAATCTCAACAAAATGTCCGCTGCCCGTCATTACCACGTTCATGTCCACTTCCGCGCGCGAATCTTCCTCGTACGCCAGATCCAACAGCGCTCGATCATCTACAATCCCCACGCTGGTCGCGGCTACGGTGTCAATCAACGGCGAGCTCTTCAAAATCCCCGCCGCCACCAACCGTTCGAACGCCAGTGCAAGCGCCACGAACGCACCGGTAATCGAAGCCGTCCGCGTCCCGCCGTCAGCCTGAATCACGTCACAATCGATCCACACGGTCCGCTCGCCTAGCGCTTCCTGATCCGTCACCGCTCGCAGCGACCGCCCGATCAACCGCTGAATCTCCAGAGTCCGCCCGGACTGTTTGCCGCGAGTCGCCTCGCGCTGCGTGCGCTCTTCCGTGGCTCTCGGCAACATTCCGTATTCGCTCGTCACCCAGCCTTTGCCGGTACCTTTCATAAATCCCGGAACGCCGTCGTCCACCGTCGCGGTGCATATCACGCGCGTGCTGCCAATCTCAATCAACACGCTTCCTTCCGCTGTTGAAATAAAATCAGGCGTCATCTTCAAAGGTCGCATCTGATCCGGACCTCGGCCATCCGCTCGCACTCTTCCTCCTGCTGTCACTGCATTTGCCATCAGTGCTCTTGCCGTTTCCACGCAAGCTGCGTCAGTTTGCCGGGTGCATTCGCGAGTGTCAATCTTCAAACGCCATCGGGAGAAGCAGGTCTGGTCGCCGGAGCGGCCGCAGGGGCAGGTTTGTCGGTCGCAGGAGCGGGAGCCGACGGCTTCTCCGCGACCGGCGGCGTTGCTGGCGCTGCTGCTGGTGTCGCTGCGACAGGCGCCGGCAGCGGGCCTTCCGCGTTCACCAGAAAAGTTCCAGTCAGGTCCAAATGCCCGGCCAGCGTTTCCACTTCCTGCCCATGAATCAAAATTTTCAGCCGTTGCACCTTCGGCACATTCGCTTCCAGTGTTCGCGCAATCGAATCCACCGCCATCTGCTCACTCTGAATTCCCGATGGCGTCGCCGTCGCCAGTGGCTCGGAAAAATCCGCAATGGCCGTACCGTTCGGCAGCAGATAAAACGCCAAGAGCACGGCATCCGGTGGCAGTGTGCGCAGGTCAGCATCCACCGGCCCTGCCAGCAAGGTATTCAGCACTTGTTTCGAACGCAGCACCGGATCGCTAGAAAGCGGCAACTCCACCGTCGAGTCCATCAGCGTCCCGTCGCCATTCCCCGAAGCCCAAAATAATTTCGCCTTCACGCGCGGCTCGCCCGGATTCACGGGGACCGCCTGAGTCAATTCTCTCCGCGCCTGCTCCGCGGTTTGCTGCTGCAACTTCGCCGCCGCTCGCAATCGCCGCCGCAAAATCGGAAAGTAAATCGCTCCCACGATCACCAAAACGCAAAGGATGCCCACCACCCATCGGATCCAGCGCGCCATTACGGAGTTCCCCCCCTTGTCGTCGGCACAACATACGACGGACGAAACGCCGCAACACCGGTGGCGATCGCATCGGCCACACCCGGCGCCATGCGATCCAGGTCCGCGCGGTTTTCCACCACAACGCTCGATATTTCCACCGCAATCGCCGGCGCCGCCGTCGTTCGCAGTTGCCGAACCGCCGCCGTTTGCGCCGTGCTCGGCGATCCCTTGAATCGCTGCGCCAGCAAACCCTGCACCAGATCGCCCAGCTTCCTGCTCAAACCTTGAAACGGCGTCTGCGCGCGGTCCCAGGAAATCAAACCGGCCACATCCCCTGATACCGGCAAATCTGAGTTGACGTAAACTCGCGCCGTCCCCGGCAGGCCCGTCGAGGCAATATGCAGCGTTAGAAACACCGCTCCGCTCTGTGCGTTCGCCAGCGCCGAGCGGTCGTCAAACGAGGGATCTTCATTCCCCTGCCGTGTCTGCACCACCTGGAATCCCTGCGACTCCAGCGCACGGCGCACTTGGGCCGCAAAGTCGAGCACAATCTCGCTCTCCCGGATTCCCCCCGTTCCCCGGGCTCCCGGATCCGTCCCGCCGTGCGCCGGGTCAAGAACCACGACATTCAACCCTGCTCGTGGCACGGCCGGTGAAATAGTTTGCGGAGGGCTTTCTGGCGTTGCAGGCTGTGCCTGAGGTGCAGCGGGCGCTGTTTCGGAAGTTGCCGGGGAAGAGAAACTGAGTACCCCGGCTCCTGAAACGAACAAAAGAAAAAGCGCGCCAATCCGAGATCCATTACGGACCCAAGCGCACTGCTTCATTCGAGCGATATTTTCCACGTCGAGCAGCATACCAAATCTAAACGCGATTCCGTGCTGCCCGAATCTCTCCCTCTACGAAAAAGGAACGGTCTCTTCGACCGTCCCTCGATGAATCGCGTCTAGAACCTTGATCCGGCCGATGAACTCTTGATTCCTAGGAATCGGACCGCCCCGGAGGTTGCCGACCCCATCAGCCCTGTGGCTGGGCCTGTGGCGGCTGTTGCGGCTGCTCTCGGCGAGACGCGCGCAAAGCCCGAACATTGGCCCGCATCTGTTGCCGCTGCTCAGGTGTCAAGAGTTTTACCATCTGCATGCGAGCGCTATGCCGCAGCTGATGAATCTTTGTTTCTTTCTGATCCGCCGCCAGCGACTCATCCTTATTCACGGCATCCAATTGCGCCTTGGTAGACTCATGAATTTTCTTCATGGCCGCTTTTTGATCCTCGGTCAGGTTCAGTCCTTGCATCGCGCCATGCTTTCTTCCTTCGTGCTGCGTTGGCCGGGCAGGTGCCGCCTGGCTTTGATCTTGGGCTGGTGGCTCGGAGCCACTCTGTGCACGGCTGATTCCCGGCGCAAACGTCAACGCCAGTAATCCGGCGGCAATCGCGAGCTGCTTTCCTGTGTTCTTGCTGATCATTGGGGTGTCCTCATTCTCTTCCGGGCTGGCGTTCTTTCTTCCTACCCTCATCTAACCCGCCCCGCCGGCGAATGTCGCGCTACCTGTCCTTCAGGAATTCACCGCCGCTTCTCCTTGATTCTGAGAGACATGCCGCGAATCCTCGTGCGCCATAGATCCCCCAACGCGCTCCATAAAAAAGCCGCCCGGCCTTTAGAAAGCCGAGCGGCATAGCTCGTCCGTACCCGCCAGCTGGCTTGTCCGGTCTATTGCACTCTGAGCGGTTCGAAGTGCACCTTCTCCATCAACGAATTTACGCTCGCGACGTCTTTCGTTTGAATCGCTTCCCACCGCCCCAGGGCGCTCTTTCCCGCTGCTTCCCATTTCTCGGCTGCCGCTGTCGCATCTGCCGAAGGAGCCACATCGGCACCATCGACAATCCCCAGCAGAGTCCCCATCGCAGCCGACACTTGCCGCAGCGTCGCCGGCTCCTTTCCCGGCACGCTAAATCCAAAACCTCCGAAGCCGCCGCCGGACGCGGAGCCGGCCACTGCCCCAATCTCTTTCTCAAGGTCCGAAAGCGCCGTCATGGCCTCCGTACTTGCCGCCGCCTGCTTCTTTCGCGCCGCAATTTGCTTTTGTAGATCGTCCGCACGCGTAACTGCTGCAGAGAACTCTCCCGCGCCCGCCGCCAGTCTTGAAGCCAAGCGGAACTGCCGCTGCAAATCCTCTCTGCTCGTCTTCACGCCCGGGTCCATCTTGAGCACCAATGGCACCGAAATCGTTTTTCCCGCTGCCGTCAGCTTCACCGTGTACCGCCCCGGAACCGCCAACGGCCCTCCTCCACCGCGTCGAGACCGCCGCCGGGCTCCCGCAAAGGCATACCGCAAGTCCCAAACGAATCGGTGCATCCCGGCCTCCGCCGATAATGGCTCCGCGTCATGCACCCAGTACATCGGGATGTCCAGTTCGTCCGGATTTGTCTTCGGCATTTCGTCGGTACTCGCAAATCGCCGCACCGATTTCCCCTCCGCGTCAATAATCTCCAGCTGTACAGCCCCCGTCTGTTTCTCCCGCAAGTAGTACTCTAGTACCGCTCCCGTCGGTGGATTTGCTGCCTGCGGCTCATCCAGTGGTATCGGCGTTCCCTGATCCGCTCCCGGACGAACTCGATACGCCGTCTGTGGCTCAAAGAGCCAGGTATCCGCGCTTGCCACTTTCGCGCTCCACTGCCGCAGCGGCGTCACATCGTCCAGCACCCAGAAGGATCGCCCAAACGTCGCGATCACCAGATCATCGTCATGCACAACCAAATCGCGCACCGAAGTCGTCGGCAGATTAAATTGCAGCGGCGACCAGCTGTCTCCATCATCAAACGAAACGTACACGCCTTTTTCCGTGCATGCATACAGCAACCCGGGAACCTTCGGATCTTCCCGCACGCAATTCAGAAAGCTTCCTTCGGGAATCCCCTCCGAAGCCCGCTGCCACGTCTTCCCAAAATCCTTCGTGCGATACAGATAAGCCCGCAAATCTTCCAGACGGTGCCGATCCACCGCGGCAAAAGCTTCGCCGGAGTGGGAGCGCGACGCCGAAATATGCGTCACTTTGCTCCACGGCGTCAGGTCCTTCGGCGTGACGTCACTCCACGTTTTGCCTTCGTTCCGCGTCAGCTGTACGAGTCCGTCATCCGTCCCCACCCAAATTTCGCCCGCCTGTCTTGGCGAAGGCGCAATGGTATAAATCACGCCATGCCTTTTTCCTGGCGGGATATCCGCCGCCGTCGCCGCATCCAAATTCGCCGGAATGCCCGGATCTTCCCGCGTCAGATCCGGGCTGATCTTCTGCCAGGAATTTCCGCCGTCCGCCGTTCGAAACAAGACTTGAGCGCTGAAATACAGCACATGCGGCTCAATTTCCGAAAAAACCAGCGGCAGAGTCCAAGTCCGCCGGTAGTCGCCGGGATACATCATGGTCGGCGGGATCTGCTGAACTTCTTCGTCGTGAAAATCCTGACGCACCACCGATCCGCCGTAAATGATTTCGGGATTCAACGGATCGGGCGCGACGTAGTCGCTCTCGCCTCCGGCTTCCATCGGCCGCCAATCTTGAAAATTTAGCCCTCGCCACTTGCTGCGGCTCGGCGTGGCGGCAGCTCCGCTGTCCTGCTGCGCGCCATACACCCAGTAGGGGAATCGATTGTCCGTCGCCACATGATAAAACTGTCCGGTTGGCTGGTTGTACCAGGAGCTCCACGTCTCCCCGCCATTACGCGTCACGATCACGCCTTGATCGCATCCCAGTACCATGCGCTGCGGATTGTCTGGATCGATCCAAAGCTGGTGATAATCGTCTCCGCCAGGCGCACCCTTGATCGCCGTAAACGTCTTACCTCCATCGCGCGAACGATACGTCGAAGTGTTCGGCACATACACCGTGTCCGGATCCTGCGAATCGACGCTCACCTCGCAGAAATACCACCCACGTCCCCAAATGCGCGCATCTTTCGAAACGCGTGTCCAATTCTCGCCGCCATCATCCGAGCGGTACATCCCGCCTTCTTTCGCGTCAGCAATCAAGTAAATCCGCTCCGCATTGCTCCGCGCAAAGGCAATCCCCATCCGCCCCAGCTCTTCGGAAGGCAATCCGTGTCCGGTCAACTGCTCCCAATGGTCTCCGCCATCCTTCGAGCGATAAAGCCCCGTTCCTGGCCCCTTCGACGGCGGATAAATGCTCCACGGCGGCCGCCGGGTCTGCAGCAAAGCCGCGTAGAGAATCTGTGAATTCCCCGGCTTCATCGCCAAGTCAATCGCGCCGGTGTTCTCGTCCTTGAAAAGAATCTGCTGCCACGTTTTCCCGCCATCGTTTGAACGAAAGACTCCCCGCTCTTTGTTCGGTCCATACGCATGCCCCAGCGCCGCCACAAAGACCTTTTCCGGATCGTCCGGGTCCACCACAATCCGCGCAATCTGCCGCGAGTCCTCCAAACCGATGTGCGTCCAAGTCTTGCCAGCGTCCGTCGATTCATACATTCCGTTCCCATACGAAATGCTCGAGCGCATGTCCGCCTCGCCCGACCCCACGTAAATCACATTCGCATTCGACGGCGCCACGGCAATCGCCCCAATCGAACCGACCGGCTCCGCGTCAAATATCGGATTCCACGTCCGTCCCGCATCATTCGTTTTCCAAACGCCGCCGTTCACCGATCCGAAGTAATAGACCTCCGGTTGCCCCCGCACTCCCGTCACTGCCAGCGTTCGCCCCGCCCGAAAGGGCCCAATCGACCGCCACTTCATTTCCAGAAAGAACTTTTGGTCAAACTTCGGGGCCGCGTCCGGCAAAGCCGCGGCTGTCGCGTGCAGAAACAGTGCCAGGCCGGAAACTAGCAGGAGTAGTAGGAAAAGCCGCAGCTTCTTCACAGTCTTGTCTCCAGTTGGAAAAATGAATTCAGAAGTGAATTGGGGAGTATAGCAGGAGCGCCGCCAAGGCGCCGAAGCTTAGTCGCCCGTAACCGCGTTCGGCGTAGCCGCCGGAGCAATCACTGATCGCCGCAGCGGCTTGGTCGCCGCATAGAGAACAAATCCGCCCGCGATAATCATCGAGCCAAACAGCAGCCCGTTCATCCCAAGAATGTTTTCACTTTCGCTCTCGACCATTGCCAAGCTCATCAGCAACAGCGGAAAGATCCCGCAGGAAATCGCCCCAACCAACCCGCCGGGCACCTTGAACTCGCGCTTCAATTCAGGCTCGCGTATCCGCAAGACCACCAGCGTTACGAACTCCAGCATCAAGCTCGCGCCATAAAGCATAATGTCCAAAGTCACGAGCTTCCTGAATCCCAACCCCAGGCACAGCGCCCAGCACCCCGCGCAAACCAGAATAGCCAGCCACGGCGCATGGGTTTTCGAACTCGTCTTCGCAAACACCTTCGGCAGCATTCCGTCGCGCGCCATCGCCAGCGGAAGCCTCGAGTAACTCATCACCAGCGCGTTGAACATCCCGAACGCGCTCATCATCCCGCCGATCACGATCAGCAAACGTAGCCACTCAAATCCCCAAATTTTTCCGCCAATTAACCCAGCAATCGTCGCCCAAGCCCCGTCCGTGCCAAACGCCGCCGCTGGAATCCCCGTAAAGTACACCGCCAGGAAAGGCAGCACGTATGTCAGCGCAACCAGAATGACTGCCGCGATCATCGCTCTCGGATAAGTCCGCTGCGGTCTCTCCACCTCTTGCGCGATCGTCGAAGCGTTGTCCCATCCCATGTAATTCCACATCGCCACAAGCACGCCGCCCAGCAAACCGAGACCTGTCGCTTCCGCCCCGCCATGCCCGCTGCTACCAGCAAAGGCTCCCACTCGAAAAGGCGCCATCACCACGATCACTGCAAAAGGCGCGGAAAGAAAAAAGAACAACCACAGCGAAGTGATGCCCACAACGCGAATTCCAAGGATATTCAGCAGCGCGCAAGTCACAACTACAAAGAGCCCAGCCATCACGGCGTGACTACTGGAACCAAACCACGGCGACATCTGCTTCAAATAAAACACGAACAGCGTGGGATAGATCGCCATGTCAAAGATGCTCGCCACCAAAGACAGCCAAGCCTCTTGAAATCCCCAGAAGTTTCCCAGCCCGCGTCGCACCCACGCGTAGTAACCGCCCTCAGCCGGCAAGGCGCTGGAAAGTTCCCCGATCATGAACGCCGTCGGCAAGCACCACAAGACCGGCAAGAAAAGCAAAATCAAAATCCCATGCCCGTACCCCGCGCCATGCACGATCTCTTCGGTCCCGTACGTCCCCCCGGACACCATAAAAAACGTCGCCGCCACAAGCGGCCAGAGCGTCAGCTTTGCGATCTTTTTTTTCGCTGTTGAAATGGCGTGGGAAGGAATCTGGGCAGGAAGGGATAAAGAACTCAATTTTTACTCTCGTCCTCCTTAGCGATTCTCACTCGCGCGCTGGGGGAAGTGAGTTCGCATTCGAAGAATACAAGGTTCGCCCCCGCATGCAACAAAAAAATGCACTCCGCAGAATATTTTTTCAACGTGCAAACGGTCCCCTTCAACAGGGCCCGCGCCTCTCAAGCCCGCTCCCTGCTTGTCTTCCGCGGCTCGGCCCCGGCTCGGTGGCTGTGCTAAACTCCGCCCTTTGGTTTCGCGCCCATTTTCGTCTCAGGAGTCGTCTGCATGAGGACTTTCTCGGCCGTCCGCTGTCTCCATCTCTCGGTACTCTCTGTCGCCGCGTTTAGCGGCCTTTCTGCCTCCGAGCAATCGTCTTCGCTTCGCCCCATCACGATCGGCGACTACTTCCAGATCCAAACCGCCCACGATCCTCAAATCAGCCCCGACGGCCAGTGGGTGGCCTATTCCGTCGATAGTGCGTCACTTAAGACCGACAAAAACGAAACCAGAATCTGGTTGATCCGTATCTCCGGCGGCGACGCGCTCCCCATGACCGCTGCAGGCTTCTCCTCCACCCATCCCCGCTGGAGCCCCGACGGCAAATTCCTGGCCTTCCTCTCCGAGCGCAGCGAAGGCAAGGCCCAGGTCTGGCTCCTCAACCGCCTTGGCGGTGAAGCCCAGCAACTCACTGACACGCCTCAAGATGTCGAAGATTTCGCATGGTCTCCCGATGGTCGCCGCCTGGTTCTTGTTCTGAAAGATCCCACTCCCGAAGAACTAGCCGCTTCCAAAGAAATATCCGCGGCCCCCGGTCACTCGCCAGCCGGAACGACCCCTGATTCTGACTCCGAAGACAAAAAGTCCAGATCCAAAAAGCCTTGGGTCATCGACCGCCTTCAATTCAAGCTCGACGAAGTCGGCTACCTCGACCGCCGGCGCACCCACCTCTACGTTTTCGAGGTCGCCAAGAAATCTCTCGCCCAAATCACCGGCGGCGACTTCGACGACTCCGAACCCGTCTGGTCCCCTGATTCGAAACTCCTCGCTTTCACGAGCAACCGCTCTGCTCCCGACCCCGACGCCACCTACAACTCCGACATCTGGACTGTCGACGCCTCCAACACCGACAAACGCGCCGATCTCACACAAATCACCACCAACCCTGGCATCGACATGTCCCCTGCATGGTCCCCCGACGGCAAATCCATCGCCTACGTCACCATGCTCGATCCCAAACTCTTCGACTACGCCACCCACCACCTCGCGGTCTCTCCCGCCACGGGCGGCCCAGCGAAGGTCCTCACGCTTTCCCTCGACCGTATGGTCAGCAATCCCCATTTCTCTTCCGACGGAAAATTTATCTATTTTGTGGCCGACCATGACGGCGCTCTGGTCCTTAAGACCATTCACCTCGAATCGGGCGGAATCGCGGACGCCGCCGCAGTCCCCTATATGTCCCCTGGGCAGTACTCCGGCGCTCGCACGGTCAACGGCTATTCCGTCAGCCCCGGCCCGGTACCCTCCGTCGTCGCTCAAATCGCCACCGTCGACCGCCCCGATGAGCTCTTTAGGATCGAGGGCAACCAGTACAAGCAACTCACGCACGTCAACGACGCGCTCTTCTCCCAGCTAAAGCTCTCTCACGGAGAATACGTCCACTTCAAAAGCAAGGACAGCACCCCCGTCTCCGGCTATCTTTACAAGCCCCTCGATTTCGCCGCCGGTAAAAAATATCCCACTCTGCTTATCCCCCACGGCGGCCCCGTCTGGGCCTACTACGCCGAGTTCTCCCATCTCGCCCAGCTCTACGCCGCCAACGGCTACGCCGTCCTTTTTCCTAATCCCCGGGGCTCGACCGGCTACGGCCAGGACTTCGCTAAAGCCATCTACGCCGACTGGGGCAACAAGGACTTCCAGGACGACATGGCCATGGTCGACTACGCCATCGAGCAAGGCATCGCAGACCCTGACAAACTAGGCGTGGGAGGCTGGTCCTATGGCGGCATCTCCACCGACTTCATCATCACCCAAACTACCCGTTTCAAAGCCGCCATCTCAGGCGCCGGCGCCGCCGAATTCTCGAGCCTCTACGGCCACGACCAATACCAAAAAGACTATGAAACCGAGCTAGGCTTCCCCTGGGAAAATCAAGCCGCCTGGACCAAAGTCTCCCCATTCCGCAACGTCGCCAAAGTCACCACCCCCACCCTCTTCATGGGCGGCAATATCGATTGGAACGTACCTATCCTCGGCGGCGAGCAAATGTACCAAGCCCTGAAACGCCTCGGTCGCACAACCGAACTGGTCGTCTACCCCGACGAATACCACGAGTTCACGCTCCCCTCGCACATCAAGGACCGCCTCGAACGCGACCTGGCGTGGTATGCCCACTTCGTCAAAGCCGACGGCACCCCGGCCCGCCCCGCCGAGCCCCCGTCCAAATTGACAGACTAGGTGTAGGGGTCGTACCAGTGAAGACGACGGTTGAACCTGCTCAGTGGCGATCTTCGCCCGCGGTTTCATCCCGCGGAAAGCGGCGGCCCAAGCAGCTCCATACCGTACGCGCGGTAAATCTGCGCCTCGTTGGCATAATTGCCGCCATGGAAGTGCTTCGCGTTGTCCCTAAAGAAGGCTTCCATTTTGTTGGCGGGCGCGAAGGCGATCAGTACTTTGCCGGGAGTGTCCCCGGTGAACGCCCAGGCGTGAGGCACCTCTCGCGGACCGAGAATGGAATCGCCGGCTTCTAGATGGAAGCGTTCGGACCCCACCTCCAGCGTGTAATCTCCTTCGATCACATAGAACCACTCGTCTTCGTTGTGGTGCAAATGGCGTGGCGGACCACCTTTCTTAGCATTGGTATGCTCGAAGAGGAACAGTGCGCCGCCGCTATCTCGCGTCGTGACCTTGAAATCCGTCGAACTGATCCCGATGCTGTGGTGTTCGCCCTCTCGGTCCTCGCCATGAGGAACTAGCACACCCTTGGCATCGGTTGACGCCGGCGCTGACGATTTCGTGGACTGCCCCAGTACAAGCAAAGGAGCAGCAGCCAATGCTGCCTCAACAAACGATCGACGGTTTAATTCGCTCATTCCGATAATCTCCAGGCCTCTTCAGCCCCGCAGCGTAATTTCCAAGGCTTTGATTTCGCCCGAGTATACATGGTCCAGCTGTATATCCGCTTTTCCCTTCACCGGAGCAACCAAAAGTCGGGCAGTCGGCACAGTGTGCCGTACCGGTCGGTAGGTAACGCCTTCCTCCCCGTTAAGTGAAAAGTCATATACAATCTGCGCGCTCGGAAGGCGAGCTCTACGGGCAAGTGTGAATTTTGCTAGGGAGGCCATTGTGAAACCTTCGAGGCGAGAACTTCTGATCGGCGGAAGCGGAGCTTTGGTAGCGACAGCATTTGGGCTGACCGGGCCTTCGCGGCTGTTTGCGAATCCCTTGGGCAAGTCCATTGGATTGCAGCTGTACACCGTGGGAGCGGAGCTGGATAGGGATTACGACGGAACACTGCACCGAATCGCCGCGATTGGATATACGGAAGTCGAAACGGGCGCTTCGCCGAAGCGGAAGGCCGCCGACGTGAAGAAGTCGTTCGAAGACGCCGGATTGGGATGCCAGGCCTTGCATATGGGTTTTGGCGGGATGGAGGAAGCGCTCCCGTATGCCAAGGAAATTGGCGCAAGATACGTGATCTCATCCGTTACGCTGCCCAAGGTCCCCGAGGCCGGCAAGTTCGATATGAAAGCATTCCTGGCACAACTCTCTGCTCTGCGGACGGACGACTTCAAAAAAATCGCTGCGCGCTGCAATAAAATGGGAGAGCAGGCGAAGAAAGCGGGCCTGCAGTTCGGATATCACAACCATAATTTTGAGTTCAAGCCGCTGGACGGCGGCGAAATCGGCTACGACGTGGTCTTGCGCGAAACCGATCCGGCGCTCGTCAAATTTGAGCTGGACTGCGGATGGATGGTTGCAGCCGGGCACGATCCCGTGGCCTATCTGACGAAGTATCCGAAGCGCTACCGGTTGCTGCATATCAAGGATTTTCAGCCGACCGCCAGCCCCTCGACAGGACTAGACGAGAGCGTGCGTCCGAAGCCGGCGGAGTTAGGACGCGGGCAGATTGACTACAAACCGATTTTCGCCGCAGCGAAAAAAACGGAGGTCGAGCTGTATTACGTCGAGCAAGAACCGCCGTTTACAAGCACACCTGCCATGGAAGCGATCAAGATCGACTATGATTACCTGCACGCGATGGCCTGACCAGCATTTGAACGCGTTCGCGTGACCGGCCTGGGAACTTGGACTTCTGTTTGATGTAGACTTCCGGTAGCAATCACCGCCGGGAGCGAGGAGTTATCATGAAACGACGCGAAATGTTACGAGCAAGTGTTCTTGTTGGTGCTGCGGCGGCGTTGCGCCCCGCGCTTTCCAATGCCCAAAGTGGAGCGCAAGGCACGGCGCAGCCCTCTGAACTGACTCCCGCGCAGAGCGGTGTGGACGCCTCGAAAGATCTCTCAGCTCCCGGTTGGAAGCCGCTTTTTTTGGATGAACACCAGAACGAAACGCTTATCATCCTGAGTGACCTCATTATCCCCGCGACGGATACCCCCGGCGCGAAAGAAGCGCTGGTGAATCGCTACATTGATCTTGTTCTGGCCGCCGAAACGCGCGACACACAGCGAGCTTTCTTGAATTCGCTTGGCTATCTGGATGGCGAAAGCAGGCAGCGATTCAAGTCTGCGTTTCGTTACTTGTCCGCGGAAGATCAGGATGTTTTGCTCCACGCACTGGCCTATCCCCGCTTCGGGAGCAGCTGGGCGGGCGATACCGGTCCCATTGCCGATCCGGGGCACGCTCATTTTGAGGCGCTCAAAGAGCGCATCATGACGGCCTACTACAGCTCGCAAATTGGCGAGAAAGAATTGGGCTGGGACGGCGCATTTGCGCACGGCCCGTATCAGGGCTGCGAACATCCAGAGGGAGAACACAAGTGAGCGGGACCTATATCACTCTCAAGGCTGGCCTGGCCGAGGACCCTCTCGAGCAAACCTACGATGCCATCGTTGTAGGCTCCGGAGCCACCGGCGGCTGGGCCGCCAAACAACTTGCCGAGGCCGGGCTGAAAGTCGCCCTGCTGGAGGCCGGCCGGGCGATCAGTCCAAAAGAATTTACCGAGCACATGCCCGCGTACAAGCTTAAATACCGCGATCATTCGCCCGAAGTCGTTCGCACGCGGCCGGTCCAAAAACAGTGTTACGCATGCATGGAATACAACTACGAGTGGTTCGTCAACGACCTCGAAAATCCCTACAGCACGCCGCCTGGCAAACCATTTACCTGGCAACGGCTGCGCATTCTCGGCGGCCGCTCTCTGGTCTGGGGCCGCCAGAGCTATCGCATGAGCGATAACGATTTCAAGGCGGCGACCGGCGACGGTTACGGCGACGATTGGCCCATCAGCTATGCGGATCTTTCGCCGTATTACGACATCGTGGAAAAGTACGTCGGCATCAGCGGCGCTGCCGAAGGGAACGAGATGCTGCCCGACGGCCAGTTTCTCCCGCCCATGAAAATGAGCTGCGGAGAGATTCAGCTCCGCGAGCGCGTCAAGGCCAAGTACGGCCATACTGTCACGATCGGCCGCACCGCGATCCTCACGCAGAATCACAATGGCCGGCTCCAGTGCCACTATTGCGGGCCGTGCGAACGCGGCTGCAGCACGTTTTCCTATTTCAGCAGCCCGTTTACGACCGTGAAGGACGCGATTGCTTCCGGCAACTGCACGCTTATCACCAACGCGGTCGTGAGCCACGTGGATATGGACACCGCCGCCAACAAAGCCCGCGGGGTAACCTACGTCGATCGCTTGACGCGCCAAGTCAAAGAAGTCCGCGGCAAATCGGTGATCCTATGCGCGCAAGCGCTGGAATCCACGCGCATCTTGCTGAACTCTTCCACCCGCGAATATCCCAATGGGCTGGCGAATTCGAGCGGCGCGCTCGGCCACTACCTGATGGACCATGTGGTTGGCGCGGGAGCTTCTGGCCGTCTGCCAAATTTCAATCCTCTTCCAAATGCGAATGAGCCCGCGCGTCCCAACGGAATTTACGTCCCGCGCTTCCGCAACACGCCTTCCAGCAAAAAACATTCGCAGTTCATCCGCGGCTACGGCTACCAGGGCGGAGCCGAGGCCGGCTTTAACTTCAACGCAGAAGGCTACGGAACGCAGCTGAAGAGGGCCGTGAAAGAAGGCGAGTACTCGGTTTCGCTTGGAGCTTTCGGCGAGTCTCTGGCGCGCTGGGACAATTACATCGAAATCGACCGCGATCTGAAAGACGCCTGGGGCATTCCCGCTCTACACATCAACATGTCGCACGGCGACAACGAAGCTGCGCTCATGCAGGATGCCGGCGCGACCGCGGCCGAAATGATCGAAGCTGCGGGCGCAAAAGACATTCGCGTGCAAGCCAATGTCGAAATGCCGGGAATGGCCATCCACGAACTGGGGACGGCGCGTATGGGAAATGATCCAAAGAAATCCGTGCTCGATCCGTTCAACCAGGCACACGACGTGAAAAATTTGTTTGTGATGGACGGCGCGAGCTTTGTGTCCTCGGCGTGCCAGAACCCGACCCTCAGCATGATGGCGATCACCGTCCGCGCTTGCGATCACCTGATTGGCCGCTTTCGCAAAAACGAGGTTTAAAAAGAACGATCCGCCCTCCATGAAACGCATTTCGGGCTGCTGCCGTCACACAACATGCAAGCAGCACCCTGTGGCGGCTCCAGCAAGAATTAGAAGCGAAAGATTTGAAACGGAGGAGATTGTGCGCAAGCATGCGAGTGTGTTCGTTGTTTTGGCTTTGCTTCTGGCAGTTGCTCCAGGCAGAGCGCAGGCCCCTGCGGTCAGCACCTCCGATTTGGTGGCGATCCATCAGATCAGGGAAGAAGGTTTTAGCCCCACGACTTCCAAAATCATGGAAATCATCAGCTATCTCTCCGATGTCCATGGCCCGCGCCTCACCAACTCTCCCAACGTCAAGGAAGCCGCCAAGTGGACGACTGACACGATGAACGAATGGAAACTCGCGAACGTTCATCTCGAGCCGTGGGGACCATTCGGACGCGGCTGGTCCAACGAGCGCACCAACGTTCAGGTCATCGCGCCGCATCCGTTTCCGCTGATCGCTTACGCGAAAGCGTGGACTCCCGGCACTGGCGGTCCAGTCACCGCCGACGCCGTCTTCGTTCCGATCATGAAAGAAGAAGACTTCGCCAAATATAAGGGCCAGCTTAAAGGCAAATTCGTTCTCACTGCCGCCATTCCGGAAAGTCCCGAGCGATTCGATCCGCAAGCGCACCGCTACACGGATGCCGAGCTGGCCGATCTTGCCACACAGCCCGTTGCCGCAGCTCAAGCGGGCCAGGAAGATCGCATCGCTCAATTCCGCGCTCAGCGCGAATTCCAGCTCAAGGTTCAGAAGTTCCTGGTCGAGGAAGGCGTAGCGGCGTGGATCGAGCCGTCGCGCAGCGACGACGGCACCGTGTTCGTACAACAGGGAGGCGGACGCGACAAAGAGAAAGATCCTCCCGCTCCGTGCCGCATAGCCGTCGCCAATGAAAACTACGGACGCATCGTTCGTACGCTTGAAAAGAAGGTTCCTGTCAGTATGCTCGTCGACATCGAAAACAAGTTCTACGACGACGATCTCAACTCGTTCAACATCATCGGCGAAATACCCGGCTCCGACAAAGCCAAGGCCGACGAAGTCGTCATGCTCGGCGGCCACTTCGATTCCTGGCAATCCGGCACCGGCGCAACCGACAACGGCGCGGGCTCCGCCGTAATGCTGGAAGCGATTCGCATTCTTAAAGCAACCGGGCTCAAGATGCGTCGCACCGTGCGCATCGGCCTCTGGACCGGCGAGGAACAAGGTCTCCTCGGCTCAGCCGCCTACATCAAGCAGCACTTCGGCGACCCGTCGGTGGAAGATCCCTCCACGCACCTGATCAAGACTCTTCCCGAACACGCCAAGCTCGACGCCTACTACAACATCGACAACGGCACCGGCAAAATCCGCGGCGTCTATCTGCAGGGCAATGAGATGGTCGCCCCCCTCTTCAACGCTTGGATGGTCCCCTTCCACGATCTGGGGATGACCACACTGACGATCCGCAACACCGGCGGCACCGACCATCTTTCTTACGACGCCGTCGGGCTCCCTGGCTTCCAGTTCATCCAGGATCCCATGGACTACGACACGCGCACGCACCACTCCAACATGGACGTCTACGAGCGCATTCAGGAACCAGACATGAAGCAGATGGCGGTCATCGTCGCGAGCTTCGTCTACCTGACCGCCAACCGCGACGAAATGATCCAGCGCAAACCACTGCCAAAACCGCGCCCCGCGCGTGTCTTCTGACGCTTTCCGGCTCGCAGCTTTTGAGGCCGCGCGAAACATTTACAGCTTATTCTGGCCGCGATTCGCTCAGGTTCGTGGTTCCGTCGACCTCCCCCGGGGGGCCGGCTGCCCCTTTTTCTTGCCTTTCCCGATACTTCCACTTTCGCCCGCCGCCGACGGAACCTTTGAAGGTTTCCTTCGTCTTATCTAGCCGAGGGGTGAGGTATGACCAATCTCTTGCGCGATCTTCGCCACGCTTTTCGCCTTCTTCGGTTAAGCCCGGGCTTCACCATCGTCGCCGTGCTTACCCTGGCTCTCGGGATTGGCGCCAACACCGCTATTTTCCAACTCATTGATTCCATCCGTCTCCGCACCATCCCTGTCCAGCACCCAGAGCAGCTGGGTACCGTCCGCATTGCAAACTTTCATTGGGGTTCCGGCAATTTCTCCGGGCAGTATTCCCAGCTCACTTTTCCGATATGGGAGCAGATTCAGAAGCGCCAGGAGGGATTCTCTCGAATCGCCGCCTGGGCAGGCGATCGGTTCAATCTCGCGACTGGCGGAGAGGTCCGCAAAGCCACTGGCATACGGATTAGCGGCGAGTTCTTTCATGTGCTTGGCATTCAGCCGATTCTTGGCCGCCTCCTCGGCCCGGAGGACGATCAGCCCGCCTGCCCCGCGTCGGGTGTGAATATCAGTTATGCATTCTGGCAGCGCAATTTTGCCGGCAACCCTTCCGTCGTGGGCAAACGCCTGACTCTCGACGGTAACTCCTTCGAAGTTCTTGGCGTCACGCCGCCGGGATTTAGTGGGATCTCCGTGGGCGATTCCTATGACGTAGCCGTTCCCCTCTGCGTCGAGCCCATTCTCAATCCACGCAACAACCGGCTGCCGACGCGCCACGCCTGGTGGCTGGCGTCCATCGGCCGCCTGAAACCCGGATGGACGATCCAGCGCGCAAACGCGCAGATGAATGCCGTCACCCCGGCAATCCTGCAAGAAACAATTCCTCCCGTTTACGACGGCGATGGCGTGAAACACTATCTCGAATACAAACTCGGCGTGTTCTCCGCCAGCACTGGATTCTCCGGATTACGCGAGGATTCTGAAACGCCTCTCTGGCTGCTCCTCGGCATTTCCGGCCTGGTACTTCTGATTGCTTGTGCCAACCTGGCCAACCTGATGCTCGCCCGAGCTGGCGCTAGGGAACGTCAAATCACCATCCGCCGCGCATTGGGAGCAACTCGTTGGCGAATGATTCGCGAACTTCTTTCAGAAAGCCTCCTGCTGGCAGGCGCTGGCGCGGTCTGCGGGCTGTTTCTGGCGTTCGCTGTCAGCCGGTTGCTCGTAGCCTTTATCAGCACCTCCCAGAGCAGGATCTTCCTCGATCTGGGAATGGATTGGCGCGTACTCGCTTTCACCACGGCTCTGGCCGTTCTCACGACCGTTTCCTTCGGCTTGGCTCCCGCGATCCGCGCCACGCGCGCCGAACCTGCCACGTTGTTGCAGTCGGGGAGCCGTGGATCGACCGGAGGGCGTGAGCGCTTCAGTCTTCGCCGCATTCTGGTTGTCTCCCAAGTCGCGCTTTCTGTGGTGCTCCTGATGGGTGCACTCCTTTTCGTCCGGAGTTTGCGCAACTTGACGACTCTGAATGCCGGCTTTCAGCAGAGCGGCATCTTGATCACGAGCGTGGATTTCGAGCACTTGCACATCCCCGAGGGTCTCTATACCGAATACAAACGCGACATCGTAAAGCGTGTCGCGGCCATTCCCGGCGTGGAATCTGCTGCCAACGCCATGCTCGTACCGTTTGGCGGCAGCAGTTCGAATCAAAACGTCTTGCTCGAAGGATCGGATGAAAACGTCGGCGTGGCTTGGCTGAATTTTCTCGGTCCCGGCTATTTCCAGACGATCGGAACTCCGTTACTGGCCGGGCGCGATTTCAACGACCAGGACACCGCTACATCTGTGAAAGTGGCCATCGTCAACCAGGCCTTTGTGCAGAAAATTCTCAAGGGCGCCGATGCTCTCGGAAAGCGGTTTCGTTTGCATGAAGCTCCGGGAAAGCCGCGCCCTCTCTATGAAATCGTGGGAGTTACGAAAGACAACAAGTTCCAGGACATGCACGAGGAATTCCTGCCGTTCATGTACTTCCCGGCCACGCAGCAGGAAAAGCCCAGCCCGGACGATCAAATCCTGATTCGCTCGTCGCTGCCGCTCACAAGCCTTGTAGGTGCGCTCAAAGAAACGATTGGCAACATGAATCCCGGCATCGATCTTGAATTCAGAGTCTTCCGGACCAGCATTCATGAATCGCTTCTGCAAGACGAATTGATGGCCACTCTTTCGGGCTTTTTTGGATTTCTGGCGGCCTTGCTGGCGGCCATTGGCCTCTACGGGGTCATTTCTTACATGGTCGTCCAGCGGACCAAAGAAATCGGCATCCGCATGGCCATTGGCGCAGAGCGCGCCGATGTCCTAAGGCTGATCTTGGGCGAAGCTGGACTGTTGACTACGACCGGCCTCCTGATTGGCGCGGGTCTTGCGCTCGGTGCTGCCCAAGCCGCCAAATCCTTGCTCTACGGCCTAAAACCACGGGATCCCCTCACGCTCCTCGCAGCCGTGGTCGTGCTCTCTGCCGTTGCCGCTATCGCTAGTTTCTGGCCAGCGTATCGCGCCTCCAGGCTCGACCCCTTGATCGCTCTGCGGTATGAGTGATAGGCACCCTTACGCGATCACCGGAAAATCGACTTCCACCGGCTCGATCAACGGCATCAGCCAACCGAGCAATTTCTGATGAACCGGATGATCCCCATACGCCTCGAAAGCTGCCTTATCTCGAAACTTCATTACGCCGCCGAACTCATAGCCTTGTCCGCGCGGCGAATCGTTCATCCCCACCCAGGACTCGAGTACCTCGGGAATCCCGCTCTTTAGCTTCCGTATCTCGTCAACGACGTGATCCTTCTGAGCCTTAGTCACTTCAGCCTTGAACCGAAACGCAAACATATGTATGTACATGGCTTCCGTCACCCTCCCCGCGAATGTGCATAATTCTTTCACGGCGCATAATAGCGCGCGCACCTTCGACTCATTATTCCTGAATTGTATTGCGGCGGCCCACAGCCACCACTCTCCGTTGCGCGTCCCTCAATTCGCAAATGATTCGGTAGTCACGCACTCGGTGACGACCCAGCCCAAATTTGCTGTGACGCAGCGGCCCGAAGGTGCGAGGCTTTTCGGTCTCTCCCACGCGCTTCTTCATATAGTCCAAAATCTCTCGCTGCCTCTGGCGGTCGAGTTTCTTAAGATCGGCGAGCGCCCCTTCGTCATATTCAATCGTCCAGGCCAATCTCCCTCCGGACCTGCGCGTCGCCATATGTCTTGCCGCGCTTTTCGAGACGGGCTTCCGCCAGATATCGGTCTTCAAGATCCCCGAGATGTTCTTCGATGAGCTTTGTGGCGTAAAAAGTCTTGGTCCTCCCCGTCTCCTTGGCAAGGCGGGACAAGCGTTTTTCAATGGAAGGTTTCAATCGAACCGAGAGCATGGTGCACCTTCTCTTGTCATATACGTATGACACGTATGATGCGTTACAAAGACCGCTGCGTCAAACCGCCGCTTGCTCTGCTACACTTCGCCCGGTTTATCCAGAAATGCCATCAGGAGGAATTTTCGGCATGAAAAGCGTCCGCAGTGTTGCCTTTGTTTTCCCAGTACTAGCATCCTTGTTCGCCGCGCGGCCCTCAGTCTCGGCCCCGCCACAGTCTCGCCCTCCGGTTGGACTCCGCAACATATCCATCGACGACTATTTCCAGATTCGCGACGTTGGCCAGCCGGAGCTAAGTCCGGACGGCCAGTGGGTCGCCTACACCGTGCGCAGCAAAACGCTGAAGGAAGACAAGAATGAGACGCGCATCTGGATGATCTCGACGCACGGGGGAGAGCCGCTTCCGATGACGGCGGAGGGTGTTTCATCGGGGCATCCGCGGTGGAGTCCCGACGGCAAATTCCTCGCGTTCACGTCTTCGCGCAACGCAGGGAAGAGCCAGGTCTGGCTTTTGAACCGTCTTGGCGGTGAAGCCGTTCGGCTCACGGAAGTCTCCCAAGGCGTGGCCGACTTCGAGTGGTCACCGGACAGCACGCGTCTTGTATTGGTCCTTCAGGATCCCAAGCCGGAAGACGCAGAAGCGGAAAAGGATAAAGACAAGCCGGCTCCCGCCAAACCGAAAACGCAGCCTCCGTATGTGATCGACCGTCTCCAGTTCAAGGAAGACACGGTCGGTTATCTCGACAATCGCCGCACACACCTTTACGTGTTCAACATCGAAAAGAAGACCGTTACGCAAATCACTTCTGGAAGTTTCGACGACGAGCAACCCGCGTGGTCTCCGGACGGGAAGCAGCTCGCCTTTACCAGCAACCGGAGCATGCCTGATCCTGACGCATCGCGGGACACGAATATCTGGGTGGTTGAGGCGGACAACACCGATAAGGGCGCTCACCTCACGCAGATCACGAGCAATCCCGGCCCCGACGGTCAGCCTGCCTGGTCTCCCGACGGCAAGTGGATTACCTATGTCACGCAGCTCGACACGCACCTCTTCTGGTACGCCACGCAACATCTCGCGACTTCGCCTTCCACCGGTGGGCCCGCAAAAGTCCTCACTCTCGCGTTTGACCGCAATGTGCGCCGGCCGCGATTTTCCGCTGACGGCAATTCGATCTATTTCATTGCCGTCGATGACGGCACACAAAACCTCTGCCGCATCGCCGTTGCGGGTGGCGAAATCAGCCGTGTGGTCGGCGGCCGGCTTACGGTGGCGAACTACTCCCTGGGCAAGGACGGCGCGGTTGCCGCGCAAATCGGGACAACGGATCGTCCCGACGAGATTTTTCTTCAGAACGGCGGGGAGCTGACGCGTCTGACGAAGACCAATGACGCGCTTATTTCCCAATTGCGGCTGGCCAAGGTCGAGTACGTGCATTTCAAGAGCAAGGACGGAACAGCGGTCGCCGGATACCTCTACAAGCCGGTGGATTTCGACCCCAGCAAGAAAGTTCCCACTTTGCTGAATCCGCATGGCGGGCCGGTTAGCGAATATGAAGCATCGTTCAACCATCTCGCGCAGCTGTATGCCGCGAACGGTTACGCCGTTTTGTTGCCGAATCCACGGGGCTCTTCCGGCTACGGCGAGAAATTCTGCGCAGCCATTTACGCGGATTGGGGCAACAAGGACTTCCAGGATGACATGGCGATCGTGGACTACGCGATCGCCCAGGGCATCGCTGATCCCGAAAAGCTCGGAGTCGGCGGCTGGTCCTACGGCGGAATTTCGACGGACTTTATCATTGGGCAGACCACACAGTTCAAAGCGGCCATCTCCGGTGCGGGCGTGGCGTTAATCACCAGCTTCTACGGGCACGACCACTACCAGCGCGATTACGAAACAGAGCTTGGTTACCCCTGGGAACATCAGGCGCTGTGGGACAAAATTTCGCCGTTCTATCGAGTGAAAAACATCACCACGCCGACGTTATTCATGGGCGGCGAAATTGATGCGAATGTGCCGATTCTCGGAGGCGAGCAGATGTATCAGGCCATGAAGGCGCTGGGACGCACCACCGAACTCGTCGTGTATCCCGGCGAATATCACGGGTTCACGGTGCCGTCACACATCAAGGACCGGCTTGAGCGGTATCTTGCATGGTACGCGCATTATGTGAAGGGCGAAGCGACACCGGCAACTCCGGAGCCAAAGGGGCTACCGGCGGTGAAAGCAGGAGGCGGATCGGGCGAGTGAAGCGCAGGTCGGAACCGCTTACGGAAGAAAGTCGCGATGAAGGAGGCGGAGAATCATGGTCTTGCCTTCTTCTTCCGTGAGCGCACCCCTGCGCATCAGAGCAATGATCAGTTCGTTCAGGACGTAGCCGGACTCTTTCGCACCATAGGTGTTGCCGGCGCCGACGTGCGGGTATTCCTTCATCGTTGGAAGGTCCGGGATTTCCGGCGGGACGCTGCCGCTAAGCTCCCCAATCCATCCATCTAAAATGCACAGTTCACGCGGCTCGATGGAAATGAAAGCCAATCCCATGCCCATACCGATCTTGGAGTAGACGACTTTGGCTTCGGCGGTGAAGGAGGCTTTTTCCCGCGTGAGGCGGATCTTTATGGCCGTTTTCAAAGGATAAGGGCTAAAGGTGTCGACATAACAGCCGCCTTTGCCGAGGTCGCTCGTGCGGGCGTTCATGCGCGTGCGGTGTTGCGGATCGAGCGCCTCCGCAGCCGCGCAGAAATGAAATCGCGGGTGGGTTCGGCGATCGTCCGGCGGCAAGGCAGCATGACCGTTTCCGGATCTCAGGCGTTCGTTGAACATAGGTGGGCGTCAGTTTTCAAGAGCAGATGCCAAGAGGGAGGTCTGACGGAGGGAGGAGCCAAACCGGCACGAAACAGCAACAACCAAGAACAGTGTATCGCGGGGGCGCGAGCGGCGGGGCGAATCCTCGGAAGGAATTGCCGTACTTCTAACCAGGCCAAGAGGAGGAAATGGCGTGAGCCGGGATCAGAACTTTTCGCGGGGATCGACGCTTTGGAAGCCCGAGGATTCGTAGCGCGTGCTGATTTTGCCTTCCCGAAGGCTGACGACGGTGAAGCCTTCCGGGAAGCCCATGCGCGGGCCGTGCCACCAATTTCCGCAGACGGCACCGCCAGTGATGAATTTGGTGTTCTTGTATTCGACGATTTCGTTGACGTGCGTGTGGCCCTGCAGCACGGCGATGATGTTGTGCCCGTCAAATGCCTTCAATACTTGCGGAGCGTTCCGGACCGTGAGCGTGCTGTATTTCGAGGGGCGGATCGTATCGGCTAGAAACGTGGCAAAGGCTGTTACCAGCGGAACGTGAACGACGCCGATCACCGGGGTAGTGGCGCCTGCGCCCTGCAGATCGTCCGCGAGCCAGGTCATTTGCTTTTCGTCGATACGGGCTTCCCAGAGGCGGTCGTCGGTGGGCTGGATGGAATCGAGGACCACAAAGTGATAGCCCCTGTGATCGAACGAGTAGTAGGTCCTGCCGATACGGTCTTCGTACATTTTTTTGCCGTAGAAGGGATCGCTCGAGGGCACGCCGCTTTTTTCGATGATGCCAAAGGGGTCGTGATTGCCGATCGCGTGATGGATGGGCATCTGCAGGGATTGTTCGGTTCTTTTGTAGAGGTCGAAGACAGTGTTAGCGCGGTCGGCGCCGACAGAGGTTGCGTCGTAGACGTGATCGCCGCCCATAATGGCGAATTCCGGTTTGAGCGAGGCGATTTTTTTGAAGCATAGGTCGCAGCCGTGCGGGGCGTCGAGTTCGGGTTCAATGTGCGTGTCGGTGAAGAAAACAAAGTCGAACGAGCCAGGCGTTTTAGTGTCCGCGACCAAATCGAACGCGGCCGCGCCGCCAAGCGCCGCTGTGACACCTGTCACCGCCGCCGTTTTCAGGAATTGTCTACGATCGAAAATCATGGGCACCCCATCGAACGGACTTCAGAACCGCAGAAATCTTACCACTACAGAAGTTCGGGTAAGAGAGGCGCGCTTGCCTTTCGGCTCTCTTGCCCTGTTCAGAAGGCAGAGTGTTTTGCTGAGTCCGCCAGAAAACCCGGATTCGGCAGCCGGTATTGCCGAGGCGCTTCTCCCGCGTTATGCTCACTCGCCCTGAGGTTGCCGAAGTGCTCGCTATAAGGAGGCTTCATGCTTCGCACAATTCGTTTGCCACTCGCGTGTGCCGTGGCGCTTTTGGTGCTGCCAACTGTTGTGCACGCACAGCGTGCGTCATTTCGTGTCGGAACGGCGACCGCCGCCGCGGGACAAAAGGCGAACGGCTATATCGAAGTGCCTGCGGGGACGGACGCAGGCACAAACATTCCCGTCGTCGTGGTGAATGGCGCTACACCCGGACCTGTCCTCGCTCTGGTTACGGGAGCCCATGGGACGGAATACGTTTCGATCATCGCCGTAGAAAAATTAATTGGGGAGCTGGATCCGGCGCAGCTCTCTGGCACCGTCATACTGGTGCCGCTGGTGAATGTGCTCTCGTTCGAACAAAAAGTGCCGCATGTGAATCCTATCGACAACAAAAGCATGAACCGCTTTTATCCCGGGAAAATGGACGGTACGCAAACAGACCGGGCTTTGTTCCTGATCACCAAGGAAGTCGTCGACCGCTGCGACTATTTGATCGACTATCACGGCGGCGATTTGGATGAGAGTTTGCGTCCTTACGCGTATTGGGGCGCGGTCGGCAAAGAAGCGCAGGACCGCGTCTCGAAACAGATGGTGCTCGCGTTCGGGCTGGATCACATCATTATATGGAGCGAGCGTCCCACCGATCCGACTGCGACCCGGTATCTCGACAACACGGCTTCCGTTCGTGGCAAACCATCGATCGTCGTGGAAGCGGGGTATGCGGGCACGGTCGAATCGGATGACGTGGCGATGCTGGTGGACGGGACGCTGAGCACAATGCGCGCCCTGAAAATGATTCCCGGAGAGCCGCACTACATAGAAAATCCGGTTTGGCTCGGGAAAGTAGTGGACATTATTTCGGACGGGCCAGGCATTTGGTATCCTGCCGTCAAGCGCGGAACCTACGTTCAGGAAGGCATGGTTCTTGGCCGCGTGACGGACTACTTTGGCAACGTCCTTCTAGAGCCGCGCGCTCCAGCATCGGGCGTTATTCTGCACGTGAACGCAGTTCCTTCGCTAAAAAAAGGCGACAACATCGCCGACATCGGCGTTGTCGCCCCTAAGGCTCCCTGATTTCCGATTTGCACTGCGGTATTGGTGCATCGGCGACTCCCGCGCGCGCCCGGCCGGCAGGGATAGAGAAGCACCGGCCGGAACCTCGCGACCAGCCATTTCAACGAAACAAAGCAAGCAAGAGATTTGCGAGGTAAGATGGTGCGGTTCAAATCGCTCGCGTGGGGAGCTTATATGCCTTCGGACTATTTGTTGAAGACGGAACCAACCGTATATTCCTTTGCCGACCTGAAAAAAGACGGCATCACCATCTGGGATGGCGTGTCGAACCCGACCGCCGTGAAAAATCTTCGCGAGATGGAGCCAGGCGCGAGGCTGGTGATCTACGAGACTGGCGAGCACAAGAGCGCGGTGGGAACGGCAATAGTGGTTTCCGTCGATGCGTCGAATCCCAAAAATCCGGAGGTGAAGATCAAAGCGGGAAAGGCGATCGCGCCGCCAGTGTCGCTCGCTCAAATCAAAGCAAACAAATTGTTCGCCGATTCGCCGCTGGTGCGTATGGGAAGGCTGTCGGTTGTCCCTTTGACCAAGGCCCAATATGCAATGCTGGCGGGCGGCTGACCGTCCGATTCCGCGGAATCCGCATTTGGGCTTGGACCTTTTCGCAGCGAGGTGATTCCTATGAAGCGCAATCTTCTCGTTTTTGTCTTGTGCCTTCCGGTGACTGGGTCGGCATTTGGCCAGCAGCCGCCGGAAATTCGGTATAACTCCGTTCCTGATTTTCTGAAATTGCCGCCGGACATTTACTTGGGAGAAGTGGCCGGGGTGGCTGTCAATTCGAAAGGGCACGTGTTTGTTTTTTCGCGCGGCAATACGACAGGGCCGGCGTATGCGGCAAGCGGTGCGCAACTGCTCGAATTTGACACGGGCGGAAAATTTGTGCGGGAGATTGGACACAATCTCTATGCGTGGTCGTACGCGCATGCCGTGAAGATCGATCAACAGGACAATATTTGGGTGACGGACAAAGGGTCGGACATGGTGATCAAGTTCAACCCGGAGGGACGCGTGGTGATGGTGTTTGGGCGAAAGCAGGAGGCCTCCGATGAAGGCACGGGGCCGCTGAAACATGTTAAGCCGCCGCTGCCAGCCGTCGACGGAATGTTCCGGCAAGTGACCGACGTGGCTTGGGACGCAGCGGGGAACGCGTTTATCAGCGACGGGTATATCAATTCGCGCGTGGCGAAAGTAGACAGGGAAGGCAACTGGGTGAAGTCCTGGGGCGAGCCGGGAGATCAGCCTGGACAGTTCAACGTGCCGCACAGCATTGCCGTGGATGCGGCGGGAAGTGTTTACGTGGCGGATCGCGGGAATCGGCGGATACAAGTTTTTGACGGAGATGGAAAATTTCTGCGCCAGATGACGATTGATGTGCCCGCTCCTCCGGATGCGCGCGCGGCTATAGGGAATAAACCGACGGCAGCGACCGGCACGATGGCGCCGGGAGCGCCGTGGACGGTCTGCATCACGCCGGGGCCGAAGCAAGTGATATACACATCGGACGCATTTCCGGGCCGTATCTATAAACTTAGCCTGGACGGAAAAGTGCTAGGGATGTTTGGCAAAGCAGGAAAACAACTCGGGCAATTCGGATGGATCCACGAAATCTCTTGCCCCTCGGAAAACGAGCTGTATGTCGCCGAAATCCTGAATTGGCGCGTGCAAAAACTCATTCTGGAACCGTCCCACTAAAGAGGCCGACTCACTTTGGTTTGAGCTTGGTTGCGGCGGGCAAGCGCAGATTGGCGTCGAAGAAATCGTCGACCCGGTGCCAGGCGTCGAGCAGCACGTGCTCGCGCGTGAAGTAGTGAAACTCGCCGGGATAAATCATAAAAGAGATCAAATCGCCTTTGTGCTTCTTCAGAGCTTCGTCCATCAGCCAGACGGATTCTAGGAACGGAACGTTTACGTCGGCAGTGCCGTGAAGAACAAGCAAAGGGCGTTCGAGGCGGTCAATGTGCGAAAGCGGCGAAGCGTTGGCGTAGACTTGCGGATTTTGCTCAGGAGTGCCGATGCGGCTGGCGGTCCAATCGCCGTGGTAGGGATCGGAATAATACATCGTGTAGTCAGTCACGCCAGCGACATCCACGCCTGCGCGGAAAAGTTTGGGTTGATCGGTCATGGCGATCAGCGTGAAGAAGCCGCCGTAGCTCAATCCCCATACGCCGATGCGATCAGCGTCCACGAAGGGAAGAGTCTTCAGATAATTCGCTCCCATCCACGCGTCCTTCGCGTCCTTGCCTCCGACGTCCATGTAAACACCGGTGCGCCAGTCGCGTCCGTAACCGATGCTGCCGCGATAATCAGGCGCGAAGACGACGTAGCCTTTCTGTAGAAAATACTGATGGATGCTGTAGTAGACGGCGTAATTTCGCTGGACGTGCCAGCCGTCATAGTTCTGATTTACACCGTCGCCGTGAATCCACAGGATGGCGGGATGTTTGACGTTCTTATTGATGTTTTTTGGGACGAAAAGCCAACCGGGAACTTGCTGGCCATCGGGTCCGGGAAAATGCACGAACTGCGGCTCGACGAATTGCGAGCGGTCCATACCCGCCGGCATGGAGTCCGTGAGGCGAACCGGCGGCGCGCCAGGGTTGGAGCCGATGGTATAGAGGTCGGCGCTATTGTGTGTGTCCGTGTGCTGGTAGACGAGGCGGCCGTCACCTTCGGACCAGCGTGGTTCGATATTTGTCCCAGGCTCCGCGGGAATGTAGCTGACCTCCGCGTGCGCGGGATCGTCGCCGATTTTGGCGATGCCGAGGACGCGGTCGCCGGGGCGATCTTCGAGATTGGCGTCGAAGGCGATGCGCGTGCTGTCGTGCGACCACGCCGGACGCCAGGCTTCGAATTTACCCTTCGTAATTTGAACGGCGTCGCCGCCGGATGCGGGCATCACATAGAGATGGTCCCAGCCGTCTTGATCGCTGAGGAAGGCGATCCACTTGCCGTTGGGGGAAGGCCAAGGTTGTGCGCCGGCTTCCCCCCAGTCGGGGATGCTCCAGAATTTTTCTTCGTGAATTTCGTGAAGCACTTTTACGTTGCCACTCGACGCATCCGCCAGATAGATGGAATACGTTTTGAAATCGCCCGACTGGCCATCGAATACCAGATGCGCGTTGTCGAGCCACGCCAAGCCACCATATTCGGCGGGCTTGGCGATGGGGACGGGCTTGGCGTCAGCAAGTTTGATCGCGCAAATCTGGCCGGGGACATATTCGGAAACGCGATAGATGAGTTTTGCGCCGGAATACGAGGGCGATTCGTCGTGATGAATAATCTTTGCCCCGCTAACGTAGGCGAGGGATAGGCCGTCCGGCGACCACAGGATGTCGTGAATGCCGACGTCGTCGTGCGCGGTGGTGGCCTCGGTGCCATCGGAGAGCCAGCGAATGATGAGATCGCTTGAGTGAGGTCCATCATCGGAGGCCGCACGCTTGCTGCGGACAAAGGCGACACGCTTGCCGTCAGGCGACAGGACGTAACCGCTGCCAGGATCCGGTTTGTTCCACACAGGTTTGGGAGCGCCGGCAGCCGTCGCTACCTGCCAAAGATCACCTTCGTGCGGGAAATAGAGGAGATCGCCGTCCTCGCTCCAGAACGCTCCTCCCACCTGGCCCTCGGTGAACGAAGTGAGCGGCCTCGGCGCACCGCTGCCATCGGCATTGGCGATATAAAGATTGGCGACGCCGGCGCGGTCCCATACGAAGGCGACAAGCTTGCCGTCGGGCGACCAAATGGGATCGGAAGGATGCTTGATGTCGATGAGCTGTTCGATTGTGAGCTTAGGCTTGGCTGCGGACGCCTGCGCCTCAGCGTTGGTGGCAAATGCCAGTAGAGCAAGTGCAAGAACCGCGATCGAGTGGTCAGAATTGCGCATGAGCGCCCCCTCAAGAAATCGGACAAGTTCCAGCCCGGGAAAAGTCACGCGGCGGGCGGAGTGAAAATACCACTCCATCCGCCGCTTAGGAAAGAACCATTGCTGCCAGCAACCGCAAGCAGCAATCCGAACTAGAACGTGAAGCGCAAGCCGAAACGCGTAACGAACGGGTTAATGGCCAAGGATGGCTTCAGATAGGTACCGCCGTTAGGAGGCGTGAACTGCGTTACCTCCGAAATGATGGTTTGCGAGTTCGTCAGATTAAAGAAATCGACGGTGGGCATCAGGTGCCAGTGATCGTTGATGATGAATTCGCGCGAGAGGCGCAGGTTGAGCTGATTGACGCTAGGGAGACGCTGGATCCCGGCCGGTTGCAAGATGATGGTTTCGGTGCCTTGCGTCAGGCCTTCATTCAGACCTCCGTTTGTGGTTCCGCCAAACGTCTCGGTCGGCTGGATCGGGAAGCCCGTGTAGTGCTGGAAGTTGACGCTGGTGCCAAACTTCCAGGGCAGTTCGTAGGTGCTGTCAATTTTGAAGACATACGTGGAGTCGAGGTTCAGGTAGTTGTTTCTCCGGTTGATGTCATCATTGGGGTCGGTGAAATTATCGCTGGTGGCTTCATCCGAGAAACCGCGGCCGAATGTCCCCTTCTGGCGCTGGATGGTGAAGCCGGAGAGGACCTGCCACTTGTTGGACAAGCGCTTGACCGCGGTGAATTCCACGGCGTTGTAGGCATTGTCGTTGAGCTCGGGGATGTTGGTGACCTGAAAGTTAAACAAATTCGCGTCCGCTGGATTGAGATTGAACAGCGTGAGCGGCTGTCCCGTAAGTCCGTTGGCAATCGGAGTCGGCACGCCTTGGGCGTTCAGCAGCGTGGTAATGGGCGTGTAATCTGACGGGGACAACGCCCCGTTCTGGATGCCGAAGAGATTCTTCTTGGTGCGGTAGTAATAGGTGGCGGCGACCCGCAGGTCGCGCCAGAGCTGCTTTTCGTAGCCCGCGCTGACTTCTTCTGAATAGGGGCGGCTCATGTTCGGGTTAATGTGGGTGCTGGACCCGCCCGATTCGGAAATCGGCACGGTGTTGGCGCCATCCGGCAACCATTGGCTGAGCAGAGGAGTTGTAGTGCCGGCCGGCGCGTTCCACAAATAGGTTTTGCTGGCGAGGCCCACGGGGTTCGAGGTTTCGGCAAGGCCGGTACCTTGCATGATGTAGTAGATGCCGTAGCCGAAGCGGATCACGGAGTTCCCGTTGCCAGTGGGATCCCAGGCCACGCCGATGCGTGGGGAAACGTTGTTCCAATTAACCAGGTTCCCGGAGGCCGGGAAGGTCTGCACCGGAAACAGATCTGGGAACGTCTCGTTGGCGGAACTTGTCTGGGTCGGGTAAAAGGTGATGAAGCGGTCGTAGCGCAGGCCGAGGTTCAGGGTCAGGTGATGCTTGAGTGTCCAGGTGTCCTGGAGATAGAGACTCTGGTCGTGGAAATAGTTCTTTTGCGTTGTGGGCGTATTATAGGCAACCACTTCGAAAGGCTGGGTGAAGGATTGCGGACCGGGGCTGTTGAAGACGGCGTTGATCCCCCCGCTGACGTTATAGATGTAGGAGTTGTAGTTGTCTCCCCACTCAAAACCGAACTGGAAATTGTGCGAGCCGCCCCACTTGGCTTTGTAGTAGGAGCCGCTGGCGGACCATTTGAGGACCCAAGCGGGGTTTTGAAACTGATAAGGCGCGGCACCGGACTCGGTAGAGGTGCCGATATCCTGCATGTTCAAGCCGGTGGAATTGGCCTGATAGCTTAGCGGGAAAATGATCTTGTTCCAGCCGATGCGGAAGTCGAACAAGAGATTATTGGTGATCTGGCTGGTCCAGAGTCCTTCGAGGATGTAGGCCGGCTCGATCTGCTTCCAGCTGGCGTTCTCTGTAACGAATTGGTAGGACGTATCGCGGCGGAAGAAGCGGTTCTGTTCGTTGTAGAGCCAGATGAAGCTGAACTTGTTCTTGGAGTTCACCTGGAAGTCGCTCCGCAGATCGGTGTTCGTCTGATGGTTGACGTCCACAACGGGAACACCGGCTTCGTTGGTTACGGCAAGAATTTCCTGGCGTAGGTCGTACCGGCGATAGGAGCCGAAGAGCCACCACTTATCCTTGATGATGGCGCCGCCGAGACTGGCTGACGTATCCATGGTCATGTCGAAAGGCGATCCGGTCGGGACGAGCGAGCCCTGAAACTCAGGCTGCTTTACGCCGGCCTGCGTGGCAGCGGTCAGATAGTACACAGCAGCCTGGCCGTGCAATTCGTTCGAGCCGGACTTTGTGACCATGTTCATGTAAATGCCGCCGATCGGGACCGAAGCCGGAGCGTTGTCGGCGACCACTTGAAATTCGTCAAAGGAGTCATGGTTCGTATAGAACTGCGTGTAGCCGCCGCTCGAGCCGGGCCAATTCAAGTCCAGACCGTTGTAGCTGTAGACCTGCTCGGCTTGCGTGCTGCCGTGCACCTGCATGGCGGACTGCTGGTAGCTGTTGTCGCCAGCTACGTCGAAGGTGCTCGAGGTGACTCCGGGCATCTGCGCAACGGTGGACCAAGGGTCGCGGCCGCTCGGAATGTCTTGGAGCAGCGTTTGATCGAAGGTCGTCGAGGTCTGCACGTTTTGCAGGTCGACCACCGGTTCGCCTTCCACTTTAACCGTCTGGCTTACTTCACCTATCTGTAGTTTGGAGTTGACGGTGGCGGTAAAGCCGGCAGTAAGGACGATGCCGCTTTCGTTGACGGTTCGGAAGCCTGTCGCCGTGATGGTGACTTCGTAGCTACCAGGAGACAGCAAGTCAAACAGATAGCTTCCGTCTGCTCCGGTATTGACGGAGCGCGGACTCATAAGCGCCGTGCTCTTCACGGTTACGGTTGCATTTGGCACTGCCGAGCCGGACGAGTCCGTTACAACCCCTGTGATTTTTCCGGTGACAGCGACTTGTGCGGAAAGTAGTGCGGGCAAAATACTGACTAAAAGAAGTATAAATAAAATGCGATTTCTCATTGCGCCTCCCAGAATTCATAGATCGAGCAGAACGGGCCTGGATACACAAATCGGGAATCCGTCGGCGTTTCTCCAAGTTCGCACCCGCGTCTGACCACGAGACGCTACCTGTATGTATGGGGATGGATTCTGTACCGAATCCAGGTCGAGTCAAATGAAGAATTCAGATCTCCCCCATCGAAAGGACGCGTCCCGGTTATTAGTAGTAGACGGATTTGGGGACGATTTGTTCTGTCCCCCGAGAAAAAAACATCCTTGGGCCGGAGAAGGATGCGAAGCGGTGAAACCAGTGCATTTTGGCTGGTTGAGCTGCGTTCGGAGCGGCGGGGTCGACTGTGAGCCGAGAGATACGGCGTTAGCTTGCGGGCAGGCGGTTCACGATGAAGTCCGAGATGCGAGTGGCCGCGGGCGGATCGAGATTCGAAAGCACCACGATGACGTAGCCAGCTTGCGGAAAGATTTGCAGATCACCGTTCATCCCGGGCGCGCCGCCGCCGTGGCCGAAGTGGCGCATCGCCGTCCCGGCGTCGCTATCCATGAAGCCGAAGGCGTACTTCGCGCCGCGCGTTGTATCGACTTTTCCGCTGCTAAGTAGGTCGGTATTTTGTGCGTTCAGCAGCTGGTGACCGGTGAGGGCATTCGCGAAACGCAGAAAGTCCTCGACGGTGCAATAGCCGCCGCCGGCGGAGGTCCCGCGATAAGGGAGCGTGTCGGTGTTGGGTCGAAGGCTGTCACCGCCGAATTGCGTGTAGCCAACGGAACGATTCGGAACGTCTTGGTCTTCCGGCAGAGAGCCTGTGGAAGTCATGCCTGCGGGTTTATAAATGTTTTCGCTCACATAATCGTAATAACTCTTCCCGCTGACGCGCTCGACGACCACGCCGAGCATCAAGAATCCATAATTGCTGTATTCCCAGCGGCTGCCCGGTTCAAACTCTGGAGCGCGCTCACCGTAGAGTTTTATGTAGTCCCCTAGCGTCTTTAGTTCGAGGCGATGGGCGTCAAACTGAGGGCCGAAAAAGTCTCCGGTGCCGCCGGTGTGCGTGAGGAGCTGGTAGATGGTTACCTTGGTGGCGATATCCTTGTTCGGATAGTCGGCCAGGTATTTGCCCACCGGATCGCCGAGAGAAATCTTGCCGGCCTCTACGAGCTGGAGAATCGAGACGGCCGTGAACATCTTGTTCATCGAGCCGATGCGAAATTTCGTGGTCTGCGTGTTGGGAATTTTCTTTTCCCGGTCGGCCATGCCGTAGGCGCCGGTGAAAATCGGTTTGCCGTCCTTCGCGAGCAGGACGGCGCCGGCAAATTTGTCGGCGGCTGCGTCCTTCTCGAGTCTTAGGCGAAGCGCGGCGACGAGGTCTGGCTGGCTAAGGCGGGGAAGGGCGAATTCCGCTGGACGATCAATGGCTCGGAGGTCGATGCGCGTAACTTTGTGAGGATCTGCGGGCTCCACTTCGATCGTGATCCGGGCAAATTGATCGGAGTTCCGCTCTTCGACCAGGACGGACAGCTTCGTGAGGCCCGATTCTTCGATTTTCTTGAGGTCAAATCCTCCCACTTGTTGCCGGAAGGCGAAAGCGCCATCGACCTTATGCTCCTCGGGCTTCAGGAAGTGGCTGCGGAAACTTTCAAGCTGGGCCCGCTCGCCGCTGTTAAAGGCGGCAAACCATGCGGAGAATTGCTCGCCAGCAGGCGTCTTGGGAACGTCGATTGTGGCGGATTGCGCTTCGGCCGTTCTCGCGTGGCCGAGCGTGCAGCCTACGATAGCCAGTGCGAGAGCAACTCCCGTGGATCTCTTGAATGTCTGCCAGCGGTTTGCCATGATTTCCCGTGCCTCCGGAAAGGGCGTTCGTTTTCGAGATTCTATAACTATAGACGCCCACAGTGCTCGAGGGTTTAGGGAGAAGCACGCGGTATCTTGGAGGGATCAATCCGCCATCTTCTTCATGCCCTACCCGTCCTTTGGATCTCGAATGAGCTTGCACCCTTACTTCCGAGGTCAACAGAGAATTCGCCAGCCCGGAAAATACGTTGTGGCTGTCGCGAGTAGGTACCTGGGAAGGAGTCGACCAAAGCCTTCTGGCTGCAGGAGGCTGCTCTGATCTGGGAAGTCGCGCACGAGCTGCGCTTCACTCACCTAGGGATTCGCGATCCAGTGGACCGGCTCTTGGGCGCTACGACGAGGGCCTACAACCTGACACTTCTGACAGCCGACGAGCGGCTGCTGAGTGTGTCCGGGCTAAGCCTTTTGGCGAATCACTAGACTGCCGAGAGGACCGGCAAGACTCCTGGTGTTCCATGCCAAATACATCCGCCAAAGCTCACGCCTTCGGCGAACCATCCGCAGAGGAAACTTCCAGCCTACCTGGACCCGCTGCCCTGCAACTCCGTGAGCGCCGCAAGTACTTCCTCACTGTGCTGCGGAGGCTTCACCTCGAGAAAGACCTTGCGCACAACACCATTCGGATCGATCAGGAAGGTGTGGCGCGCAGAAAACTTGGCATCGCCGTAGGTCATCACCGAGTCATAGAGTGCGGAAACTTCCTGCTTGGTGTCGGCGAGCAATTTGAAGTTCAGCCCTTCCTTGGTGCAGAACTTCTGGTGAGAATCCTCATCCTGTACGCTCACGCCAACAATAACGGCATGCTTTTGCTCGTATTGAGCCAGGTCGCGCTGGAAGTTGTGGGCTTCCAGTGTGCAACCGCTCGTAAAATCCTTCGGGTAAAAATAGAGCACCACCCATTTGCCTTTGAAATCATGCAGGCTAACCGGCTTGGCTTCCTGCGAATTCAAAGTGAAGTCTGGTGCAGGACTTCCAACCGCAGGCGCCTTGCCATCCGCGCGGACGGCTCGGATCCCCAAACCCAATCCGGCCAAAAACAGGACTGCAACCGCAATCTTCATCGCTTTTTTTATGTTCATGGTTTACCCCCTCAACGTATACCAGCTTTAGTTCGGATTTATTCCCGTAAGGACCTTAACTGCCTGCGAGCTCGCAAGCTCCGCCGGGCTGGACGGCCTACATCATACCGCTCCAGGAGAGCACGTGCTAGTTCGGCTGGGTGAATCGACCAAATCCCAGGCGCAACTGCAGCGTGTTTATTCCTGGATTCAGATTGGCGAGAGAGGCGTTTGAAATGTGCATGAACCGGAGCTCCGCGCTCAAGTTGTATTTGTTTCGCAAAAAGTGCAAACCCAGCGCGCCGCTCGATGTGAAATTGACACGCGAAGTTCCTGGTGGCACGTAGTCATTCGTGAATAGTGTGCCGCCACCGAGCTCGAAATAGGGAACGACTTTGCGGGGCTTCGTAAAATTCCATTTCAGCGCGAAGGGGTTCAGCCCGAAGCCGTAGGCGGTGTCGAACTTCTGAACCACGACGAAGACCGGCACCACGTCCACCGCGTATTCGAATTGCCCCTTCAGAAAGCCCGGACCGTGCGGCGCAGTCAAAATCCAGCCGTAGCGCAACCCCACGTTCCAGACTCCGCTGTCCGCTGTACTTCCATTCAGTCCGTGGCCGCCACCAGTCCATATTTGCAGATCGTGCCCGCCATCCTCCGGCCCGGCCTGAGCCTTCGCGGCCGGAGCGCAGAGAAATGCCACAAACAACCAGCTTCTGAACAGCAGCCTCACCGGTCGTGTCACCGAAAGGTCTCCCTCCGGTCTTGGATTCGCTTGCCCAAGATTCGGGTGCACGGAAGATACAGAAAAACAGCCACAAACGCGACTGTCTTTTGCATTATTTCAAATAAGTCCGCACGATTTGAATGACGTCGTCGGCAGCCTCTTCCGAGGATTTTGAATTGCGCGGCATGTGGTTTCGGATGTGGTCTTCCATCAACTCGCCCATGAGGCCGTTGATCGCGCCGCGGGCGGCCGCCAGTCGCTGCAGCGCTTCCGCGCAAGGTTCGTCTTCATTAAGGGCGCGAAGAACGCTTTCAAGCTGGCCGATGACTTTCTTGGTGCGCGTGACGAGGTCGAGCTTTTCGCGAGAAGTGTGTGACATTTTGCTTGTATACCCTAGTGGGGTATGGTATCAAGGTCCGGGACGTTGCCGCAATGGCCCCCTGCACAGTAGTGCATGGCCTGGTGCGATTTCAATGCTTACGTGTCCCTCGCGGCGTTCATCGTATTGTAATAGAACGCCTTTTACCCTCCCAGGAGCACATATCAGCGCATCCGCTGCAAAATGCGAACAGTGAGACGAACATGTTTCGAAATTCCACCGTCGTATCCGCGACCATGAGCCTCCAGTTTCCCGGGAGCTCTTTTCAGCGAGTCTGCTCGGGGCTGCATCCGGCTGCGCACCTTGGGGAAGAGCCTGAGGTTGTCCGATGAAATCCGGTCGCCTTCTAATATTCGGTCTCTGCTTGATGCCGGGTCTCCTGGCCGCCGGCTGCCGAGACACAGAAAATGATAAAAATGCAGGAGCGCCGCCCCCGCTGAAGGTTGAACAGGCCAGCGACCCGGATGTTTTTCAAGTCGATCATCCCGATCAATTTCCGTTAGTGACGGCGGTGGAACATTTTGCCGCGTCGCAATTGAAAACTACCGGTACGGTCACTCCTGACATTTCGAGAAATGTTCCGGTTATCTCCGTAGCCGCTGGTCGCGTCGTGGAAATTGCCGCTCGTTTGGGAGACACCGTAAAGAAGGGCCAGTTGCTGCTGCGCGTCCAGAGCGCCGACGTTGCAGCCGCTTTCTCCGATTATCAAAAGGCAGTCGCCGACGAACAACTCACACGCACCCAACTGGAGCGAGCGCAACTCCTCTACGATAAGGGGGCATTCTCGTTAAATGATTTACAGGTTGCCCAGGACACCGACGCCAAGGCGAAAGTGGACGTGAAGACCGCCGCTGAGAAACTTCGGGTGCTGGGGAACACCAACCTCGATCAACCCACCGGCATTGTCGAGATTCGCGCGCCTGTCTCGGGCGTAATAACCGACCAACAAGTCACCAACGCGTCAGGCGTCGCGGGCCTGGGTTCGCCCAATCCGTTCACGATCTCCGATCTGACCTATGTCTGGATTCTCTGTGACGTCTACGAGAATGATCTATCCAACGTCCAACTCGGGCAAAACGTCGACATCAGCCTGAACGCCTATCCCGACAAAAACTTCGCAGGAGTGATCAGCAACGTCGGCCTCATCCTCGATCCAAATATCCGCTCGGCGAAAGTCCGCATTGAAGTCCGCAATCCGGGCTTGATGCGCCCCGGCATGTTCGTGACCGCTACGTTCCATGGCCAAAAGAAAGAGAAGCGCGCGTCGGTTCCGGCGGACGCCATCTTGCACCTGCACGACCGCGATTGGGTCTATGTCCCCACAAAAGACAAGAAGTTTCGGCGTGTAGAAGTCCGCGCCGGCGAAATGCTTCCCGCCAAGATGCAGGAAGTCGTGGCTGGACTTGTTCCGGGGGATCAGGTCGTCGCCAATGCGCTGGAATTCCAAAACACGGTGGAGCAGTAATGATCCGTTCTCTGGTTGACTACGCGCTCAACAACCGCTTCATCGTGCTCAGCATCGCGTTTTTACTTTTCGTGTGGGGCGTCGTCTCCTTTGAAAAATTGCCTGTGGAAGCGTATCCGGATGTCGCAAACACATGGGTTCAGGTGATCACCCAATGGCCGGGGCGAGCAGCGGAAGAAGTGGAACAACAGGTCACGGTGCCGATAGAAATCCAGATGAACGGCATCCCGCATTTGCAACATGTGCGCTCCGCTTCGTTAGCTGGCTTGTCGGTCGTCAATCTGATCTTTGACGACGATTCGGACAATGACTGGGATCGTCAAAAAGTTCTCGAGCGGGTCTCGCTGGTAACGCTTCCATCCAACGTTACTGCACAGATTGGCCCGGATTTCAGTCCGATCGGTTCGATCTACTGGTACACGCTCAAGAGCGGCAATCCCGCATACGATGTGATGGAGCTCAAATCCCTCCAAGACTGGGTGATCAGCAAGTATCTGAAATCCGTGCCTGACGTCGTCGATGATTCGTCCTTCGGCGGAATTACTCGCGAATATCAAGTGCGCATCGATCCCGACAAGCTGGTCTCCTACGGACTCAGTCTCGCTCAGGTCGAGCTGCAGCTGTCGAATGGCAACGCAAACGCCGGAGGCAGTTTCATCGAACAAGGCGCGCAGCAAATCAACGTTCGCGCCGTGGGCTTGGTCCACAACGTTAGCGACATTGAAAAAACCGTCCTCAAGACGCAAAACGGCGCCGCGCTGCGCATCAAGGATATTGCCGTCGTTTCTCAAGGCCCAAAAATTCGCCTGGGCCAAATCGGGAAAGCCGTCCATCGGTCTGATGGGGTGGTGGTCGATGATCCTGACGTAGTGGAAGGCATCGTCTTCATGCGCAAGGGTGCGGACACCGCCACCACGCTCGAGGGAATCCATGCCATGGTTCAGCAGTTGAACGATCACATCCTTCCTCGCGGCGTGAAGATCGTTCCCTATTTGGATCGCGACGATCTCGTGCATTACACGACGACGACGGTCATGCATAACTTGGCCGAAGGAATGACCCTCGTCGTGATCATCCTTTTTCTGTTTCTCGGCAATGCGCGCGCCGCCATCATCGTCGCGCTGACGATTCCATTTGCTTTGCTTTTCGCATCCATCTGTTTGGATTTACGCCATATTTCGGCCAATCTGCTTTCCCTGGGCGCATTGGATTTCGGCATGGTCGTTGACGGTGCGGTCGTGATGATCGAAAACATTGTCCGCCATTTGAATCGTCACGAATCGGAGCGAGGCACTCCTCTCGAACAAATTCGGCTCGCAGCCCACGAAGTGCAGCGCCCGGTTTTCTACGCTATCGCCATTATCATCACGGCTTATCTTCCGATCTTCACCCTGCAACGCGTCGAAGGAAAACTATTCAAGCCGATGGCCTGGACGGTTGTTTTCGCTTTGCTGGGCGCGCTGATTTTCTCCATGTTGGTTGCTCCAGCCCTGGCGAGCCTCCTCTTTCGACTGGGTGTCAAGGAATGGGACAACCCGTTGATGCGCTACCTGACGATTCGCTACAGGAAAGCGGTTGCTTGGGCGATTCGCCATCGTCCGGTCACGGTAGGAATGGCCGCTCTTTCGTTTGCGCTGGCGGTTTTCCTGGGCTTCAGCGGAGTCATCGGCTCGGAATTCCTTCCTCACCTCGATGAAGGCGCCATCTGGGTTCGTGGCACATTGGCCCCCAGCACGGGGCCCACCGAAAGCGCGCGCGTTGCGGACAGGGCGCGGCAAATCCTCTGCTCCTTTCCCGAAGTTCCCCAGGTGGTTGATCAGATTGGACGCCCGGACGACGGCACCGACACAACAGGCTTTTTCAACACGGAGTACTTTGTTGACCTTCTTCCCAAGGAAAAATGGCGGCCGGTCTTCGGACAGAACAAAGAAAAACTCATTGCCGCCATGAGCCACGAACTGGAAAAGATGCCGGGAGTAATCTGGAACTTCTCCCAGCCTATCTCCGACAACCTGGAGGAGGCCGTCAGCGGAGTTAAAGGCGCCCTTGCTGTGAAAATCTACGGTGACGATCTGAAAACGCTCGAGGAAAAAGGCGACCAGGTCGTCAGCGTCATGCGAGGCGTGCGAGGGGTCGAGGACCTCGGTCTGTTTCGCCTCCTCGGCCAACCAAATCTCGAATTCGCCGTCGATCGCGACCAAGCTTCGCGGTACGGCATTAATGTCTCCGACGTTCAGGATGCGATTCAGACGGCGGTCGGCGGAAATGCCCTCACCCAGGTCCTGATTGGAGAGCAGCGATACGATCTGGTGCTGCGCTACCTTCCGGAATTTCGCGACACCCGCGAGGCCATCGAGAAAATCCGGCTGCTCTCCCCCTCGGGTGAGCGCGTCTCGCTTGCGCAATTGACGAAAGTTAGCGTCTCCGATGGCGGTTCGGAGATTTACCGCGAAGCGAACTCGCGCTACGTCGCCGTTAAGTACAGCGTGCGTGGCAGAGATTTGGGCAGCACGGTGGAAGAAGCCATCAAAAAGGTAAACGCCAGCGTAAAATTGCCGTCAGGCTACACTTTCGATTGGGCAGGGGAATACGAAAGCCAAAAACGCGCACAGCGCCGGCTCATGATTGTACTGCCTATCACCATCCTGGTGATCTTTATCATCCTCTACACTATGTTCAAATCGATGAAGTGGGCGCTGCTCATCATGATGAATGTCGCCATGGCTCCTTTCGGGGGCCTGCTCGCTCTGCTTGCCACTGGCACGAACCTCAGTGTTTCTTCCGGAGTCGGCTTTCTCGCTCTTTTCGGCGTTTCGGTGCAAACGGGCGTCATCATGCTGGAATACATCAATCAACTTCGCGCCAAAGGCTACACCATTGAAGAATCCGCGGCGGAAGGAGCGGTGCTGCGGCTTCGGCCCATCATGATGACCATGCTCGTCGCCACGCTCGGCCTGCTTCCCGCCGCGCTTTCCCACGGAATTGGTTCCGACTCGCAGCGTCCCTTTGCAATCGTGATCGTCGGTGGCCTGATTTTCGGCCTGATGATGGGCGTTTTTCTCCTGCCGACACTGTATGTATGGTTTGCCAGCGATGGTGATAAGCTTCCGCAGCCTGAGGAAGCTGTCTGAGGAATTTACTGTTTTACAAAAGAGACGGCCGCTCTTTGAAAGGATGAGTCGAGAGCTTTTTATTCTAACGAAGCCGATCTCTCAGCGCAAAATGAGACACCCGCTGCCATCAGAAGGACCCTGGTCATGAAAAAGCCTGAAGTGTGTGCTCTGATTCAGGAAATCGGCATCGTTCCTGCGATTCGGGTGTCGTCTGCCGAAGACGCTCACTTTGCCGCCGAAGCCGTTTCGCGCGGTGGTGTGCCGATCGTCGAGATCACCATGACGGTCGCCGGTGCCATCGACTTAATTTCCCATCTCGTTCGTTACCATCCCAAGATGATCGTCGGCGCCGGAACGCTCATGGATACGGAAATGGCCCGCAAGTGCGTCGATGCGGGAGCAAGTTTCCTGACGAGCCCCGGACTCGATCCGACGATCATTGAGTTCGCGGCAAAAAAAGACGTCGCAGTTCTCGCGGGCGCGTTGACACCTACCGAGGTGATTTCGGCGTGGCGCGCGGGTTCCGACTTCGTCAAGGTGTTTCCATGCGCGCAGGTTGGCGGCGACAGTTACATCAAAGCTCTAAAGGCTCCTCTGCCCCAGATTCCGTTGATTGCAGCTGGAGGCGTGAATCAACAGACCGCGGCCAATTTTATTTTGGCAGGCGCCACCGCCATCGGCGTAGGCACGGAACTCATCCCCACGGAAGCCATCGAGAGGCGTCAGTCCGATCGAATCCGCGAACTGGCGCAACGCTTCGTGGGCTTTGTCAAGGACGCGCGCGCCCGTCTCGAATCGCGAAAGCCTAAACGAGCCGCTCAGAAATTCGATGGAGTCGAAAAATGCGAAGAGAAGTAATACGTTTATGACCGGAAAAGCAAAGATCGCGTTTTGGATCGCGCAGTTTTTATTTTCGTGTCTGATGGGATCTCGTGTGGCCGTCGGCAGGCTCTAGCCGTGGGCGGCGGCTGCATTCCTTGCCCTGTCCGTTTTTTTGAAGCGTGCCATGTCCGGAGTGCGCAGCCAAGCGTAGCCATGGGACGACTCGTCACACAATGGGTGCTTCTTGTCTGGGGTTGCCTGATGGCCTGTGCGCTGGCGGCCCCGCCGGCGCATGCGCAGGATCCAGTCTCGTCACAGCAGAATTCCACGGGCAACGATGACGCTTCTGCTTCTCCCCATGCGCTTCCGATCATGTTTCCCCACCAGGAGTGGGATCGGCTCTGGCTCTCCGGCCAGGTCAATATCATCTCGCAATGGCATCCGGCCTTCCCTTCGCCCTATCAAGGACCGCACAGCCTGAGCCCGCAGGCGCAGGATGCCAGCTCGCGTGTCCTGACACTCCTCACCGGACTTCGCCTAACGGGGACCACTGCGTTGCTTTGCGATGTACAAGAAACGGGCGGACACGGAATTGGCGAAGCCTTGGGACTTGCGGGATTCACAAACCTCGATGTCGTGCGCAATCCTTCACTCAGCAAAGCGCCCTACATCGCCCGGCTGATGATCCATCAAATCATTCCACTGGGCCATGCGAAAACATCCGCTGAACAAACGCCATTTTCCGTTTTTCGCGAGCTCCCCGAGCGCCGCCTCGAAGTTCGCTTCGGCAAATTCAGTATGGCCGATTTCTTCGACGTCAATTCCTACGGCAGCGACTCCAATTTTCAGTTCATGAATTGGAGCGTCGACAACGCCGGAACCTATGACTATGCCGCTGACACTCGCGGATACACCTTCGCCGCGATGCTGGAATATCACGATCGCTGGTGGACGGTGCGCTTTGCGGAAGCACTGATGCCCAAAGTCGCCAATGGAATTAATCTGGACGCGGACCTGGCCCGCGCCCGCGCGGAAAATATCGAATTCGAGTTTCATAAGCAGGCCATCCGGCATCAACAGGGAGTGCTTCGTCTGCTGACCTTTGTCAATCACGCGAACATGGGAGACTACCAGCAGGCCATCGACAATTTTCTTGCCGGCCTTACGCCAAAGCCGGAAATCACCGACCACCCGCTTGAAACCACCATCAAGTACGGCTTTAGCGCCAATTTCGAACAACCCCTGAACGATTGGCTAGGCCTGTTCGGACGCTGGGGCTGGAACGAAGGGGAGCACGAGTCCTACGCTTACACGGAAGTGGATCAGACGGATCAGATTGGCGCCGCCGTCAAAGGCTCGCTGTGGAGGCGCAAGTGGGACCGCGCTGGCATGGTTTTCGTCTCCAACGGAATCTCGCGCGATCATCAGGAATATCTAGGGCTCGGCGGCGAAGGTTTCTTACTGGGAGATGGCCGCTTGAACTATGGCCGGGAAAATATCGTCGAAACCTATTACACCCTTCATGCCTGGCGCGGAATCTACCCGGCCTTCGGGCTCCAGCACATCAACAATCCCGGTTACAACCGCGATCGCGGCCCTGTGCTGGTGCCGACGCTGCGCTTGCATCTCGAGTTTTAGTCGCGAGCGGAGCTGTCATGTGCCACCTACACCCAAAGGGACCAGGAGGCAGTTACGTGAAGATCCTGAATATCAATGGGAATGCGTGCGCATGTAACTTAGGCGTTCGCCGCTCACGTCGTCGCCTCTTAACTCTCGCAAGGCGCAAGTCACAAATTCCCCGGTCACCCTCTTGCGCCAGCTCATGTCGAAATCCGTGTTGTCGAGCGGCTTAGCGATGCGCGCCGCGAGAACAGCAGCCTCCGCAATCGATTCCCCATTCAGCGGACGCCCCACAAGAGTTTTTGCTGCGTCCAGTGCAACCAGGGGCCGCGAGGCAGCCGAACCCATCACAATGCGCGCGTCCTCGACCACGCCACTTTCCGTAAAGCGCGCCGCCGCGGCAACCGATAACACCGGAAAGTCGAACGAGCCACGCCGCCTCAGCTTCCAGTACGTGCTCTTCCAACCGTGCAGCGAATCCAGCAACACTTCCGCCAGAATTTCATTCGGCTTCCGCTTGATGTAATCCAGACCGTCATTGTTATAAAGCTCCCCGAGCAACACTTCTCGCTCTTCCAAACGCGAAACCAGCCGAACGCGCGCGCCCAAAGCGATCAATGCCGGTGCTGTGTCCGTCGAAGAAACCGCCATGCATTTCAGACTCCCGGGCGCGACCCAGCACGTGTCGCCGTCCTTTTTCAGACAAAAATCGATCGCTTTCCTCCATTCATAGTTCTGATCGTAATAATTGCAGCGCGTATCGAGGCAGAGATTGCCGCCAAGTGTCGCCATGTTTCGAATGTGCGGCGTGGCCACCAGCGAAGCCGCCTGCGCCAGCGCGGTCAATCCATTCCGAAACCGCGGATCCGCCGCGATGTCTGCAAGCGTCACGCAAGCTCCAAGCCGCGACGCCGAAGCCTCCATTCGAACGCGATTCAAATCCTCGATGTACCGCAAACTCATCAACGTCTTCGGAACTTGTTGTCTCCGCTTCATGTTGGGAAGCAAGTCTGTGCCGCCGGCCAGCGGCATGGCCTTCGGACCTTCGCCGTCCAGGATCAGCACGGCCTCGTCAATCGTGCGCGGCATGCGGAACTCGAAAAGTGGCAGCCGCATCATGGGCTGAGTACCTTTTCCTTTTCAGGGTTGTGTTTCGCCGCCCGCGGAACATCGTTCACGGCGTTCCCGTCTCCTCCCTCCCACGGCGGAGGAACGCGCAGCGCTTCCGGCCAGTTCACCTTCGGAAAGTGGTTCGGCCCGAAACGCGGCGTGCGGCCGGCTTTCTTCTCCGCCAGCGCTTTCATGATTTTTTCCGGCGTGATTGGCACCTCATCGATCCGCACTCCCAGAGCGTCATAAACCGCATTGGCCACCGCCGGCATAATCGGCAGCAATGGTCCTTGCCCTACTTCCTTCGCGCCAAACGGCCCACGCGGATCGGGCTCCTCGATCAACTCCGTAATCACCTCCGGCATATCCAGCGAAGTCGGGCTCTTGTACTCCAGCATCGAAGGAAACTTGTGCACCAGCGCATGTGAAAGTTTTTTCGGCAGCCGTCTAAACTCCTGCTCCTCCATCAGCGCTTCACCCAGCCCCATGTAAACGCTGCCCTCCACCTGTCCACGCACAAGCGTCGGATTCAACGCGCGCCCGATGTCATGCGCGATCCAGATCTTCGGCACGGTAATCCATCCTGTCGCCGGATTCACCGCGACTTCGACGACCGCCGCCGTGTAGGAATACGTCGGCGAAGGTCCGACACCCCCGCCCTTATAAAGGGCCGGCGACTTCGGCGGCGTGTAGGAACCCATCGTCCCGATCGTGCCAAAGCGCGCCTCCGCGTTGCACACTGCCTGCGCAAACGTCAAGCACTTCTCTGGCGCAGCTGAATCAAAAACGCGCTTGTCCGCAAAGCGCAGTCGCTCCTTCGGAACTCCGAGTTTTTCCGCTGCCGCTTCCGCGATCATCTCCCGCCCGCGCTCCGCCGCCTGCAAGGCCGCGTTGCCAGCCATGATCGTCACCCTGCTCGAATACGATCCCAAATCCACCGGCCCCAAATCCGTGTCGCCCGTGTACAAGCGAATGTCAAACGTCTCCAGCCCCAGGACTTCCGCGACAATTCCCGCCAGGACATCGTCCGAACCCTGCCCAATCTCCGTCGCGCCGCAAAAAACCGCCACGCCTCCGCCGCGATCGAACTTGATGTGCACTCCCGAGTGCGGCATCTTGTTCCAATAAATTGGCAAGCCAGCTCCCGTCAAATACGCCGAACAAGCCAGCCCGACACCACGCCCGTCCGGCATCTTGCGGAATTTTTCCTTCCAATCCGAATTCTTCACCACGCGCCGAATGCATTCCGAAAGATTCACGACGCTCAATCGAAAGAAATTTGCCGTCACCGCGTTCGAACTCTCCGCGATGCGCAGCCGCAAATCCGCCGGATCGATGCTCAATTTCTCAGCAATCTTATCGAGTTGCACTTCCTGGCCAAATCGTGGCTGCACCGTTCCGTGCCCCCGCTTAGGCCCGCACGGCGGTTTGTTCGTAAACGTCCTGCATCCTTGAAATTTGTAGCGCGGAACGTGATACGTCACCGTCTGCAGTGCGCCGGTATAAAACGTGCTTGCCACTCCGTACGACCCATACGCCCCGCCGTCGATCAGTGTTTGCAAATGCATTCCAGTGATCGTTCCGTCTTTCTTCACGCCGGTCTTGAATTTCATCAGCACCGGATGCCTGCCGCGGTGACAATAGAACACTTCCTCGCGCGTCAAACAGATCTTCACTGGCCGGTCCAACAGCAGCGCCGCCTTCGCCACTACAATCTCGTGATTAAACGGATCGCTCTTCCCCCCGAACCCTCCGCCGTTCGGCGTGGCGATCACGCGGATATGCCCCGGCGGCATTTGCAGAACTTTCGCGAGAGCGCGATGCAGGTAATGGGGCGTCTGCGTGCTGCTCCAAATCGTCAGCTTTCCTTCCGGATCTTTTATCGCCATGGAAGCATGCTGCTCGATCGGAAGATGCGTGTTTCCCTGATAAAAAAACGTATCCTCGAAAACTTCATCCGCTTCCGCAAAACCCTGCTCCACATCCCCGAACTCCAGCGAAACCCGCTTGTGGATGTTTCCCTCTTCTCCGTACTCGTGAATCCGCGGGGCGGGCGTAGCCAGCGCCTCTTCGGGATCAGCAATCGTCGTCAACAACTCGTACTCCACATCAATCAAGTCCAGCGCCTCGAATGCCGTCAGCTCTTCACGCGCCACGACCGCCGCCACCGGATCGCCCACGTGCCGCACGTGGTCCACGCAAAGTGCTTGCTCGTCCTGGCTTACCGGCAAAATTCCATATTCAATCGGGAGATCCTTACCGCTCAGAACCAAATACACTCCGTTATGCGCCGCCGCCCGCGAAGTATCCATCTTCCGAATCCGCGCATGAGGATGCGGCGACCGCAACAGCTTGCAATACGCCATCCGCGGCAAAAAAATATCGTCTGCAAACCGCGTCTGCCCCGTGACTTTCGCGCGAGCATCGACTCTTCGCCGCGGAACGCCGATCACGCGCATCTGTTTCTCCTCAGCAACTTGTTTTGCCCGCGATCTTGATCATTGCCGCTTCCACAGCTTCAAAAATCTGTTGATACCCTGTACATCGGCACAAATTCCCAGAGAGCGCCTCGCGAATCTGCTCGCGCGAAGGATTCGGATTCGAGTCCAGCAGGGCTTTCGCCGTCACCAAAATCGCCGGCGTGCAGTACCCGCACTGTGCCGCGCCCAAATCCGCAAACGCATCCTGCAAAGGATGCAACTTCCCGTCCGCCCCAAGTCCCTCCACAGTCAAAACGCTTTTCCCGTCGCACTCCACCGCCAGCAGCAAACACGAAAGCACCGCCTTGCCCTCCAGCAAAACCGCGCAAGCCCCGCACTCGCCCAATTCGCAGCCGTGCTTCGTCCCCGTATGCCCCAAGTCTTCGCGCAACACTTCCAGCAAGGTCTTGTACGGCGCAAACGATACGTCCGTTGCCTCGCCGTTAAGCGTCAAACGGATATGCGCCGTCTTCTGCGATTCGATTGGCAGCGTGACTAAGATCATTCGGTTTCTCCGAAGAGTCTCCCGCTCATCGCGGAAACAATTTCGCCGAGTTGTCGTACAAAATCTTCCGCTTCGCTTCTGCCCCAATTGGCAGCGCGTGGAACTTCTCGATATTTCCCTTGATCTCCGGAACGCCCGGCCCGGGCCAGTCCGTCCCCCACAAAACCTTGTCCGCGATATCCTCGATTCGAGGAAAATATTCCATCAATTTCTGCGGCGGTATCCCCGAAATATCCATGTACATATTCTTGTGCCGTCGCACCAGAAAAAACGCCTCGTTCATCCACAGCGGCCGCCCGCCATGCGCCAGAATCACCACCAGATTCGGGTAGTCAATGCTAATGTCGTCGCACAACATCGGCTGCGCGTGCAAATTTCTCGCGCCCGGAAAGATCGAAGTCCCGGTATGAATCATCACCGGCATCGCATTTGCCTGCGCCCGCTCGTAAATGGCCGCCAAATCCTTGTTTCCGTTCATGTACGAATTTGGTGTCAGCACCTGATGCGAGGGATGCAGCTTGATCGCGCGGATTCCGATCTTCGCCATGCGGTCCACTTCCGCTCCCGCATCGGGCACTGTCCCCGGCAGTACGCCGCCAAATGCAATCAACCGCTCGGGAGCTGCGCTGCAGTATTTCGCGCTCCAGTCATTCACTTCCGGCGTGAACCCGATGATCTTCGGCGCAACATAATTGATCAGCCCCGCGCGTTCGATCCCGAGGCTATCCAAATGTCCGAGAAACGCTTTGGAATCCTCGCAGTAGCGCATCACATCTGCGTAATCCTTCCGCCCGCGCTTCATCAACTCCATCGCGGACGGCTTCATCATGTGGTACGGCATGATGTGAATGTGAATATCGATGATCGGCTGCAATCTTCTCTCCGATAATCCGAGCGAAACAACGGGGCGCTGCCGGTTCGGGGCGGGCCCATTCGTCGATTCTCTCGACCTCGTTGCTTCTTTACTTCATTTCTTCCTTACTTCGCTTCTCAGTTAAACCGCACGTATTCAAAATCCAAGGGCTTGCTGTTGATCCCTCGCAGCGGCGGCGCGATCCAATTCGCAAATTTTCCCGGCTCCACGACGCGCCCCGTCATCAACGACTGCACAAACTTCTCATCCGCCGGACTGGGCAGCCACTCGTGCTTCCGCTTGTCCCAAGCCTCTGCTGTCAGCACAGCCCCGTCCACACCGATGTGGTGCCCGGCAAAATTCCCAATCGCGCGGTGAAATCCCTTGTGGGGCAGAGTCAGCTTAAAGGGAATGCCCGCTTCATCGATCACTCGCTGCCACCGCGCAACGCCGTCCGCGATCTCTTCGATGTAGTCGTCACGCAACCGCTCGTTTAAAGCCGTCAGCGCCGGAACACTCTTCTTGATGATCCTGTCGCCGACCACTTCGTACACCGGATATTCGGAGTCGCTCAGCAGGTGATCGTCGTCGAGCTTCGTCTCGCGAAACCGCCCCTTTAGCCCGTTGGTGAAATAGCTCGCGGCGTTCGAAGAAACATCCGAACCATAGAGATCCAGCGTCACACTGTAGTGAAAATTCAGGTATCTCTGAATCGTCTCGAGATCGATCACTCCAAGCGCTCGCACTTGCGCCGGATCTTCCAATTTGTTTTCCTTCATCACTTCGCAAGTGCGCTTGATAATGCGCGTCACGCCTGTTTCTCCAACGAACATGTGATGCGCCTCCTCGGTCAGCATGAACCGGCAGGTCCGCGAAAGCGGGTCGAAGCCGGACTCCGCCAAAGCGCACAATTGAAACTTTCCGTCGCGGTCCGTAAAAAACGTAAACATGTAAAACGCCAGCCAGTCCGGCGTAGGCTCGTTGAATGCGCCCAAAATGCGCGGATTGTCCGCATCCCCGGATCGCCGTGCCAGCAGCGCCTCCGCCTCTTCACGGCCGTCGCGCCCAAAATAGCGATGCAACAAATACACCATCGCCCACAAATGCCGCCCCTCCTCCACATTCACCTGAAAAATATTCCGCAAGTCATACATCGAAGGGCACGATGATCCCAAAAGGCGTTGCTGTTCCACCGACGCCGGCTCTGTGTCCCCCTGTGTCACAATCACGCGCCGCAGCGTCGACCGGTATTCTCCGGGCACTTCCTGCCAGGCTGGCTGCCCTTTGTGAATTCCAAAGTTCACCTCGCGCTTCTCGTCGCGCGGCTGCAAAAATATTCCCCAGCGATACTCCGGCATCTTCACATAGTCAAACTGCGCCCATCCATCCGCTTCCACGCTGATTGCCGTCCTCAAATAAACCTCATAATTGTGGCTCTCATTCGGCCCCATGTCGTACCACCACCCCATGTACGCCGGCTGCCAATGTTCAAGCGCGCGTTGCAAGCCGCGGTCCCTTCCCAAGTCCACGTTATTCGGAATTTTTTCCGTGTAATCAATCATGGCCGATTCTCCTCAGTAGCACCGGTACTCTTGCCTGTGCTTCTTCACTTGCCTCTTCACGGCATTACTTCCTTACTTCCTCTACTCAAACTCTCTCCCAATTAAATTTCACCGGCGCCCCGGTTCCGTAAACCTTCAACGCCCCGTTCGCCCCCACCGCATTCGGCCTAATAAAAATCCAATTCTGCCAAGCCGACAATCTTCCAAAAACGCGCGTCTCGAGAGTTTCGTTAATCCCAAAACGCAGATTTGCCTCGAGCCCCGTCAACGCATCCGGCGAAAGGGCCGCACGCGATTCCAAAGCCTGCCGAATTTCATCTTCCCAATCCAAATCATCCGGGGCTGCTGTAACAAGACCCGCTTCGATCGCCTCATGAACGGTGAGTGTCTTTCCGGTCAAACCCCGCAGCTTTTCGATTTGCGCCGAATCCTGATAAAACCGCGCCGCCATCCGCGAAAGACCGTTCACCATCGGCAACGCCCCAAAATTCATTCGCGAAAGTACCACCCGTGCTACATTCGCGCCGTCCTGCGAATCCCGCATGTAAACACGGTCTGCCGCCAGCGCCAGTTCAAAGAGCGTCCCCGCAAAACACGATCCGGGCTCGACAATCGCGTACAAGGACCGCGAAGAAACATCGATGCGCGCAAACGTTCGTCGCATCATCCCCAGAACTTCGCGCACAAACCAGTTGTCCTGGTGACCCAATACAAATGCGTCGCTTGCCAGCACGGCCTCTGCGTTTCCAGTCGCCTTCAAAATCCACAATCCCAAATCGAGCTCGTTCGTACGCAGTGTCAGAATGGCATCATCCAGCTCCCGCGCCATTTGCAGTGGCCACCATCCAGCTCCAGCCGCAAGCGCACTCTCCACCGTGTAGGTCGGCACGGACTCAGGCGCGCGAATCGTCAATGTCACTGTCCGCGCCTCGCGATTTACCTGGGCGTCTACAAATTCATAATGTATGCCGGCTTCATCCACCGTCCGGTTGAGCGGCGTCAGCGTCACCCCTTTTGCTCCAGCTGGCCGGTCACTTTGTTCCGCCAACTTCAAAGCACGTTGCTTCACCTGCTCCGCAAACTGCTGCGGCTTCACCACTTCATCCACCAGCCGCCAGTCCTTCGCTCGCTGTCCCCGCACGCCGTCCGGGTTCGTGCAGAACATATCCGCATAATCCCGGCGCACTTTTCGCTTATCCGTTACGCGCGTCAAACCGCCCGTCCCCGGCAAGACGCCGAGCAGCGGCAGCTCCGGTAAACTCACCGCCGACGACCGGTCATCCACCAAAATAATTTCATCGCAAGCCAATGCCAGCTCGTAGCCGCCGCCCGCCGTCGTTCCATTGCAAGCCGCGATGAATTTCAACCCGGAGTGCGCGCTCGAATCCTCAATTCCATTCCGCGTTTCGTTCGTGAACTTGCAGAAATTCACCTTCCATGCGTGCGATGAAAGCCCCAGCATGTAAATATTCGCGCCAGAACAAAAAATCCGGTTCTTCGCGCTCGTGATAATCACCGAGCGAATCTCCGGATGCTCAAACCGAATCCGCTGCAACGAGTCATGCAGTTCGATGTCTACCCCGAGGTCATATGAATTCAATTTCAGTTTGTACCCCGGCCGAAGTCCGCCGTCCTCCGCCACGTCCATTGTCAGCGTTGCCACCGGCCCGTCGAAGCCGAGCTTCCAATGCTTGTATTTGCCAGGTTCGGTCCGGTAATCCGGCGGTTCCATCCTTGCCTGCAATTGTTCTGTCGCAGCAACGTCCACGGAATCCTCCTACCCCTCGTTCTGTCTTTCGCTCACATGCAATGCGGCTTTCAGTTTTGCAAAACTTTCATCCACGGAACTCCCCGAAGTATCCAGATACATATCCGCCTTCCGGTACAGCGGCTCGCGCGCCTCAAGAATCCGGCGCAAATCGTCCATCGCCTGATTGCCGCCCGCAATCGCACGCAAATCGCCCTGCGCAATCACGCGTGCCATGTGCTCCTCAGGCAGCGCCTTGATCCATACCGTATAGCAATTCGAAAGCAGATAGTCGTAGGTCTCTTTTTCCGAAACCACTCCGCCGCCAACGGAAACTATCGCGCGCTCCTGCTCATGAAGCACGCGTTCCAGCGAGCGCCGCTCGATCGCGCGATAACCCGTCTGCCCGTACAGCGAAAAGATCTCTCCGAGCGGCATCCCCGTATCTTTTTCAATCTCGCCGTCGAGTTCGACGAACGGAACGCCCATCTCCGCGCCAAGTCGCGCGCCCAGTGTCGACTTGCCTGCTCCGCGCAAGCCAATCAGCGCGATGCGCCTCTGCCTCACCGCTTCTTCCTCGCCAAACTCCCGCAGCAAACGAAACATCGCCTCCTCGACGCGATGCGCGGGAATCCGCTCCAAAAATCTCTCAATCAAAACCTTCTCATGCCGTGTTTCCGCTTCCGCTCTAAACAACTCCGCCAGCGACACGTGCAGCGCCGCTGCGATTCTCCGCAAAAGCACAATCGAAACGTTCCCCTCGCCTGCCTCTAGTTGCGCCAAATGCCGTTCCGACACGTCCGCCTCGCGCGCCATCATCTTGCGCGTCAACCCCCGCCGGTTCCGCAACTCCCGTACGCGCTTCCCGAGCGACAAGAGAAACCCGTCATTCGATCCGGGTGTAGCGCGTGAGGCGGGCTCTTTCGACGGCGTGCTGGTTTGCATTGGTTATATTATCGGCTGATTCGGCTGATGCGAATCGCAACCTGCAGTATATCGCATGTAGCCGTTCCATCGTCAAGAAGCACGATCAGCCCAATCCTGCATCTTGTACCCTGGGGGTCCTACTAGAGTCTACCTCCTTTCGTGTAACTATAAATTTATCAAGCATGTACGGTCTCTGAAAATCGCTGGCTGTTCTTCTCACTGCCGAACGCCTGGCCATGGCTAGATGCACTATTCTGCCGGGGCCGGGTCATTTTTTTGATCCCAGCGTTCGCGTGGCGCCGGATTTCCAGTTGCGCTCTCGACTGTGCCAAGATGCAGACCAGCCCCAAAGCCAACCGGAAGATCAGAGATATAACTGCCGAACTAGGTATCCGGCGAATGGAAAGAAGGCGGGGGCCCAGGCGAACCGCTTGTCGATCCGGTGATCGACTATGAATTGGCGCGCATCCCTTTGGAAGGCATCGACGAAGAGCCGCCCTCGACTTTACGCCGACACCAGCCTTTTCTATTCCTAAGACCACTCCGGACTCTAGGAAATATCGTGCCTTTGCCGGTCCTGCAACTCGCGCAGCTTGAAGCGCTGCAATTTTCCCGTGGCCGTCTTGGGGATGTCGGATAGAAATTCGATCCAGCGAGGGCGTTTGTAGCCGCCGATTCTTTGTCCGACCAATTCCTGCAATTCGTGTGACAGATCTGCGCTCGGTCGGAACTCCGCGTTCAAGACCACGTAGGCCGCAGCTTTGGTGAGGCCATCCTCGTCCTGGCGAGCGATGACGGCCGCTTCGCGAACCGCAGGATGTGCGATCAGGACGCTTTCGACTTCCGCGGGGCTCAGCCAAAGTCCGTGAACTTTGAAGACGTCGTTGGAGCGCCCGGCATACCAAAAGTAGCCTTCTTCGTCCTGATAGTATTTGTCGCCGGTACGGAACCAGTCGCCGACAAACGTCTCTTTGGTTTTTTCGTGCTTGTTCCAATAGCCGGAGCACGTCGAGTCGCCCTTGATGAGAAGATCGCCGATTTCGTTTCGGGCGACAGCGTTGCCCTGCTCGTCGACGATTCGTGCTTCGTAGCCGGGGATGATTTTGCCGCTTGAGCCGGGTCTGGCTTCCCCGGGACGATTCGCAATCACCATCTGCAACGTTTCTGTCGACCCCAGCGAATCTAGAATCTCGACGCCGAAGCGTTCTTTGAAGCGATGAAAGAGCGGCGCGGGAAGCGATTCGCCGGCGGAGATGGCGTGGCGGACGCTTCCCAGATCGAATTCCTTCCCATCCTCGCGGTGATGAGCCAGCAGCGCCGCAAAATTCGTGGGCACGGAGAAAAAAAGAGTGGGGTGGTAGCGCTCGATGTCGGCATAAATTGTGGCGGGAACGGGGCGCACGGGCGAAAGAATTGTGGTTGCACCGCAGCCAAGAGGGAAGTAGCCGGCATTGCCGAGTCCGTAGGCAAAAAACAAGCGCGCGACGCTGAAGCAGCGATCGCTCTCGTTCATTTGCAAAATGCCTTTGGCATAGAGCTCACAGCAGACAACCATGTCGTGATGAAGATGGACGCAGCCTTTGGAGGCGCCGGTGCTCCCGGACGAGTAGAGCCAGAAGGCCGGTTCGTCTTTGCTGGTGGGCGCGGCTCGTAACTCTGGCAAAGCGCTGGCAATCAGATTTTGCAACGAGTGATGCGTATCGGAAGGCTGACCCAGGCGAGGAAGATCCGACTTCGCTTCGCCGGTCACGCCTACTTCGCTAACCACGATCTCTTGCAAATACCGGAGTCTTTCTCGTGGGATGGATTGCAATTGCGACAGCAGAGGTTCGCTCACGATGGCGACACGCGCGCGGCAGTCGTTGAGGATGTACTCGTAGTCCTGTGGCTTTGCCTGGGTATTGACGGGAACCGCGACGGCGCCAAGCTTAATAGCGCCGAAAAACGAGTAGAGAAATTCGGGCGTGTCGAGGAGTAAGAGAAGGACGCGTTCTTCCGGCCTGACGCCAAGAGCGAGCAGGGCATTGCCGGTTCGGTTCGTATTTTCCAGCAGTTGCCGATACGTAACCCGCTCGTTGCCGCATTCGATGGCGACCTTGGCGCCGCGGCCTTCCTGGACGTTGCGATCCACGAAGTAGGTGGCCACATTGAAATTTTCCGGCAAGGTGATCAAGGGAGCAGCCGCCTCCTGCTTGTGCATCCAGAGAGCTGGGAGCTTCTTGCGCGCAAACGGCCGGGAGTATAGCACGTGGGAATTCTGCGGGAAGGGAGCGGCTTTGGATTGTGAAGAGAGGCTGGGCAGGCATACGCTCTGACGCGCTTCGGTCTTGGGCACCGGCTTTCGATACTTCTTCTATCTGGCACCCGGCGTACCATGCCGGTAACGTACGGCGTTTCACCCCCAACGCGCATCGAACAAAAGCGAACAGACCTGCTTTGCTCCTTAGCCGGCGTGTATGATCGTGCTGACTTTTTCACGAAATGGAGGTGAGCGCAATGAGACGAGAGATTTCCCGCCTGGCGGCACTCCTTATGGTCCTGCTTTTGTTGCCAGTGCCTGAGTGGGCCACTTGCGGCGGTGGTGGCGGAGGCGGAATGGGAGGGATGCGAGGCGGCGGTGCTCCCGGAACTCCTGGGATGGGGAGCGAGCAGGTCTACCAAGTTCCCTGGAAAATTCTCAAACCGGAAGAGGCGCTCACTCCAGGCGGACTCGTGGTGTACTGGTTCCCGTCCTCTGTGCAAGAGTTTCAGAAATCGAGCTTGCGGAATTCGCGCAGCTTGTCTCTCTTTGCGACGGAGTGCGTCACGATGGGCGTCGCCGAGGCTAGCTCTACCTTGGGCCAAAAGTTCGTCGGTGGAGACAAGCTTCCGGTGGTCGTGCTTGCGAAAACGGACGGGACGGTGATCAACAAGCTCCAGAACAACAACGGATTCCTGAAAGTCGATGACGTCGAAAAGCTGGTGGAATCCGAAATGAAGCAGCGTGAAGAGGCCGTTAAGAACGAGCTAAAAGCGGCCAAGGAAAAAGCCAAGTCGGGCGATAAAGATGGCGCGATCCCCTTGTACAAGTCGGTGCTCGACGAAAAATGTCTTTTCCCCGGCAAGGCGAAAGATGCGGCCAAAGAGCTGAAAAAGCTCGGCGTCGATGCCGCAGTCAGACTTTTTGACGCACCGGTTATGAATCCCGTTCAGAGCGCCAAAATCGAAGCCGTCATGAAGCGTGGCCTTGCGGCTGAGATGAACGAAAAATACGAAGAAGCGGAGCGCCTGTACAGCGAAGCGCGCCGCATGGATCCTGCCGATCCGGCTCCGCTGCGTTATCTCGGGGAACTCTATCGCCATCACCTCGGCGATTGGGATAAGGCGCGCGTGACGTTTCAGGCCATTCTCGATATGCCCGCTGATCCGTTGTCGCGCGCGGTGGCACTGCATGGCATCGGCAAGATGACCATCCACGAAGGCGATTTCCTTAGAGGCTTGCACCTCATGGAAGATTCCGTGCGTGAATATCCTCTGGCTTTGGCATACCGCAATTTGGCAGTCTACTGGAACTCTGAAGGCGAAGCCGCCAAGGCTGATTACTACACGCGCGAAGCCACGAAGCTAGATCCCGCCGATCCCTACAATCTCGTTTTCGCCGCCGCTTTCCTTGCCGGCAACGGTCATGGCGACGAAGCTCTAAAGATTGCGCAGGAAAATGAAGCGATGCTGCCTGCTTCCTATAATCTCGCGGCTATCTATGCCCAGCTCGGCCAAAAGCAAAAGGCTCTCGAGCTGCTCAAACGGCATTTCTTTCAGTACGAGCGATATGAAGCGGTGCGCTCGAAGGAAATGATGGAAGCCCGCGTTGACGCCGTGTTTCTGTCGCTCCGCGAAGACCCGCAATTCATCGCGCTCACCAGCGGTGCTGACGGGAAACTCCCGGTACCGCGGGATAGCAAAATGCCCACGGTCGCGCAAGCGAAAATGTAGACGAAGGCCCTCCCCGCGCGGCTTGATTTACTTGGCGCTGGGAGCGCTCTTTATAACGGGGACATCTTCTCCGAGAGCAGTGGCAAGGGAGATCAGATGATCCTGCTCGTCCTTGAGAATCTCGCGGATTAATTCGGCCATCGCGTATTCGCCCAAACTTTCGCACTGAGGGATGCGTTCCCGATAACGCCGGATAGTGGCCATCTCGTTCTCAAGATCAAAACGAAGCATTTCTTTAGGTTTCTCTGATGTCCTAACGGGCTTGGGATGGACGGTAGGCATGCCTCCAAGGTAGTCGATCTGTTCCGAGATAATGAGCGCGTGACTGAGCTCCTCTCCTGCGTGCTTCTCGAGCTCTCCGGCGATATTCATGTACTCAGCGCCGCTCAATACCTGCGAATAGATGACATACGAGATGATGGCCTGGTATTCGCCCGCAAGATCTTCATTCAGCAGCTCGATTAATTCCGCTCGTGAGATTCGACCAGTGGAGTGGACCGTGGCTTCTTCTTTTTCAGCTTTCAATGTTAGCCTCCTCTAATTCTTAGATGCGAACACAATCCAAGAAGCTAGGCGGCGCTTGACACGAGACCGATGAACGATAGACCTAAGCGTCTCTAACGCTGCGATAAGCTTCCTGGCCGGCTTCGACGGCGCCCGTTACGCTGGCAGTCACGTCGTCCACGGTTTCTTGCGCGCGCCGCTTCCAACGCTTTCCTGTCGAGGCGGCATCGTCTATCCCCTTTTTTACACTGCTGGAGATATAGTCACGTGTATCCTCTCCCGAGGCTGGTGCAAAAAGCAAGGCCAGAAGCGCGCCAACTCCGATCCCCACGGCGAAGGTAGTGTATTTGTTGGCCCATTTATTGTGTCTCATTGCGTCCGTCCTTTATGGTCGGCTTCTTTCGCCGACGCTTCATGGATGTGTTGCTTACCGCTCGTGCGTTTCCTGGAATTGTTTTTGAGATGAAAAGGAGGAAGCCGTGATGCGACTTCCTCCGCTTGGATGAAATGGACGGATTGGATCAATACGAGCCGGTGGTTCCCTTGGCGGCAAGCTCGCGATTATCTGGCTGCTTGCTGTCAACGGAGGCTTCGCCCGTGGAGGAAACGTGCTCTCCGCCTGTGGCCTTGAGCACTTCCTTGGCGCGCAGGATTTCTCCAGACGTATCGCAATGAACCGAGAGAAGAATTCCGCCCTTCTTCAGACGACCTTCGTAACGCTTGGCTTCGAATTCGGGGATACCCATGCCGATCAGCGCACCGGTGAATCCGCCGACAGCGCCGCCGACGCCCAACCCTGCCAAACCGGCCATGATTGGACCTGCAGCGATGAATGGGCCGAGACCAGGGATGGCCAGAAGACCAACGCCCAGGAGCACCCCCAGAGTTCCGCCAATGACGCCGCCGGTGGCCACACCTGCGGCTGTACCTTCTGGCGCTTTTGAGGCCTTTTCCGTGCCCATTTCCTTGGGCACGCCGAGACTCTCGGGCAGAAGCACGGATACGTCGGAAACCGGGAAGCCGGCCTTGACGAGCGCGTCCGTGGCATTTTCGACGGCGATGCGAGTAGAGTAAATTCCAAATACGCCTACTTTTTTGGATGACATTTCTATTTCTCCTTTGTGTTCAGACTTGCTTCGATTTGTGGCCGGTTACCTCGAGACTGACAGTTCGAGTTGAGGAGACTCCTTCGTGGCAGGAGGCAAATACGCAGACACAACAGTAGTCAAAAAGAAGAGAAAGGGCTGTCACGTTTCGGACACTTTCGGCTTCTAAATTTAGAGTGCCATTCGGGCACACTTATCCGATGTTCAGGAGGAGCTCTCTCGGCTCGGTTGAATTAAGATGTGGACAACGGAAGTCTTGTCGTAGGCTGAACGGGGCCAATGGACGGTTGCGGCGGAGAACACGGGATGATCGTAAAAAGATTCGAGGACAAGGGGGCTCTCGGGCGAGCCGCGGCAGATCAGGCGGGGCTTGCCATATGCAGAGCTATTAACGAGCTGGGGCGAGCACGGATTGTGGCGGCCACGGGGGCGTCGCAGTTGGAATTTCTGGATGCGTTGACGCGAAGAAAAGACATTGATTGGCAGTGCGTCGAGATGTTTCATCTGGATGAGTACATCGGACTCCCAATGGCGCACCCGGCCAGTTTTCGCAAATTTCTGCTTGAAAATTTTATTCAGAAAACGGGGATTACGAAGTATCACCTGCTCGACGGCGAAGGCGATGCGCCGGAAGCTGCTCGGCAGACGGGAGCGATTTTGAACGCGGCACTGATTGATATTGCGTTCGTGGGGATTGGTGAGAATGGGCATCTGGCGTTCAACGATCCCCCGGCGGATTTTGAGAGCGAGGCGGCTTATCTGATAGTCCAGTTGGACGAAGCTTGCAGGCGGCAACAAGTGGGCGAGGGGTGGTTCGCTGATATTTCGGAAGTGCCGCAGAAGGCGATCTCTATGTCTGTGCGGCAGGTCCTGAAGGCGCGCGAGATTCTTGCGGTGGTGCCAGATGCCCGGAAAGCGAACGCCGTGAAGCTTTGTTTCGAGGGAGAGATTGGCCGGATGGCGCCCGCTTCGATATTGCGGACGCATGCGCGGGCGACGGTTTATTTGGATAGAGAGTCGGCGGCTCTTTTGAGTCCCATGACTCTTGCTGCGTTTGCGCCACAAGCGTAAAGCTAGCGTTGCGATGAACTACCAGAGGCTCGCGCGGGAACAGCGAGCTTCAGAGGGTCGAAGGGAATCGACCCTCCGGAACCGGATTCGCGCGCACTGGATGCGGCGGCGAAGGGCTTCAGAAATGGACGACGGCGCTCAAGGAGATGCGCGTGCAGTTGGCGGTGCCGCCGGAATCATGCAGACCGACATAGTCGAGCTGGGGCCGCAACGCCACGTGAGGCAGAACGCCGATGTCAACGCCGCCGCCAAAACTGTAGGCGAAGTTGGTGTTGGAAGGGCCCCCGCCGCCGTTGGTCAAATGCCCGGCACCCGCGAGGAATTGCACAAAAGGAGTGAGCTTCGTTGGGTTCCGCATGTTGATGCGCGGGCCGAACATGAAGGTGTATGTGTCGAGCGAAACGCCGCCGGGAGAGCCGTGGTAGCCGCCAACGTCACCGACGATACCCAGGTAAGGGATGGGGTTGTAGGCGACTGACCCGCTGATGCCGTTCTGATTGACGCCGCCGGAGCCGCCCAAGCGGAAGTAAGAGTAGCCAACCGAGGCGTCCACGGAGGACTGGGCGTGTGACGGAACGGCAAAGAGGAACAGCCCCAAGCCAAGTAAGAACAGCCGTTTCATAGGTATAGAGTCCTTTCGAAAGTAAATGAGCGTTAAAAACTGAGCCCCCAAGGGTACGGTTGGCAGGGTAGGAGGCCGCCCCCTAGGATCATCCATTTTGATGCAATTTGGAAGCGTTTGGCAGGGGAAGGCGGGAAGTTTTCCTGGGGTGAAATAGCGGTCGAGAAGGCGCCCGCCTTACGGTCAGACCGCCGCCGGGGCGGGTGCACAGGCGGTTTTTGCGTCCAGCGTTTTCCTGAGATCCAGGATCATTTGAGCGACGCACTGATCTCCGGTCGCCGTATTGATCATGGCGTGGTAAGCGGTGCGGTCGGGCCATTCGACATGGAAATATTTCTGGATGAACTCGACGCGCTCGTGATCGACGGTATCGACGCGCTCTTCCGCTTCCTTCTCGGTTTTGCCGCGAGCGATGAGGCGGCGCACTTTATCCTCTCTCGAGGCATAGAGAAACACGCGTAAGGTGTCCTGGCGGTTCCTGAGAAAATGCTGCGAGCCTCGCCCGACGATTACACAGTCGCCGGTTTTGGCCGCGTGTTGGACGACACGTTCGGTAATCTTCAAAATACTTTCACTGTCGACGACGTTAAGTTTGTGCGCGTTGAGACTTCCTTCGTAACTCCCGCGCAAAAAGGATTTGAAGAGCCGGTAGTAGAGAGGGTCGGTGCGTTCCTCGCGGACCTGGACAATCTCTTTGGGACAATTCGCAAGCCTGGCGATCTCCTCCGTCAGTTCCTGATCCCAAAGTTTCCAGCCCAGTTGCCTGGCAAGGAGTTGAGCAATTTCGCCGCCGCCGCTTCCGTATTCACGCTCAATCGTGAGTATTCTGATCATCTGCATCCCTTGAGCCCACAAACAGCCAAGTATGATCCTACTGCAAATGAGTTCATTTCGCTTATTCTGCCAAAACCCTGCCACCGCCGGGATCGTTCGCCTTCAGAAGAAAGGCGAGGAAAAACATGATCCCCGAGACCACGCAAAGAACCATAAAGATGTCGATATAGGCTAAGGTCGTGGCCTGCGCTTGCACCCCCTGGTAAATCGTGGCGACGGCTCGCGCATAAGCTTCATGCGCGCCAATACCCGAGTGCGCCAAATGCTCGGCAAGGCCATTCGCGGAATTTTGGAAATTGGGATTGTCGGGCCGCGCGTATTCCACCAGCCGGGCTTGATGGAGTTGTGCGCGGCGCGCAATCAGCGTGGTAACCAGCGAGGTTCCCACGCTGCTTCCTATATTGCGCATGAAGTTGGCGATCCCGGCGACGGCGTTGTTTTTTTCCGGCGCGATACCGATGTAAGCAACTAACGTAATCGGCGTGAACAGGAAGCCCAATCCGATCACCTGGGTGATGCGCAGCATGGTGGCGGCGTTGAAGCTGATCTGCAAATCAATGCGTTGCGTGGAATAGTACATAGCCACGGACAAGGCCAGCCAGCCAAAGGCAATCAGGTAGCGCGCCTGGATCTTCGTTGTAAGTTGGCCGACGAGGGGCGTCTCGAAGAGTAAGACTAGTCCTCCGGTGGAAAGCGCAAAGCCGGCGAGTTGCGAGGTGTAGCCGACAAGGGTTTGCAGGAATTGCGGCATCAGGACAAGGCTGCTGAACAACAGGATGCCCAGGACGAACAACATCAGGCTGGCACTGGCGAAGTTGAAACTCCTGAACATATGGACGTCAATGATGGGCGCTTTGTGAAACCACTCCCAGATCACCAGAGAGATGAGACAGACGGTGGCGACAATGATGAGAGTCGTGATGAAGTGCGAGCCGAACCAGTCGTCTTCCTGGCCCTTATCGAGCAAAATTTGTAGGGCTCCAACACCCAAAGCCAGCAAAGCGATGCCGATGTAGTCCAGTTTCACTCCCGCTGACCTGACGCGTGCCAAATAGGGCGGATCTTCTACGACACGGCGCACCAGAAACCAGGTCATTATCCCAACCGGGATGTTGATAAAAAAAATCCAGCGCCAGGAATAGTTGAAAGTGATCCAGCCGCCGAGGGTCGGGCCGATGGTGGGTGCAGTGATGGCGGTGATGCCGTACAGAGCAAATGCCAGGCCGCGTTGATGAGGCGGAAAAGTGTCTGCGAGAATGGCTTGAGCCATAGGCTGAAGTCCGCCGCCGCCCGCACCTTGCAAGACGCGGAAGAGAAGAAGAAAACCGAGACTCGGCGCAAAACCGCAAAGCAGGGAACTCACCGTAAAAATACCCAAACACGTCATGAAAAAGCGCTTCCGTCCGAAGGTGTTGGCGAACCATCCACTGATCGGGAGAATGATGGCATTCGAGACGAGATAGGAAGTCAGGACCCAGGTGCTCTGGTCGTTGCTCGCGCCCAAATTGCCAGCCATGTAGGGCAGGGCCACGTTGGCGATGCTCGTGTCCAGAACCTCCATGAACGCGGCCAGCGCCACGACAACGGCGATGAGCCAGGGATTGAATTTGGGCTTCCAGACGTCCTGGTCGAGGGTGAGCGCTGCGGAGCTCATTTGAGGTACACATCGGGGACCACGTTCATGCCGGGCCGAAGCTGACGCTCGTGATTTTCTCCCGGTTCGAGAACGATCTTTACGGGAATTCTTTGAACGATTTTGACGTAGTTCCCGGTGGCATTTTCCGGGGGAAGCAGACTGAAGAGCGGGCCCGTGGCGCCGGCTATGCTGTCAACGTGGCCTTTCAGGGTGCGCCCGGTGGAATCGATATGAATGTCCGCTTTCTGCCCGACCTGCATATGCTTCAGTTGGGTCTCCTTGAAATTGGCGGTGACCCAGACTTCGTCGAGAGGGACGACCGTAAGCAGTTGTTGCCCAGCTTGCACGTTCAGCCCGACGACAACGGTTTTGTTCACTTCACCGGAAACCGGCGCGACAATTTTGGTGTAGTCCAGGTTCAGCTGGGCCTGCTCGAGCAGCGCGCGCTTTTGCTCAACATCGGCGACAGCTGCGCGCGCGCGTGCTTGGCTCGACGACACCTGCTGCGGCCCGGTTTCCGCGTAACGATGGTTGGCATCGGCTTGCACCTGGCGGCTGAGGGCTTGCTCCACGAACTGCTGCGCCGCCGATTCATTGGCGTGGGCCGCCGCAACGGCCGCGGTGCTGGATCTGGCGGCAGCCAATGCTTGATCGTAAATCTGTTCGGCCACTTCCTTTTTATCCACGAGCTGCTTGTATCGGCGCAAATCGTCTTGCACCTTGACGTCGTTGGCCTCGACTTGTTCGAGCTGGGCATGCGCGGCGGTCAGCTGCCTTTGAGCGGCAATCACTCCGGCTTTGGTGTTTTCGATATCGGAGGCGGTGGATTCGAGCTGGCTCGAACTGTTCACCGAAGTGATCGGTACCGTTATATTGAGCGATTGCGCCGTAGCTACGGCATTGGCGAGGTTGGCCTGCGCCTGCGCCACAGCAACTTCATAGTCTTTCGGATCGATCTCGACGAGCAGGGCGCCTTTCTCGACCCATTGGTTGTCATCTACATTGACCTTGATCACGTAGCCGGAAATGCGCGCGCTGACGGGGTAGAGGTGGACGTCCGCTTGGGCGTCATCGGTGGACTCGTAGCTGCTGAGATAGCGCCACAAAAACACGCCACCAACAATAACCAAGAGGACGACGATCAGAATCACGATGTTTCTGCGGCGCTTGGTATTTGGGCGCGCAGGCGGCGTATAACGCGCGTCCGCCAAAGGGGAAGGATCTACAGAGGATTCTTCGTGACCTCCGCCAGGCACCGAACGGGGTGGCTTCTCGTCCGCCATGTTCATTGTCCTTTGAAATACTCTTTGACGCCCTCTTCCGCGATACCGAGAGCGCGAGCGAGAGAGATTTTTGCAAAATTGAAGCTGTAAAGACTAGAGATGTATTGTTCGTGCGCGCTCGCCACCGCTTCCTGCGATTGCACGACTTCGACTGTATCGGTAACGCCTGCGCTGAAACGATCGCGTGACTGGAGCAGGGTCTGTTCGGCGAGATCAATATTGCTGCGCGCCACGCTGACGAGATCCGCCGAGGACTGCAAGTTCAGCAGAGCGGTGCGGACGTCGGAGTCGATCTGCGCGCGCAGGTTGTCGAGTCGCTCGCGAGTCTGTGCGAGTCTGGCATCGGCTTCCAAAACGTCGCCGTGAACGCTGCCGCCTTGAAAAATCGGAATCGACAAAGTTCCCCGGACGTCGAAAACCTGCGATGCCGTGGAGGGGTGCGCGCCTCCGTCCCCAACGTCCGCGTTAAAGGCAAGCGACGGAAGATAGCCGGCCACGGCGGCCTTGCGGGAGAATTCCGCTGACCGCACGTCGGTCATGGCGGCGAGGTAGTCCGAGCGCGAAGCAAAGGCGCGTTTCAGGGCCTCATCCGTGGTGATGCCTTCGAACGGCTGGTAGGGTGATTTGTCCGTTAGCTCGAATTCCTGGCCGGGAGCCAAGCCGATCACCCGCGCCACGGTCAGCTTCTGGATAGCGAGGTTGTTCTTGGCTTGGATCAACTGCTGCTGGCGGGTCTGAAGCTCTACTTTGGCGCGGAGGCCGTCTATGGCCGGCGAGGTGCCGGCATTCACCTGGTCGTTCGCTTGATCGAACAGCGCCTGCGCTGTCTTGACTTGCGCTTCAGCCGTTTCAATACGGGCTTCGTCGGCAATGGCCTGCAAATAGGTATAGCCCACGGCGAGCACAACGAGGTCCCGCGCGTCTTTGAAAGCGTACTCGGTGGACTTCAAGTTCTGCGTGGCAGCTCGGGTTGCGTTGATCGACTTCCAATCAAACAGGGACTGGGTCACGGCTACGCGAGCGTCAAAATAGGAAAACGGACCCACCGAAGGCGGGATTTTGACTCCGCCAAGACTGGTAATCCCGAGCTCTGCGAGATTGATTTTCGAGTCCGCTATATAGGGTGCCGCGGTCACGTGCGGAAGAAGAGCGCTCAATTGTTCCCATCGCTGGCCGCGGGCCGCACCAATGTCTGCGCTCGAAAGCAGGAGTCCTAGATTCTGTCTCAAACCGCGATCGATGGCCTCGCGCAACGAAAGCGGGATGACCACGGGAACCAGCTTTGCCGGGACGCTGCCAGCGAAGGGACTCACTCCTTGTGTTCCAGGTATGGGTTGGCCGGGCGAGGAGGTCGCCTCGGTTTGGGCAAGCGATGTCGCTGCTCCCCACGACAGGGCTCCGGCGAGCAGCAGCGCGGGGACGGGTCCATGACTGGGCTTCAAGGGAGCCTCCTTGGCCTGGCATTTAGCTAAGTGGCGGTGCCGGGGGCCATATCCTAGTCCGGTCGGCGATTCCGGGCAATCCGCATCTTCCCAGCCCACCTTCGATTCTTTCAGGATGGTGCAACGATAGAGTTTTTCGCTGAAGGTACTTTGTCCATCAACAGTGAAGAGCGGGGTTGTATACGGGAACCTAAACCGTGCTCGATGCTACGCATTTGAATTTGAGATTACCGTCGGCCGGAAAAAATAGATCCCGCCGAAGCCGAGCAGGCAATGGCAAAGGAATATCCGAAAAGCCCCGTGGCCCCAATCCACAAGTTCAAAGAAGAAATGACCAACAGGCGGCCTCCATCTCCGAGCGTGCATCGCCAACCAGGAGGAATAATTCGGTGAGAACAGCCTCTGAGGTTAGCAAGGGAAGGCGTAGTTGATGGAATGCGTCGACGCAGGAATCGTGCCATCAATCAGTTCTGTCCAGCAACGCAAGAATCGCTCCAGTATCGATGAGCGCATTAGCGGTCATCGCGCCGCCTGAGGCGCCTGCGGGCTGCTTCACGTGCTGTTTCGGCGCGCCGGGGATTGATGCCTGCGAGTACGCCGAGGCAACGCGTCGCAGCGGTGTGAAGTTTCCGCTGCGCATGGTCATCTGGAGCGTCCGCATTGGTCTTCTTCAGCCAATCGCGGACGGCCGTTTCGAGGACGGAAGATACCGACACTTTCCGGTGATGAGCCTCCCGCTCCAGGTCCGACTTAAGCTCTTCAGACAAACGCCAGCTGTATACTTCCGTCTTCATGCACCACATTGTAGTGCAGCGTTGCAATCACATTGCAATGCAATTTCATAAATGCTGATTAACTGTCCGGCATCCGAGGAATCTGCATTGGCAGATCGTTTATTGTGGCTCCGGCATTCCACGCTCTAATCGTCGATGGTATTCGGTGCTATCGAAGTGGCCCTGCGAAGTGGCGGTGGAGGTATGCGTGCAGGTTTTAAGATGCCTTCAAAGGAGTCTCAACATTGATATTTCCACTGCTATCCCGACGTTAAGCTCCCAGAACCTCAAAAGATGGTGTGATTGCAAGGTTGTGAATGGACTTGTCCCCAATTTTGAGACAAGCAGTTAAGAGACAATACTCAGCGAATGGAGGAAAGCATGGGGTTGTCTCGAAGGAAGTTCACGCGGGAGTTCAAGTTGGCGGCGTTGGAGCGAATCGAGCGCGGTGAATCCTTGGCAGCGGTGGCGCGCGCTTTGGAAATCCATCCGAACTTGCTGCAGCGGTGGCGGCAGGAGTTTCACACTTCGCCGGGCC